>OODI01001079.1_pt1 | contig 11988 bp, 11 predicted proteins | sample 1671141 | NCBI WGS metagenome assembly OODI01 (sample SAMN06348126, study PRJEB24527) | human gut metagenome | biome: human gut; feature: ankylosing spondylitis patient; material: feces | host: Homo sapiens | place: China | collected 2015-10 | reverse complement strand
CGACCACCGAGATCTACACTCTTTCCCTACACGACGCTCTTCCGATCTCAAACGCGGACTTGGTGCTATTGGCGATAATCGACGCGAGGGTCGTTTTGCCGCAGCCGGGCGGCCCGAAAAAGATGGAGGAAGTCAGCCGATCCGCCTCAATCGCGCGGCGCAGCAGCCGCCCCTCCCCCAGCAGATGACGCTGCCCGATAAACTCCGCGAGCGTCCGCGGGCGCATCCGATCCGCCAGCGGCGCCTCCTGTCCGGAAAAAAGATCCGTCATTGTTTCACCTCAACAGCAAATACGCTCCCGCTCCCAGCAGCAGCAACTGCACCACCAGCAAAATCGGGAAGCCATAGCGAAAATACCAATGCCTCGTTTTATGATGGAAGCAGAACATCCCCAGCGTTCCTCCGAGGCTGCCGAACAGCACCACCGGCAGAAACAGCGTCCTTTCCGCAATCCGCCACGCCCCGCGTTTGGCGCGCCGCTTATCAATCCCCATGAGCGAAAACGCGAGGGTGTTGACCGCCAGCAGGTACACCCAAATCAGATTCAACAACCAATTCTCCATAATTACAACCTCCCCAGAGGCTCTGCCTCTGGACTCCGCAAGGGAGTTCCTCCCTTGACCCTTTCGCGCGATTGGGTTGGTGACTTCTCCATACTGCTTCCGCGTGTCGCGCGGGGGTTTCGCCTCTGCGGAGGCGATTCCCCTTGCGTGAAAGCAATCAATTTCAATAAAAAAATCAAGCCAGAACACGCACACCGAGGGATTCCGTCAGGGGACAAACTTCCCCTGCGCCACCGCCGTAATTCCACCGTGCGCCGCGCTGTACACCCACCGATGTACCCCGCGCAGCGCCAGTTCCGCGTGGCATAGCGCAATGCCGCCGTCCAGCAGGGCACGGTCGCTGATGGTCAGCGCAAACGCTCCGGGCAGCGCTTCCATCCGCCACGGCTGCATATTCATTGCCGACGGCGCGATTTGCACCAGCTTCGCCGCATCCAGCATCATGCCATCCGCGGGAACGGCGTTCATCAGCTTGTCGAGCGGCTTCCGGCGGCGATTCTCCGGCGCTTGAAGCGGCTTCTCCGGCACACCGACCGCAATCACCGCGAGTGCCGTCTCATTCTCCTGCATCGGCAGGCGAATCTGCTTGCGGCGGTATGTGCCGCTCACCCAGCACGTCCCCAGTCCCAGCGCCGTCGCTTCCAGCACGAACGCTTCGCCCAGAATCCCGGCATTCACGCGGCAGAGCGCTTCCGTCCCGCAGGCGATGACCACCGCCGCCATTTTGCAGCCCGTGATGCGCCCCATGCCCAGAATCGTGCCGGTAAACAGCGATTCGTCCACCGGTGTCAGCACCAAGCGCGCACCGGGCAGCGCGCACCGACCGACGACGTAGGACAGCGCCGCGAACGCCGCCGTGTCGGGCGCACCCGCAAAGCTCCGGCAGGATGTGCGCACCAATGCCGCTTGACGCAGTTTCTCCTTCTGCATGGGCGAAAAGAGCGTCTCCAACGTCGTCATTCCCCCACCTCCAATGGTGTCGGGCGCAGATGGCGGCAGACCGCTCCCACGCGCTCATGCAGCACCAAATCCGCCTGATTGTCCAGCGGGGTTGCATCGCGGTTGATAAGAACGATGTGCCGCCCGCGGAAGAACCGCAGCAGCGATGCCGCCGGATACACCGTCAGGCTCGTTCCAGCGACGATAAGCAGTTCCGCCTGCTGCAATTGACGCACCGCCGCGCGAACTGTCGCATCATCAAGCCCTTCCTCGTACAGCACAACGTCCGGCTTGATGATTCCGCCGCAGGGGCATTTCGGCACGCCTTCACTGTCCCTGATGTACTCCGGCGGAAAAAAGCGCGCACACTTCAGGCAATAATTCCGGTGGATGCTGCCGTGCAGTTCCAGCACCGTTTTGCTGCCTGCCTTCTGGTGCAAGCCGTCGATATTCTGCGTGATGACCGCCGTCAAACGTCCGCCGACTTCCAGCTGCGCCAGAAAGCGGTGCGCGTCGTTCGGCTGCGCGTCCAAGGGGAGCATTTTCGCGCGGTAGAAGCGGTAAAACTCCTCCGGATGGCGCGCAAAAAAGGTGTGGGACAGAATTTCCTCTGGCGGATAGGCGAACTGCTGATGATACAATCCGTCCTGCGAGCGGAAATCGGGAATGCCGCTCTCCGTCGAAACACCCGCGCCGCCGAAAAACACGATGCGGCGGCTCTCATCAATCCACTGCTGCAATTCTTCGTACATCGTTGTGGGCACCCCTCTCTTGTTTTGTTTCCTATGCCATTTGCAATCAATCAATTCCATTTGGGTTTCGCCTCTGGGGAGGCGACAAGGGGGATGAAATCTTCCAGACGCGCAAAGGCACCAAGGAAATCATCCGTCAGTTCCAGCATTTCGCCGAGTTCATCCAGCAGCTTCGCGGCTTTTCGCCAACCGCTGGCGCTGCACAAGCTCCGCCGTAATTCCCTGATGCGACAAATAATGGCGGTCGTCCAGAAAGCTCGCATAGTTCAGCGCCGTCATCGCGCGTCGATTCGTGTCCTGCATATCAATCGTTGGCATGGCAAACTCCTTTGCTCGCAGCAGGAAAGTAATCATTTTCAGTATAGCACACCCCGCCGCGTCATGCAAGACAAACGGGCAAGAAATCGCTGTTTGTCGCGGCTAATCATCTTCCTCTTCACATCAGAAAGGAAATATGCTATAATATAATCGGTAGATTCTTCACAATCGAAGGAGGCATACGATGGATGTCAAGAAGCTGCTTGCCGACGTAACGGCGCTGCCAGGCGTCAGCGGGCATGAGGCGCAGGTCAGCGCGTACTTTGCCGAACAATTCCGTCCGCTGGTGGACGAGGTGACGGTGGACGCAATGTACAGCGTGATTGCGCACAAAAAGGGCAAAGGTCCGAGAATTATGCTGTGCGCCCATTTGGACGAAATCGCCCTGATGGTGACGCATATTGAGGATGACGGCAGCCTGCGCTTGGGCAATGTCGGCGGGGTTGACCCGCGCATTCTCCCCGCGAGCCGCGTGTGGGTGCATGGGCGCGAGAAGCTGTTCGGCACCATCGGCGCGCTGCCGCCGCACCTGATGAGCGCCGCCGACCGCGCGAACAACTACACGCTGGACAACCTGCATGTGGACATTGGCATGAGCGCCGAACGCGCGAAGGAACTCGTCCGCATCGGCGATTTGGTGACCTTCGACGGGCCTGCCCGCGAATTGCTCAACGATCAGTTCGCATCGAAAACGCTGGATGACCGCTCCTGCGTGGCGATTCTGCTGCGCGCGGCGGAAATGCTGCAAAAGCTGGTCTGCGACGCGGATGTGTATTTCGTCTGCTCGTCGCAGGAGGAAGTCGGCGGGCGCGGCGCAATGACCTCCGCTTTCGCGATTGACCCGGACTTGTCTGTCGTGCTGGACGTCGATTTTGCCGAAACGCCGACCTGTCCGCCGCGCTCTGCCCTGCCGATTGACGCCATGATTGTCACGCACGGGCCGTTTGTGCAGCCGAAGCTCAATCAGCAGCTCATCGACTGCGCAAAAAAGCACCATGTGAAGCTGAACGCGAACGTCGCAAGCCGCTCCACCGGCACGGACGCGGACGAAATCGGCTTGTCCCGCGCGGGTGTGCCGAGCGTGCTGCTCAGCCTGCCGGAGAAGTACATGCACACGTCGGTGGAAACGATTGACCTGAATACGCTGGAAGAGGGCGCGCGTCTGCTGGCGAATTTCGTCGCGGAACTCGACGAAAGCTGGGAGGATGACCTATGGATTTGAAGACACTGACGGAAATCAACGCTCCCTCCGGGCATGAGCAGACGATTCGCCGCTTTCTGCTGGATGAGCTGAAAAAGCTGGGCTTTGCGCCCGTCCTCGACCGCATGGGCAACGTCGTTGTCGTGAAGGAAGGCACGGGCGACGCGCCCCGCAAGCGCGTGATGGTCAGCGCGCATATGGACGAAGTGGGGCTGATTGTCACCTCCGCCACGGAGGATGGCTACCTGCGTATTGCCGCGGCAGGCGGCATCGACCCGCGCGTGCTGGTTTCCAAGCGCGTCACCGTCGGGGACGACAAGCTGCCCGGTGTCATCGGCGCTGTGCCGATTCACCTGCAATCCGCCGCCGAGCGCAAGCACGTGCTTTCGATGGACGAGCTGCTGGTGGACATTGGCGCGAAGAACAAGGACGAAGCCGAGCGCAAAGCCCCGATGGGGACGTACATCTCCTTCGATACGCCCTATGTGGAATACGGCGACGGCTTCGCGTGCGGCAAGGCATTCGACGACCGCGTCGGCTGCCTGTCGCTGCTGCGTTTGCTGCAAGAAGAACTGCCGGTTGACCTCGTGGCTTGCTTTGTGTCCGAAGAGGAAGTCGGCTGCCGCGGCGCGAAGGGGGCAGCGTTCCAGCAGGAACCCGACATTGGCATTGTGTTGGAAGGCACGACGTGCAACGACCTCGGCGACGTACCGGAGACTGCGCACGTCTGCGAAGCTGGGCAGGGCGTCGCGGTGTCGTTCATGGATGGCGCGTCAATTGCGAACCGAGCGTTGTTCCGCAAGGCGCTGGACGTGGCGAAGCAGGAGAACATTCCGCATCAGGTGAAGCACAGCGTATCCGGCGGCAACGACGGCGGCGCGATTCAGCGCGCGCGGGAGGGTGTGCCGGTGGTGGTGCTGAGCGTTCCGTGCCGGTATATTCACTCGCCGTCGTCGGTGGTGAAGCTGTCGGATGTGGAGAGCCAGTTTGCGCTGGTGAAGGCGCTGGTCAAGGCACTGTAAGCGCAGGCGACCTCATCCGACTTCGCTTCGCTCAGCCACCTTCCCCAGAGGGGAAGGTTTTGGATGTGCGCAATCTTCCTTGCCTTCCCCCTTGGGGAAGGTGTCGCCGCAGCGACGGATGAGGTTGGAGCAGCACGCGCAAACTGTTTGAAAGTGTCAGCAACTCAATCGCGAAAATGGGTCAAGGGTCGAAGACCCTTGCAGAGTCAAGGGACAGCGTCCCTTGTGGGGTCAAGGGGCAATGCCCCTTGCGCCTCCCCCAAGTAAAGGAGAAGAATTATGTTGGAATTGTTGAAGAAGGTGCTCAAACCGGTCGCGCCGTCGGGACTGGAAGAGCCGGTAGCGGCGGTCATCCGGGAAGAGGTTGCGCCGTATGTGGACAGCATCGAGACAGACGCGCTGGGCAATCTGATTTGCGTGAAGAACGGCACGGAGGCGAATCCGGAGAAAATCATGCTGTCCGCGCACATGGATCATATCGGCTACATCGTCACGGGCATTGAGAAAGAGGGCTTCCTGCGCGTGACGAACGTCGGCGGCATCAGCCCGACCATGAGCCTGACGCGGCATGTGTCCTTCCCGAATGGCGTGCAGGGTGTTGTGGTGTCCGAAGTGAGCAAGGACACGGCGATGAAGGACTTGTTTGTGGACATCGGCGCGCAGGACAAGGTGGACGCCGAGTCGATGGTGCAGATTGGCGACGTGTGCGTGTACGCGAACGACTGCTTCCAGCTGGGGGCGAACCGCGTCGCAAGCCCCGCAATGGACGACCGCGCGGCGTGCGCACTGCTGATTCGCTTCCTGCAAACCGTCGGCGCGACGAAGCAGACCATCATTGCCGTTTTCTCCGTGCAGGAGGAAGTCGGCTGCCGCGGCGCGAAGGTGGCGTCGTTCGCGAAAGCACCGGACAAGGGCATCGCCATTGACGTGACCGCGTGGGGCGACACCCCCGGCACGAAGCAGCCGGACATTAAGCTCGGCGAGGGCATTGCCGTGAAGGTGATGGATCACGGGAGCATCTCGAATCCGGATTTGCGGGAAGCGCTGCTGGCGGCGGGTGCGCAGGCGGGTGTGAAGACCCAGCGCGAGGTGCTGCCGTTCGGCGGGACGGATGCGTCCGCGATGCAGACCAGCCGCGGCGGGATTCCGGTGTGCACGCTGTCGATTCCGTGCCGGTATGTGCATTCGGCGTGCGAAGTGGTTGACCTTCGCGATGTCGAGGGTGGCGTTGCTCTGTTGAAGAAGTATTTTGAAGCGTAATTGCTTCTGAATCCGCAGGGGATTTCGCGTCTGCGGACGCGGCCAGAGGGCAGTGAAAACAGATGAAGTCTGCGATTGCCCTCTGGATTTCTTCGGTTTCGCCACCCATGTTTCTTGGGCGTTAAAGCAGCTTTTTTAGTTAGTGGACTAATTGTTGCATCACGTTGGAAGGGAGTTCCTTCATGACCGCATTCCTTGGCGTTTTGTATCTGCTTGTGTTTCTCGCGGCGGGGTGCACATGCGTGCGATTCCTGCTGCCGCAGAAGTCGCTGCTCACGCGCGTGTGGCTCGGTGTCAGCTTGGGGCTGCTGATGATGATGTGGCTGCCGGCGCTGATTGCGTTCGCGGTGGATTTCACATGGACGGCGCATTTGCTGGCGCTGATTCCGCTGGCGGGGCTGACGGCGGGGTGCTTCTTTTTGCGCGACCCTTCGCCGGTGAAAAAGTGGGATGCGCGGGAAAAGCAGCTGGCTGGACAGATGCTGATGGTTGTGCTGCCGCTGACGCTCCTTTCCGCCTATCTGCAATACACGCACTGCCTGCGCGTCGGAAGTGACGGCGGCTGGTGGGTCGGGCAGAGCACTTACGGCGATTTGCCGATGCACATGTCGTTCATCACGTCGCTGAAAAACGCTGCTTTTCCGCCGGATTACGCGCTCTTTCCCGGTCAGCGGCTGTCGTATCCCTTCCTGACGGACAGCCTGTCTACGTCGCTGTACCTGATGGGCTTCTCGCTGGAATGGGCGATTGTCGTGCCGGGTACATTGATGATGGCACTGTGCTTCACGGGCGTGATGGTGCTGGCGCGGGAGATGACCGCGGGGAAAAAGACAATTATCCTCGCGACGCTGCTGTTTTTCTTGAACGGCGGTCTGGGCTTCCTATACAACTTTGACCTTGCGGGCGGCACTGTGAGCAATCCGTTCAGCACGGTCATCGAGCGAATCCGCGAAATTCTTGACGGGTACTATGCCACGCCGACGAATCAGCCCACGCCGTACAACCTGCGCTGGTCAAACGTGATTGCCGACCTGATGGTTCCGCAGCGGACGCTCCTCGGCGGGTGGTGCATGGCGCTGCCGTGCTTTTATCTGCTGTTTACGTCCTTTGCGCCGGAAAAGCGCCCGGCGTTTGCGCAGCGCATTCGGCAAACAGGACTGCTGGCGGTCTGGGCAGGCGCGCTGCCGCTGATTCACACGCATTCGTTCCTCGCGCTGGGGCTTTGCTCGCTGGGCATGATGGTGTACGACCTGATTCACGACAAAGAGCGCTGGGCGCAATTGCAGTGGTATCTGGCGTATGGCGTAATCGCCGTGGTGCTGAGCGCGCCGCAGTTGATTTGCTTCACGTTCGAGCAGGTGTTCCAAGGCACGGGCAGCGGGAACAGCTTCCTGCAAATTTGGCTCAACTGGGTCAACGGGTATGAATCAAACGGTGAATTTGCGTTTCGCGACCTGTACTTCTGGTTCTACCTGAAGAACATCGGTCTGCCGTTCCTGATGCTGATTCTGGCGCTGTTCGAGCGGAATCCGAAGCATCGGCGGCTGTTCGCGGGCGCGCTGCCGATTATTCTTGCGGTGGAGCTGGTGCGCTTTCAGCCAAACATCTACGACAACAACAAGCTGATGTATCTGGCGTGGCTGCTTTGCTGCATGATAGTGGCGGACTGGTGCCGTGATGTCTGGCATCGGCTGAAAGGGATGCGCGGGCGCAGTGCGCTGGCGGTTGTGACGGCGATTGCGGTGTTCCTGTCCGCGGGGCTGACGCTCTGGCGCGAGTGCGTCAGCAACTATCAGGCGTTTTCCGCGTCGGCGGTGGAAGCGGGGGAATTTGCCCGCGATAACACGCCGGAGCATTCCACCTACATGACCGGGACGCAGCACCTGAACCCGATTGCGTCCATCGCCGGGCAGAACATCGTCTGCGGGCCGGATTTGTGGCTGTACTACCACGGGCTGGACACGAGTGAGCGCAAGATGGACATTGCGGCTTTCTACACTGACCCGGAGGAAAACCTCGACCTGCTGGAGAAGTACGATGTGGACTACATCTACGTCAGCAGCTACGAGCGGAGCAGCTATGCGGTGGACGTCAATACGCTTGACCGCCTGTTCACGCGCGTATTCAGCAACTGGGAAGCGACGATTTACGCCGTGCATCCCTCATCGGAAACGGAGGACATGGGCAATGGAGCGTCTGCTGCGCTTCGCGGTGGAGCATGACCGGGTGATACGCCTGATGTTCATGCGGGATGGGCGGCTGTTTCAGGTCAATGCGCACATTGTGAGCTACGACGACAAGGAAGTGTCGTTCGTGACGACCCGTTCGCCGCGGACGCAGGTCATCAGCCGCGAGGAGCTGCTTGCGGTGGATTTCCGCCGCGGGGATGATGGGCAGGTGGTGTAGCCTGCTTGCCAACAAACAAAACGTACGCCGCACAGCGGCAAGGAAAGGAGCGAAGGATGGAGCAAGAGGAAAAGAAACCCACGACACTAACCGGCGTCGATTTGTCCCAGACAGCATCGCTGCTGCTTCCATGGACGCATGACCCGTGGGGCAAGCTGCGCCCGCCGCTGTCCGAGGAAGCGCTGTGCATGAGCGCCGAACTCGCCAGCGCCGCGTACGGCATGGCGATTGAGCCGTGGGTCGAAGCCGGCTGGCGCGACGTGACCATTCAGGTGGATGGCGAACTGACTGCCCTGCCGCCGAACAACCCCTTGAGCGCCGAGTGGCGGAAATACTGGGTGCGCGCGCGCCTGAAACCCGTCAGCGCGCTGGGACAGATGCTGGGCGCGCTGCGATTGAGCAGCAGCAATAACACCACCGGCAAGGCGGTCGTGATGCTCCATCCCGCGCTGGACGGGCGCTACGTCGTCGCGATTGGGTTCATGGGCACGGGCTCGCGCTTCTACGACTGGTTCAGCAATTTCCGCATGACAACGCAGGACGGGATGCACCGCGGCTTTCTGGAGCTCGCGCGGCAGTTCGAGGCGAATGAGGAGAAAATTTCCTTTCCGGAAACAGCGGAAGAGCTGGGGCTGGAAAAGCTCACCTTGCGCGACATTCTGCAGAACATGCGCAGCCCGAACAGCCGCTTCGTCCTCTGGGTCTGCGGGCACAGCCAGGGCGCGGCAATGATGCAGGTGTACGCGCACCTGAAGATGAACGAGACGGGCATCTCCGCGCGCAACCTTATCGGCTACGGCTTCGCGTCCCCCACGGTGATGGCGGGCAAAGCGGTTCGCGACCCATCCGCCTATCCGCTGTATAACATCCTCAACAGCGACGACCTTGTCCCCCACTGCGGCGCGGCGGTGCACCTCGGCATGTGCCTGAAATATCAGGCGACGGAGAATCTGCGCAAAAGCTGCTACAACTGGAAGCGCGACGAGAAATCCGTGCAGGCGCGGCTGGCAATCCGCCCCGTTCTCTGGAAGATGGTCGATACCCCGACGTGCATCATTGGCGGCATGGCGCTGCTGATGGCGCTGGGGCGCGTCAGCGGGGCGGACTTCCTCAAAATGCTGGGACTGGGCGGCTTCCTGCCGCTTGACCGCGCGCTGGAAAAGGCGGATGCGGAGGATTTTGTCCGCGGGCTGAACCAGAAGGCAGCGGCGGCATACGAGTCCGTGACCGGGCATCCGATTGACATGGGGCAGGTGTCGGACGAGGCGAACGCCATGCAGCGCATCATCGACCACTTCGGGCTGCTTTCGTTCATCGACGCGGCAAAAGCACTGATGACCTGCCCACACTACATGATGGCGCATCCCGAAGAGGGGTACATCGGCACATATTTCTATATCGTCATGAACGGGATTCAGGATTTTGTGCCGTTCATCTGGCGTTCGGGCGATCCGCCGCGCCGCATGACCGTGGAGCAGCTGCCGCATGACATGGTGACACAGGACATGCCGGGGCTGTACAACCGCCGCCTGCAAAAACCCGACCGGCGCAAGCACCTGCCGATTACGCGGCGTGACCCGCGTCCGGGCGGCGACACGCGCCATCACCTGCCCCTGCTGACGGCAGGGACGGTGCAGCCGAACGAGAAGATCTACCCGGTAGAAGACATTGAACTGCGATAACCCACAATCATAAGAAAAGAGGCTTTTCCCATGTCCGATTACCGCATTGAAACCAAGTGTGTTCAGGCAGGCTACACGCCCGGCAACGGCGAGCCGCGCCAGATTCCGATTATCCAGTCCACCACCTTCAAATACGCCACGAGCGAGGACATGGGCAAGCTCTTTGACCTCGAAGCGTCCGGCTATTTCTATTCCCGCCTGCAAAACCCGACGTGCGACCACGTTGCGGCGAAAATCGCGGCGCTGGAAGGCGGCAGCGCAGCTATGCTGACCGGTTCCGGTCAGGCGGCGAACTTTATGGCGCTGTTCAATATCTGCGAGGCAGGCAGCCACATCGTCGCGTCGTCCTCCATCTACGGCGGCACGTTCAACCTGATTGCCGTGACGCTGAAGAAGATGGGGATTGAGTCCACCTTCGTCTCCCCCAATGCGACGGACGACGAGCTTGACCGCGCCTTCCGCCCGAACACGCGCGCAATGTTCGGCGAAACGATTGCCAATCCCGCGCTGACCGTGCTGGACATTGAGAAATTCGCTCAGGCGGCGCATCGGCACGGCGTTCCGCTGATTGTGGACAACACCTTCCCCACGCCCGTCAACTGCCAGCCGATTCGCTGGGGCGCGGACATTGTGACCCACTCGACGACAAAGTACATGGACGGCCACGGCGCGGCACTCGGCGGCGTCATCGTGGACAGCGGCAATTTCGACTGGATGGCGCACGCGGAGAAGTATCCGGGGCTCTGCACGCCCGACGAAAGCTACCACGGCATCACCTACGCCGAGAAATTCGGCAATGCGGGGGCATACATCACCAAATGCACCAGCCAGCTCATGCGCGATTTGGGCTGCGTGCAGTCCCCGCAGAATGCGTTCATCCTCAATCTGGGGTTGGAGAGCCTGCATGTGCGGATGCCGCGCCACTGCGAGAACGCGATGGCGGTCGCGCAGTTCCTCGAAAAACAGCCGCAGGTGGCGTCTGTCAGCTATCCGCACCTGCCGTCCAGCCCGTACTACGCCCGCGCGATGAAATACATGCCGAACGGCGGCTGCGGGGTGGTGTCGTTCGTCTTGAAGGGCGGACGTCCCGCTGCGGAGGCATTCATGAAACGGCTGACTTTGGCGGCGATTGAGACGCACGTCGCCGACGCGCGGACGTGCTGCCTGAATCCGGCGACCTCCACCCATCGGCAGATGACCGAGGAGCAGCTGGCAGTTGCGGGCATTCCGGCGGGCATGGTACGCATCAGCGTCGGACTGGAGAGCAAGGACGACCTGATTGCCGACCTTGCGCAGGCGTTGTCCGGCATCGAAGCATGAGCGCGTACATCAACCGATATTTCCTGCTGATGGCGGTGTTTTTGCCCCTATGGTGTATCATTCGCCGCCCATGGAAGCGCTGGAGCCTGCACGAAGGCTGCCTGATGGCGTTCGCAGCGCTGCTGTTTTCGCTGCTGTGTCTGGTGCTGCGTGGCACATGGGCTGCGCCGGGAGATATGCTGGCATCGGCGCTGCATCGGCTGCGGACGGGCGAGGGCATTCAGCTGCGGCTGTTCCACACCATTACGCGGCAGCTGCGGTACGCCCGGCGGGAGGAAATGCTCATCAACATCTGGGGAAACATCCTGCTCTTCATCCCCTACGGCTTCTTCCTGCCGCTGCTGTGGAAGCGGTATCGCCATCCGCTGCAACTTTCGCTGATGTGCCTGCTGCTGCCCTTGAGCATCGAAACGTGCCAGTTGTTCATCCGCCGCATGACGGATGTGGATGACCTGCTGCTGAATTTCGCGGGCGGAAGATCGGAAGAGCGTCGTGTAGGGAAAGAGTGTAGATCTCGGTGGTCGC
>OODI01001076.1_pt1 | contig 12001 bp, 10 predicted proteins | sample 1671141 | NCBI WGS metagenome assembly OODI01 (sample SAMN06348126, study PRJEB24527) | human gut metagenome | biome: human gut; feature: ankylosing spondylitis patient; material: feces | host: Homo sapiens | place: China | collected 2015-10 | reverse complement strand
TAACTCTATCATCTTTTTTTTTTTCAAGCAGAAGACGGCATACGAGTTCGTGATGTGACGGAGTTCAGACGTGTGCTCTTCCGATCTCAGCTCGTCAAATCTCTCTCTGTCCTCAGCAGCGTCGATAGCGTCAGGAGGAGTACCAAGAATGTTTACACCATGCTCAGCCATATGCTTTGTAAGCTTGATAGCAGTCTGTCCGCCGAATGCCACAACAACGCCAACAGGCTTTTCAACTCTGATGATGTTCATAACGTCCTCGTCAGTAAGAGGCTCGAAATAAAGTCTGTCAGCAGTATCAAAGTCAGTTGAAACTGTCTCAGGATTGTTGTTTACGATAACAACGTCATAGCCCTTTTCTTTCAAAGCCCATACGCAGTGAACTGACGCATAGTCGAACTCGATACCCTGACCTATTCTGATAGGACCTGAACCGAATACTATAACAGTCTTTCTGTCATGACCCCTGTTTGCAATGAACTCGCTTGCCTCGTCCTCGTTGTCATATGTTGAGTAGAAGTAAGGTGTCATAGCCGCAAACTCAGCCGCACAGGTATCAACCATTTTAAATACAGCATGAACAGGCTTTTCTATCTTCTTGCCTGTTATCTTCTCAATGACCTTATCAGTATAGCCTATCTTCTTAGCTTCAAGATAAGTTTCCTCGTTGAAGTTATTTTTGAGCGTCTTTTCCATGTCTATAAGCTTACAGAGCTTGTAGAGGAACCACTCGTCTATCTTAGTGATGCTGTGTATCTCATCAACAGAAACGCCACGTCTGAGAGCCTCGTATACAACGAAAAGTCTTTCGTCTGTGCAGTCAGAAAGTCTGTCATGGATAGTCTTGTCATCAAGGTCAAGCATCTTAGGTGAGATAAGGCAGTCATGACCTATCTCAGCACCTCTTACAGCCTTCATTATAGCCTGCTCAAAAGTTGAGCCGATAGCCATAACTTCACCAGTAGCCTTCATCTGTGTACCAAGCTCACGCTTAGCATAAACGAACTTGTCGAAAGGCCACTTAGGGAGCTTAACAACAACATAGTCAAGGGCAGGCTCAAAGCAAGCATAAGTCTTGCCTGTTACAGCATTCTTTATCTCGTCAAGAGTATATCCGATAGCTATCTGAGCTGCAACCTTAGCGATAGGATAACCTGTCGCCTTAGAAGCAAGTGCGGAAGAACGTGAAACTCTAGGGTTTACCTCGATAACAGCATACTCGAAGCTGTCAGGGTTAAGAGCGAACTGACAGTTACAGCCACCCTCTACTTTAAGAGTATCGATTATCTTCAAAGCCGCAGAACGGAGCATCTGATATTCCTTATCGGCCAGTGTAACAGCAGGAGCGATAACGATAGAGTCGCCTGTGTGAACACCAACGGGGTCAAAGTTCTCCATTGAGCAAACAGTGATAACGTTGCCCTTAGCGTCTCTCATTACCTCGAACTCTATCTCTTTCCAGCCTGCGATACATTTCTCAACAAGCACCTGAGTGATAGGTGAAAGATAAAGACCATTTCTTGTGATCTCTTTCAGTTCTTCTTCATCATTAACTATACCGCCGCCAGTACCGCCAAGGGTAAAAGCAGGTCTGATGATAAGAGGATAACCGATACCAGGCTGATTAGCGAAGTCTACAGCGTCCTCAACAGTATTAACGACCTTTGAAGGGATACATGGCTGACCGATAGACTCCATAGTGTCCTTGAACATCTGTCTGTCCTCAGCCTTGTCGATAGTTTCAGGGTTAGCACCAAGAAGCTTAACATTATACTTGTCAAGGAATCCCTCCTTAGCAAGCTGCATAGAAAGCGTAAGACCCGTCTGACCGCCAAGGGTAGAAAGCAGGCTGTCAGGGCGTTCTTTTTTGATAACTCTCTTAACAGTTTCAAGAGTAAGCGGCTCAATGTATATCTTGTCAGCCATAGCATTGTCCGTCATGATAGTAGCAGGGTTAGAGTTTATAAGAATAACCTCAAGACCCTCCTGCTTGAGCGCACGGCAAGCCTGTGTACCTGCATAGTCAAACTCTGCAGCCTGACCTATAACGATAGGACCCGAGCCGATAACGAGAACTCGCTTTATATCTTTATTTAAAGGCACTTAAATTCAATCCTTTCTGAAAAGTTTAGGGAAACGCTGAAAGTGAGGAGTGAGGAGTGAGGAGTTATCCCTTCTCACACTCTCGAAAACCGCACCCAGCAGCCCTCTGTGTTAAAGCTTAACGACCTCAGTAAAACATAATGTAGGGGCGAACAGCGTTCGCCCGTTCACTATCACGACCGCCCCATATAAAAGCCGCTCGAATAATGAACACTACAATAGTCATATCAAACACATTCCGTCAGCCACGGGCGAACACTGTTCGCCCCTACTGTTGCAGAAACTGAGATCAATAATTTCTATACTTCAAAAAATCAGAGCTTATTTCTTGTTAGTGTCAATGAGCTCAATAAACTCATCAAACAAGAAGTCAGTATCATGCGGACCACCACAAGCCTCTGGGTGAAACTGTACAGAAAATGCAGGCTCGTTGAGATATCTGATACCCTCACAAGTGCCGTCATTGGCATTTACATAAAGCACCTTTGCTTCACCCTCAGGGAGCGAATCATTCTCTACTGCATATCCATGGTTCTGTGATGTTATGTAAACTCTTCCCGTTTCAGTGTTCTCAGCAGGCTGGTTTGCACCTCTGTGACCATACTTCAGCTTGTGTGTCATCGCACCATGTGCAAGTGCCAAAAGCTGATGACCCAAACAAATTCCAAAAGTAGGTATCTTCATCTCAGAAAGCTTTTTAAGCTCCTCGATTATCTCCACATTCTCCGCAGGATCTCCAGGGCCGTTTGAAAGCATTATGCCGTCAGGTGCAAGCTCCTTTATCCTCTCTGCCTTAGTATAAGCAGGAACAACAGTTACCTCGCAGCCTCTCTTAACAAGCTCTCTTCCAATGTTGTGCTTTGCACCAAAATCGTAAAGCACTACCTTTCTCTTGACCTCGCCCTCAGGCTCGAATGTTTTCTCCTCCGAGCAAGTCGTGTTCTTTACAGCCTCAACTATCGTGTAGTTCTTAAGATCTGTCAAGCCGAAACTTGAACCCTCAGGAACGATCTTTCCGTTCATAACACCCGACTCACGAACTATTTTTGTGAGCTGACGAGTGTCGATACCGTAAAGACCAACGATGTTATGCTGCTTTAAAAAAGTGTCAAGATCACCCTCACAACGGAAGTTGCTAGGCTCTTGACACCAATCTCTAACAATATAAGCTTTAACATGAGGACATTCACTTTCAAAATCCTCAGGAATAACGCCATAGTTACCAATTAACGGAAATGTCTGAACAACTATCTGTCCGTAGTAACTAGGGTCAGTAAGTGTTTCGAGATAGCCTGTCATAGCCGTAGTAAAAACAATTTCGCCAATAGCTTCGCCAGCTGCGCCGAAACTTTTACCCTCGAAAATAGTACCGTTCTCCAAAATCAGATACGCCTTCTGCACTATAAGCTCCTCCTTTTTCACGCAAATTTTTACGATTACTATTATAACACAACCGCCTGCCTTTGTAAAGGCTTTTAACACTTTTTTTAGTTTTTATTTTTCAGTGTAAAATAAAAAACGAGCAGACTGAAGTCCACTCGTAAAAACCTTATTCCGCAGCTGCAGATACAGCCCCGCTTTTCTGTTCACGCTCTCTGAAAATAAGTCCGAAGACAAACCTCACTATCGGACCTGCAAAGAAAAGCTGCCAGCAAAGAGCCATAGGAAAGTTCATAGCCGTTGTTTCTAACCATACCGCAATAACTTCCCTGCCTGCGTCCTTAAAAAGCAGCGTAGCTGCAAGGCTCATGAGTGGGCACATAAAAATAACAGAGATAACAGATATGGCAAGCACAAGATGAAAAGGATTATCCTTTCTCACATCAACAATGCGGAAAGCCTTTTTCTTTGCTATCTTTCCCACAGCAAAAAAGTCAAGAACAAAAGCTATCGGAGCCATTATGACAAGCTCATGAAAAGCCTTGAGAAATACGGCATTTGACATTCCGCCCATGTTGAGTGCAATGTTGTAGCATATCATGGCGTACACCATCACAAACACCATCAGCACCGTAAAAACTATCTCCTGAAACAAATTCTTTGGCATAAAAAAATCCTCCTTATGATATCAAACCTACAGCCCTTTCGCAGACGCTGTGTTGTTCGTTATCATTCAGAGAATGTGCGTTTCCAATATAAACCTGTCCTAACAATATTCTATTGCTGTATTCCTTACTCATTTATTTTACCATATTTTAAGCCTGCCGTCAATTATCCAAATATGCAGAATATTTTCAAAAACTTGTCGAGAAAAATATATACTTTTACACAAAAAAACGAGCAGACCGAAGTCCACTCGTCTAAAATACTATTTTCTCTTTTTCAACGCCGCTTTAAGCCCTCCCATGATAACATCTCTCGCCTTAACAGCGTCCTCCTTGTCAAGAGGTGGCGTGTCACCAAGAGGATAATCTATACCGAGCTGCTCATACTTTACCTTGCCCATAGTGTGATAAGGCAGAACGTCAAGAGCTTTCAGCGTCTTTAGCTGAGAAATAAATTCACCCAGCCTGAAAAGATATTCTTCCTTGTCCGTGATACCCGGCACAACAACATGACGTATCCATATAGGCACACCATGCTCCGACAAAAACTTTGCAAACGCAAGAATGTTGTCATTGTAATGCCCCGTAAGCTTCTTGTGTTCCTCACGGTCAATATGCTTGATATCCAGCATAACAAGGTCAGTGCATTTGCAAAGCCTTTCAAACTTTTCCGTGCTGTCAGGCGTAAAAGTGATGCCCGAGCTGTCAAGACAAGTGTGTATCCCCTTTTCCTTAGCCTTTTCAAAAAGCTCCGTCACAAAGTCTATCTGTACCAAAGGCTCTCCGCCCGTGCAGGTAATTCCGCCGTTTTTCATGAACTCTTTTACCGAGTCATATTCCGCCAGCAGACTTTCAACCGTTCTCTTTGTACCCGTGCCTATCTTCCAAGTATCAGGATTGTGGCAGTAAAGACATCTCATAGGACAGCCCTGAAAGAAAATAACAAACCTTATCCCCGGTCCATCCACCGTACCAAAGCTTTCCGTAGAATGTATAAATCCCTCCATGGGATATCCCTCCTTTTTTATTTCGCATGAACGCACGCCCGTTCAGCCTGCACAAACCATTCTGTAGGGGACGGTGCCCTCGACGTCCCGTTTCTGCTCGCTCACAAATTTATATCACCGCATACCTATCCGCAAAAAGCAACAAACGAGCGGCAGCTCTCATCCACATAAAACAAGATGTTCCATGTAAGACGACGCCGACCGCCCGTGTGCATATTATCCGCAAAGAAACTCATTCTATGCGGCAAAGCTCAAATTAAAGGCTCTTGTGGAACGTTCTTGAAATAACGTCGTCCTGCTGCTCCTTAGTAAGTTTTACAAAGTTTACAGCATAGCCTGAAACTCTGATAGTGAGCTGTGGATACTTCTCAGGGTGAGCCTGAGCGTCCAGAAGAGTTTCTCTGTTAAGTACATTTACATTAAGGTGATGACCGCCTTTTTCAGCATATCCGTCAAGAAGTCCGATAAGGTTGTCTACCTGTGCCTCTGTTGGTTCAAAGTTTGCCATAGTATTACATTCCTTTCTTAGTATTTATGGAAAACAAGCGGAGCATTTATCTCCGCCGTTTTCTAAAATAGGGAGTTAATCTTCATCTCTGTCAACAGCGTCCTCTTCTGTAGGCTGACAGCAAGCCGTCTTGCCGTCACCACCACAATCGGAAGTGCTGTAAGTTTTAACGTTCAGACCTTCTTCAGTTTCGTCAATGTCTATCGTAAGATGACCCTGACCGCCCATCATAAGTCTGTCAATGACGTCAACAAGCTCGTTTACCTGAGCCTCGTCCTCGTCCTTTTTAACATTAAACCCCATCTTCGTTAAGCTCCTTAGCTATGCTTTCAATATCAAGGTCGCCCATGAATACCTTGTCGTCCTTGCCAAGAGCGTCAGGAATGATAGAGAATGTGTTTGAGATACCGTCCTGAGCGTGTCTGAATGGCAGCTTAGCAACTGAAGAAAGTGAAGCAGATGCGCCGTGAGTATCTCTGCCGTGCATTGGGTTAGCACCAGGAGCAAGAGGCACACCGATCTTTCTTCCGTCAGGTGTAGAACCGGTCTTCTTACCATAAACAACGTTAGATGTGATAGTAAGGATAGACATTGTAGGAACACCATCTCTGTATGTGTGGTGCTTTCTGATCTTGTCCATAAATGTTCTAACGAGGTCAACTGCGATCTTGTCAACTCTCTCGTCGTTGTTGCCATACTTAGGGAAATCGCCCTCAACTTCGTAGTCAGTTACGATTCCGTCCTCATCTCTGATGCACTTTACCTTAGCGTACTTGATAGCAGAAAGTGAGTCAGCAACAACTGACAGACCTGCGATACCTGTAGCGAAGTATCTCTTAACATCTCTGTCATGAAGAGCCATCTGAACTCTCTCATAAGAATACTTATCGTGCATATAGTGGATAACGTTCAGTGTATTTACATACAGACCAGCCAGCCACTCCATCATATCGTCATACTTAGCCATTACATCATCATAATCGAGGTAATCGCCTGTAACAGGACGATACTTAGGACCAACCTGTATCTTAAGTCTTTCGTCAACACCGCCGTTGATAGCATAAAGCAAGCACTTAGCAAGGTTAGCTCTTGCACCGAAGAACTGCATTTCCTTACCGATCCTCATTGAAGATACACAGCAAGCGATAGCGTAGTCGTCACCGTGTGTAACTCTCATAAGGTCGTCGTTCTCGTACTGGATAGCTGAAGTCTTGATAGAAGTCTTAGCACAGAACTTCTTGAAGTTTGCAGGAAGCTTTGTGCTCCACAGAACTGTCATGTTTGGCTCTGGTGCAGGACCAAGGTTCTCAAGTGTGTGGAGATATCTGAATGAAGTCTTTGTTACCATTGGAACGCCGTCGATAGAAACGCCACCGATAGACTCTGTTACCCAAGTTGGGTCGCCTGAGAACAGTGAGTTGTACTCAGGTGTTCTAGCGAACTTAACAAGTCTGAGCTTCATGATGAAGTGGTCGACAAGCTCCTGAGCCTCCTGCTCTGTGAGGATACCTCTGTCCATATCTCTCTTGATGTATATATCGATAAATGTAGAAGTTCTGCCAAGTGACATCGCAGCACCGTTCTGCTCCTTAACAGCAGCAAGGTAGCCGAAGTACAGCCACTGGATAGCTTCCTTAGCGTTCTTAGCAGGACGTGAGATATCGTAGCCGTAGATCTCGCCCAACTTCTTGAGTTCGCCAAGGGCTCTGATCTGCTCAGAAAGCTCTTCTCTGAGTCTGATGTTCTTAGAAGTCATTCTTACCAGTGAAGTAGCAAGCTGATCCTTCTTGTCCTCAACGAGATAGTCTATACCATAAAGAGCAACTCTTCTGTAGTCGCCTATGATTCTTCCTCTGCCGTAAGCGTCTGGAAGGCCTGTGATGATAGCAGCGTGTCTGGCAAGCTTCATCTCAGGTGTGTAAGCGTCAAAAACGCCCTGATTGTGAGTTTTTCTATATTCAGTAAAGATCTTTACAACTTCAGGATCAACTGTGTAGCCGTTCTGCTCGCAAGCATTCATAGCCATTCTGATACCGCCGAAAGGCTGAAGAGAACGCTTGAAAGGCTTGTCAGTCTGGAAACCAACGATCTTTTCAAGATCCTTGTTAAGGTAACCAGGGCCGTGTGAGGTGATAGTAGAAACGATCTTAGTGTCCATATCGAGAACACCGCCGGCTTCTCTCTCCTTCTTTGAAAGCTCCATTACCTGTTCCCAGAGCTTAGTAGTTGCTTCTGTAGGGCCTGTAAGGAAGCTGTCGTCACCGTCATATGGTGTGAAGTTCTTCTGGATAAAATCACGAAGATTGATAGAAGTGTTTGACCATCTGCCGGGCTTAAAGCCTTCCCATTCGTCATAAAACTGTCTTTCCATTTTATACTCTCCTGACATAAGATTTCGGGCAGCACATATTACCTCAATATTCTGTATTGCATACCTATTAATAATACTACCGCTCGTATGTTAAAATAATAACACACTTCAAAATCAAAGTCAAGTCACATTCAGAAATATTACTCTTACGCCATACTTCTTTCATATGTTAGAATTGGTTACCCAATTCACGGAAAATTATTTGAATAAAAAAAGTGATCGCCTCCAAAAAGCCCAAACATTTTTTGCAACAAAAGCGGTGCAGAGCATTCCGCTCCGACACCGCTTTGTAATTGATTTTTTTGCAATTGTTCTATTGCTTTTCTGCACCGCTTAGTAGGCTTGTTCCTATTAAGGCTCTGCCTCAAGCTCCGACAGAGCTTTGCCCTGTACCTTTTGCTCGCTTCACTCGTGTGTGCTTTTACTTTGTGTTGGTGATTTGCTCGGTATGGCGCTGCCATTCCTCACTCCTCACTTAAAAACTACGCTCTCTCGACTTTGAGCAGATTTGTCGTTCCGCTCATTCCAAGCGGTACTCCTGCTGTAATAACGACAAGGTCGCCCTTCTTCAGATAGCCAAGCTCCACAGAACGCTCCAGAGCGTGTCTGATGAGTTCGTCAGTGTTTGTTTTCTCTTCGATAACGCCTGCTCTGATACCCCATGAAAGGCTGAGCTGATGATATGTTGTATCGTCAGTTGTAAGTGCGATTATAGGACAGTTCGGACGGAATTTTGAAAGCGTTCTTGCTGTTGTTCCGCCCTTTGTTACTGTCAGGATCGCTACAGCATTAAGGTCATGGGCAGTTGTAACAGTAGCGTGTGAGATAGCGTCAGTGATAGATGAATTTCTCTCGTCTGCTCTTTTCTTGAAACGTGAGATATAGTCGATATCCTTTTCGGTCGTTTCTGCGATAAGGCTCATGGTCTTGACAGCCTCAACAGGATATTTACCTGCGGCAGTTTCCCCTGAAAGCATTATAGCAGACGAGCCGTCATAAATAGCGTTTGCAACGTCGGTTATCTCGGCTCTTGTAGGACGTGCGTTTGTTATCATAGACTCCAGCATCTGAGTTGCTGTGATAACATTCTTGCCTGCATTGTAAGCTTTTCTTATAAGCTCTTTCTGGATAGCAGGTATCTGCTCGAAAGGTATCTCAACGCCCATATCTCCTCTTGCTACCATTATTCCGTCAGCAGCGTCAAGGATCTCGTCAATATTGGCAACACCCTGAGCGTTTTCTATCTTAGCGATAATTCTAGGATTGAACCAGCCAAGGCTCTGAGTAAATTTTCTAAGATAAATAACGTCAGCGCCTGTTCTTACGAATGAAGCTGCGATATAGTCAAATCCCATTTTTGCGCCAAATTCAAGGTCAGCCATATCAGCGTCAGAGATATAAGGCATAGAAAGGTTTACGTCAGGAACGTTGATACCCTTGTGGTCGGAAACAACTCCGCCGTGGATAACTTCGCAAACGATGTCAGTGTTGTCAACTCTCAGTGCTTTCAGCTCGATATTTCCGTCATTGATAAGTATTCTAGTGCCTACAGAAACGTCCTTTGGAAGCTGTGGGAATGTGATAGAGCAGATAGTTTCATCACCCTCCACTTCTCTTGTGGTAAGTGTGAATGTATCGCCGTCCTTGATAGTAACAGGCTTGTGATCCTTAAAGTTTTTAAGTCTTACCTCAGGTCCTTTTGTATCAAGAAGAGTTGCAATATTAACGCCAAGTTCTTCCCTTAGCTTGCATACAGTTTCAAAACGAGCCTTATGAACACTGTGGTCAGAGTGTGAGAAATTGAATCTCGCAACGTCCATACCGTTTTTCATAAGCTCACGCATAATGTTTTCGTCATCTGTGGAAGGTCCGATAGTGCATACGATCTTAGTTTTTTTCATTTTTACTCTCCTAACATACATTACTATTTCAACGCATTAGCGTTTTTATCCAAAAAACCAAAGCTTTTTAATTTATTATAACTGATTTTAACTTAATCGTCAATAGCACAATGTATAATTTGTGTAAAATCGAAAAACAAAATCATACATTTTTCAAAACAAAAAAACGGACGGTCTTAATAACCGCCCGTTCAACATCTTATCTTCCGAAGCAATCCTCGCAAAGCTCACGAAGATCCTTTGCCGCCTTTTCAATATCAGGCTGAGAAACCACCGCAGAAACTACCGCAGCGCCGTCAATACCCATACCCTTAAAGTTCGGCACAGTTTTTTGATTAACTCCGCCTATTATTACGATAGGGATATCCACAGCGGCTCTTATTTCTACAAGTTGTTCCTTTGTGACAGCTCTTGCGTCTGTCTTTGTGTTGGTGGCATACATTGCACCAACGCCAAGGTAATCTGCACCGTCTGCCTGTGCTTTTTTAGCTTCTTCAAGAGTTGCCGCAGAAATACCTATTATCTTGTCCTCACCGAGGATTTTTCTTGCAACTGCACATGGCATATCGCTCTGTCCCAGATGAACGCCTGCGCAATCAACAGCCTGTGCGATATCAAGTCTGTCGTTGATGATAAGCGGCACATTGTATTTGTCCGTTATCTTTTTTACTCTGACTGCAAGCTCATAGAACTCTCTTGAAGTGCAGTCCTTTTCCCTTAGCTGGATAACTGTACAGCCGCCTTTTACGCCCTCCTCTACCGACTGCTCGATAGTTTCGCAGGACATAAGTCCACGGTCAGTGCAGAGATAAAGCGTGTAGTCAATTTTCGATTTGTCCATTTTTTTACCCTCTTATCTTTTATCATAAAATAACTTCCATACCTGTCTTGTATGGCTTCAGCCCTGCTTTTTCGTAAAATTTTCTTGCCGATGGATTACACTCCCACACGTTGAGAGTAACATTATAACAGCCCTGCTCCTTAGCGAATTTCTTTACCGCCTCGTAAAGTACCGAGCCGATATGCTGACCTCTGCAATTTTCATCAACGCACAGATCGTCGATATACAAAGTCTTTATATCTGTGAGAACATTGTCGCCCTTATGCTCCTGAAACACACAAAAAGCGTAGCCCTTCATCACATCATTTTCATCAACTGCGGCAAATATAGGCTTTGTTTTATCCTTAAGCATAGCTTTAAGCTCGTTATCAGTATACTTTTTCGCACCCTCTTTAAAAAGGTCAGGTCTGCCCTGCTGATGAACTCTCTCTACCTGATAGAGCAAGCTGTTCATTTGCGGTATATCCTTTTCACAAGCAAATCTTACGGTCATTTTTCATTCCCCTTTGTATGAAAAAGTATAATATGCAATGCAAACGGACGAACACTGTTCGCCCCCGCAAGCAACATCACCACATAAAATTTAGTGGCATCACACTGATATGATACCACTAAATCTGAAATATTGCAATACTAAACTTCTTCTATCTTAGCCTTAGCCGCAAATACCTGACTATTCATTTTGCTGATTGCGTCAATGATAGAAATATGGAAGCTTCCAGAGCCTATCTCTCCAGCATTTTCATATGCGAACTCGCCTGCTATGCCCATGCTTGCAATGCCTGTTACAGCGGCGGTATACATATCGTCGCAAGCACCTGCGAATGAGCCTACAAGTCCTGTTGTCATACAGCCTGTGCCTGTTACCTTTGAAAGATATGGGTGACCGTTTGATATCCTTGCGACTCTTTTTCCGTCTGTTATTGTATCCACCGCGCCTGTGATAGCTGCAACGCAGTTATACTTTGCGGCTGTTTTTTTCGCAACGGAAACAGGGTCGTTCTTCTCATCAGCTTCCGAGGTGTCAACACCCTTTGTGGAAACTTCTAGTCCTGCAAGATATGACATTTCAGAAAGATTTCCTCTGAGTATGCTTATTTTCACATTTTCAAGTATACGCTTTGCAGTTTCATTTCTGAAATTTGATGCGCCTGCTCCAACCGGGTCAAAAACCACAAGATCGGAAGAGCACACGTCTGAACTCCAGTCACATCACGATCTCGTA
>OODI01001074.1_pt1 | contig 12010 bp, 9 predicted proteins | sample 1671141 | NCBI WGS metagenome assembly OODI01 (sample SAMN06348126, study PRJEB24527) | human gut metagenome | biome: human gut; feature: ankylosing spondylitis patient; material: feces | host: Homo sapiens | place: China | collected 2015-10 | reverse complement strand
TGATTTCGCCGTTTTGAGCCTGCAAAAAACTTGCAGGCTTTTTTTGTACACAACGATTAATATTGTAGTATAAAAACACCTTGCAGTCAACACGCTAAAAGAATTATAGTCAAAATAATTAATTTGACTGATTTTGAATGAGGATAATCAAAAACACCAATTTTAATTGCAAAAACGGTAAAATTATACTGTTTTTAAATAATACTCGACACTTTTTTTGTTAGCTAATTTTGCTGTCTTTAAATTTTTTTGAATTTTTTTGACCGATTTTGCTTGACTTTTGAAAAATGGGTGTTATAATGTAGTCAAGAGGTGAGGATAATGCTTACACAGGACAGATATCGTGCAATACTTGATTTGCTCGAAGAAAAAAATTCGGTCACGGTGTCGGAATTAACAAAGTTGCTTGACTCATCCGAGTCAACAATAAGAAGAGATCTTTCCGCTCTTGATGAGATGGGAAAGCTCACAAAGGTTTTCGGCGGTGCAACTTCAATCACCAGAAACGAGGGTGTTTTTGAAGATGCGGTAAGCAATCGTGAAACCGTTATGAGCGATGAAAAAGATGCGGTTGCAGAATACTGTGCAAAGCTTATCAATGACTCTGACTTTGTTTATATTGACGCAGGAACAACAACATTAAAGCTTGTTGACCACATTACAAATACAAACGCAACATATGTTACAAACGGCATAACACACGCCAGAATGCTTATCCACAAGGGTATGCAGACATATATAGTAGGAGGAAAAATAAAACCGCTTACCGAGGCTGTTGTGGGTGCCGAAGCAATAAAAAGCATAAACTGCTTTAACTTTACAAAAGCTTTTATGGGAGCAAACGGAATTGACATCGGTTCGGGATTCACAACACCCGACATTGAAGAAGGTCTTATAAAGGAAACGGCAATCAACAAATCTTATATGGCATTTGTTCTTGCAGACCATTCAAAATTCCGCAGGGTGTATCCCGTAACATTTGCCCCTCTGCAAAAATGTTGTATAATCACCGACAAACTGCCTACGCCGGAATTTTCGCAGGCAACGGTGATAAAGGAGGTAAAAAAATGATTTACACCGTAACGCTTAATCCGTCAATTGACTACATTGTCAGACTTGATTCGCTTGTTCCGGGAATAACAAACCGAACAACCGCCGAAGAATATTACTACGGAGGTAAGGGAATCAATGTTTCATGCGTACTTGCAGAGCTTGACCTTGAAAGTACAGCATTCGGATTTGTTGCAGGCTTTACGGGTGACGCCATTGAAAAGGGTATTCGCAACGACAGGATTATCACCGACTTTATTAAGCTTGAAAGTGGAATTTCAAGAATCAACATAAAAATCAAAGCCGGCGTTGAAACAGAAATCAATTGTCAGGGACCTCACATAAGTGAAGGCGAACTTGAAAGGCTGTTTTCAAAAATCGACAGAATATCCGACGGCGACACAATCGTAATTGCAGGAAACATTCCGAATACGATGCCTGATGATGTTTACGAAAGAATCCTTGAAAGAATCAAGGGCAAGGATGTACGAATTGTAGTTGACGCAACAAAAAAACTTTTACTCAACGCACTCAAGTACAAGCCGTTCCTCATCAAGCCGAACAGACAGGAGCTATCCGAAATGTTCGGAGTTGAAATCAACACCGAGGATGATATTGAAAAGTATGCAAAAGAGTTGCAGAAACTCGGTGCAAAAAATGTTCTGATTTCACTCGGCGGTGACGGAGCAATGCTCATTGACGAATTCGGAAAAAGGCACAAAGCAGGAGTCCTCAAAGAAAAGGTAATTAACACAGTCGGTTCGGGCGACTCAATGGTAGCAGGCTTTGTGGCAGGATATGAAAAAACAAAAAGCTACCCCTATGCGCTGAAATTAGGCAGTGTGTGCGGAAATGCAACGGCATTTCTTGACGGACTTGCCACAAAAGAAAAAATAAATGAATTGCTTGCAAAATTTTAATTAAAAAGGAGAGAAAAATATGCGTATCACAGATTTATTGAAAAAATCGGGTATTGCTCTCGGCGTTAAAGTTGCCGACAAGAGCGAAGCAATTGACAAACTTGTTTCATTACACGAAAAGTGCGGAAACCTCAAGGATGTTAAAGCCTACAAAGAGGGAATCCTCAACCGTGAAAAACTCGGCACAACAGCTGTAGGTATGGAGGTTGCAATTCCCCATGCCAAGAGCGAAGCTGTAAAAGCTCCCGCCCTCACGGCTATCACAGTTCCAGACGGTGTTGATTATGACTCGCCCGACGGTCAGCCCTGTAAGCTGCTCTTTATGATTGCCGCAACAACAGACGGTGATGTTCATCTTGAAGTTCTTGCAAGACTTATGCAGCTTTTGATGCATGAAGATTTTACCGCAAAGCTTAAAGTCGCAAAAACTCCGGAAGAATTCATCTCGATTATTGATGCAAAAGAAAAAGAGAAGTTCCCCGATGAACCAAAGGCAGAAGTTCCTGCAAAGAAGGGCTACAGGGTTCTTGCTATCACAGCTTGTCCAACAGGTATTGCTCATACTTATATGGCGGCTGAATCACTCCAGAAAGCCGGCGACAGCCTTAACATTCCGATTAAGGTTGAAACAAACGGTTCGGGCGGTGCAAAGAATGTGCTTACCGAAGAAGAAATTGCAAATTGTGACGGTATCATCATTGCCGCTGACATCACAATAAATCTTGCCCGTTTTGACGGCAAGCCCGTTTTACAGTGTGCCGTTTCAGATGGTATTCATAAGCCGGAAGAGCTTATCAACAAGATTGTAAACAAAGAAGTTCCCGTATATCATCACAAAGGCGGTTCTGCAGATGCTCCAAAGAGGAGAGGCGGCGCTTACGGTCACCTTATGAACGGTGTATCACATATGCTCCCGTTCGTTGTAGCAGGCGGTATCTTCATTGCAATCGCATTCCTCATTGATATTGCATGCGGTGTAAACGCACAGGAGGTTGGCAGTGCATTCGGTACGGTAACTCCTGCAGCCGCATGGTTTAAGACACTCGGCGGTGTGGCATTTAACCTTATGGTTCCTATCCTTTCCGGCTTTATCGCAATGTCAATTGCAGACCGTCCCGGTCTTCTCGTTGGTCTTGTAGGCGGTTTCCTTGCAACATCAGGCGCAACCTTTATGGATCCTGCCGCTGCAGAAACAGTTCCGTCAGGCTTCCTCGGCGGCTTGCTCGCAGGTTTCGTAGGCGGTTACTTAATGCTTGCTATTGAAAAAATGTGCGATAAGATGCCTAAGGCTCTTGAGGGTATCAAGCCAGTTCTCATCTATCCGCTTCTCGGACTCGGCGGTATTCTCGTTGTAATGTGTGCAGTTAACCCGTTCATGGGTATGATTAACTCAGGTATGTCAAACGGCCTTAACGCTATTGCCGCTAACCCTGCAATGATGGTTCCGCTCTGTGCGCTCCTCGCAGGTATGATGTCTATCGACATGGGCGGTCCTTTCAACAAGGCAGCTTATGCATTCGCAACACTTAACCTTGCAAACGCAGACGATCAGGCATACATCATTATGGCAGCAGTTATGATCGGCGGTATGGTTCCTCCAATCGCAATTGCTCTTTCAAATACATTCTTCAAGAATCGTTGGACAGACGAAGAAAGAAAGAATGCTCCCGTAAACTATGTAATGGGACTTTCATTCATCACAGAAGGTGCAATTCCTTACGCAGCAGGTCATCCGCTTCAGGTTATCCCTTCATGTATCGTTGGTTCGGCAGCAGCAGGCGCACTTTCAGCTCTCTTTGGCTGTAAGCTTATGGCTCCTCACGGCGGTATCTTCGTATTCGCAACAATGCAGGGTACATGGTATTTCTACCTCCTTGCTCTTGCAATCGGTGCAGTAGTTTCAATGCTTATGCTTGCACTTCTCAAAAGACCGATTAAAAAATAATTAATTTGCTATTACCCGTTTTTTGAAATGTTTTGTTCCTCGGCACCGGTGTAAAAGCCGGTGCCACCCCTCAAAACTCAAAGAACTTTCACGACATTAGATTTAAAACTTCAAAACACAAATTTATTTATAAAGGAGATTTTATTATGGTATCAAAAGAACTCGTACTCACAAATGCACAGGGATTCCACATGCGTCCGGCATCGGTTTTTGCAACAGCTATGGGCAAATACAGCTGTGATGTAACAATCAAATTCAACGGCAATCAGTACAACGCAAAGAGCCTCCTCAACATTATTGCGGCTTGCATCAAGTGCGGCAGTGAAATTGAAGTTATTTGCGACGGTGCTGACGAAAACGAGGCACTTGCAGAGGCAGTACAGCTCATTGAGAGCGGTCTTGGCGAGTAATGGCCCCGACAGACCAGTTACAAGAGGTGAAGATTATGCTACACGGAACAGCCGCATCCGAGGGTATCGGAATCGGTAAGGTAATGCTTATTGAAGAACATTCGCTTGAATACACTCCACGAACAGTAACAGATACTGAGGCAGAGTCACAGCGTTTTAAGGCAGCAGTAGATGCTTTTTGCTACAATACTGAAAAGCAGGCAGAAAATCTTCGCAGTTCAGCCGGTGAAAAAGAGGCAGAAATTCTTGCAGGTCACATTCAGATTATCAGAGATCCGTATCTCAGCGGTGAAATTGAAAAGCTGATTGCAGACGGTCAATGTGCGGAATCTGCTCTTGAGCATATGTGCGATATGTTTATTGCAATGTTCTCGGCAGCTGACGATGAGCTTACAAAACAGCGTGCGGCTGATGTCAGAGATATCAAGAGCGGTGTTCTCGGCATTCTTCTCGGAGTAAACGAAATTAAAGTAAGCGATGCGCCAAAAGGCACTGTGCTTGTTGCAAGGGAGCTTACTCCTTCTGTTACGGCAGGTATTGTAAAAGAAAACATAGCAGGCATTATTACTGAAACAGGCGGAACAACTTCCCACTCTGCAATTCTTGCAAGAGCGCTTGAGATTCCCGCCGTACTCAGTGTTGAGGGTGTCGCATCAAGCCTGAAAAACGGCGACACAGTTGTAGTTGACGGCAGTGAGGGTGCTGTAATTGTTAATCCGGATGATAACACAGTTGCAGAATACTCCAAAAAGCGTGACGCTTTTCTTGCAGAACGCAAAGAGCTTGAAAATTACAGGGGACGAGAAACAAAATCCGCAAGCGGAGAAGCTTATGAACTTTTCTGCAACATAGGAAAACCCGAAGACGCTGTCAAGGCAGTTGACGCAGACGGCGAGGGTGTCGGACTTTTCAGAACAGAGTTTCTGTTCATGGACAGAACTTCAATTCCGACAGAGGACGAACAGTTTGAGGCCTACAAAAAGGCGGCTCTTATCTTAAAGGGCAAGTCGCTGATTATCAGAACACTTGATATCGGCGGTGACAAGGACATTCCGTACCTTGGACTTGAAAAAGAAGAAAATCCGTTCATGGGATTCCGTGCAATCAGATATTGCCTTAAAAACCGTGAACTTTTCAAATCACAGATTAAAGCCATTTTGCGTGCAAGCGCATTCGGTGACATCAAGATTATGTTCCCGCTCATCACAACTATGGATGAGCTTCGTGAGGGCAAAAAGCTTGTTGCGGAATGCAAAGCCGATTTACGCAATATGGGCATAAATTTCAACGAAAACATTCAGGTTGGTGTTATGGTTGAAACAGCGTCTGCGGCAGTTATCGCAGATATGCTTGCAAAAGAGGCTGACTTCTTCAGCATCGGCACAAATGACCTCACAGGCTATACAATGGCTTGTGACAGAGGCAACAACGATGTGTCTTATCTCTACTCTCCCCTCCAGCCAAGCGTTCTCAGAATGATTAAACGCACAATTGAGTGCGGTGTTCAGAACGGCATTTCAGTAGGAATGTGCGGTGAGGCTGCCGCAAACAAGCTGATGATTCCGTTGCTTATTTCATTCGGACTCACAGAATTCAGCGTTTCCGCTCCGTCAGTTCTCAATGTGAGAAAAATAATTTCCACATGGACAAAAGAAGAGGCAGACAAAGTTACCGCAAAGGTGCTTGAAATGAGTACACAGCAGGAAATTGTCGAATACCTAAAATCGGTTGTGTAAAACAACCAAGTTAATATGCGTCAACCTCAGTTAAATAATTTGCAAACACGATTAATCCCCGTCAGAAATTTTGACGGGGATTTGTCTTTTAATATATTAATTAGTTTTTACTCTGCATACTATCCCTTTTTGAAAAGACGCAGCCGCAGTAGTTTTGGCGATAGAGGTCATATTCTTTTGAAAGGATGATTGAACGCTTGTAGCCTTCACGCTTTTTGAAGTCGCTGTACAGCCACGGAATGCCGTACTTCTCGGCAAGCTCCGCACCGATTGAATTGAGCAACTGCGCATTTTTCAGCGGACTGATTGTAAGCGTGGTTGTGAAATAATCAAAGCCGTGTTTCTTTGCGTAGCGTGCAGAGGATTCAAGTCGCAGTCTAAAACATTTTTCACACCGCTTTCCGCCCTCGGGTTCATTTTCAAGACCTTTGACATAATCAAAGTAATCCTTTGGCAAATATTCGCCCTCGACCACCTTTACAGGATGTTCAAACGGCATAAGCGACACAAGACGCTTTTCTTCGCTCAGGCGGTAATTATACTCATCCGCAATCGAAATATTCGGATTGTAAAAATAGACCGTTATATCAAAATATTTTGAAAGATACTCAAGGCAGTATGACGAACACGGGGCGCAACACACATGCAAAAGCAGCTTTGGGACTTTTCCCTCCCCCGTTATTTTGTCAATTACCCTGTCGAGTTCTTTCTGATAGTTTATCTTGTTCATACTATTATATAAATTTGCAAATGTAGTCAAAAAGTTCTTCGGCTGTGTCTGCAACAAATGGCGCACCTGCGTTCATAAGCTCGTTTTTTCCCCTGAATCCCCATGAAACACCTGCCATTTTTACACCCGCATTGTTTGCCGTAAACACATCGACATCGCTGTCACCGACATAGAAACATTCTTCGGGAGTTACACCGCTCATATCGAGGAGTGCAAGCAGAGCATCAGGCTCGGGCTTTGTCTTGTACTGTGGTTTCTGCCCCCATGCCTGAGTAAACTTGTGATTTGGAAATGCTTTTTTTAGCATTTTATCAACAAATTCATCGGGCTTGTTTGAAAGCACACCTGTTTTTACACCCTTTTTTGCAAGCTTTTCAAGCATTTCGGCACAACCGTCATATGCGGCGGTGTGGTCGTTGCAATGAACGGCATAGTGTCTGTCGTAATCAGCCTTGACCTTTTCAAAAAGCTCGTGGTCGGTCCACGCATCTCCCATCGCCCTTCTGATGAGCATTTCTCTGCCGTTTCCGACATATGTTTTATAATTTTCAACCGGCTTTTCTTCAAGACCGTTAAGCTTCAGACCATAGTTCACACTTATAGCAAGATCGGTAAGCGAATTCATAAGCGTGCCGTCAAGATCAAATACTACCATTTTTACCATAAATATCACCTTAGTTTAATCCTTTTTCCTGTTCAAAAAGTATTGCTCTGCATGGTGCCGCCTCAACTCCGCCGAGCTTTATCGGAAACGCACACAAATCATATTCGCCGTCAGCCACTCCCGAAAGATTGAGATTTTCGAGAACGGCAATATCCGCTCTGCCAAGTTCAAGATGTGTTTTAACTTCATCAAACGGAGGTGCGATTGACTCGGCATCCGTACCGACAAGCACCACCCTGCTTTGTGCAAGCACAATTGCGGCAGAATGTGAAAGGTATGTTTTGCCGTTCCCACGAAAGAGTATGCGTTTTCGGCAATACGGCAACAGCTTGTCCATATCTTCGCCCGTCAGCACACCCTTAACCGTTATTACGGTGCATTTTCCGTAGAAAGTGTTGAGCCTTAAATCGGTTATCCCCTTGCCGTCAGGGCAAAAGTGGAGAGGAGCGTCAATATGCGTGCCTGCATGAACGCACATAGAAATCTGCGAAAGATTGCACTCGTCATCTTCATCAATACTTCTCAGCGGAGTCACAACAGTTTCGGGATCACCCGGATATGTTTCGGTTGTAAGAGTGTCTCTCGAAATATCATGAATATACATACATCCTTCGCCTCTTTTCTTTTGAACATTTTTAATTGATGCAGAGCATCAGCTCCTCAGAGTCTAAGTAAAATATAACTCTGCTTAAATTCAGAACGAACCCATCGTATGAGTAAAGCGGAACATCTGCACTATGATTATACCACATATTACTGCACTTTGCACCTTTATCGGCAAAATTTCCTTGTTTTACGGCAAAAAATAACCCCACAGGAAAACCCTGTGGGGTAAATTGCAATTGTGAATTTAATCAACAGCGATTAATTATTCAACAGTAATCGGTAAACCGACATTGCCTGTTTCGTAACCGCCAACGATGTACTTCTGAACGAGAGTAGCATCCTTGATTGAGATTCTGCCATCCTCGTTAGCATCACATGTCTTGAATGCATTTGCATCATCAGCAGCAATACTCATAAGGTTGATAGCAATCTTCTGAATTGTTGTAGCATCTACAACTGTAATTGAGTAGTCACCGTCAGCATCGCCGAGAAGCGGAACACGGTTACCGTCAATCTTAATATTAGCCTTAGCACCTGAGCGTGACGGATAATCAAAGTTTGTAAGATCAAGTGTGATTGTTACATCAACAAGTGAATCTTCCGGATAACCGGCAGAAACTGTGTTAAGGAGCATATTTTCACCATTAAATGTAAGGTCAAAATCCTTGCCTATAGCAGCTGCGCTCTGCACAGAAAGACCCCAGTTAGCAGCCCAATCGTCGTTAACTGCAAACTTGAACTGGTATGCAGCGTCAGCAGACTCGATACCTGTGTATGTAATCTGATAAACCTTGTCAGCAATCTTAGTCATGTGGTTAACTTCAGCGTCAACACCCCATGCTACACCGTTAAGCCAGCTGTTTTCGCCGTTACCAACAACTGTAATGCTGTTGATTTCAAGGTCTGTAACCATTTTAACGCCGTCACCTGTTACAGTAATCTCGTTTGTAGCAGGATTGAAAGTTACAGTTACATCGCAAGCACTTTCTACTACATCGAAAGTTACATTGTTGTCTGTACCGTCAAAACCAATCCACTTCTGCTCGTCGCCTGTGTTTGCAACAACCTTGAACTGATAGCTTTTGCCCACCGGAACAGCTGTAAATGTCTTTGTATAAACATCGCCGCTCTTTGTCATTACGTTTTCGGGAGCGAGTGCAGGAGAACCCTGCCATTCATAACCTGTGAGTGACTCAACACCTGCTACAACATACTGTGTTGCGTCAGCAGGCTCTGTTGCAGGTTCTGTAGTGGGCTCTGTTGTGGGTTCTGTTGTGGGTTCAACAGTTGTAGGCTCAACAGTTGTAGGCTCAACAGTTGTAGGTTCTTCTGTTGCAGGAGCTGTTGTACCTGAAGGATCAATACCGAGAAGTGTAGCTACTGTTGTAAGCGGAGCACACTCGGGATAAGCTACAGGATCAGCAAGCTGTTCTGCATACATTTCAGCGTAAGCGTTGTAAACATCCATTGGCTCAGCCTCAACCTGTGCACAAATGTCAGCTACAGTTTCGGGAGTGTAGTTTTTAGCATTCTTAACAGCCCAGTTGAAAAGAGCCTGTGCAACCATTTCTGCTCTTGAAAGGTAAATCGGGAATCTGCCCTCAGTTACATGACCGAGTGATGTGATTGCAGCCTTTGGACCGTAGTTATCGCTGTTCTTCTTCCATGTTGCAGCAAAGTCACGCTTTGATGAATCTTCGGTATTCTCAACTGTACCGCCTGTGAGGTAAATTGTGTCGCCGAGACAAGGCTTGCCGAGTGTTACGTTACAGGTCTGGTGACTCTGTGATTTAGTATCAATTGTTGAGAAAATTACAGCATAGTCAGCGTTGTCTTTAAGACCGCCGTGATTAGTGCCGTCAGCTGACTTCAATTTTGCAGTATCGAAGTAGTAAAGACCTGTAGCAGAATCCTGCTTACATTTCTCTGCCTTACCCTGCCAAGATGTTTCAGGTAAATCATCGCCTGCTACAGCGTAAAGGTGACAGTATACTGTCTTTGTTGTTCCCCAATCTGCAGGGAGATTAGATGCGTCAAAATAGATTTTTGTGTCGGTTTCTTCAGCTGATGCAGAGAGTATGGTCAAGCCTGAAAAACAGGATACAGCCATAAGAACTGCAAGCACCAAACTGAGAACCTTGGATGATTTTTTCATCGCTAATTCCTCCTTTTTTGTTACTCAAATTTCGAGTAATTACATTATATATCAAAATGTTCAGATTTACAAGTGGTTTTTGGCAAGTTTGTGAATTTTTTCTAATTATTGTTTTAAACCTATTGTTATGCGCTCACATTTGGTGTTTTTACTTGACAACAGTTGCAAATAATTGTATTATTTTAATGGTTATTTTTATCTATCTATCTGTTAAGAGAGGTTAAGTTATGGAAAACAGCAAAAAAACCATGGATAAAATCGTTGCCCTGTGTAAAAACAGAGGCTTTGTTTACCCAGGCTCCGAAATTTACGGCGGTCTTGCAAACACATGGGATTACGGTCCGCTCGGTGTTGCACTTAAAAACAATATCAAAAACGCATGGCTCAAAAAGTTTGTTCAGCAGAACAAATATAATGTAGGTCTTGACTCTGCAATTCTTATGAACCCGCAGACATGGGTTGCATCGGGTCATCTCGGCGGTTTCTCGGATCCGCTTATGGATTGTAAGGAATGTAAAACCCGTCACCGTGCCGACAACCTTATTGAAGATTTTGACGGTACAAATGTTGCAGGCTGGACAAATGAAGAAATGATGAATTACATCAAGGAAAAAGAGATTCCGTGTCCTAACTGCGGCAAGCACAACTTTACCGACATTCGTCAGTTCAACCTTATGTTCAAAACATTCCAGGGCGTTACAGAGGACAGCAAGAATGAAATTTATCTTCGTCCCGAAACTGCTCAGGGCATTTTCGTGAACTTCTCTAACATTCAGAGAACAAGCCGTAAGAAAGTTCCTTTCGGTGTTGCACAAATCGGTAAATCTTTCAGAAACGAAATCACACCCGGTAACTTTATTTTCCGTGTTCGTGAGTTTGAGCAGATGGAGCTTGAATTCTTCTGCAAGCCGGGCACTGACCTTGAATGGTTTGAATACTGGAGAGGTTTCTGCCGTGACTGGCTCTATTCTCTCAATATTAAGGAAGAAAATCTCCGTCTTCGTGACCATGCAAAAGAGGAGCTTTGTTTCTATTCAAAAGCCACAACAGACTTTGAATATCTCTTCCCGTTCGGTTGGGGCGAGCTTTGGGGCGTTGCCGACAGAACAGACTATGACCTTACACAGCACGGCAAAACAAGCGGTAAGACACTTGAGTATTTTGATCCGACAACAAACGAGAAGTACATTCCGTATGTTATTGAGCCGTCACTCGGTGTTGAGCGTCTTTTCCTTGCTCTTGTTGTTGAGGCTTATGATGAAGAAGTTATTGACGAAAAGGATACACGAGTTGTGTTAAGACTTCATCCGACGCTTGCTCCGTACAAAGCTTGCGTTCTTCCGCTTTCAAAGAAGCTCAACGAGCAGGCCGGCAAGGTTTATGAACAGCTTTCAGCCGACTTTATGACTGATTATGACGATGCCGGTTCAATCGGCAAGCGTTACAGAAGACAGGACGAAATCGGTACTCCGTTCTGTATCACATATGACTTTGAGTCTGTTGACGACGGTTGTGTAACAGTTCGTGACCGTGACACAATGCAGCAGGAAAGAGTTGCAATTGACAAACTCAACGATTATATTGCTGAAAAGATTAAGTTCTGATTTAATTATATTATGCAGTAAAGGGACATTTCGTTTGGAATGTCCCTTTTTTATTGCGTATTGCATTCATCGGATGCCGAAAAATTTTCTATCAAGATTGAATTTATAAATGGCACAAATTAGTAGCGGCGAACCTTGTTCGCCAATCAATTCGTGTCTTAACACGAATTGAATAAATGTCAAACTAATT
>OODI01001072.1_pt1 | contig 12019 bp, 6 predicted proteins | sample 1671141 | NCBI WGS metagenome assembly OODI01 (sample SAMN06348126, study PRJEB24527) | human gut metagenome | biome: human gut; feature: ankylosing spondylitis patient; material: feces | host: Homo sapiens | place: China | collected 2015-10 | reverse complement strand
TATATACACAATCACATCTAATTGTCAATTTACAAATCAGTTACAGTTCCGTGTTTTTTTCGTAAATTCAGTATAGATTCCCTTGGTTTACGAAAAAACTGTGAAATTTCTTAAATTTTTATGAAGAGAGCCGCCCTGCGTGGAATCACGCAGGGCGGCTCATATTACTGCCTTCTGCGGCGCAGCACCATCAGCACAGCGCCCAGGAAGATGGCCAGGTCCGCCAGATTGTAGGTGTATTTCTTCAGCGGCCCCGGTGCCTTTGGAAAGCGCAGATAGTCCAGGACCCGTCCATGGCGGATCCGTTCCCACAGGTTGCTGAGTCCGCCGCCCAGCAGCAGTCCGGCCCCCAGGCCCCGGCCGCCGCACACCCCCAGCAGCGCCCACAGCGCCGCCAGGGACAGGGGGGCCATCTGCCGGCCGTTCAGCGGGACAAGGCCGAAGCCGGAGCCCTGGTTGTACCGGGGTTCGATCCGCACCCGGCCGCCGTCCAGCTCCTTTTGGGGCAGCCCCTTGCGCTCCAGGGTTCCGCGGACCTGGCCGCAGAGGGCCAGCACCGCGCCTGCGGTACAGCTCAATCCGATCATGGCTTCTCCTCCTCTGTCTGTCTCTGGGCCCGCTCCAGGGCGGAGCGGACGTTTCCGGTCTTCTGCCTGCGGTTGTTGGCGGCCAGGATGTCCGCGATCTGGCCTTCCACCTGCTCCACCTCCTGCCGGAAGGCGCTGGCGGAGAGCCGCAGGGCCCCGTGGCCTAAAATAATCAGCTGTTCGGGGCCGTCGGAGGTGGCCACCCGCACCCGGTGGTGGCGGCCGATCTCGTAGGTGGCCCGCTCGATATAGGCGTCCGCCGTCTCGGCCTCCCTGGTATAGACCACATAGATATTGTGGTAGCGGACCACCTCGCCCGTGTTCCTGGGGACCTTGTAGGCGTCGAAGACCAGAATGACCTCGCACTTGCGGAACCCCTGGTAGTTGCTCAAAAGGTCCATGAGCAGCTGCCGCGCGGCGTCCAGGCTGTCCCGCGCTACCGCCTTCAGGTCCTCCCAGGCGAAAATGATGTTGTAGCCGTCCACCAGCAGGTATTCCGGCCCCAGGTCCGGGGGGCGGATGCTCCGCTTCTCCCCGGCTTCCTCCGTCTCCCGGCGGGGCGGCCGGGCCTGGGGCTGGAAGTCCCGCCGCTTCACCGGCCCGTAGGTCCGCTCGAAGATGGCCTGGAGCTCCTTGTCCTGTTCGATGGTCCCGGCGTAGGCGGTGGAACGCCGGGCATCCGGGCCGCCGGTCTCCGCTTCCTCCTCCGCGCCCAGGCGCAGGCCGCCGGACACGTGGGCCCGGGCGGGCACTTCATCCCAGGGGACGATGACGCCGGCGCCGTGGCTGCAGAACACGGAGTCCGGGGAGTTGTCCAAATCCGCCGTCGGGTCGTAATCGACGGACGCCAACACAGCGTCCTGGTCCGCGCAGGGCGCATAACCCCGGAGGGAACAGAGCAGCCGCCCCCGGCCCTGGGTGTAGGCGGCCACCTCCCGGGCATAGTCTCCCAGGGCGGACACCGCCACCGCGCCGGAGAGCGCCGCCTCCTCCCCCACCGTCTCCGGCGGAGACAGCTGCGCCCCCATCTGCTGGAGGTCCGTCATGGCCCGGCCTACCTGAGGTGCGGGCAGCTCCAGGCGGAAGTCGTACCAGGGCTCCAGCAGGATGCTCTCCGCCTCCATCAGCCCCTGGCGCACCGCCCGATAGGTGGCCTGGCGGAAGTCGCCGCCCTCCGTGTGCTTCACGTGGGCCCGGCCCGCCGCCAGGGTGATCTTCATATCCGTAATGGGGGAGCCGGTCAGCACCCCCAGGTGCTCCTTCTCCGCCAGATGGGTCAGGACCAGCCTCTGCCAACGGCCCTCCAGCTGGTCCTCCGGGCAGGCCGTCCCGAACTCCAGGCCGCTGCCCCGCTCCCCAGGCTCCAGCAGCAGATGGACCTCTGCATAGTGGCGCAGGGGCTCAAAGTGGCCGATGCCCTCTACTGGGGCGGCGATGGTCTCCCGATAACAGATGGCGCCGGGGCCGAAGGCCACCTCCAGACCGAACCGCTCCCGGATCATGCGTTGTAAGATCTCCAGCTGGATCTCCCCCATCAGCTGCACGTGGATCTGGCGGGTCTGCTCATTCCAGGCAATGTGGAGCTGGGGATCCTCCTCCTCCAGCTGGCGCAGATTGCCCAGGGCAGTGTGGGGATCCGTCCCCTCCGGCAGCAGCACCTGATAGGTCAGCACCGGCTCCAGCGCCGGGGCAGTCCAGCCGGCCTCAATCCCCAAGCCCTCTCCCGCCCGGCTGCGGGAGAGACCCGTCACGGCGCACACCGTCCCCGCCGGGGCCTCCTCCACCGTGCGGAACTTGGCGCCGGAGTAGATGCGGATTTGATCCGCCTTCTCCTCCCACACCTGGTCCTCTCCCAGACCGGGGCGGCGGTTGGTCAAAAGGCTCTTCACCCGCAGGGTGCCGCCTGTCACTTTTAAATAGGTGAGGCGGGTGCCCTGGCCGTCCCGGGCGATCTTGTAGATCCGGGCGCCGAAGGTCTCCGGATAGGCGGGAACCGGGGCATACTGTTCCACCCCCTCCAGGAATTCCGAGACCCCCTCCAGCTTCAACGCGGAGCCGAACCAGCAGGGGAACAGCTTCCGCTTCCCGACCATTCGCCGCAGGTCGCCGTCTGTCAGAACTCCGGTCTCCAGATACCGCTCCAGCACTGATTCATCGCAGACGGCGGCCTCCTCCCGGAACGATTCGTCCCGTTCGCCGCTGAAATCCACACAGCCGCTGCCCAGACGCTGCTTTAAGCCTGCCAGAACTGCGGAGCGGTCTGCCCCCGCCAGGTCCATTTTATTGATAAAGAGGAAGGTGGGGACGTGATACCGCTCCAGCAGCCGCCAGAGGGTGCGGGTGTGGGCCTGGACCCCGTCAGTGCCGCTGATGACCAGAATGGCACAGTCCAGCACCTGAAGCGTCCGCTCCGCCTCAGCGGAGAAGTCCACATGGCCCGGCGTGTCCAACAGGGTAACCTCCGTGTCCTTCAGGGAAAACACCGCCTGTTTGGAGAAGATGGTGATGCCCCGTTCCCGCTCCATGGCGTCCGTGTCCAGAAAGGCGTCCTGGTGGTCCACCCGGCCCAGACGCCGCAGGGCGCCGCTCTGGTACAGCAGCGCCTCCGACAGGGTGGTCTTCCCCGCGTCCACATGGGCCAACATTCCAACGACCAGCTTTCTCATGTCTCCACTCCATCTTTCGTGTTCATACAGGTTTATCATATCATCTCCCGGCGGCGGGCGCAAGACGCCGTCCGGGGCGTTTTTCTTGCATTGCCGGTATCCCCATGCTAAAATAAAGGGTCAGAACATCGGGCGCACGGCGCCCTTTCGGGAAGAGTTGTGCTTATGGAAGATCATGTGGAAAAATTCCGCCAGGCGGACGCCCTGGCTCAGAATATCCTGCGCCTGACCCGGAACACCCTGCTGGTGAACCTGCGGTTCCTGGACCTGGCCCTCAGCCAGTTTCAGCTGACCTCCTATCCAGGTACCCTGGCCACGGACGGCCAGCACCTGTTTTACGACACGTACTACGTCCTGTCCATGTACAAGCAGGAGCGGGGCCGGAATGTGCGGGACTACCTGCACATCGTGCTCCACTGTGTGTTCCGGCACCTGTTCACCAGCGCCAACATCGACCGTCGGTGCTGGGACCTGGCTTGCGACATCGCGGTGGAGAGCGCCATTGAGGACCTCCACCTGGAGAGCGCCGCCTGCAACCGGGCCTATGCCCAGGAGGAGACGCTGAAGGAGCTCCGCTCCCAGGTGCGGCCCCTGACGGCGGAGAAGCTCTACCGGTACTTTCTGGACCGGCAGCTCTCCGACGACCAGATGGCCCGGCTGCGGGAACCCTTCCTGGCGGACGACCACCGGGCCTGGTATCTGCCGGCGAAGAGCGGCCAGGGCGCCGGAGGAGGCAGCCAGTCCAGCGGCCGGACGCCGGAGACCGGCACCCCCGGCAAGCAGAAGTCCGGCCGGGGCGGCCAGGGCAGCCGGGCCCAGACGCCCAAATCCGGCACAGAACGGCGGGACAAGGACCTGGAGCAGACCTGGAAGGAGATCAGCGAGCGACTCCAGGTGGACCTGGAGACCATATCCCGCCGCCACGGCACCGATGCCGGCAATCTGGTCCAGGAGCTGAAGGCGGTGAACCGGGAGACGTATGACTATGCGGATTTCCTCCGCCGCTATATGAGCCTGGGCGAGGTCACCCAGGTGAATCAGGACGAGTTCGACTATATCTACTACACCTACGGTCTGTCCCTGTACGGCAATATGCCCCTGGTGGAGCCGCTGGAGTACAAGGAGGTCCGGCGGATCAAGGAATTCGTCATCGCCATCGACACCTCCGGCTCCGTCAGCGGCGACCTGGTGCAGCGGTTCGTCACCAAGACCTACAACATCCTGCGCCAGCAGGAAAACTTCTTCACCAAGATCAATCTCCACATCATCCAGTGCGACGCGGAGGTGCAGGAGGACCGGAAGATCACCAGCCAGAAGGACTTCGACAACTATCTGGACACCATGCAGCTCCACGGCTTCGGCGGCACGGACTTCCGCCCGGTGTTTCAGTACGTGGACGAGCTGGTCCGGGCCGGAGAGTTCACCAACCTCAAGGGCATGATCTACTTCACCGACGGCCGCGGCATCTTTCCGGAGAAAAAGCCGGACTACGACGCGGCCTTCGTCTTTCTGGACGACGGGTACGACCCGCCGGACGTGCCGGTGTGGGCCATCAAGCTGGTATTACAGAGCGAGGAGATCTGAAGCATGGAAACACAAGTGGAATGCCTGCGGCTGGAGGGCCGCCGGGCCGTGGTGCAGCCGGAGGGGCCGGTGGCCCGGGTCAGTGCCAAGGCCGTGCCCGCCCTGCGGGGCGTGGAGATTCTGGTGATCCCCCCGGAGGTGGATGCCTTTTACGGCCTGAATCGCTTTGAAAACCTGCGGATCGTGGAATACGGCGGCACGGCGGATGTGTTCGCCTTTCAGGACAGCCTGGACTGGCTGTCGGAGAAGCTGGCCGACGAGGAGGCCTTTCTCTTCCGGCTGGCCACCAACGCCATCGGCGCCCGCCCCATCTCCCCGGCGCTGACCGCCATTGCGGCCCCCCGCATGCGCCCCATTCACGCCATGGTCCACTGGGACTGCCTGATGGCCGCCTTGGACGAGCGGGCCGCCAACGGCACCGTCCGGCAGGACACCTCCCGGGAGAATATCTTCCTGTGCCAGGGCTACGCCCAGTTGAAGCGGCTGGAATACGCCTTCTATCTGGGTTTCTCTTTGGAAGAGGAAGGGTACGCCCCGGAGATCGGCGCCTGCTACCGGCAGGAGGACCGCTTCACCGGAGAGGAGCGGCTGATCTACGCGCTGGCCCTGCTGCGGGGCCACTCCTATCAGGAGTTCTACACCAACGGCGGCACCAACGACTTCCGGCACATGCGGCCCAAGGAACATTATCTGGAGCATCTGCGCCGGAACCTGGCCCTGACGGACAACGACGCCCTGCGCCGCCAGCTGCTGCAGCTGGCAGACCTGGGCTTTCTGGACCAGGACAACTGCCGGGCCGCGGTGGACCTGCTGCTGCGCAGCCGTCTGACAGAGGCCACCGCCTTTCTTCTGGACTACTGCAACCGCCGCTGGCCCCGGGAGACGGCTGGGGCGGACACAGATTTTCTGGACGCGGAATTCGCGCTTTGAATCATACCGATACTGAGGAAAGTCAGGTTGAATGACCATGAATATCAAAGAGGCCAAGGAACAGATCAAAAACGCCATGACGGCATACTTCACCAAGGATGAGTTCGGCAGCTACGCAGTGCCGGTGGAAAAGCAGCGGCCTGTGTTCCTCATGGGCCCTCCGGGCATCGGCAAGACCGCCATCATGGAGCAGATCGCCCAGGAGTTGGACGTGTGCCTGGTGTCCTACTCCATGACCCACCACACCCGGCAGAGCGCCCTGGGTCTGCCCTTCATTGAGAAGAAGGTCTTTAACGGCAAGGAGTACCAGGTCTCCGAGTACACCATGAGCGAGATCATCGCCTCCGTGTACGAGACTATGGAGGCCACCGGCAAAAAGGAGGGCATCCTCTTCCTGGACGAGATCAACTGCGTCAGCGAGACGCTGGCCCCTTCCATGCTGCAATTTCTGCAATATAAAATCTTCGGCCGCCATCGGGTGCCGGAGGGCTGGATCGTGGTCACTGCCGGCAACCCGCCGGAGTACAACCGCTCCGTCCGGGAGTTCGACATCGTTACCTGGGACCGGCTCAAGCGCATCGACGTGGAGCCGGACTTCGATGCCTGGAAGGAGTTTGCCTACCAAAAGCACGTCCATCCGGCGGTGATGACGTACCTGGAGATCCGGAAGGGTGACTTCTACAAGGTGGAGTCCACGGTGAACGGCAAGCGGTTCGTCACCGCCCGGGGCTGGGACGACCTGAGCCAGATGATTCACCTGTACGAGCAGAACCACCTGCCGGTGGATGAGAAGCTCATCATCCAATATCTCCAGAATCCCAAGATCGCCAAGGAGTTCGCGGTTTACTACGACCTGTTCAACAAGTACCGCAGCGACTACCAGGTGGACAAGATCCTCGCCGGCAAGGCCACCAAGGCCATCCGCCAGCGTGCCTCTGCCGCCAAGTTCGACGAGCGGCTGTCCCTGCTGGGTCTGCTGCTGGACGCCGCCACCGGCGAGCTGCGCTCCGTGGTGGAGCGGGAGGAGATGCTGCGGGAGCTGCTTGGCATCCTGAAGGACGTGAAAGCCGCCCTGACCGCGCCGGAGGCGGATCTCGCCGCTCTGCTGGAGGAACAGCTGTGCCGTCAGAAGACCCGCATCGACACCGGCAGGCGGTCTGGCAGTCTCTCCCAGGAGGCGGAGCGCTCCCACCGCCGGATCATCGCCGCTCTGGAGCGGCAGAAAGTCCTGGCTGGACAGACCGTGGACAGTCAGACGGGCTTTGCTGCAGTGAAGGCGGACTTCGACCAGATGGTCCAGGGCCTAAAAGCCCAGGCCAAGACCGCCGGGGAGATGCTGAACAACCTCTTCGCCTTCTGCGAGGAGGTGTTCCCGGAGGGGCAGGAGCTGCTGATCCTGGTGACGGAGCTGACCATCAACTACTACGCCGCCACCTTCATCAGCCGCTACGGCTGCGACGCGTATTTCGCCCACAACCAGGAGCTGCTGTTCTACGAGCGCCAGCAGGAGATCATCTCCCAGCTGGAGTCCCTGGAGCTGAACTGACCGCGGGGGGAGAGGAAGGGCTCATGTACCGCATTTTCATCGTGGAGGACGACGCGGCCATCGCCGGGGTCATCCGCCGCCATCTGGAGGGCTGGGGCTACACCGTCCGCTGCGCGGAGCGGTTCGACGACGTCTTGTCGGAGTTCGCCGCCTTCGACCCCCATCTGGTGCTGCTGGACATCTCCCTCCCCTTCTTCAACGGCTACCACTGGTGCCAGGAGATCCGCCGGGTCTCCAAGGCGCCCATCTTATTTCTCACCTCCGCCTCGGACAATGTGAACGTGGTGATGGCCATGCAGCTGGGCGGGGATGACCTGCTGGCAAAGCCCTTTGATTTACAGGTGCTCTCCGCCAAGGTCCAGGCCCTGCTGCGGCGGGCCTACGACTTCGGCCCGTCTTCCCACCTGCTCTCCTGCGGCGCCGCGGTGCTGAACGTGTCTGATGGGACGCTGGATGCCCACGGGCAGCGGGTGGAGCTGACGAGGAACGAGTGCCGGATTCTGCAGCTCCTGCTGGAGCACAAGGGGGAGATCGTCAGCCGGGACGCATTGATGACCCGGCTGTGGGAGTCCGACAGCTTTGTGGATGAGAACACCCTGACGGTGAACATCGCCCGGCTGCGGCGGAAGCTGGAGGCGGCGGGCCTCCCGGATTTCATCCGTACCCGGAAGGGCGCCGGATATCTGGTGGAGGGGTGACGGAATGCTGCCAGCCTATCTCAAGCGCCAGTGGAAGCTGCTGTTGCTGCTGGCCGGGGCGGTGGCGGTGTTCGCCGCCGTGTTCGCCCTGTACAGCCTGCCGGTGGAGGCGGTTGCCTATGCAGGCCTTCTCTGCCTAATGCTGGGGCTGGTCCTGTTTGCCCTGGGGTACTCCGCCTTTCTCCGGCGGCACCGGGAGCTGGAAGGGCTTTTACGAAAGGTCCATGAGTCGGTGCTGCCCCTGCCGCCGCCCCGGGGCGTACTGGAGGCGGACTACCAGGCCCTGCTGAGGGCGGTCTGCGCCGACCGGGTGCGTCTGGCGGCGGAGAACCGGGACCGGCTGGAGGACATGACGGATTACTACACCCTCTGGGCCCACCAGATCAAAACCCCCATCGCCGCGGCCCGGCTGCTCTTGCAGGAGGATCCCGGCGCTGTGGGCACGGAGGTGGAAGTGGAGCTCCTGAAGATCGAGCAGTATGTGGACATGGTGCTGGGCTACCTGCGGCTGGACAGCGAGAGCACGGACTATGTCCTCCGGGACACGGACCTGGACGGCCTGCTGCGGCAGGCGGTGCGGAAGTTCGCCCGGATGTTCATTCTGAAAAAGATCACCCTGGACTTTCGGGAGACCGGGCGGACGGTGCTGACGGACGGGAAGTGGCTCTCCTTCGTGGTGGAGCAGGTACTGTCCAACGCCCTGAAATACACCCCCGCCGGGGGCCGCATCCGGATCTACGGGGACGGAGAGACGCTGGTGATCGTCGACAGCGGCATCGGTATCCGGCCGGAGGACCTGCCCCGGGTGTTCGAGAAGGGCTTCACCGGCTACAACGGCCGGGAGGACAAGAAGTCCACCGGCATCGGGCTGTACCTGTGCCGCCGGGTGATGGACCGGCTGAACCACGGGATCTCCATCGTCTCCCGCCCCGGGCAGGGGACGCTGGTGCGGCTGGACCTCTCCCGGGGCCGACGGGTGGTGGAGTGACCCAATGTGACGAAACTGTAAGGAATCGGGCCGGACTGTAAGCCAAATCCATGGCAGACAGTCCGGCCCTTTGGCTACAATAGAGGCATGATCCGATACGAGGAGGAATCTTGATGCCATTGTTGGAAGTACAGCATGTACAGAAAATCTACACCACCCGCTTCGGCGGCACGCAGGTCCAGGCCCTGTCCAACGTCAGCTTCTCCGTGGAGGAGGGGGAGTACGTGGCCATCATGGGGGAATCCGGCTCCGGCAAGACCACCCTGCTGAACATACTGGCGGCCCTGGACCGCCCCACCGCCGGGGAGGTTTTACTGGAGGGCAGGCCCCTCTCTGCCATCCGGGAGCGGGATCTGGCGGCCTTCCGCCGGTCCCACCTGGGGTTCGTGTTCCAGGACTTCAACCTGTTGGACACCTTCTCCCTTCAGGACAACATCTATCTGCCCCTGGTGCTGGCGGGCACAGACTACCGGGAGATGCAGCAAAAGCTCCGCCCCATCGCAGATCAGCTGGGCATCTCGGACATCTTGGCGAAATACCCCTATGAGGTCTCCGGCGGCCAGAAGCAGCGGGCTGCTGTGGCCCGGGCCCTCATCACGGACCCCCAGTTGATCCTGGCAGACGAACCCACCGGCGCTCTGGACTCCCGGTCCTCCGATGCCCTGCTGGAGCTGTTTGGAGAACTGAACGGCACCGGGCAGACCATTTTGATGGTCACCCACTCGGTAAAGGCGGCCAGCCACGCTGGACGGGTGTTGTTCCTCCGGGACGGACAGGTGTACCACCAGCTCTACCGGGGCGGCGAGAGCCAGGAGGCCCAGTTCCGCCGGATCTCCGACACCCTGACGGTCCTGGCGGGAGGCGGTGAGCCCCATGCGTAAGTCCGGCTTCTTTCCCCGCCTGGCCCTGGTGAATCTGATGCGCAACGGCCGGTTCTATGGGCCGTATCTGCTCTCCTGCGGCATGACGGCCGCCATGTACTACATTCTCTCCTACCTGACCTTCAGCGACATTGTGGCCTCCGTCCGGGGGGCCGGATATCTCCAAAGCCTGATGTACCTGGGCCGGCTGGTGGTGACGCTGTTCTCCGCGGTTCTGCTGCTGTACGCCAACAGCTTTGTGATGAAGCGCCGCCGGCGGGAGCTGGGGCTGTACAACATCCTGGGTCTGGAGAAGCGCCACACCGCCCGCCTGATGGTGTGGGAGACGCTCTACTGCGCCGCCGCGGCCATTGTGGGCGGGCTCGCGGCAGGGGTGCTGTTGAGCAAGCTGGTGCTGCTGCTCCTATTGCAGCTGTCCCACCTGCCGGTGGAGTATGGCTTTGAGATCAGCCTGCCCGGCATGGCCAACACCGCTGCCCTCTTCGGCATCCTCTTCCTGCTGACGCTGGTGTGGAACCTGTTCGGGCTGCTCCGGTCCCGTCCTGTGGAACTGCTCCACAGCGCCAGTGCCGGGGAGCGGGAGCCCCGGACCCGCCGCCTGCTGGTGGTGCTGGGGGCCGTCACTCTGGGGGCTGGCTATGCCACCGCTCTGACGGTAGAGGACCCCTTTACCGCCCTGGCCTATTTCTTCCTGGCGGTGGCGCTGGTGATGGTCGGCACCTACTGCCTGTTCACCGCCGGGTCCATCGCCCTGCTGAAGCACCTGCGGAACAGCCCCCGGTACTACTACCAGCCCAAGCACTTCACCGCCGTGGCGGGGCTGCTGTACCGGATGAAGCAGAACGCCGTGGGCCTGGCCAACATCTGCATCCTCTCCACCATGGTGCTGGTGACGGTATCCACCACCGTCAGCCTGTACGCCGGGCTGGAGGGAGCTTTGGAGCGGATGTATCCCTACGATGTGGACGTAGTCCAGTTCCTGGATGGAGTGCCGCCGGAACAGGAGACGGCACTGAACGAGGACACCCTGGAGCGGGTCCAGACCGCCGCCGCGGACGCAGACCGGAAGGTGGAACTGCTCCAGTGGTCCACTCCGGGGGACACCGTCGGCTATTACACAGGAAACACCTTCACCCTTGTGGCGCAGGAGGGCGTCAGCACCGAGATCCGGCTGCTCACCGCCGATGACTACGGCCGCCTCACCGGCCATACCGTGGACCTGGAGCCGGAAGAGGTGCTGGTCCAGGCAGAGAATCTGGACCTGCCGGATACCTTCTATATCGAAGACCTCCCTTTTCACATCGCTGGGACCATCATGGACTTTCCCCGATACAACAGCTCCATCCTGATCTCCGGCCAGACGGCGCAGCTTTTCCTGGTGGTGGCGGATGAGACCGTAGTCTCCGCCATCAGCGACCGGGATGCCAGCAGAGTCCACCGGGAATTTCGTGTCCAGGTGGACCTGGACGGCACGGAAGAGGAAAAGCTGGCCTTTGTGGACCCCCTGCTGGCGGCGGACGCCAATGACGTGTACTCCGTCATCAGCCATCAGGACAACGCTGTGGACCTGTACACCATGTACGGCGGCTTCCTGTTCCTGGGCGTGTTTCTGGGGCTGCTGTTCCTGCTGTCCACGGTGCTCATCATCTACTACAAGCAGATTTCCGAGGGATATGAGGACCAGCGCCGCTATCAGATCATGCAGCAGGTGGGCATGAGTCCCCGGGAGGTCCGCTCCTCCATCCGCAGTCAGGTGCTGCTGGTGTTCTTCCTACCCCTGGTGACGGCGGGCATCCATGTGGCGGCAGCCTTCCCCATGCTGTGCAAACTGCTGGAGCTGTTCAACCTCTTTGACGTCCGTCTGTTCGCCCTCTGCGCCGCCGGGACGCTGCTGGTGTTCTGCGCCATCTACGCCCTGGTCTACGGCCTTACCACCCGCACGTACAGCCGCATCGTGGGCGGACAATAGGACACATGGAGCGCCCCCGGAGATATCGGATATAAGATAAAGGATAAGAGATGCCCTTGTTTGGGAAGATCTCTTATCCTTTATCTTTTCACTTTTATCTGTTACTTTGCAGGCCGGATCATGGCCCGGCGCAGCAGCAGCCAGCTGAGGGCGAAGAACGCCGCCCCCAT
>OODI01001060.1_pt1 | contig 12085 bp, 10 predicted proteins | sample 1671141 | NCBI WGS metagenome assembly OODI01 (sample SAMN06348126, study PRJEB24527) | human gut metagenome | biome: human gut; feature: ankylosing spondylitis patient; material: feces | host: Homo sapiens | place: China | collected 2015-10 | reverse complement strand
AGTTTGAGTTTTTCCACTCGAACGATTTGGGCTTCTTGTTCCCACATTTTGATCCAACCGTCAAGCAAAATGCTGTCAACCAGATCGGTTTCTAAGCGAAATAAACCTTTCTCTGGTTCTGTGATCTTTTGAGAGCGGTTAAAAGGAGACTCTTCCAAATACGTTTTCGTTTGAGGGTTTTTAAAGTCCAAAATCAGATGGATTAGTCTGGTCTTATCACCTGTGTAATTAAAGTGACGACTCTTAATGTAATCCTTGACTTTAAAGCCTGAGACGCCCAGAGCGTTGTCTTTTAGTTGCTTGACAGAGTCAATGCGGTGAAGGGCTAGATGACGATAGTTACCGTAGCCGTCAAATTGGCAAACCAAATACAAACGACCGTCCTGCTGAACTAAGCCCAAGGGACTCAAAATAGCTTCTTTCTTTTCGCCTTCTGCGTTGCGATACTTCACCTGAATTTTCTTTTCTTCGTACAAGGCATTGGTGACATCATCAAAAATTCTGGGTAGCACCTGAGGTGGAATGCGGGGAAGTGTGTCCGATACAACCGCGATCTTATCTAACCAATGGCGTTCTTTAGTCACATGGCCCAGCGGAGTGTCGAGCTTATCCATGGCCGCGTTAAAGAACGGATCCAGAGTTTTGGCAAGCTTTCCGGGTAATTGATATTTCAAATATTCCTGAATCAATTTCAGCAACAAAGATTCTTGCGGTGATGGGGACAGGAAAGAAAAAGTATTGCTGAAAGAGGCGAGGCGGTAGCCGTAGGGTCGAGAGCGGGTATCACGTTCGACCGGAATTTCATCGGTTTCTGCAAGTTCTTTGAGATAACGCTGCAATGTGAGCGTTTCAATTTCAATACCGGCAGATTTCAAGCTTTGCATGATTTCTGTCGAAGTTACCCAGTGGCGCGGTAAGCGCTTAATGATTTCAAGGTAAATTAGAGCTTGAGAGAAACCAGATGATGTGCGTGCCATAACAATTACCTTTTTGAGTGCGTTACAGTGCTGATTCTAGACTAAGGGTAACCAGAGAGTTGAATTTGTGTTCAGTTCTAAAGTGATATTGCGTTTTCATCTAACAGTTCTTGTAACTTTCTAGCCAATACCACATTGCCTTGATAGCTGCTAAGGTAGTAACGAACACCAAAAAATGGGCCTATGACTAAGAGTGTTGGATCATGATCTTTATTTTCAATCCAGGTGTAACTAAGTTCTGTAGACCTGCCTTTTGAGCCGGCAAAGTTTGTTTTCTTATATTTTTCTATTTGTTGGTCGGCCATTTCCCCAAACCAGAACTCTGTGAAGCCCTTTAAAGAAGAAAGACCGGAGCAATAAATGAGCTTTGGTTTATAAAATTCTCTTAATTTCTTAAATGTCTGATGGCGCTCCTTCGCGCACCATGAAAAAAAGTCTGTGTAATTTGGGCAACCAGTCCATTCACTAAACGTTAACCTTTCATTTGATTCCGGGACCTCTAGTAATCTGAAGGTATCAACAGATTCACGATTTTTTATGCTGCACCACTCTAATTGAGCACGATCTCGAGTTGAAACGGAAATTGGGGATACATTGAACGAGAAACCAAGAGCATTTTCTTTGTCGGTGAAAAATTTGTATTTATCTACAGCGGCATGAGGTCTAGTCAATGTAACGCTCGATTCTTGGGGTTCTTTGAGGGCAGTTAAAATGGAGATCATCGAGCGATAAAAGGCGCTGCCTCCTCTTCGCCCTTTCGCATTGTGATTATGGGAGAAATTCCCCCTTAGATAATCGTGAATTGTCTGTTTATCCAAATATTTTTGAACAAGTTTTGGATTTGTTGTGTAGTGTTCTTTTGCTTCAGAATAGTCTTCTGGTCTAATAATTTTATATTTGGAAGTTTCTTTATCAATTGAAAACGAACCGCTTCCTGGTTCTAAAGAACAAAACCAGATGGGACTTGTAGGGCCGCCACAATTAATACCTGTATATGCACGAACATAAAGGACCAGTTCTTTTAATGAACGTTGAGGGTTATTGAGTTTTTCGTATATGTCGGACATGGCTTTAGTTCTAATTTTGTTATTTAACTGCATAAATTTTAAAACTAATCAAAATTCAATCACTAGGTAATAATCCCTTGAAAATCATTTAGATCATGACGGTATTAGTGCAAGAATACACCACACCTTCGACAGGTGCGTTAGTTCTATTTCATACAGCGGCAAGAGTTGCTTTAGTTATCTATTAAAGGTAGAACAAATTTAGGCTGAGAAAACTGAAATTAAGTAGCTAACTCTTTAATTAAATCTTAAGTTTTCTTTAAAAAACAGAATAAGACAAAATTTTGCATCGTGTGTTAGAAAAAACACGATGCAAATTTGATCAAAATATTAAACCGCCGCATCTAATAGTTTTTTGTCTAACAGATATCCGCTTCTATGAAATGGATCAGAAGGGTCATATTCAGACAAAGTTCGTTCGTATAATTCTCTCTCATTATCAGTTGAAAAAATATGAACACCTTGTGCATCTAGTGCAGATATAACATCGAAAATGTACATCTGCCATTCTTGAGGATTGATCTTGTTTTGATTTTCAAAAATTAGCTTTCTCAGTTCAAGCTCTTTATCAGGAGCATGAATTAGCTCACTCCAAGAATTAAACCCTATTAATCGAGCAATTATGTGTTGGCACTTCATTAAATTAAATAACTTTCCGGGTTCTTCAGAAAGTTCCAAGTCCCACATTAGTTGTTTTACATCGAAAAACTTTGGATCATAGTCATAGTAAAAATCGCCGTAAAACATTCCAAGGTCAGTACTTGGGGATGTTCTTGTTTTAAGATCACTATGAAGATGTTTGGCCTGAAGTTTGAAGAATTCAAGAGGTAGCATTTTGTACTCCCTATTTATGCGAGGATCTATCAGCACAATGCGCTCGTAACCTGTCCGACAGAAATCCTCTAGGTCATACAAAATAAAGACGGTGGACAGCAGTACCTTTGCACGAGCGAGCAGGCTTTCCACCCAAGCCACGAACATTGTATAACAAAAAGAAATGTACAGCAAAAAAGAAATAACAAAGGTTCTTCAAGTTTTCACGGGAAAGTGGCGAAAACTCAGTAAATATGGTTGATAGGGAATTTAAAAGTAGGAGAAAAAGTTTTTGATCGCTCGCCGCTGGGCAGGCCGGGTCAGAAGTTCTGCCCCGGCTGCGCCGCGGATTATGCGATTGTCGGCGCGTCAAGCCGCAAGGGCTTGACCCGTTGAGTTCTTTGGCACGGGTAACAAAAATGGCGTGCCTTCCATAAAATTGTTTCATTCCACCTAAACAATTGAAAAACACGCCATGGCAGACATTGTACACACGGCCGTTGACGCCGCCAAAGATTTTTTCGCTTCTCGTTACCCTGGCTACCAATTAGCTCGTTTCGAGCACTACTTTAACAAAACCATTTTCCACCTTGAGCCTAGCGGTGATGCTATCTGTCCTCGGTGCGGTAAACCCTGCCGCAAAATCCATGATCGTGCACTCAGAGAGGTGCGAGACATGCCGATGAGTCACGCCGGTGAGCAACTTTATCTCAGATTCCGCATTCGCCGTGTTCGTTGTGAATGTGGCTGTCACCAATGTGAGCAACTGTCCTGGTTGGAACCCAAAGCTCGATTAACCAATGGCATGGCTGGATGGATACAAGCCCTATTGCGACTGAGACTTCCCATTGCTGATGTCGTTCGCTATTGCAATGTGTCTTGGGATACGGTTAAGACTTACGACAAAATTCAACTCCAAGCGCTCTTCGGTGAGATTGATTTAAAGGGGGTTGAACATCTTATGATTGACGAGTTTGCCGTACACAAAGGTCATCGATACGCCACTGTCATTATGGATGCCGTGGAACGAAAAGTTCTCTGGATTGGTATGGGGAAAACACAAAAAAGTGTTCAACCATTTTTTGATTTACTGATCGCTCAGAACAGAGCCTCTCAGATCAAGTCTGTGAGCTGTGACATGAATGCCGCCTACCCAACCATGGTACGAAAATACTTACCCAATGCCACTATTGTTTACGACCTTTTCCATGTGATGAAAAACTTTACTCATGATGTGCTCCGAGCGGCTAAGGTCAGAAGTTTACAGGTCTGCAAAGATCGAATTTCGAAACGGCAAAAAGAACTCAAAGTCAAGAAAAAAGGCGTTCTAAGCGTTCAAGCTCAGCTTGAATGTGAGGATTTACAAAGGCAACTGGATGGCCTAAACAGCAAAGCCAAACACCTTAACGGGGCTGAGTGGTTGATGGTGCGCCAGCAAAGTAGCCTAAGAGACAATGCCAAGAAGCGGTTACAGATGCTCCGTGAGGATAACCAATTATTGGCCGATTTATACCCCATTGCAGACATGATTAGAAAGATTTGGAACACTAGGATCTTGGAAGACAGTAAGCACTTAATTAAAACCACTCGTCTGCTGTTGTTGCAAATAGCTCGTACGCACGGCTTTAAGCCTGCCAAGAGCTTTGCCATGATGTTGGCTAGAAGAATGGATGGGATTATGCACGCCGGTCGTTTTGGCTTTAACACGGCGAGATTAGAAGGGGCCAACAACAAGATCAAAGTGATTAAACGAGTGGCCTTCGGTTATACGGATATGGAGTATTTCTTCTTGAAGATTAAAGCGGCTCTACCGGGGATTCATTTTTCTCCGTAGATGGACTTCTCTCCGGGAGAGGCTTTCTTAAAATCAGGGAAAAGGTGGAAGTGTGGTTTTCCCGCTAATTCCTGAAGAGCCAACTTTCTAATCTTTTGGATTATTGATTGACTTTATTCCTGCTATCCAAAGTGATTTTCTTCGGGTCAACCTCGCCATCTTCTTTAAAAATGGAATTGCAATGCCATCCCCAACCACCTTGTGTCCCAAAGTCACCGAAGGTTTTCATAAAAAGCTCGATAAAAGATTGCCTGTCAACGAGAAGATCATATCGATAGAAAATCTCCTCACGTCCGTGTTCACTTTTGGCTTCAATTTCAAGTTGTAAAACCCTATAAGAAAGAGTCCACACTTTAAATGTTGTTATTCGACCTTCTTCGTTCACTCGCCAAACCTCAGGGGACTCGTCAGTACAGTTGTCTATGAGCCTCCTTATAAAACAGTGCAGCTCTGGAATTGGATCGTAGACTTCGCTGCAATAGAGTTTAATGTTGAAATGCCGACGTATGCTTTCATCGTTCTTCCATGCGGCAATTCCGTTGTTTTCAAAGATTTCTTCATTAATACGAATATTCCAATCCCACCAACCTGCATCGATTTCTCTCGTTTCTATTTCGAGTGAAGCGGGCATCACAGGAACGCGAGGAGGGTCTTCTCTTTTAGGAGGGGCGTAACAGTCACACATGGCAAATTTCCTCCATTAACTCTTTTAATCATCAGATCAAACTCTGCTTCAGAATGAGATGTATGAAGTTATTCATTCTTTGTACTTCACAAACTGAAAGAATCTTTTGTATTTTGAGAACAAGGTAAAAACCTAAGAAGGGGAGTGGGGCATATGAGTAATAACGAGATTGATGACAGTGAAAGGAGCTTATTCGGAGTTGTAATCGAACTTATTGCTCTTACTTGCAAATTAGTGATGCTTCTAATTGGAAGCATATTTGGGATATTGGCTTCTTTAGGGATGCTTTATATCTGTGTAAAGCTCTTAGCTTAGTGCCGACTAACACATGAAGCATCAATTTGTGAAAGATATGGTATTAAGACTAAAAAGTTTTGCCGGCAAAACTCAGTTGAGAAGAAAATTATTATGAGTTATTTCGTGGGAGATTCATTATTCACGTCGTAGCTGTTTTTCACCAAAAAAACTTTATATTTTTAAAGTCCAGCATCCATTATCGAACTCCACATTTGCCACAATATAATTGCTACAGCTATTGCTGCAATCATTGCACATCCAATTCTTTCGTTTTTCTTTTTAAGATTTTCGGCTTCTTCCATTTCTTCATTGGACAGATGATAGGTAGGCTCATAATTGCCGATAAAATCTCTGTCTTCCTGAATCTGTTGGATCTTATGAGCGATTTCTTCGTCAAGAATAAATTTTCGTTCTTTGCGCTCGCCTTGAAATTTTAAATATGCATAATAAGTTGAATGTGGTACTTCAACTGGTTCAACAGTATCTGTCCGCGCCGTAGCGATGCCTCTAACAGAACTTCGACTTACTGAGGTTATGTTTTTGTAATATACCTCTGAACTGACACGCTCAGCTGTAAGCTCTATGCTTTTAACTTTAGTCAAGTCTATTCTAGGCAATTTAGGATTAGCAAAGCAAACAAGGTCGTCAAATTCAGCGATGTCCCAAGATTCGTAACAAACCTCTGTTCCGTCTTTTAATATTTCAATGGCTTTACACATAAAATGAAAAGAAATAGTGAAGATGCAACTTTTCTACTCTAACAACTTTTTTCAAGTTGATTAATTTATAGCAGAACTTTGTATTCAGTCGCCTTGAGTTCACATTTACTAATATCCCAAGGATTAAATACTTTAACTCTGCCACCGGAAGCTTTAATTTTTGGATTTGTCGTTACTTTAATTCCATGAACAACCAACAAAATGGTTTTTCCTTTATTTTTCTGATGGAGTTCTACTTCCTTATGACCCATGTTTACAGAAGTAGGAGTTCCGGTCAAACCTTTCACCTCTACAAAATATTCTTTTCCATTTTTATAGGCTGAATAATCATAAGATTTGCGGGATGAACGATCCTCTATTTGTTTGAAACCGTGTTTTTGTAACCATTCTTTTGCCTTCTCCATGCCTCGCATTTCTATGGCATGTTTTTTCTCTGCATCACGGATATATCCCTGACCTTTGAGAGACTTATTTTGCTTGGTTGAATTTAAATCCAAACTTACAGTTGGAGCAGATATTTTGTTTTTTGATACATTTAATTTTGAGGATAATTCAGATATGAGAGTTAGTAGGGCAGGGACTTGTTCTTCATTGAAACGAACGCCGCAGGCTTGAGGAGCCCAGGGACTAGCCTTTCTGTTGAAGGGGAAACGTTTGTAAATAGTATCTATACCTACTAGTGGTTCAGCTCTTAAACATTCGAAATTAATTGGAACAAAATAGGCAGTCCGGGAGTCACTATAGTAATTGTCAGCTTCATAAGGGGCTTCACATACTATTCCCCAACCTACCAGACCTCTCTCTGATGCGGGAAAGGGACCAGTTCTTACTAAGATACATCTATCACCGATATTGATACTTTTATGTGCCTTTAATTTCCAGCCTACTACTACCGGTTCACCTTTTAACGCTCGAGCAAGATCTTTATCATGATTAATGGGAGGATCTGCATCATGATTCCATGTGAAAATGTAGATGGGAGTGTTTGATTCAAGGAAACTCATTTCGAAGCTTTTAAGTTTAAGTTAAAACTATTTCAATGCTAATAAAAACAGAAGGTTAAGGAAAGAGGGGATTTTCCTGTCATGATTTTTACTTTAAAAAATGGGAGTGATGAACAAACTAACAATCGTTCAAACACTCCCAAAGAATAACTACGCTATGTCTAACTGATGAATTTCTAGTGGCGGCAAGCTCTTAACAATTTTTATTGTTTCCAAACTGACCGTAATCACTTTCAAGAATAAATCCAACGGATAACGTTCGTTACCTTGTTCGTCTGCGTAGTCATTAAAGTCATTCACAATGCCTGAAGCTTTGTCAATGCTGACGCAGGCCCGTTCAACCACCCAGTCAAGCGCAGATTTTTTATTCACAACGTATTCCTGGGCTTCCAACGGAATATTCTTCACCGTGATCCAATCGTTATATATCAGGGTGCTTTTATCCTTGGCAGCGTTGCCGGTCTGCCCTTTGATTTTGCCCCACTTCATTTGTGTGACGCGGTAAGACGGTGCTCCTTCCTTGGTGTATTCGATTTTGACTCCGGCGTACGGCTCGACATTCTCAAAATTCACGTGTAGATCAGCTAACTTTCGTCCGGCTTCAGCAAAAGCCATGAATTGCTCATAGGTCGCTACGCGTGGTATACGGGGTAGTTCCTTCATGAGATTGTTGGCGTAACGGGTTCTGTAGTCTTCAGAATGCAAAATGCCGTAGATGTAATAAAACAGATCATCTTCAGTCATAGTTTCCCCGGGATAAGCCTCTTGGAAATGAAGCAACGCCTCCTTGGTGAAGCCACTGGGCATTTCGTCAGAGTCGCCGAAATCCAAAGTGTTTTTCTTTTCAGTTTGTTCACCCTGTAACCAACGCGGGAAGCATTGTGTTTTCTCGAGGAAATCAAGGCAGGGTATCTGATCAGCCATTAGACACGAGTATTCTTTTGAGCCTACCCCAGATGAACAAATAATTAAGTTTTTAGTTGATTTTTGTGAGAATATAGTTGGCCATTTACCAGGCATCTCCACAAATGCTTCACGGTCGTAATAAAGATATTGTTTAACAAATGGTCTATACAATGACCTTTGAATTTTTCTAGGTTCAAATGAAGAAATTAATTTTTGTTTAGATAATTTTTGCAATAATCCTCTACTCCAAGAGATTTCTCCACTAACTGACTCTCGGGCGTCCGCAAGTCGATCTTTTACGTCTTCTTTATCTGAGGCTATAAACGCTTCTCTAGCTTTAAAATAAGCATTGACAGAACGATTCACATTCTTCTCAATTTGTGTAATTGAGGAATTGTAAACCCAAGCATCTCGATTAGTACATACTCCAACAATTGGCCTCTTAAATATCGAATTCTCTAAAGTAGTTTTACCCCCTATCTGTAAGAATCTTGAAAAAGAGGTGTCACGTTGATTAAACCAATCACCATGATCGTCCGGAACGATGACGTTCATTGGGGTATAGCTGATTGAACGATCCTTCTTGAGCGCATTAAGTTTTTCCTCTCGGGTTAAATAGTCATCGACTGCGTGAAAATAAATCTTTCCGTGTTCAGACGAGTCAGGATTTTTGATTAGGAAAACAATCGCCACCGGTGCCCGACTACCTTCTCCAAAAACCTTTCCACCTTCCTGTCTAGAACGTTCCCCTGATGTCCTTTGATTTCCTTTTAAGTGATAAACGTATATGGAATTAAATTCCTCTGCCATGCATTTACGCATACCGTCTGCGCTACTTGTTTCCAACCATCCGGCGTTGGTCACAAAACCAATTACTCCCTTTTTACCAATACGGTCAGAAGCCCAGCGATAGGCACGAATATACGAATCGTAGAGTTTTCCTTTGAGCGTGGAATCGGTACGAGCCACGTAGGTTTCCGTCAGTCGAGCATCGAGCTCGTCGTAATGTTCGTTTTGATTGTCGTCATTTTGAGATTCTTGACCAACCGAGTACGGTGGATTCCCTACGATGACGCGAATATCTTGGCGGTTTAATTCCGCCAATCGAGCGTTATTTTCACCAAGCGTTGTACTGAAAATATTGCTTTGTCGATTATTGGCGAAGGTATCCGTCCAGATCATTACTTTGTTCGGACGGTACACCTTATACGAACGAGTAAAGTAAGATTTTTATTGTGTACGGATAGAGTCAGTCATATAATATCTAAACAACTTTGTACGCGAAACTAAAAACGAACACCATGCCAAACGCTTCTATTGTTGGTTATGCTCGAGTCAGTAGCGTAGATCAACACCTCGATAGACAACTTGCTCAATTGAAAGATGAGCAAGTTGAAAAATTCTTTGTAGATAAAGTTTCTGGAAAAAATCTTGATCGTCCTGGCTTCACAGCAATGATGGAATATGTCCGTGAAGGAGATGTGTTAGTTATCTGCTCCATGGATCGATTAGCAAGAAGCCTCATGGATCTCCTGAATGTCACTCGGAAATTGCAAAACAAAGGGGTGACAGTTCGCTTCTTAAAAGAAAAAATTGAGTTATCACCCTCAGGTGAAACTTCTGCCATTAGTAAGCTTTTGATGGCTATGATGGGAGCGGTTGCCGAATTCGAACGTTCTCTTATCCGAGAACGACAACAACAAGGAATTGCTCTTGCGAAAGCTCGAGGAGTATACCGCGGCAGAAAGCCTGTTGATAATGAACGTCTGGAAGAAGCGAAACGTCGTATTGCTGCTGGTGTGCCCAAAACAAAGGTTGCCAAGGACTTGAAAATCGGGCGAACAACTTTATACAAATATCTGAAAGGATAATCCTATCAATTTATGCTGTGAGACAAATCATGACTACATCTATGACCAATGAAGTTGCCTTTGAAGCGTTGTTAGAAGATATCAAACGAGCCTCTAATGATGTTCAGAGGGATGCTGGGACCCGCTTTGAAACTTTGATTAAAGACTGGCTAACTCAGGAAGAGACTTATCGTGATCTATTTATCAAAGTTGAAACATTCAAAGAGTGGGCAGCCACACATCCGGATTTGAGTAACAACGGTAAAGACATTGGTATTGATTTAGTCGCAACGTTAGCTGAAAACCCTCAATGTTTCGCAGCGATTCAATGCAAGTTCTATGAAAAAGATGCAATTGTTCCAAAGGGTGGAGTTGATTCTTTTATAGCAGCATCAAATCGTGATCACTTTGTCCAGCGTTATATCATCGCAACAAATGAAAGATGGTCTGAAAATGCGCTCGAAGAGATGCAGCGCGTCACCCCGCCAATAACACTGATTACTCGTTCTCTATTGGCATCTTCACAGATTGATTGGGCGACCTATCTTAAAACTGGACAAGTCATTCAGCAAAAGAAGCGTACTCCAAGAAAGTATCAGGAAGAAGCTATTCAAAATGTTATGACTGGTTTCCAAGCCCATAATCGTGGGAAACTTATTATGGCTTGCGGTACCGGCAAAACCTTCACTTCAATGAAAATCGCTGAAAAGATGGAAGGGAATAATGGTTTTGTGATGTTCCTTGTACCTTCACTAGCCCTCCTTTCACAAACTTTGACCGATTGGAAACGTCAGTGTTCTGTACCAATCCACGCTTTTGCTGTCTGCTCTGACACGACGACTGGGAAACCAGATCTTGCCAACATTGACGAACTGACGTCGGCTAGTGATCTCTGTTATCCCGCTACAACAAAAGCTGACAAACTTGCCGAAGAAATCAAAAAGGCTAGAACTAAGCCCGGCATGACAGTTATATTCTCAACCTATCAATCAATTGAGGTTGTCAGCGAAGCTCAACATAAATTTGGCTTGGAAGAAATCGGGCTGATCGTTTGTGATGAGGCACACCGTACTGCCGGAGGTCATTATCAGGATGAAAGCGATGCTCCCTTCCAGCGAATCCATTCTGACGACTTCATTAAAGGCCGAAAACGTCTTTATATGACAGCCACTCCACGAATTTATGGAGAAGTTGTAAAGGAACAAAAGGAAAAAGGTGAAGTCATTCTTTATTCCATGGACGATGAAGAAATCTATGGTCCGACGTTTCACACTATTACTTTTTCACAAGCTGTAGGCCTTGGGAGTCTTGTTGATTACAAAGTGATTGTCCTTTCTGTTGAAGAAGATATTTTGGAAAGACGTGCCTATAGTGATTATGAACTCGTACAAATGGGTGGGCTTTCAGTAAAAAATGCAGCTAAGGTAGTGGGTTGTTGGAGAGCTTTGTCCAAAATTGATCTACAAGGCGAAGTTTCTATGTCAGACGATCGACAACCAATGCGACGTGCTGTTGGCTTCGCTCAGATTATTGAACCTAACATGAAGTATCTCGATCGTACATCATCAAAGCGTTTTACTGCTAATTTTGAAACTACTATAGAAGAGTTTAGAGATCAGCAATATAAGAAGCTTTCTGAAAAAAATAAAACCCTTAGTAGAGAAGCTTACGATCTTCAGTATCCTCTAAAGTGTGAAACACGTCATATCGACGGCTCCATGAATTCAACAGAAAAGGATGCATTACTTAATTGGCTGAGAGAAGATCCAGAAGAGAACATCTGTAAGATCCTTTTTAATGTTCGATGCTTATCGGAAGGTGTGGATGTACCTGCGTTGGACGCTGTGCTTTTCTTGTCTCCAAGAAAGTCACAAGTAGAAGTTGAGATCGGAAGAGCGTCGTGTAGGGAAAGAGTGTAGATCTCGGTGGTCGC
>OODI01001058.1_pt1 | contig 12086 bp, 9 predicted proteins | sample 1671141 | NCBI WGS metagenome assembly OODI01 (sample SAMN06348126, study PRJEB24527) | human gut metagenome | biome: human gut; feature: ankylosing spondylitis patient; material: feces | host: Homo sapiens | place: China | collected 2015-10 | reverse complement strand
GGGTGCTCCCTTTCTTCACTCTCCCAAGAGCCGAACGACACTTTCCCAGCGGAGCTGGTCCGTGTCGTAGCCATACGACTTCCCCTTCGCGTCCGTGTAGCGGAAAAACGGCCCCTCCGTCCAGTCGTTGGACGGATTCACGAGCTCGACCTTCCAGATCTCAAGCGTCGAGCCATCGCCGTAGTCGATCACGGCGTAGGGCATCTCCTCCGGCGCAGCGGCGGTGCGGCCCGCGCCGGCCTTGTCGATAAGGTATAAAAGGTCACTGAGATCGTCGATCGATACGTCCGTTTCGCTTCCGTTCACTGTGACGCGAAACGTCTCTGTGCTTCGCGCATCGCGCGTGCTGTCCGTCAAATCGGAGATAAAGGCATGAAAACGGAACTGGTGGTGACAGGCCCAGTACGTCAGGCCGCCGAACAGCAGAAACAGCACGCAGCAGAGCGCGATGGGGCCAGTCAAACGCTTGGGCTTTGGCTTGCCGCGGTCAACGGAATCGTAAAGTCCCATGACTTCCCTCCTGTTCTCTTGTCCGATCAGTTTCTTTCCTCTCTATGCCGGTTGAATTGCGAAAATTACTGGTTCGCCGCGCGCTCCGCCGCCTCGACGACATGGCTTGCGAGGATCGTGCTCGTCACGGTGCCGACGCCGCCGGGGACCGGGGTGATGGCCTCGACGACCGGCTCAACTTCGGCAAAGCGGGTGTCGCCGCAGAGGTTGCCGTCCGCGCCGACGTGGATGCCGACATCCAGCACGACCTGACCGGCGCGCACGCTCTCCGCGCCGACCATACCGGCCTTACCGGCGGCGACGACGAGGATGTCGGCCTCGCGGCAGATGTCGGGCAGATTCTCGCTGCGGCTGTGGCAGATGGTCACGGTCGCATGCTCGGCGAGCAGCAGCAGGGAGACCGGCTTGCCGATGACAAGGCTGCGGCCGATGACGACGACGCGCTTGCCTTTGATGGGGATGTTGTAGTGCTTGAGCAGCGCCACGCAGGCCGCGGCGGTGCAGGGGGGATAACCGCCCTTGGTGCCGGCGTACACGGCGGTCATGGAGCCGTCGGTGATGCCGTCCATGTCCTTTTTCGGGTCGAGCGCCGCGCGCGCCGCCTCGTCATCCAGGTGCCCCGGCAGCGGGCGGAACATCAGCACGCCGTGGACCTTCTCGTCCGCGTTTAGCGCGTGGATGTTCTCCATCAGCACCTTCTGCGTCACATCCTCAGGCAGGACGACCTGACGGACGGCGACGCCGACCTTTTCGCAGCGCTTGAGCGCACCGCGCTCGTAGGCCAGGTCGTCCTCGCGTGCACCGACGCGCAGGATGGCGAGGCATGGCTCTACGCCGTTTTTCTTCAGTTCTTCCGTCTTTGCATGGAGCCCCTCGGTCAGCGCCTTGGCGACCTCGGCTCCCTTGAGCAGCATAGCCATGGTAAAAATTCCTCCTCTGATCGACGCGGTCATCCGCGTTCCTATCCATGATTAGGATAACAAAATTAAAAATTGCTGTCAATTTCTTTTGACAAGCGCGGCGGGATATTATTTTACTTTCTTCGGCAGCTTGCCTTTTCCCTCGCTTTTTGCTACGATAGGAACGATAAATTTTGAAAGCATCAGGAGGGTCCTTCCCATGTCTGTGATCGAAGAGAAAAAAGCACTGAGAACCTTTATCCGCAAGAAAGAGCGCACGCTCGACCCCACCTATAAGGCCGAGAGCTCCGAGGCCATCTGCCGCCACCTGCTCGCACTCGACGAGTACAAGAGCGCGAAAGTCGTCTTCGCCTTTGCCGGCACCGAAAAGGAGATCGACACCTCGCTCTTTATGAACGAGACCATTGCTGCGGGCAAGACGCTGATCCTGCCCCGCTGCGCCGCCGAGCACGCCATCGATCTGTGCATCGTGCGTTCGATGGATGACCTGGAGGCGGGCGCCTACGGCATTTTAGAGCCGAAAAAGAGCTGCGCACTCGTCACCGCGGCGGACATCGACTTCGCCGTCGTGCCCTGCCTGTCGTTCGACCGCAAGGGCCGCCGTCTCGGTCAGGGCGGCGGGTACTATGACCGCCTGCTGCCGCAGCTCCACTGCCCGACGGTGCTCATCTGCCGCGAGCAGCTCATGTCGCCCGAGGTGCCGGTCGAGGAGCATGATATGCGCTGCACGATGCTGGTTACGGAGAAAGGGATTTTGACGCCGGAGGCGTAAAAGAGCTTTTTTCCTGCACTGGTGCAGGAGGACGATTCCCGCACCGTGCGGGATTGCGTAAAAGGGGGATACTCTCTTTCTCGAAAGAGAGTATCCCCCTTTACAACCCCCGAGAGAAAGGACGAGGGGCCTTCCCCCTCGACCCCGCACATTGGCAGTTTAGGGCTCGAAGAGCTGCACGCGCTGCGCAATCGGGTGCGGTGTACATGGCTTCGCCATGAACCCCTGCGAGTCGTCACCACTCGCAACCGCGCCTTACTACCGTGAGGCGCGAGTGACGTTACTTCGGCGGCAGACTGCGTGCGAAATAGCGGCATTGCTAACGCTCGCCGCATTGTGGAGTGCTCCGGTAGACGGAAATTAGGCTGTACTTCTACAAGATGGGCAGAGCGGCAGCGGATAATAGAAGCAAGTCAAATCGTATAGCAACTCTCAACGCGGCAGCGCCGCACGCAGGCATTTCCATTCCGGAGGCATCAAGGTCATTCAAGATTGAAACTGCCAATCAAGGCCCTTTCTCTTGGGGGGTGTAAGGGGGGATATTCTCTTTCTGCGGAAAGAGAATATCCCCCCTTGGTGCTGCGGCGCGCACGCCGCATTTTCCCTCCGCGCTCTGCGCGGAAAGCAACCGCTCCCCCGAGGGAGCGCAAAAAAGAAGCAGCCCTTTCGGGCTGCCACTTTTTTACTTTTCACAAATGACCGGCTTTTGGCGGTCAGACTCCACAAAGGCCTTGGCCTTTTCCACCGCTTCCGCGCGGGGAAGCTTGACCTGCTCGCCGGTGCGCATGTCCTTGCAGGACACGACGCCCGCGTTGATCTCGTCTTCGCCGAGGAAGTAGACGTAGGGCACCTTGAGCTTGTCTGCGTAGTTCATCTTGGCCTTGAACTTCTTCTTTTCCGTATAGATCTGCGTGCTGACGCCCGCGGCGCGAAGATCGGTCGCGAGCGAGATGGCCTCGCTCAGATCCTCGGTCATCGGCAGGATAAGCACGTCCGCCGGCGCGGTGCAGATGTCGCTATTCAGAAGGCCCTGCTCGCCGAGGACATAGAACAGGCGCGTCACGCCGATTGAAATGCCGACGCCGGGAAGCTTGCGGTCAGTATAGTACTCCGCAAGGTTATCGTAGCGGCCGCCGGAGCAAACCGAGCCGATCTCGGGGTGGTCGAGCAGCGTCGTCTCGTACACCGTGCCGGTGTAGTAGTCGAGGCCGCGCGCGATGGTCAGGTCGACCGCGAAGTTCTCCTGCGGCACGCCGAACGCGCCGAGGTACTTGGCGACGGTCGTCAGCTCGTCGAGGCCCTGGTCGAACATCTCGTTGCGGCCGCGGTACTTTTCAAGAGAAGCGAGCACCTCTTCGTTCGTGCCCTTGATGCCGATGAAGGCGAGGATCTCATCCGCCTTTTCGCCCTCGATGGCGTAGTCGTCGACCAAGATCGCGCGCACGAGGTCAGGGCCGATCTTTTCGATCTTGTCGACGGTGCGCATGATATCGCCGGACTTGTCGGAAAGGCCCAGCATCGCGTAGAAGCCGTTTAAGATGCGGCGGTTGTTGATGCGGATCTGGAAACGGGACAGGCCGAGGCGGGAGAAGACGGTATAGATGATGGCGGGGATCTCGGCATCGTTCGTGATGTCGAGCTCGCCGTCGCCGATGACGTCGATATCTGCCTGATAGAACTCGCGGAAGCGGCCGCGCTGCGCGCGCTCGCCGCGATAGACCTTTCCGATCTGGAAACGGCGGAACGGGAAAGCAAGGTCGGCATAATGCAGGGCAACGTATTTCGCCAGAGGCACCGTCAGGTCGAAGCGAAGGGACAGGTCGCTGTCGCCCTTGGAGAAACGGTAGATCTGCTTTTCAGTCTCGCCGCCGCCCTTGGCGAGCAGCACATCGCTCGCTTCGATGATGGGCGTGTCGAGCGGGGTGAAGCCATAGACGCCGTAGGACGAGCGCAGCACCTCCATAAGGCGCTCCATCTGGGTCTGCGGCGCGGGAAGCAGCTCCATAAAGCCGGATAAGGTGTGAGCTTTGATCGTTGCCATGATAGTGTGTGTCCTTTCCTAATAGAATGTATGGACAGCGTACTGTACTGCGGTGGCACAGCAGCGTATCGGAGTGGTTGACAGATATTTTACGGTACGGCGCAGGGATTGTCAAGCGTCCGCGGCCGTTTTTTCCACTTTCGAGACAGTATAGCATTTTCCGCGCGGAATTGCCATAGCTTTCGCCGCCTGCGGTGCAAAAATTTTTCTTTCCGTCGCGGACAGTGTTCACGAAAAATGAAGATATCCGCCAAAAAGCACGAATTGCGCTTGACGGAACTGCCGCTTTTTGTTACCATAGAGACAATATCAACGGGCAAACTCCGAAAACCGAGGTTCGCCCGCAAGCAGCTTCCGGGCAGCCGTCATTCGGCGTCCGCCGCGGCCACACCGCGCGGGCAGGAGTCGATCCGATCGGATCGTTGAGGAGGAACGTTGGATGTACCAGAGCAAAATGAAAAGCGAAGAGACCGATCACCTGTTCAAGGCGATCTTATCTTTGAAAACGGAGGAAGAATGCTACCGCTTCTTCGACGATCTCTGCACCTTCAGCGAGATCGAGGCGATGTCCCAGCGCTTCGAGGTGGCGTCGCTTCTCGCCGATGGCAAGACCTTCACGCAGATCTCGCAGAAGATCGGCGTTTCGTCCACGACCATCACGCGCGTGAATAAGTGCCTTTGCTACGGGGCGGACGGCTATAAGCTGCTGCTCGAGCGGGCCAAAGAAGAAAAGTAAGCCATTCGTCATTTTGATCAGAGCAGGCGCTAAGCGCCTGCTCCTTTTTGTCTGTTTTGCTTTATTACAATGCCGTAAAAGCATATCAACATAACATCACGTCATCCAGATATAGAAGAATTGACTAAAATATTTTTTGGAATCTACGCGAATTTTATTGCTTTCGCTGAACAGGTATGTTACAATTAGTTCACAAATAGATTAGGGCATGGGAAACAGCGTGCAAGAAACCGTTGCCCGACGGTGCTGTTGCCTAAGTTCTGTGTCTGTTTTTCTGCGGGACCCCTCCGCAGGAAACGCACGTCCCCGCGTGCGGTGTGCAGCGTGTTCGTCACGGGGAGGAGCGGCTTCCCGCTTCCTGACGGGCAAGTATTTTTATGAAGAGAGAGGTATTTTATCAATGGCAAACGAAAAGAAAGTCGCACGGGAGCCCAGTTTTCTGCTGGCGTTAGTTCCCATTGTGGCAATGATCGGGTTCATGCTTTACTGCTTCCTCGGTCATTCCGAATCCGGTTATCATGACGCGCACATGCCCCTGGTCCTGTCCATCGTCGTCGCCTGCATCGTCGGCGCGATCTGCGGCCACAGCTTCAAGGAAATGCTCGCCGGTATGATCGAGCGTCTGGCGGCCTCCATGGAAGCCGTTCTGATCCTCTGCACCGTCGGTTTCCTGGTCTCGAGCTTCATGGCCTCCGGCGCGATCCCTTCCCTGATCGTCTACGGCCTTGACCTGCTGACCCCGAAGCTGTTCCTGCCCGTTGGCTGCATCCTCTGCGCGATCGTCGGTATGGCGTGCGGCTCCTCCTGGACCACCACCGCCACCATCGGTCTTGCGTTCCTCGGCATCGGCGCGGGCCTTGGCATCAATCCCGCCCTCACCGCCGGTATGATCATCTCCGGCGCGTATGTCGGCGATAAGTTCTCCCCCCTGTCCGATACCACCAACCTCGCCGCCGCCGTCGCGGAGACCGGCCTGTTCGATCACGTCACCGCGATGGTCTCCACCACCGGCCCGACCCTGCTGCTCTCCCTCATTCTCTACACGATCCTTGGCCTGAACGTTGACACCAGCGCGTATGACGCTACAGTCGCCGAAGGCATCCAGGAAGCGTTCCGCGGCGCCTTCACCATCAGCCCCATCCTGCTCCTCCCCATCATCGTCGTTATCGTGATGTGCATCCTGCGCGTGCCCGGCCTGGTCGGTATCGCCATCTCCGTTGCCACCGCGACCATCTTCATGATGATCTTCCAGTCCACCGACATCTACGGCTCCCGCGCCCTGGGCGACATCTTCAACATGCTGCACAACGGTATCGTCGTTGAGACCGGCAACGACGTCGCTGACTCCATCCTCGGCAAGGCCGGCGGTATGAACGGCACCATGTGGACCATCAACCTCATCCTCCTCGCGCTCGCCTACGGCGGTGCTCTGGAGCGCTGCGGCTGCGTCGAGCGTCTGTTCGGCGGCCTGAAGCACAAGATCCACTCTGTCGGCAGCCTCATCCTCGCGACCCTGCTGACCTCCATCTTCTGCGACGCCACCATGTGCGACCAGTTCCTCGGCATCGGCGTTCCCGCCCCCATCTATGCTGACAAGTATGATGAACTCGGCCTCGGCCGCAACATGCTCTCCCGTACTCTGGAAGACGCCGGTACCCTCTGGGCCGTTATGTTCCCCTGGACCGGCTGCGGCGCTTACCAGACCGGCGTTCTCGGCATGAGCCCGCTGGTGTTCTTCCCGTATGCGTTCGTCAACCTGCTCAACCCCATCTTCGCCTATGTGACCGCTGCGTTCGGCCGCAACATCTTCTGGGCTGACGGTTCCTACACCAACATCTTCGGCAAGACCAAGGCCGGCAAGCCCGCCGGTGCTCCCGAAGAAGCCCACGCCAAGGCCATCGCGAACCTCGAGGCTCGCCGTGCCGCCGGTAAGGCCCCCAAGATCAACGCGTAATCTCTCCCCCTCGCTTACTTAGAAAGGAATCACCGCTGTGAAACATTCGCTTCCCTGGGAATCCGTCCCGCCCCCGATCTATCCCGCACAGGCGTCGCTCAAGCCGCGCAAAAAGTGGGTGCAGGTCGGCGGATGGATCTTGGTTGTCGTGCTGCTGCTGTTCGGCATTTCGACCCGCAGCAGAAATCCGCTGCTCGCCTTCGTCTCGCTCGCGTTTTCCGTGCTGTATCTGCTGACGCTGATGACCAAAAAGAGCGCCGCTCTCACGAGCCGCGGACTTGAGATCTACTACGATATGCAGTTCACCACCAATTACGAGTTCTTCCCCTGGGAGGACATCAACGCGATCGTGTGCGAGGACCGCGGCCATGCCGACATGGTGCGCCTGCACATCGGCCACGGCAACACGGAAAAGGCTCTCTTCTTCCCGCGCGAAGACCTCGACGAGATCTACGCGTTCATCAAAAAGAAGAATCCGGCGATCCGCATCATGGATTATGCCGCGCCCGAACCGAAGACCGGCAAGAAGCACAAGAAGTGAACAACTGTGACCTTTCCACAAAGAATGAAGGGCGCCCCGCTTTTGCGGGGCGCTTTTTTTATCTATTCTGTCCAATTCTATCACTGTACCCTGATAGTGTGTTATCCAAATATGGTGATAACGCACAACAAAGAAAACTTTTTCCGGCAAAAAACTATTGATTTTGCACAAAAATGTGCTATACTGTTTCCAGAACGATCCTGTGTGACTTTTCCACAGGCGGAGCGCCATCCACGCACGGGCATGCGCGGAAAGCAAGGGGAACGCTTCGACACGTTTCTTGCACTTGGGCGGTTCGGGCAACCGGACACGCCGACCGGGCCACACCGGAACTTTGAGAAAAGAGAGGACACTACCATGATCATGAATCCTACTGCGATCAAGCATGTCGTCGTCGATGGCCACAGCCTGACGCTCGAATCCTTTGTCGCCATCGCTCGCTACAATGCGACCGTCGAGCTGGCTCCCTCCGCTCTGGAAGCCATGAAGAAGTCCCGCGCCCTGGCCGAGAAGATCGCCGCTGAGGGCCGCGTCGCTTACGGCATCACCACGGGCTTCGGCGAGTTCCAAAAGGTCGCCGTCCCCAAGGAGATGAGCAATCAGCTCTCCACCAACCTGATCCTCAGCCATTGCACCGCCGCCGGCGAGCCGTATGCTGACGAGATCGTCCGCGGCATGATGCTGCTGCGTGCCAACGCTCTGTGCGGCGGCGTGAGCGGCGTTCGTCCCATCCTCGTCGAGATGCTGCTCGAGATGCTCAACAAGGGCGTTACCCCCGTCGTTCCCCAGAAGGGCTCCCTCGGCTCCTCCGGCGACCTCGCGCCTCTCGCTCACATGACGCTGCCCATGCTCGGCAAGGGCGAGGCCATGTATGAGGGCGTGAAGATGACCGGCGCGGAGGCGATGGCCAAGGCCGGCATTGCCACCCTCGACACGCTCGTGTCCAAGGAAGGCCTCGGCATGACCAACGGCACCTGCGCGATGACCTCCGTCGGCGCGCTGGCCCTGTACGATTCCATCTGCGCCGCCCAGCTCGGCGACGTGATCGCGTCCCTGTCCATGGAGGGTCTGACTGGCCTTCGCAACGCCTTCGACCCCCGCATCCATCAGGTGCGCGGCCAGAAGGGCCAGATGCTCGTCGCCGCGAATATGCGCAAGCTGCTCGCCGGCTCCGAGATCCTGGACAACTGCCAGTCCGACCGCGTGCAGGACGCTTATGCCCTGCGCTGCATCCCGCAGCTGCACGGCGCCTGCCGCGACGCGCTCGAGTACGTCCGTGAGAAGGTCGAGATCGAGCTCAACGCCGTCACCGACAACCCGCTGATGTTCCTCGACGACGAGGCCGTTATCTCCGGCGGCAACTTCCACGGCGAGCCCATGGCTCTCCCGTTCGACTTCCTCGGCATCGCCGCCAGCGAGATCGCTGACGCGTCCGAGCGCCGCACCGAGCGCATGGTCAACCCCGCGCTCAGCAACGGCCTGACCGCCTTCCTCACCACGCAGGCGGGCGTCAACTCCGGCTTCATGATCGTTCAGTACGCCGCGGCCTCCATGGTCAGCGAGAACAAGGTCTACGCGCATCCCGCCTCCGTGGACTCCATCCCCTCCTCCGCCAACCAGGAGGACATCGTCTCCATGGGCACCACCGCCGCCCGTAAGGCCAAGATGATCCTGCAGAACACGCAGGACGTCCTCGCCGACGAGCTGCTGACCGCCTGCCAGGCCATTGACATCCGCCGCCGCCTGAACACCCACGGTCAGGGCCTCACCCCGCTGCACGAAGCCATCTACCAGCACGTCCGCAAGGAAGTCGCCTTCTACGAAGTGGACCGCGAGATCTGGCCCGACATCCGCGCGGTGGAGAAGATGATCCGCTCCGGCGAGCTGCTCGACATCGTCAAGGAGTATATCCCCGACTTTGAGTAATTTTCCGAGTTGACACATTCCCCGAGAAGGTGTAAAGTCTTTCCAAGACTTTACACCTTCTTTTTTTAAGCGGCATACGAAAAAAGCAAGGAGGCGTCTCTATGAAGCTCAACGTCCTGCGCGCCGATCCCGCCGGAAACATCACGCTTTTTGTCCTCGACCCCATCGAAAGGGAGCGCCGCGCGGCGCTCGCCGCCGAGCTGATGCGCCGGCTGCCCGATATGAAGATCGATCAGGTCGGCTTTGCCTGCCCCGCGGACGCGGACACCGACGGCCGCATGGAGATGATGGGCGGCGAGTTCTGCGGCAACGCCACCCGCGCCTATGCGATGTACATCGCGCGGCAGCGGGGCGGTCTCTCCGAAGTAAGGCTCCGCGTCAGCGGCTGCGATCACATCGTCACCGCCGCGGTCGATCTTGCGCGGGGCGCCGCCCGCGCCGAAATGCCGCTCCCGCGCGCCGTGCGCGCGGCGGAGGTCGAGGGTCATGCGGGCACGCTGGTCGACCTCGCCGGCATTGCCCACCTCGTGATCGAGGGCGTCGCGCCGAGCGAGGACTTCTTCCGCGCCGCCGAGCCGCTGTTCTCTGCCATCGAGGGGCTGGACGCCTACGGCGTCATTTTCCTCGACCGCACGAGCCACCGCATGACTCCGCTCGTCAAGGTCGTGGACACCGGCACCCTCGTCTGGGAGGGGAGCTGCGGCAGCGGCACCATTGCCTGCGCCGTCGCCGAGAGTGCAGGGCTCGCGGACGGCCTCTTTGAGCAGGACTATTTCCAGCCCGCGGGCGTCGTCCGCGCGAGCGTCGAGCGCCGCGGCGGCGCGGTCGTTTCCGCCGCCATCGGCGGCCCCGTCACCCTCGACGAGCCCATGTGCATCACGCTGTAAGCCCTCGCCGACTGAACGCTTAAAATTTTTAAACGATACCGAAAAAGTGGCTCGTGAAAGTTGTTTACCTTCCTCCTGCATTTTGGTACAATACTCACAAGTTATCCGACCGGGAAAACCGCACTCTTCAACATATTGTATCAGGAGGTACCTTTACATGACCGATATTGAGATCGCCCAGGCGCACGAAATGAAGCCCATCACTGAGATCGCCGCTGCCGCCGGCATCGACGAGCAGCACCTCGAGCTTTACGGCAAGTACAAGGCCAAGCTCGACCTTACCGAGATCCGCAAGCTGCCCCGCAAGGCGAAGCTGATCCTTGTCACCGCCATCAGCCCCACGCCCGCGGGCGAGGGCAAGACCACCACCTCCGTCGGCCTGGCCGACGCGCTCAACAAGATCGGCAAGAAGACCATGGTCTGCCTGCGTGAGCCCTCCCTCGGCCCCGTGTTCGGCGTCAAGGGCGGCGCGGCGGGCGGCGGCTACGCCCAGGTCGTCCCGATGGAGGACATCAACCTCCACTTCACCGGCGACTTCCACGCCATCGGCGCGGCGAACAACCTGCTCGCCGCCATGCTCGACAACCACATCCAGCAGGGCAACGCCCTGAACATCGACCCCCGCCGCATCGTCTGGAAGCGCGCGGTCGATATGAATGACCGTCAGCTCCGCCACATCATCGACGGTCTCGGCGGCAAGGCCAGCGGCGTGCCGCGCGAGGACGGCTTTGAGATCACCGTCGCCAGCGAGATCATGGCGGTGCTGTGCCTGTCCTCCGACCTCGCCGACCTCAAGGCGCGCCTTGCGAAGATGGTCGTCGCCTACACCTACGACGATCAGCCCGTCACCGCGCACGACCTCAAGGCCGAGGGCGCGATGGCCGCGCTCCTGAAGGACGCCATCAAGCCCAACCTTGTTCAGACGCTCGAGGGCACGCCCGCCTTCATCCACGGCGGCCCGTTCGCCAACATTGCCCACGGCTGCAACTCCCTGCAAGCCACGGAAACGGCCATGCGCCTGAGCGACTACACCGTCACCGAGGCAGGCTTCGCCGCCGACCTCGGCGCCGAGAAGTTCCTCGACATCAAGTGCCGCGCCGCCGGCTTCCATCCCAACGCCGTCGTCATCGTCGCCACCGTCCGCGCCCTGAAGTACCACGGCGGCGTGCCCAAGGCCGAGCTGAACAATGAGAACCTCGAAGCCCTTGAAAAGGGTCTGCCGAACCTCCTCCAGCACGTTGACAACGTCAAGAACGTCTATGGCCTGCCCTGCGTCGTCGCCGTCAACGCCTTCCCGACCGACACCGCCGCCGAGCTTGCGCTCGTCGAGAGCAAGTGCCGCGAGCTGGGCGTCAACGTTTGTCTGAGCGAGGTCTGGGCCAAGGGCGGCGAGGGCGGCAAGGCGCTCGCCGAGGAGGTCGTTCGCCTCTGCGAGGAGCCCGACCACTTCCAGTACGTCTACGACGTGAACGACAGCATCGAGGCCAAGCTCAACGCCATCGCCACCAAGGTCTATCACGCTGACGGCGTCATCATCTCCGCCCCCGCGAAGAAGCAGCTCAAGCAGCTCACCGACCTTGGCTTTGATAACCTGCCCATCTGCATGGCCAAGACCCAGTTCTCCTTCTCCGACGACGCGGGCAAGCTCGGCGCGCCCCGCGGCTTCAAGATCACCGTGCGCGACCTCAAGGTCAACGCCGGCGCGGGCTTCCTCGTCGCCAAGACCGGCGACATTATGACCATGCCGGGTCTGCCCAAGGTCCCGTCCGCCGAGAAGATCGACGTGGACGAAAACGGCA
>OODI01001053.1_pt1 | contig 12119 bp, 7 predicted proteins | sample 1671141 | NCBI WGS metagenome assembly OODI01 (sample SAMN06348126, study PRJEB24527) | human gut metagenome | biome: human gut; feature: ankylosing spondylitis patient; material: feces | host: Homo sapiens | place: China | collected 2015-10 | reverse complement strand
ATTACCTGCGCAGTTTCCTGCCCGTCCCGGCGGACTGCGAACCCCTCTGCGCCATCGCCCTGGGCTATTCCGACTTCTCCCCCGCCCCGCTGCCGCCTGCGGACGACGAGGCGCGGATTCTCCGGCTCGGATAACGTTAAAGGACGCCCTTCGAGGCGTCCTTTAACGTTTCATATCAGCGTGATGCGTTCCCGCAGGATGTCGAGAATCTGTTTTTTGAGCTGCGGGGCGTTGATCGGCTTGGGCATGTAGCCCGTGAATCCGTTCTGCATGATCTTCTGCTCGTCGGAGGCGTAGGCGTAGGCCGTGACGGCGACGATCGGGATTTCCGCCGCGAATTTGCGGATTTCCGCCGCGGCCTCGTAACCGTTCATCACGGGCATGTTGATGTCCATGAGAATCAGGTGCGGATGTTCCGTGCGGCACAGTTCCACGGCCTGCTCCCCGTCCCGGGCGCGTATCAGCCGGTAGTCGCGGCGCAGGATCGTTTCGAAGAGACGGTAGTTGCTGTCGTTGTCCTCGGCAATGAGGATCGTCAGTTTGTCCTTTTCGACCGAAACCGTCGGGATCTCCCCGCACGGGGTTTCGCAGGGCTTGCCGGTGACGTAGGGAAGCGTGAACCAGAAGGTCGTGCCGCGCCCTTCTTCCGACTTCACGCCGATCTCTCCGCCGAGATGTTCGACGATGCTTTTGCAGATCGGAAGCCCGAGTCCCGTGCCCTGTTTGAAGGAGTTGAGTTTGACGAACCGGTCGAAAATCCGCCGCTGCCCTTCGGGCGGAATGCCGCAGCCCGTGTCGGAGACGTAGAAACGGAGCCGGCTGCCCTCCGCCCGGTAGCCGAAGCGGATCGACCCTTGGGCGGTGAATTTCGCGGCGTTGGTCAGCAGGTTGATCAGCAGCTGCGAAAGCCGGTTGCGGTCGGAGTGGAACAGACATGCGTCAAGCCCCGGTTCGAAGATCAGTTCGACGCCTTCGGCCGTTTTCATGCGGATGATGTTCTCCTTTTCGTGCATCAGTTCGTTCAGCTCGAAGTCCGAGAAGTTGAATTCCAGAGTTCCGGCCTCGATCTTCGAGAGGTCGAGGATGTCGCCGATCAGTTGCAGGAGCAGGGCGTTGTTGTTCTCGATGATCGAAATGTATTCCCGCTTTTCCTGCTCCTCGTCGGTCTCGGCAAGGATGCTCGAGAACCCTACGATGGCGTTGAGCGGCGTGCGGATTTCGTGGCTCATGTTGGCCAGGAACGCCGACTTGAGCATGTCCGACTCCTCGGCCTTCTCCCGGGCGACGACCAGCTGGCCCTCGCGCTCCTCAAGCGTGAGCTTGAGCCGCCGCATGCGCAGCAGCAGCCACGTCACGAAGAGCAGCAGCACCAGCAGCAGGATGCCCGCCACCAGCAGTTCGATGTAGTGGGAGTATTTCGACAGCTTGGCCGCCATCGTATCCTCGATGACGCTGCCCTTGGGCAGGGCGTATTCGGCGATTTTCCACTCCTTGAGCTTGCGCGAATCGAACAGATAGAGACTTTTGCTCGTATGGAAATGAGCGTCTTCGATGTCGTCCGTGTCGTAATATTTCCGGATCTGGTTCGCAATGACCTCCGCGCCGTTCTCGTATTCGGGCACGTAACCGCCGATCGCCGTGTCGCCGATGCCCGTACCGGTCACCGAGAAGACCGGAACGCGGGGGTTGTTCTGCACCAGATCGTTCAGCGACCGCTGCATGAAGTATTCGCCGTCGCTGCCTACGCGCCACGTGCCGAGCATCACGGCCGAACGGGGCGGCAGCGTCGCATAGGTCCGGAACGCCGTCTCCTCCCCCTCGCGGCTGTCCACCAGCACGAGATTCAGGTCGGGGTAGTTCTCCCACTCCGCGCGCACGAGCGCCTGCAACGAAATGCCGCCGTAGGTATTGTCGGTCACCAGAGCGATGTTCTCCACCTGGGGATAAAGCGAACGGATCAGGTCGATGTTGCGCCGGATGTCGTAGCGGTTGAGCATGCCGCCCACCCTGTTCAGGCTGTCGCACATCACCCGGTAGTCGATCGCACGGGGTCTCCACGTCTGCAACGAATCGGGCGGCGCGGGCAGCATGACGCCGTTCTCGCTGGCGAAGCAGCTGAAGCACATCACCCCTTCGGGAATGCAGCCCTGCGATACGATCGGCTCCCATCTGTGCGAAAGGCTGCTCGCGGAAGGTAACGACATCATCTGCATCGACAACTATTTCACCGGTCACAAAAGCAACATCCGACACTTGTTGTCGCACCCCAATTTCGAGGTCATCCGCCACGACATCGTCTATCCCTACATGGCCGAGATCGAGGAGATCTACAACCTCGCCTGCCCCGCTTCGCCGATCTACTACCAGCACGACCCGATCAAAACCACCCAGACGTCGGTGATCGGCTCGATCAACATGCTGGGCATGGCCAAATACAACCGGGCGAAAATCCTCCAGGCCTCGACCTCGGAGGTCTACGGCGACCCGCTGATCCACCCCCAGCGCGAGGATTACTGGGGCCACGTCAACCCGCTGGGCATCCGCTCGTGCTACGACGAGGGCAAACGCTGCGCCGAGTCGCTCTTTATGAGCTACTACCGCGAACACGGCATTCCCGTGAAGATCATCCGCATATTCAACACCTACGGTCCGAAAATGGACATCAACGACGGCCGCGTGGTCTCGAATTTCATCGTCCAGGCGCTGCGGGGCGACAATATCACGATCTACGGCGACGGCGGACAGAGCCGTTCGTTCCAGTACATCGACGACCTGATCGAAGGCATGGTGCGCATGATGGACGACACGCCCGACGACTTCACCGGTCCGGTGAACATCGGCAACCCGAACGAATTCACCATCGCCGAACTGGCCCGCGAGGTGATCTCCCTGACGGGTTCGAAATCGAAGATCGTCCACCTGCCCCTGCCCGCCGACGATCCCCAGCAGCGGCAGCCCGACATCTCGCTCGCCCGCAACATGCTCGGCGGCTGGGAGCCGAAAATCCAGCTGCGGGACGGTCTCCTAAAAACCATCGCCTACTTCGAGGAGGTGCTTTCGCGGGGAGGAATCCGGCGGTGAGACTCGACCGGCACGTGCAAAAACACGGCCAGCCTATAAGAAAAAAGCGGCGGACCACAGAGGTCCGCCGCTTTTCACATTCCTGCGCCCGCAGCGTCAATCCCGGTTGACCGGGCCGTCTTTTCGTCCATACGGTCTCCGGATCACTGCACCAGCATCGCGTGCCGGTAACCGTCGGTCTTGTTCCAGTCGCCGCGCGTGAAGTCGGGAACGGCCACCGAGGCGCTGTTGTGTTCGAGCGACATCGCCGTAAGGGCGCCGATGCACGACCATTCGGCCGCATCGTAGACATCCTGATCCAGCGGCAGGCCATGTTGCAGGCAGTAGACCAGCCGGTAGTCCATGATGAAGTCCATGCCGCCGTGACCGCCGACCTCGCGGGCCTTGGCCTCGATGTCGAGGACGATCGGGTCCTTGTACCGCGCCATCAGCGCCTCACGCACCTCCTTCGACACGAAACGGTGGGCGTTCAGGTTCTCGTGGTCGGGCACGCCCGAATCCGCAAGCTGGTCGGGGTTGAAGGCATAGCCCTGAACGGGGTATTTGTTGGCGAATCCCTTCGTGCCGGTCAGCTGGTACATGCGGCTGTACGGACGGGGCGTGTAGACATTGTGTTCGAGCAGGATCGTGCGGCCCTTCTCGGTCTTGATCAGCGTCGTCGTATGATCGGCGTTGGCGAATTCTTCAGCGCCCAGCTTCTCGCGGGCGAGTTTCAGCCCGTTGACCGAGCGGGTGTCCATCGCCACCAGGCAGTTCATCTTGTCGCCGCGGTGGATGTCGAGCAGCTGGCAGGCGGGACCGAGGCCGTGCGTGGCGTAGACGTCGCCGCGGTGATCCCGGTTGAATTTCAGACGCCAGCTGTCCTGATAGTAGTCCCAGAAAGCGTCGAGGTCGTGGATATACGCACCTTCGACATGGAGAATGTCCCCGAACAGTCCCTGCCGGGCCATGTTGAGCGTCGTCAGCTCGAAGAAGTCGTAAACGCAGTTTTCGAGCATCATGCAGTGGCGCTGGGTCTTTTCGGCGGTATCGACCAGCTGCCAGCACTCTTCGAGCGACATGGCGGCGGGAACCTCCACGGCCACGTGCTTGCCGTGCTCCATGGCGTAAACCGCCATCGGCACATGCAGCTGCCACGGGGTGCAAATATAGACGAGGTCGATGTCGTCGCGCCGGCAAAGCTCTTTCCAGCCCTCCTCGCCGCTGTAGGCCGCGGCTGCGGGGAGATTCCGGCCGGCGAGGATCTCCTGCGACTTTTCGACCCGGTCGGGATAGAGGTCGCAGAGCGCCTTGATCTCGACGCCGTCGAGGTAGGTGAAACGCTCCACGGCGCCCGGACCGCGCATGCCCAGCCCGATGAAGCCCACACGGACCGTCTCCATCGGCGCGGTTTTGAGTCCCAGCACCGATTTCTGGCCCGGTTCGCGCGCGGGCGTATCGAAGACGATCACGCCGTCGACCGTCTTCCATCCTTTCGATTCGCAACCGGAAAACAGGAGAATGCCCCCAAGGGCAGCCAGTAAAATGAGCAATTTCTTCATTAGTATGACAGATTGGTTAGTTTCGTTACAAAAGTATGAAATATTTTGAAATCTGCGCCCATTTGACTACTTTTGCCGTCGTAAAAATCTCATTTCATGTTTCGTAGATTCGCGGCGGTAATCCTATCGGCCATCCTGCTCTCGCCGGGGTGGCTCGGCGTGACGGGCATGACGCTCCTGATCGGGTTCGTCCCGCTGCTGTGGGTGAGCGCGTCGTACGACGACACGCGCCGCTCGTGGTGGGGCATGTTCGGCTGGGCGACGCTCGCGTTCGTGCTGTGGAACGCCCTGACGATCTGGTGGATCTGGTACGCCACGCCCGTAGGCCCCCCGGCCGCCACGCTCGCTTCGACGACGATGAACATGATCGCCTTCATGCTCTTCCACACCGTTTCGAAAAAAGCCCCCAAAGCGTTGGCCTACGTCACGCTCGTCACGACGTGGATCACGACGGAATACTGGTACACCGTGGGCGACTTCTCGTGGCCGTGGCTCATCTTGGGCAACGGCTTCTCGCACGAAGTCTGGGCCGTGCAGTGGTACGAATACACGGGCGTTTTCGGCGGCACGCTGTGGGTGTTGCTCTCCAACATACTGATTTTCGAAGCGTTGCAAGCCCGCCGCAGCACACGCCGGTGGGCGGCGGCAGCCTGCTCCGTCGCGCTGCCGATGATCGTGTCGCTGTGCATCTGGCAGAGCTGGGAGCAGCCCGACGAGGGGACGGCACGAGTGAGCGTCATCCAGCCCAACGTGGACTGTTACGACAAATTCCACGGCGACACCCAACGGCAGGAGCGCAACATCGCGGACCTCATGGCGGAGGTCCCCGCCGGCGCGCAGTTCATCCTGCTGCCCGAGACCGCAGTGCCGGGCGACTACCTGGAACCCGGATTGAGCGATTTCTATTCGGCGGGCGAACCGGGCGCATTCTGGCAGGAGCTGACCGACTCGCTCCGCAGCCGGCATCCCGAAGCCCTGCTCATCACCGGAGCCGGCACCATTCGCCGCTACCCGGCCGGGGCGCAGACCGAGACGGCCCGCCCGGAACGTTTCGGCGACGGCTATTACGACCGCTTCAACACGGCCGTGGGGCTGGACTCCGCGGGCCGCATGCAGCTGCACCACAAAGGCCGGCTGGTGATCGGCGTCGAAAACACCCCGACGTGGGTCTTCGACGCGATGAAATTCCTGGTCATCGACCTGGGCGGCACGGTCGGACAGATAGGCAAGGGCCTGCACGGCACGGCTTTCGAGCACAACGGCGTCAAAACCGGACCGGCGATCTGCTACGAAGGGCTTTACGGCGACTTCTACGGCGGATTCGTGCGCCGCGGCGCGCAGTTCATGGCCATCATTTCGAACGACGGCTGGTGGGGCGACACGCCCGGTTACAAACACCTGTTCTCGATCTCGCGCCTGCGGGCCGTCGAACACCGCCGCGCCATCGCCCGCTCGGCCAACACCGGGAAATCGGGCTTCATCTCGGCCCGCGGCGACGTGGGCCAGACGCTCGGCTGGGAGCAGCGCGGCGTGATCACCGCCGAGGTACCGCTCAACTCGGAACTCACCTTCTACACCCGCTACGGCGACTGCCTGGCCCGCATCTCCGAATACATCCTGCTGCTGTCGGTGCTCTACTACGTGGCCTACCGCTACAAACGCAGGAACCACCTCGTCAAATAAACCCCTTGCTGATATGAATTACACCCAGACACTCGAATTCCTCTTTCAGTCGCTTCCCGTCTTCGAAACCCAGGGCGCGACGGCTTACAAACCGGGATTGGAGCGCATCACCGCATTCTGCCGCCACATCGGCAACCCCCAGCGCAATTTCTTCACGATCCACGTGGCGGGCACGAACGGCAAAGGTTCCGTGTCGCATATCATCGCATCGGTGCTCCAGCAGGCGGGCTACCGCACGGGACTTTTCACCTCGCCCCACCTGCAGGACTTCCGCGAACGCATCCGCGTCGACGGCGAGATGATCCCCAAGCAGAAGGTGGTGAACTTCGTGGACAAGCACCACGACAAGATGGTCGAACTGGAACTGTCGTTCTTCGAGATGACCGCCGCAATGGCCTTCGACTACTTCGCCCAGAGCGACGTCGAGGTGGCGGTGATCGAAACGGGACTCGGGGGACGGTTCGACGCCACGAACATCATCGTGCCGATATTGAGCGTCATCACCAACATCGGACTGGAACACACCTCCCTGCTGGGCGACACGCTGCCGAAGATCGCCGCGGAAAAGGCCGGAATCATCAAAAAAAGCATCCCGGTGATCATCGGCGAGGCCGACGCGCGTTACAACGGGGTTATCGAACAGGCCGCCGCGGCCAACAAGTCACGGGTGATCTACGCCGAACAGGAATTCTCGTGCGAGGAACACCACATGAAGGGCACGGGCCAGAGTTTCCGACTCCACCGCTCGCGCGACGGAAGGGCGTTCGACGTGTCGCTCGACCTGCAGGGCAACTACCAGAGCCGCAACATCGTGACCGCCTCGGCGGCGGTCGACTTCCTGCACGAGGAGACGCCGCTCACCATTTCGCGCCGCGCCTATCTCGAAGGCATGCGCTGCGCCGCGGCCAACACGGCCCTGATGGGACGCTGGCAGACGCTGGCTGAATCGCCGCTCACGGTCTGCGACACGGGCCACAACGCCCACGGCATCGCCTACGTCGCCGACCAGCTGAAAGCCACGCCCCACCGGGAACTCTACTGCGTGATCGGCTTCGTACGCGACAAGGATCTGGCGCACATCCTGCCCCTGCTGCCGCGCGACGCCCACTACATCTTCACGCAGGCCCACTCCGAGCGCGCCCTCCCGGCCGCCGAACTGACCGCGAAAGCCGCAATCTACGGACTCCGCGGCGAGGCGGTGGAAGAGGTGACGGCCGCCGTGGCCCGGGCCAAAGAGCTGGCCGCCCCCGAGGACATGATCTTTATCGGCGGCAGCACCTACGTCGTCGCCGAAGCGCTGTAAAGTCCCGTTCATAAAAAAAGCCCGCTGCGTGAGCAGCGGGCTTTTTCGTCATCGGAGCGCCCGGACGGCCACCCGCCCCAGCCGCAGCACGAAGGGCTGGCGGAAATCGGCCGTGACGACCCCGCCGGCCGAGTCGTCGGCCGGATTCTCGGGAATCGTGGCCATGACGGCCGAAGCGGGCGTCAACCGCACGGTGAGCCGTTTGTGCCCGAGCAGCGAAACCGGAAGCGGCACGCTGTACTCGGTGAATCCCAACGCGGCGTCGTACGAAAGGCGGCGCAGGCCGAGGTCTTTGATCACGGCGTCGTTGTAAACGACCGGCCGCAGTACGAAAATACGTCCGGCATCTATGAACGGCAGCCCGTCGACCGAATATTCGACCTTCCACTCCATGGGATAACCCCACGAACGGTTGATGTCGTGGTTGCCCGCAAGGAACGAGAAATCGAACGAGAGGCCGCGCCCCTCGACGCCTTCGGTCGAAGTCTCGACGACGATGGCTTCCGCACCGCTCATGCGGCCGCGGTTGTCGAACCGGAACCAGTCGCGGGTGTCGGAATCGAGCCGCAGGGCGGCGTTGACGCGCATGGCCTTGCCGTCGCCGTCCTGCGCATAGCGCGTGTCGTACTCCGTATCGAGCCGCATCCTGGCCCCGGAGGTCGTCGAGAGAAACCCCTCGCCCGCGTCGGGAAGGACACGGTCGCCCGCGACGCCCGACTTCGGGGAGCGGGGCGTGTAGCCCTGCTTCTCGAAGCGGATGGCGCCGTCGTAATTGCGGTCCCAGTTCCACTCGGCTACCACGACATAGGAGGAGGCCGTATCGCGCGGAATGGCGATGTCGCGCTCGTCGAGCGGACGGATCGCATAACGTCCCATGTCGCCTCCGTAACGACGCATCGGAGTATGGACCAAGACGCCCGAGACGGCTCCGACGCCGTGCGGAACGCCGCGGCCGTCGCGCCGCCACGCGCATTTGGTATTGACGAGCATGTAAATCGAACCGTTGTCGGCATCCTTGAGCAGCGACGCCCACCCGTCGGTGCGGCGCGACGGCTGATCGAAGGCGTTGAGCCGCGACCGCTGGACGCACGATTCGAATACGTTCGCATAGCATCCCTGCTTGCTCAAAAACTCCGTTCCGGCAAGCGTCACATAGGTATAGAGGTCCTCGTCCTTCAGGTCGGCGATGCGCCGCTCCTTCGCGGGCAGTGCGACGCCGCGTTCGAGCACCTCGACGTTCGCGGCGCACAGACCGTCGACCGTGTAGCGTTCGGGGTCCGTCTCCCCGGTCAGCGAACAGCCGCCCAGGTCGAGCCGCACGCGGTCGCCCCGTTCGAGGCGGTTTTCGTAGATGCCGGCGAAACGCAGCCTGAAGCCGTAACGGCCGTCCGGGCTTTCGACATAGGCCGTGCGGAGATTCTCGCCGAGATCCACCTTGTCCCAGGAGACATTGGGGTTGAGCTCCATGTTCTGCGAGCGGTAGTCGCTGACGACAAGGGCTTCGAGCTGCGTACCGGGAGCCAGTCGCACCGTGCGGCCCGCAGCCTCGGCCCGCAGCGCCGCGAAATCGTCGGCCCGCACGCCCGCGACGGCGGCAAGGCAGAGCAGGGCGGACATTGCCGTTCGAATCGTATGTTTCATAATCGGTAGGTTTTAGTTGTCGAACAAATCGTTGAGGACGCGCGCCAGCCGGTAGGCCCCGCGCAGGGCCTGGTCGACGGGCAGGGCGCCGTGTTCCCGCAGAAAACCCTCGTCGATGTCGTCGCCGGGCTTGGCCCAGTCGTAAACCACGCGGCAGCTGCGGGCGCACTCCAGCGCCCAGTCCGCAGGTGTGCCCTCGCCCACGGCACGCTGCTTTTCGGCGGGCCACTTGTCCAGTTCGCGGCGGAAATCCTCCTCGGTCCAGTCGGGATACTGGCGCGAAACCGAACCGTCCCAAACCCAGTGGTAGGTCACCTCCTTACCCTTGTATTTCAGGAGAAAGAAGTCGTAGTGCCGCGGGGCGTCCATGCCGCCCGGCAGATCGGCGAAATAGATGTGCCCCGGGCAGTGCATCTCGCCCACGAGGTGGATGACGTACTTGAGATTGACGTTGACCGTCGAATCGGAGAGTTCACGGTAGTTGCGCAGCCGTTCGATGGCGCGCGTGAGCTGGCGCACGGCGTCGCCGTCGCCGTTGGGACGCAGGGGTTCGGGCGGCACGCTGCCGTCCTTGTCGATGGTGACCATGTGCCAGTAGGTCGTGATCTCGTAACCGGGGGCCGTGCGGTAGCGGTCCATCCAGGTCGAATACTCGACGATCGACTGATCGAGGTAACGATCGAGCACCTGCCGGGTGCGGGGCGTGAGGTGCGCTTCGGCGATATAGGCGATCAGGCGGTGTTCACGCCCGCCCCACGCGAAGGCCGCCGTGCCCGCACAGAGCATCAGCAGCAGACAAATCAGTTTTTTCATGGCGTTCATTTTCGGTTGGCGTACTCCCGGAAGGCGGGATACAGGTAAGTGTCGTAGTTATGCGCAATGGTCCACGGAGCCGAAACGTTGTCGCTGCGCTCCTCCCCCGCGACCGTGCCGAACGTGCGGGTGGAAATCTCGTAGGTGAAGGGACCCCGGTAGCGGCATTCGGCAAGCAGCGTATGGTAGAACTCGCCCCACAGCCCCGCCCGCCCGATGGCGTCGGCATAGCCCAGCCGCCCGGCGTAGCCCGGCATCAGGTGGTCGTCGTTGATCCGCCCGTTCCAGCCGCGGTTGCCGTGAATGTGCAGCTGGCCGATGCGCGCACCGGCGGTACGGAGCCAGTCGACGACGGTCTTTCCGGGCTGTTCGCGCGTGAGATAGAGGTTGGCGTGGCCCGTGTCGAAAGCGATGCGGACTTCGTGCCGGTGGCTGCCCAGCGCATTGGCCTCGTCGACGGCCGCGGCGAGCACCGCGGCATCGGCGCCCACGCCGTAGGACATGTTCTCGACACAGACGTGCGCCCCGATCTCGTCGGCGACCGTCTGCAACTCGTGCAGCGACAGCGCGAGGCTCGCGGCCGAACTGCCGTCGCCGAAGGCGAGGGTCTGGTTGCAGTGAACCAGCACGTTTTTCGGCTTCAGGGGTGCGACGGCGCGGATCGCCCGCGTGAAGAAGGCCACCGAGGCGGCACGATCGGCGCCCGCGGCGCAGAGATCGCGGTTGCGCGCGGCGGTCGTCGATCCGTAGGGCAGGTGGATGCACCACACCTTGCAGCCGTTGGCGGCGAGCTGCTTTTCGGCGAAGGCGATGTCCCGCGTCCAGACCGACTCGTCGGACGAGAGGCTGGGGCAGATCCACGTCATGCCGTAACCCGGCGTGACGGTGTAGGTCGTCTCGTTAGCCATCGAGAGCACGGCGCTCGGACGCAGACGCAGGCGCGAGACATCTTCACCCGCGGCGGCGCGTTCGGTCGTGGGTTCGACCGTGACGCAATCGCCCGCATGGGCGTAGCGGCCCGTGCGGCGAACCTCCACGTCGTCGATCCAGAAGCAGTTTTTGACGTCGCGGATCACCGTGGGCATGAAGCGGAACGCACTTCCGGCAGCCACGGCCCCAAACGACATCCGCACCTGGTGCCACACGCCGGAAGTCAGCTTCGCGGCGCGCAGCAGGACGGCCGTACGGGTGACGCCCTGCACCGACTGCGAAATGTCGGTCCCCGTCGCGACATCGACATCGACCGGCATGCCGTCGACCTCGCACCCCAGCAACACGCCCGACTCGGCCATGCAGGCCACATCGCTCTCCATGCCGCGTTCGAGGCAGATGCGGAACGACAGTTCGGCGCAGCACGGTTCGCCGGCGGCGGCCATGCGGGGCGTCACCAGAATGCCCCGGTTGCCGTAACCGCCGACGTCGCCGCCGCACAGGCAGCCGCGATATTCCGAGGCGTAAAAGAGCCGCTGCCAGTCGTAGAGTCCGCGGTTGCGCAGGTAGTCGCGGCGCACGGCGAGCGTCGCGCTTGCGGCAGGTGCGGAGTTATAATCCGAGGTCTCGAAAAGCGCGCTGCCGGGCGTTCCGACCCCTTTGGCGACATAGGCCGCCTCGGTCCCCGCCGATGTGGCCGGCGACGGCACGGAACTGCCGGCCCCGACACCGTAACCGCCCGTTTCCGCAGCGTAGTCGCACCCCCAGACGCAGTTGTCGAAATGCTCGGCGAAGAGCAGGTCTTCGCCGGGAGCGTAATTCAGCGGCGCAAGGGTCTTCACCCCGCCCGCCGCGACGGCGCACGGACCGGGAATGTCCCAGGTCGCCGAGCGGTGGGCGCAGTCGGTGACGCGGACGGAGAGACCCGAAGCGTAATCGCCTGCGGGAACCGCCACGCAGAACTCCGTTCCGGAGGCCGCGGGCCGAACCCCGCCACCCGTCCCGGCACAGTCGAGCACCACCCACGGCAGGTTCCCGAAATTGCCGTTCCGGACAATCTCCGGCGTCGCCGGATCGAACGGAAACAGGCCCGAAACGGCCCCTCCGGAGCGATCCTCGACGCGAAC
>OODI01001047.1_pt1 | contig 12167 bp, 9 predicted proteins | sample 1671141 | NCBI WGS metagenome assembly OODI01 (sample SAMN06348126, study PRJEB24527) | human gut metagenome | biome: human gut; feature: ankylosing spondylitis patient; material: feces | host: Homo sapiens | place: China | collected 2015-10 | reverse complement strand
AGCAAGATCTTCCCCTTTACGTTCTATACCGACATCTTCATCGATCAGGCGCTTCGCGGCGCACCGGTCGTCGATTCGCTGTGGGACATGGGGTATATCGCACTCTTCATCGTACTGCCGATGCTCTGCCTGCCGCGCCTGCGCAAGATCTGTTCCGATGAAAAATACTGGGGGAGGATGTAACGATGGGACGAATCAAAGAGATACTGCAAGCCTACCGAACCGAACTGGCTTCGGTCATCCGCAACGAATACAAGGCGGTCTTCACCGACGGCGGCGTACTGCTGGTCATGGTGCTGGCCATCTTCATCTACTCGACGCTCTACGCATCGGCCTATGCTCCCGAAGTGCTGCGCAACGTCCCGATCGGCGTGATCGACGAGAGCCAGACCCCGTCGAGCCGCGAACTGATCCGCACCTTCGACGCCGGCCCCAATACCTACGTGGCCTACGAGCCGAGCGGCATGGAGGAGGCCGAAGAGCTCTTCTTCGCCCGCAAGATCTACGGCGTGGTCTACATTCCGCAGGATTACGAGAAGCAACTGCTGGGCGGTTCGTCAGCCGCCGTATCGCTCTATGTCGACGCCAGCTACTTCCTCATGTACCGTCAGGTGTTCCAGGAGCTCGTGACGGGCATCGGACAGACGGGGGCCATGGTACAGTTCCAGCGGCTCATCGCCAAAGGCGCCGACATCCCGCAGGCGACGGCCGCGACGCAGCCGGTCATCTACCAGTCGCACAACCTTTTCATTCCCTATCTGGGTTACGGATCGTTCATCATGCCCGCGATCATCATCGTCATCATCCAGCAGACGCTCCTGATCGGCATCGGCATGATCGGCGGCACATGGCGCGAATTCGGACTCTACCGGAAACTGATCCCCGCCAACTGCAAGCGCATGTACACGCTTCCGATCGTGCTGGGAAAGGCGTTGGTCTACATCTCGATCTACGCCGTCACGCTGCTCTACATCATGACGGTGCATTACAAACTGTTCCACTATCCCTCCAACGGCTCGACGGAGGCCGTCGTCGGATTGCTCGTGCCCTATCTGCTGGCCTGCATCATGCTGGGAATCGCCATTTCGACGCTGTTCCGCTACCGCGAACAATCGCTGCTGCTGCTTTTCTGGACATCGATTCCCATCCTGCTGCTCAGCGGCGCTTCGTTCCCGCGCGAAGCCATCCCCGAATGGCTCTACACGCTGGGGCAGGTCTTCCCGAGCAGCAGCGGACGTGATGCCCGAACTGAGGATTCTGTGGGCGCAGGTCTTCGTCTACGGAGGGTTGGCCTGCATCGGCATCCACGTGAGCCTGACACGCCAGAAGCAGGACGAAGGCGGGCAATAAAACCTCGCCGAAAAATCGACGAACCCCTGCCGCGAACCGCAGCAGGGGTTTCCGTGTTCGGGAGCGAACTTTTCAACCGACGTTCCGGATCAAAACATCGGGCCTCTGCCACCCGGAGGAGGCCCCATAGGCGGACGGCCGACACCCCTGCGGTTTCCGCCCAGCGCCCCCATGCCGTCGTAATCCTTGATGTCCTTGGAACCGCGCTTGCCGAAATTGCGCAGGTTGTAGACGAACTGCACGGTATAGTAGCGTCCGATCACGCTGTTGATCGAATTCTGGGTATATCCCGAACCGGTCGTGCGCGAGAAGGCCGTATTCTGGTCGAACAGGTCGTTGACGCCGAACATCACCTCGCCCTGACGGTTGCGGAAGACCTTCTTGCCCAGATAGACGTTGCACAGCACGTAGGAGTTGTCGTAATCGTTCGTGAAGCCGATATTCTGCTGGTAGGAAACATTCCCCGTGAAGGTGAAGCTTTTCAGGAAGACGAACTTCATCGCCGCGGTCGCCACATGGTTGAAATAGCGGTTCTTGTTATCGGAATCGTTGACGACCAACGAGTTTTTCGCGATGTTGTAGGCACCGTGCCACGAAAGGGTGAAATCGACGTTCTCGGAGATGTTGCTGCCCAGCACGGCACGGAAATCGTAGCTCAGACGGCTGGCGTCGTTGCGCTCGCCGCCGACGATTTCGCCGTTGTCCAGATAGACGCTTCCGTCGGTTGCCTTGCGCGCCACCAGCGTCGGCGTAAGCGTGTAGTTGACGCCCGCCATCACATTGAGGTTGCTTTTCAGGAACGAGACGGGCAATCCGTAGCTCAGATGCGTGCGCAGGTTCCAATAGCCGTCCATATTGGTATAGGTGGAATAGGTGTGCGGATTGTAGGTTTCGGTCACGGGATCGCCGCCGCCGTCGACTTCGCCGGTCGGGACCTCCACCTCCACGTCGTAGGCCATGCTCGACGTGATGTAGTTCGACGTATTCTGCATCGAGAACATCCACATGAACGTACGTCCCTTCTCGACGTTGGAGTTCACGTAATGGAACCGCACGTTGTTCGAGTAGGAGGGACGCAGATGGGGGTTACCTTTGGAGATGCTCTGCGCGTTGGAGATGTCGTAGACGTTCTGCAACTCGCCGATACCGGGGTTGTCGGTCGAGGAGTTGATGAACAGCCGGATCGAATTCTCCTTGTTGATGTTGAGCTGTCCCATCAGGAAATAGGTCAGGTTGTTGAATCCGTGCGACGTCTTCGCATCGTCGCCCGCCCCCATGACCTTCGTCGCCGAGAGCACCTCGCCCGTCAGCTGGGCGCGCTGGTAGGAGACATTGGCCACGAAACGGTTCTTGCCCTTCACGATACGGAAACCCGGCCCGATACGATGCGTCAGATAGCCCGTGTTGGACGATTGCGACAGGCTCGGATCGGGTTCGACGCCAGCCGTTTCGAACCGGTCGTCCGGCGTCACGTAGACCTTCTTGTCGCTCTCCTGATAGTTATAGGCCACACGGTATTGCAGGCTCAGCTGCGCATACTGCGAAACCGGTTCGGTATAGGTCACGTCGCCGCGCAGGTTGTAGCTGAACGACGGCGAATGCGCACGCTGGTAGCGCAGCAGCAGGGTATCCGTAGGAACGACGATCAGATCGGGATCGATACCCCGCGCCTGGTTCGAATAGCTGTCCGTATCTCCTCTGTTGTTCCGATAGCGCACGCTGCCGTCAAGCGTCAGCGTGCGGCCGTCCTTGCCCAGCTTCGTGCGGTAGGAGAGGTACTGGTTCAGATTGACTCCCGTGCGGCCGCCGTCGCTGAAATTGTCCACCACGCGCAGACCGCTCTCTCCCCACTGGTGGCCATAAGTCGTGCTGTAAGGATCGTAGCTCTGGAAACTGAGTCCCGTGCGCGACATGAGCGACTGGTTCTCCGAAATACGCCATTCGAGACGGGCATTGAGGCGGTGGTTACCGTTCGTATTGTTCGAATAGCCGTCCGTATGCAGCGTATCGATCGGCGACGGAGTTTCGTACCACTTGTCTATCGTCGAGTAGTTCTTGGTCGTCGTACGGTTGAAGAAATAACTGGCCTGCAACGTCACCTTGTCCTGCCGGCCGGTCTTTCCCCAACTGTCGGAGTAGTTGACGCCGAACGAGTTGACCGACGCCACACCGCTCTGCGGCCGCACCATCAGCGCCCCCACGCCACCGCGGCCGCCCGAACCTCCCGACACGCCCAGAATGTCCTCGAACGAAAAATTCTGCTGGTTGACGTTGTTGAACAACCCGATCACCGACACGCGGCTCGACCCGTGGAACAGATTGACGTTGCCGCCCACGTTGTACTTGTGGTTCGACGTCGTTCCTTCGGTTTCGGGCTGGTAGCCGTAACCGGCATAGAGCTTGCCGAACTGGCCCTGACGCATGTTGGGTTTCGTGACGATATTGATCGCCTTGTACCCCTCGCCGTCGTCCATACCCGAAAATTCGGCCGCATCGCTCAACTTGTCGTAGACCTCGACCTTGTCGACCGCCTGTGCGGGCAGCGACTTGATCGCCGAAGTTACGTCCTCGCCGAAGAACTCCTTGCCGTCGACGAAGACCTTCTTCACGGTCTCGCCCTGTGCCTCGACCTCGCCGTCGGTAATGGTGATGCCGGGCATCTTCTTCAGCAGCCCTTCGACATCGGCGTCGGCCGTCACCTTGAAGGCTCCGGCATTGTAGCTCACCGTATCGCCCTTCTGCGACGTACGCATCGACTTCACCTCCTTGACCACGGCCTCGATCTCGGTCGACGAAGGCGCCAGCTCGAGCGTGCCGAGCGACTTTTTGGCGGCCGACAGTTTCAGCTCCTTTTCAAGCGTTTCGTAGCCCAGAAACGAAACGGAAACCTTGTAGGTACCGTAGGGAACCGTCGCCTCGACGCGCCCCTTGTACCCAGTCGTGAAGTAACGTTTCTGCGCCGCAGGATCCGCCGGCGCAAACTCCACGACGGCACCCGGCACGCCCTCGCGCTTCGAGGCGTCGATCACGGTCGCCGTCACGCTGCCCGACTGGGCATAAATTTCCATCGCGGTGAACAATGTCACAAACAGTAAAATCGTTCGTCTCATCTTCTCTTTTATCTTTCTCCCGGGATCGTTCCGATCGCCGATCGGCAAATCTTCGCGAAGATAGCCAAAATCCGGCAAACCGCCGCGAATACCCCGTCTATATTTGTCCGCTCCGGCGTCCGAAACACACGGACCGGCCTTCCAAAAAACAGGGTGTCAAGAGACTTGACACCCCTTTCACCAAATCAATTCTGAAGCCCTATTAAAATGTGAAGTGGTTTATCGAACGACGGTAGGACGCCGGATGCGCCCCGTCCGCTGCGCCGCACGCCGCGGCGAAGATGATGCACAGGGTCCGCCGACCGCTGCTTCTCCCATTGTTGACGGTGTACGTCGTTTAACACACGCTTCATAGCCGACCTCTCGGCGACAGCCACTTTTTCCAACCTTCTACGACGTACGTCGGCGGCCCTGCGCTTCATCCGAATCGTTTCCTTCCGACGAGCCCGTCCGGCCGCAACTCCGCCGCAGCGGCATCTCCTTCCGTCCATCGGACAGGAGGCCCCTCCGGCCGCAAGAGACGGCATCAGTCCCCGAAACGCTATGTCGGCAATCGATCTCATCGTCGGATTTATACGAAACAAAGATAACGCCCCGAACGGCTTTCCGGTGCCGAAAGCGGGGTCAACGGGCAAAATCGGCGGGTGAACCGACTAATCGGCAGGGTGAACCGCCGTAAGCCAACGCCTGAATTCGGGAACCCGGGCCTTGGAGATGACGATCCGTTCGGGTGTTTCGACGCTCAGACGCAACGCCAGCCGGCTGCCGAACCAGACCGCGATCTCGGCGACGGCCTGCCGCGCGACGATGAACTGGCGGTTGGCACGGAAGAAATCGCTCGCCGGCAACAACGTCTGCAACGTTTCGAGCGGCTTGTCGAGCGGATACTTCTCACCGTCGAGCGTACAGGCCGTCACCCGCTCGTCGCTCGTGTAACAATAGGCGATCCGCTCGCGTTGCAGAGGAATGAACTTGTCGCGCACGCGCACCAGGAAAACCTGCTGTCGCTCGTTGGCACGCTCCGCCAGCCGTTCGACCCGCTCGCTGTAACGGCTGCGTTCCAATCCCGAAAGCCGCCGCAACTTCTCCAGCGCACGGCGCACCTCCTCCTCCTTGATCGGTTTGAGCAGGTAGTCGATGCTGTCGACCTTGAAGGCTTCGAGCGCATAGCGGTCGTAGGCGGTCGTGAAAATGACGGGAGCCGTGAGCGAAACCCGTTCGAAAATCCGAAACGCCTCGCCGTCGGCCAGATGAATATCCATAAGCACAAGATCGGGCTGCGGATGCGTCCCGAACCACTCGACGCTCTCCTCGACCCCTTCGAGCACCGCCGTGATCTCCACGGCCGGCGCCACACGGTGCAGGATCGACTGCAAGTTGACCGCAGCGGCGGTTTCGTCCTCGATGATTACGGCTTTCATTTCGTGCGGGGTTTCAGAAGCGACATGCAGACCGAGAAGATCTCCCCGCTGCGGTCGATGCGGATGCCGTGGCCCGTGATGAGCTGCCAACGGCTGTCGAGGTTGTGCAGGCCGATTCCCGTACAAGGTTCGGCGTCGAGCTTCGGCAAGAGGGGATTCGACACGACCAGCTGGCCGTTTTCGACGCGGATCGAAACACGCAGCGGACGGCGTTTGGTTATGGCGTTGTGCTTGACGGCATTCGACAGCAGCTCCTGCAACGTCAGCACGGGCAGCCGGTAATCCAAGTATTTCGGGGCGACATCGACATCGAAAAAGAGCTTGTCGGCATAGCGTATCTTGAACAGGTATCCGTAGGCTTCGGCGAAACGCAACTCCTCCGCGAGCGTCGTCAGCATGTTCTGACCGTTGCGGATGATATAGCGAAACGAGAAGGAGAGCTGGTCGATGTAGGTGAGTGCTTTCTGTTCGTCGCCCTCGCGCACGAGCATCGCCAGCGAATTGAGCGAATTGAAGAAGAAGTGGGGGTTGATCTGGCTCACCAGCATGTTGTAGCGCGTCGTGAGGTTCTCGCTTTTGAGTTGTTCGTTCTCGACCTCCATCGCCTGCCGCTGACGAAGCAACCGGCTGATCTGCCCGTACAGGAGTACGACGACCAGCGTGAACGAACACTTCATGATCAGGTTATAGTCGAGCCAGTTGCCGCTGAGCGCCAATATCGTCAGCTCGTGCGTCCGCCAACGCACGACAGGGGCGATGAAATAGAGCCCGACGGCAAGCCCCGCACACAACAGACCGCGTTTGAGAAATCCCGACATCGGCCGCACGCGGTCGCCCAGCCGCAGGAGCGAAAGCAGCAGGAAAGCCAGCACGAAGAAATAGAAGAGCTGCAACGCGAAGATCACCCCCTCCTGCGGACGTTCGAAGATCACTCCGTAATCGAACGGCTCGCCGTTGCGTTCCAGCACTTGTCCCAGCACGAGCCGTCCGCCCGAACGGTGCGATTCGAGCGCGTCGGCCAACAGATGGTCGCCCGACCGCAACCGCAGGAAGCGCGCCGAATTGCGGGGGATATAGACGCTGTCGCGCGCCGGTGCGACCTCCGCGAGTCCCGTAGCGGCGGCATCGCCGTCCGAAAGCCTCTCCGGCGAAACGTAAAGCAGATAGCCGTGCCCGTCGGGCGAAATCCACACGTCGCCTTCGATGCGGACAATCTCCCGATCCGTCCGCAACTCCCGGCTGAAAGGCGGATGCCGGTCGTCGCTCTTTTCGACCACGAGCAACAGCACGTAGGAGAAATTGACCACCAGTGAAATGGCCACGGCGATCAACAGGTTGACGACGATTCCGCTGTATTTCGACGGTCGGGACATTCGCTATCGGACAGCTATTTGCCCTCCTCGTACCACGAGGCGTACATACGGTAGTCGCGGGCGATGCGCAGGATGATCTCTTCGCGTTGTTCGGGCGTAATCTCCTTGACCTTGCGGGCCGGGACGCCGGCATAGACCGAATCGGGTTCGAGTTTCGCGCCCGACAACACCAGCGCGCCTGCGGCCACGATGCAGCCCGACGCCACGACGGCGTTGTCGAGCACCGTGGCCCCCATGCCGATCAGGCAGTTGTCCTCGATGATCGCACCGTGGATCGTGGCGTTGTGACCGATCGACACGTCGTTGCCGATATGCGTCTGCGAAGGGTGGGGCGCGCCGTCGTAGAGCGTATGGATCACCGTCCCGTCCTGGATGTTGGTCCGGTCGCCGACAGTGATCGAATTGACGTCGCCGCGCAGGACGGTGTTGAACCAGATCGAACTGTCGCGGCCGACGGTCACGTCGCCGATCAGCACGGCCGTTTCGGCCACGAACGTCCCTTCACCCACACGAGGCGTATGCCCCCGTACCTCTTTTATATATGCCATATCGATTCCTCCTTTTCGTACTGCGGATGCGGAAACACCCCGCACCCTCTATCTTGCAAAAATAGGAACTCCGCACGAGAATTCCAACTCTTCGGGCGGCGAAGCGGTGAAAAATCTTTCGGCCTGAATCCGTCACGCACCTCCGCGCGGTTCGCCGCCGCCGGCAGACACAGCACGAGCCGCAGCGGATCGCAGTCCGCCGCATGGGAAGGGGGGGGGTACACGAAGCAGGGACACCTCCCGGCCAATCCCCGATTCTTCCCGTTTCCTCCTCCCATTGTTCTCCATATCTTCAACTCCGCCTTACGCAAAATGCGAATAAATTTGCTTTTGCGCCCGACTTTTCCTATCTTTGCGCGTCGCAATTCCGCAAGGGAGCGCGGCGATGGAATGTGGAAAGATTTGACTGATTGCAAACCACAATAAAAAATCGCTAAAACAGCTTCGTTTTTTATTCCCAACAGCCAATTTTTCCCGTTTCGATACGTTTAACTCAGCGAACGATCTTCCGCCCACAACGGAAGACTCGAAAGGGTTGTCCGATCGAAGGACCGGCCTGCATGTGACAGGCCACGGAGTGAGTCCGGCAAGTCCCGCGTCGAGGCCCTCGACAATTGACAAATCTTGCCGGACTCACACGTTAAATTGTATTGAAAATGGGTTATCTATTCACGTCGGAATCGGTGTCGGAAGGACACCCCGACAAAATCTCGGATCAGATTTCGGACGCCATCCTGGACGAATTCCTGCGTCACGACGCAAGCGCCAAGGTCGCCTGCGAAACGCTCTGCACGACGGGACTCGTCGTCGTGGCGGGCGAAGTGCGCTCGGAAGCCTACGTCGACGTACAGGGCGTGGCGCGCCGCGTGATCAACCGCATCGGCTACACCCGCAGCGAATACCAGTTCGACGGCAATTCGTGCGGCGTGCTCTCGGCCATCCACGAACAGTCGCCCGACATCAACCAGGGCGTCGTACGCGCCGCCGAAGAGGAGCAGGGCGCGGGCGACCAGGGCATCATGTTCGGTTACGCCTGCAACGAGACGCGCGAGTACATGCCCGCGACGCTCATCCTCTCGCACGTCATCCTCAAGGAGCTGGCCGTCATTCGCCGCGAAGGCGAAACGATGACCTATCTGCGCCCCGACTCGAAATCGCAGGTGACGATCGAATACGACGAAGCGACGGGCCGTCCCCTGCACGTACATACGATCGTCGTCTCGACACAGCACGACGACTTCATCGCCGCCGGCAACGGCATCGACGAAAAGGAGGCCGAGCGGCGGATGCAGGAGCGCATCCGCGAGGACGTGTGCACGATTCTCATTCCGCGCGTCAAGGCACGTCTCGAACGCGCCGGCGACAAACTGGCGTCGCTCATCGGCGACGACTACATCCTGCATGTGAACCCTACGGGCAAATTCGTCATCGGCGGCCCCCATGGCGACACGGGCCTCACGGGACGGAAGATCATCGTCGACACCTACGGCGGCCGCGGTGCCCACGGCGGCGGTGCCTTCTCGGGCAAGGACTCCTCGAAAGTAGACCGTTCGGCGGCCTACGCCGCCCGCCACATCGCCAAGAACATGGTGGCTGCGGGCATAGCCGACGAGGTACTCGTCGAACTTTCGTACGCGATCGGCATCGCCCGGCCGTTATCGGTCTATGTCGATACCTACCGGTCGAAGCGTCCCGCAGCGATCGACGGCATGACCGACGGCGAGATCGCACGCCGCATCGAGCGCCTGTTCGACCTGCGTCCGGCGGCGATCGTCAAACGGTTCGGCCTGACGAACCCGATCTTCGAGGCGACGGCCTCCTACGGCCACTTCGGCAATCGTCCGTATACCCGCACCGAAAAGCTTTGGCGCGACGGACACGAAGTCGAACGGGAGATCGAGTATTTCGGCTGGGAAAAGCTCGACGCCGTAGAACTGATCCGCAAGGAGTTCGGACTTTGACCCTGCGTCGCAGAAGGCGTAAAAACGGGACGACGGCCGCAAAGCCGTCGTCCCGTTTTCCATTTCGTACGAATGATTCCGACAAACCTTGCGGAGTAGCATGGAAACAGGGTGCATGGTACCATTCTTGCGGCGAAACGACGAACCTTAAACAAGCAACGACATGAGAAAAATCAAGCTGCCGACCGACCGTACCGTTTTCTCCACGGACAACAACGGCTATGCCGGCAACGAACGCGACGAGACGCTGGTCGACCAAAATCTGTGGGACTCCGAAATCGCTGCGGACGACCGCATCCCCGACGGAATCGGCGAAATCGGCGAAGACGACCGTCCCGTCTACGACGAGGAGGGGTACACGCACGCACCGGGAGAGTGACGCCCCCCCCGAAAGCAGACGCCGGAAACCGTTCCCGACCCACGCCGTCGGCCGCATCGCCACACCGGACGACGCCTTTTCCGGAACATCCCGCACGGACGCGGACAATCCCGTCCCTCCCGACAGAGGCCGGTCCTGCATATCCCATGCGCGTTTTTTCAATCGGCGATAAAATATTTCACGGCAAGGCACGTTAGTATGTCAGAATTTGGAAACGAAGGAATTTGCCCATGATAGAATTCGCCTAAAAGTTTAACGTAATTTTCAGAAGCGATGAAAAAGACTCTTTTATTTTTAGGAACGATTGCAGTTTCGGCCGTCACGAGCGGCGTAACGGTGTGGGCGGTAGACCGCTCGCACACCGAAAAAATCGAATATATCGAACGCGAGGTCGAACGTACGCCCGCCCTCGGTTCGCACTTTACGGCCTACGAAGCCGATAAATATCCCGATCTGACCTATGCGGCCGAGAATGCGGTCAAGGCGGTCGTGAACATCGAAGCGATCCAGCAGGTCGACGTCTCGTCGGGCTACGGCGGAGGCGCCTACGACCCCTTCTTCGAATTCTTCGGCATTCCGCAGGGCTACGGCCGCCGCGGCGGCCAGCCGCAGACGCAGGAGCGCCGTGCCGGCGGTTCGGGCGTCATCATCTCCGACGACGGATATATCGTGACGAACAACCACGTGATCGAAGACGCCACGAAGCTGCGCGTGAAGCTCAACGACGGCCGCAAGTTCGACGCCAAGGTGATCGGCACCGACCCCACGACGGACGTGGCGCTCATCAAGGTCGAGGGCAAGGATCTCCCGACCATCCCGTTCGGCAACTCCGAGGGGCTGCGGCTGGGCGAGTGGGTGCTGGCGATCGGCTCGCCGTTCGACCTGCAATCGACCATCACGGCAGGGATCGTGAGTGCGAAGGCGCGTCAGCTCGACGTGATTCCCGACCAGTTCCGCATCGAGTCGTTCATCCAGACCGACGCGGCGGTCAATCCGGGCAATTCGGGCGGCGCACTGGTCAACACGCGCGGTGAGCTGGTGGGCATCAACACGCTCATCAAATCGCAGACGGGAAGCTACATCGGCTATTCGTTCGCCATTCCCGAATCGATCGTCAAGAAGGTCGTCGTCGACCTGAAAGAGTACGGCGTCGTGCAGCGGGCTCTGCTGGGCATCTCCTATCGCTATATCGATCAGGACTTTATCGACCAGATGGGCAAAGAGACCGGCATCAAGGAGTTGGGCGGCGTCTACGTTGCGACCGTCTCGGAGGACGGTGCGGCTTCGGCGGCAGGCATCCGCAAGGGTGATGTGATCGTAGCCATCGACGGCGTAAAAATCGACAATGCCTCGGCCGTACAGGAGCAAATCGCGAAGCACCGCCCCAACGATAAGGTAAAAATTACGGTAAAAAGAGACGGGGCAGTGAAACTTTTTGATGTGACCCTGCGTAATAAGGCTGGTAAAACGGAGTTAATCACCCGCGAAGCGGTCGATGTGACCGCCGCTCTGGGCGGCAAGTTCCGCGATGCCGGCACGAAGCTCTGCCAGGAGTTGGAGATCAAGGGCGGCGTGCAGGTTGTAGGCATCAAATCGAACGGAATTCTGGCCAGGGCGCGAGTGAAAGAGGGTTTCGTCATCACGCACATCAACGATCGTCCCGTCTACTCGCTCAGCGACATGGAGCGCATGAGCGACAAGATAACGTCGATCGACGGTATCTATCCCAACGGCCGTGCGGCCAGCTACATGCTGGTCGAATAATCCGAAGAGGCCGAACCGTCCGCGCACGGCGTGCGCGAACGACCGCCTCGCAGGAAGATTCGGTTACACGCCTGTCGGGATTTCGGGAAAAGAGAGAGAGTGAGTGAAGAGAGGGTCCCGGAAACCCGACGGGTTTTCCATAACGACGATTTGCCGGGGAGGAGTACGAGGCTTCTCCCCGCGTCGTGTGAAACGGAAGAACGAATTAGTATATTAGGTTTAGTTAGAGTATGCGTCAATTAAAAATTACAAAATCCATCA
>OODI01001044.1_pt1 | contig 12184 bp, 9 predicted proteins | sample 1671141 | NCBI WGS metagenome assembly OODI01 (sample SAMN06348126, study PRJEB24527) | human gut metagenome | biome: human gut; feature: ankylosing spondylitis patient; material: feces | host: Homo sapiens | place: China | collected 2015-10 | reverse complement strand
GGCTCTCCCTATGAGGAAAGACTTCCCCCAGCCGGGGGAAGATGTCGCGTAAGCGACAAAAGGGGGAATCTGGCAATGCCGGCAGGCATTGACTGAGAGGGCTATTGCCTATTACCCCCGCACTTGCGGGAGAAATCTAAAGAAACAGGTGGACGATACCATGAGAGAAATTCAAGTTGCAGAACACAAGACCCTGAAGCTGACCAATGTGCTGTCGCGCAAGGTGGAAGTTGAGGATATGGGCAATCTGGCCATTGTGCTGACCCAGATGCAGAACTTTATCCGCAGCCATGACGCCATGCCGGTGGGCCCCATCGTGCAGTGCGTGAAGATGCGCAAGGGCCCCAACCCCACGGCGGAGATCTACTTCATGCAGCAGGTCAACCAGCTGATCCCCCGGCTGGACCCCGGCTACCAGATGGACGCTCTGCTGCGGGTGCGCAACTGCCTGTATGCCCACTACACCGGCCCCATGAGCTACAGCAACCTCGCCAGCCAGAAACTGGATATCTATGCGTTCGAGCATGAGATCGAGACGACCGGCGATTCGTACAGCGTCTATGTCAATCAGGACGACGACAACGGTGTGCTCGACGTCTTTATGGAGACCAAGTGATTATGACGACCATTCAGAACCTTTCCGACCTGCAGGATCGCCGTATCATGATGGAAAAGCGTGTGCCGCCCTTTGGCTACGCGATGATCCTTCTGGTGGCGGGCCTGCTGGTCTTCCTGACCATCTGGAGCACCCAGAACTACCGCACCTACGTCAGCCAGTCGACCGGCACGGTGCAGGCAAGCAACAAGACCTATATCATGTCCAGCTACTCCGGCTCCATCACTGAGCTCAACATCTCGGAGGGCAGCTATGTCAACGAGGGCGACCTCATCGCCCATGTCAAGAGCACCGACATCGACATGCAGCAGGACAGCTACAAGAGCCAGCTGGAGATCTATCAGAAGCAGAAGGCACAGTATGAAAAGCTGCTGAAGTCCATTCAGGACGACACGAACTATTTCAGCGAGACCGACCTGGACGACCAGCCCTACTATTACCAGTATGAGAGCTACAAGAGCCAGGTGCAGCAGAAGGCCTTTGACGCTTCGCCCTATCAGGCGGCGGGCTACTCCGACGAGCAGATCAAGGCCCTGATGGAGCAGAACCAGAGCGAGATCGAGGCGCTGTACTACTCCACGCTGCAGTCCATCACCAGCAACCTGACCAGTGTGCAGACTAACATCGACAACATTCAGGCCCAGCTGGATACGCTGGCAAGCGGCGCGAACGATTACTACATCTATGCGCCCACGTCCGGCGTCATCCACATGGACACCCCTTATAAGGTGGGCATGGTGCTGAGCGCCGGTTCGGCACTGGCCACCGTGGCCAGCGAGAACAGCGATCAGGAGATCGTGGCGGCCCTGACCGTCAGCGACCGGCCGCTCATCAACGTGGGTGACCCCTGCAAGATCGCCATCACCGGCCTGTCGGAGTATTCCTACGGCAACCTGACCGGCACGGTGACTTCCATTGACAGCGATGTGACCTCCACCGAGTCCGGCTCGTACTACAAGATGACCATCAAGCCCAACAGCACCTATGTGGTGAGCAACAGCGGCGACAAGGTCGATCTGGCCAACGGCATGAGCGTGACCGCCCGTGTCGAATACGACAAGCTGACTTACTTTGATTATGTCATGGAGGCCCTGGGCGTTTTGTTCCGTTAAACAGCGTCCGCAAACTCAACGCCCAAAGAGGTACGATAGAATGAAACTGAACCCGAAACAGCTGGCCGTAAGCGCCGCCCTGCTGGGCCTGCTGGCCGCAGGCGCAGCGCTGCCCGCAGCCGCAGCCAGCCCCATTTCTGCCCCGGCTGCCATCACCTTCCCGTGGAGCCCTGTGGCGGCCGAGAGCGTGGAAACAGGGGACTATGCCCCCACCATGACCGTGGGCACGGCCCAGCAGCTTTCGCCGGTGGTCCAGCCGCAGAAAGCCGCCAGCCGAAACGGCGTGAGCTACGTTTCCGATAACCCGAACATCGTTTCGGTCGGGGAGGACGGCGTGGCGCAGGCGGTGGGTCTGGGCACGGCGAACATCACGGCCACCTGTGGCGATGTCAGCTGCACCTATACCATCACCACCCAGCCCGACAGCACGATGATCGCGACCGAGATGGACATCACGCTGGCGTCCAGCACCATTGCCGTGGGCGACACCACGTCGCTCTCGCTGGCGGTGCTGCCCACCACGGCAGCAAACTATATCAGCGTTTCGCTGAGCTCCTCCGATCCCGGCGTGGCCACGGTGAACAACTTCGGCAAAGTGACCGGCGTGGCCCCCGGCAAGGCGACCATCACGGCCACCGCCGGGGATGTGACCTGCTCGGCGACCGTGACCGTCGTGGCGGCCTCCTCCAGCTCGGCGTCCACCGGCCCGGTGGAGTCCATCTCCCTGAACACGAACTACATCGTGCTCAAGCCGGGTGCTTCCGGCACCATCACCGGTTCGGTGGCACCGTCTTCGGCCTCCCAGAAGCTGACCTTTACCAGCAAGGATAAAAAGATCGCCACCGTGAACGGAAGCGGCGTCGTGACCGGCGTTGCCACCGGCGCGACCTCCATCATCGTTTCCAACGGCAAGGTCTCTTCGTCGGTGACGGTCATCGTCAACCGCACGGCGTCCGCGTCCAGCAGCGGCACGGACAGTACCGGGGAGGGGACGGCTCCGGCGGAGACCGACCCCATCGTGGCCTCCATTGAGAATGCGGCCTCCGATACCATCTCCTACCCGCAGAGTCAGGTCCCGGTGTTGACCACCGCGATGCTGAACGCCCTGCGCACCACGGGCCGCACCCTCGTGCTGGAAGCGGAGGATTACACCCTGACCGTGGACGGCTCCACCATCCGCAACACCACCAGCGAGGTGAACACCGCGCTGACCTTTTCGCCCGACGAGTACGGCCTGCGCTTCACCCTGAACGAGGGTGAGGCCATGCCCTGCGGCGTGACCATCACCATGACCGGCGAAAATGCCGGGTATAGCCGCCTGTATCTGCACAACACCGTGAGCGGGAAGTGGCAGTTCCTCAACAGCTACAAGGACGGCGTGGCACATGCCGACGTGGCGGGCGAGTATCTGCTGACCAACCAGAATCTGCGCTTCACCAGCATCAATTGGACCTTCTTCATCGGCGCAGGCATCCTTGTGGTGGCCTGCCTCATCGCGTACGTCGCGGTCAAGAAGCGGTACTGGTTCTGGTAATTCCGCAGGGAATCAAAACAGAAAACGCAAAAAGCGATGGCCGTTTCGGGCCATCGCTTTTTTGCGTTGGAGCGTTTGCCTTATAGTTTGAAATACCCCGCCGGTTCATCGTTCTGGCTGCGGTGCTCCATCAAAAAGGTATCGAGCCAGCGGCCATGGCAGTCCCGCGCGATGCGCTCGCGGCGGCCCACCAGGCGGAATCCGCATTTCAGGTGCAGGCCTTTGGACGCTGCATTGTCCTGCAAGACCGTGGATTGCAGCGTCCAGTAACCGGCCGCTTCGGCCTGCTGGCAGAGGGTGGTGAGCAGGTGATACCCCAGCCCCCGGCCCCGGAACCGTTCGCCGATGTAGATGCTGACCTCGGCCACGCCACGGTAGCACCAGCGGGGGTCGACCCGGTGCAGGGCCGTCCAGCCCGCCAGGACGCCATTGTCCTCCACCACAAGGCGGCATTCTTTGATGTGGGAGGCATCCCACGCGGGATAGGGCGGGCAGTCGGTCTGGAAGGTGGCGTGCTCGGTGGCGATGCCTTCCAGATAGATCTTGGATACTGCCGGCCAATCTTCCGGCGTCATGGGCCGGACTGTGATCTTGTTCATACGTTCCCCTGAACGGAGCCGCAATGCTCCGCGATTCCTCAAAAATTCTTCCGATTCTTTCAGTATAGCAGACTTTCCGGCAAAGTACAATGTTTTTAGCCGGAAACTGCACGCCTGCCCGGCAGTTGGCCGCCGGGCGCGGTGGCTTTGGGCAGGAGGTGGTCTTTTTTTATCCGAGATACCTTTTCGAAAACGGTCGGTTGTGCTACAATAGAAGAAAATTCTGGCTGCTTTCGCTCGTGCAGAGCGTGATGACAGCCCGGTTGGAGGAGACGTGCGCTCCGGGCCGGGGCAGCGTAAAGGAGAGTGCCGATGAAAAACATCCTGAGACGGCTGGCCGTGCTGGTCTGCCTGATGCTGGCACTGGCCCTGCCCGCCTTTGCCGAAGGGGAAAAGGGCGAAGCCAACATCACCCCGCAGACCACGATGAAGGAACTGCGCGAAAACCCCAGCATCAAGGGGTCGGGCATTTACACCTATGTATATGTCTGGGAGCGGGATTGCGGACTGCTGAAAAGCAGCAAAGACAACGATACGATGCTGGATGTGATCGGAAAAGAATCCATCAACAGCTGTGTGGCTGGGATGAACTTTCTGATCGACACGTATAATACAGGAACACAAATTACGTACAAACTCTATACGACGGGAGAAATTGCAGAGGACAAGACGCGCGACCATGCGGAACTCTATTATTTCCCGGCAGATAAGCCCAATGCAAAATATGCGGTCGTGCTTTCGGGCAACGCTCTGTTTTACAGCGGCGAGATGCGGGGCGGTGTTTCCACTGCATGGGAATTGCATCAAAAAGGATATGCGGTATTTGCACTTCGGTATCGGATCGGAAGTGAAGCAAAGGACAACGCACCGATTCAGGACCTTGGCCGTGCGATTCAACTGATTACGGCCAACGCAGAAAAATTCGGGGTCCAGACGGAAGATTATGCGCTGCTGGGATATTCTTCCGGTGGTCAGATTGCGGGCGTATTCTGCGGGCAAGAAGTGGGATATCCTCGTTACAATGTGCCTCGGCCCGGCGTACTTCTGTTGGCGTATCCGATCAATAATTTCTATGAAGCAAAACCGATTTACCGTTGGCTGATCGATACGTATTCGGAAGATCTGCGCTACTACGATTATAATATTTCCGGCTGTGTGACACCGGATTTTCCGCCAACATATTTCTGGTATGGGTTGAATGACATTTTGTTGATGGCCTTCAATTATTATGAGCAGGGCCCGGCACTTCAAAAAGCACTGGCGAGAAATGGTGTTCCGTACCACGAAAGTGTGTACAAACGTGCGTTCCACGGTATTGGCATAGCAGGGGGAACGGATGCAGAAGGCTGGCTCAACGATGCCGCCGCCTTCTGGGAAGAGCAGACCGCGCAGGCGCAGCAGCCTGCTGCATAAGGATCAAGAAAGGAAGCGTTGTAGGATGAAGAACTGGAACGAGACGTTCCGCAGCCTGAATGTGGGCCTGCCGGACGATGTGGAGCGGCTGAAAGCCGCCGGGTATTATCAGGAGGCCATCGAGCGGATCGACGCCTATCTGGCCGAGGACTGGACGGTGACCCAGAACAGCCCCCGCAGCCAGGGCGCGGAACCGGTGGGAGAGGAGCTGCCCCAGAACCCCACGCCCCACGGTGTGGAGGCCCTGCGGGACGCGATGCTGGCCCAGCGGGAGATGATGCGCCGCATCCCGGCAGAATACTGCTACACCGAGGACGAAGCCGTGGCCCGGATGCAGGGGCTGGTGCGGGACTTCACGCGCGAGGAGTTCCGGCTTCTCGTGAAGGAAGGCCGGGTGGACTGGCGGTTCGTGGAAGGGGAGAAGCACTACCTCGACCGCTTTGCCGAAACGCTGCTGGCGACCCATGCCGATCTCGCCGCCCGCCAGATCGACCCGCCTGCCCCCGGCACCTCGGCGCGGGAGTTCCGCAACCGCCAGCATGAGCAGATGGAGAGGGACGGCCAGGCAAGCGCCCGCATCACCCTGAAGACCAGCGTTGGCATGTCGGACGAAGCCTTTGCCGCCGCACTGGCCGAGGCGAAGGCGGATGGGCGGAACAGTGTGCATGTCCGCGCCTGGCTGCCCATCCCGGCCGCCTGTCTTTCCCAGAGCGAGATCGAGCTGCTGGACTGCACCGAGCCGCCTGCCCGCATCGCGGACGAGAACGCGCCTCAGCGGACGGTCTTCTGGGAGGCAGACCTCACCGAGAACCGCCGCTTCGGGGTGGAATACCGCTACCGGACCACGGCCGTCTACACAGACCCGATGGACATCCGGCCGGATGCACAGCAGCCGACCTTTGATACCGGCGAGGAAGCGCCGCACATCGTCTTTACGCCCTATCTGCGGGCGCTGGCCCGCCAGCTGACCGACGGCGTCACCGACCCGGCGGAAAAGGCAAAACGCATCTACGATTACGTCACCCTGAACGTGCGCTACCACTATCAGCCCGCCTACTTCGTGCAGGAGTGCCTGCCCGACCAGTGCGCCCGGAACCGCCGGGGCGACTGCGGCATCATGGCGCTGACCTTCATCACCCTCTGCCGTCTGGTGGGCATCCCGGCCCAGTGGCAGAGCGGCCTGTCCGTCTCGCTCACAGGTGTGGGCTGCCACGACTGGGCTATGTTCTACATCGCGCCCAAGGGCTGGATGTATGCGGACTGCTCGTTCGGCGCGTCGATGGCGCGGCAGGGCGATGAAAAGATGCGCCGCCACTACTTCGGCAGTCTGGACACCGGGCGGATGGTGGCGAACCGCGCCTTCGAGGCCCCCTTCGACCCGCCCATGACCGGCTTCCGCTCCGACCCCTACGACAACCAGTCCGGCGAATGCGAGGTGGACGGCGTGGGCCTGTATGGCGATGCCCTTGACACCCGCAAGGAACTTGTGAACTACGAATTACTGTAAAAAACACCGGGCCCTGCCTTCTGCGGGACCCGGATTTTGATGATAGGAGAAAACCATTCATGGAATATCTGGCAGGACTTTATACCCTTCTGCTGGTCGCCATCTGCCTGGAACTGGCCGTGGTGCTCTGGCGCACCGGCAAAAAGCAGGGCAGCGCACCGGATCACGACGAGCTCAAGTGCTGGATGCAGCAGCAGCTGGATGCGCAGGCCAGAGAGTTTGCGGCCAGGCAGTCGGCCCTTGCTGAGCAGAATCACACCGCCCTGCGCAGCGTCAGTGAGACGCTGCAGACTGCGGTGCAGAACATGAGCACGACGCTGGCACAGGGGCAGGACAGCCAGCAGCAGCTTCTGGAACGCCGTCTGCGTTCGCTGGAAGCATCCAATACCCAGAAGCTGGAAGAGCTGCGCCGGAGCATGGCCGAGAGCATGACTGCCCTGCAAGCCGAGAACAACCGCAAACTGGATGAGATCCGCCACACCGTCGATGAACAGTTGCAGGATACCCTGCAAAAGCGGGTGAGCGAGAGCTTCAAGGCCGTCAACGAGCAGCTGGAACAGGTGTACAAGGGGCTGGGCGAGATGCAGAACCTTGCCGCCGACGTCGGCGGGCTGAAGCAGGTGCTCTCCGGCGTCAAGACCCGCGGCATCCTCGGCGAGATCCAGCTGGGGGCCATTCTGGAAGAGATCCTTGCCCCGGAACAGTACGAGACCAACGTGGCCACCATCCCCGGCAACAGCCAGCGGGTGGAATATGCCGTCAAGATGCCGGGCGTGGACGGCAGCACGGTCTGGCTGCCCATCGACTCGAAATTCCCCGGCGACACCTACGCCCATTTGCAGGATGCACAGGCTTCCGGCGATGCGCAGGCGGTGGAGAATGCCCGCCACGCGCTGGAGCTTGTGCTGCGCAGCGAGGCAAAGGACATCCGCGAAAAGTACGTGGAACCGCCCTATACCACGACGTTCGGCATCCTGTTCCTGCCGTTTGAGGGCCTGTATGCCGAGGTGGTCAATGCCGGATTGCTGGAAGTGCTGCAGCGGGACTATCAGGTGAATGTGGCCGGCCCCAGCACCATGGCGGCCCTGCTGAACAGTTTGCAGATGGGCTTCAAGACGCTGGCCATCCAGAAGCGGTCGGGTGAGGTCTGGCAGCTGCTCGGTGCCGTGAAGACCGAGTTCGACAAGTTCGGGCAGGGGCTCTCCAAAATGCAGCAGCGCCTCCGCCAGACCGACGAAGAGCTTGACAACCTCATTGGGGTGCGCAGCCGCGCCATCAGCCGGAAACTGCGCAGCGTCCAGAGCCTCGACGAGGCCGCAGCGGCCACCCTGCTGGAGCTGGACGCCCCGCTCCGTCCGCTTTCCGGCGGGCAGCTCCCCCAGAGCGGGAGCCAGTGGCAGGACGGCGAACTCTGAGCTGGGCGAAAAAGCAGGAGGTGACGGAGAGGGATAAGCGGCTTGCAAAATGAGAACCCTTGTGCTACAATAGGAAAGGTTCCTAGTAGATATTTCCGGTTCGCCGGAACAGCGATACAACAGAAAAGAGGATGTCTGTTATGAGCGTGAAAAAGATCAGCGAGGCCATTCTGGGCGTAGGTGTGGATGATACCACCATCGACCTGTTCGAGAGCCAGTACCCGGTGCCCACCGGTGTGAGCTACAATTCCTACGTCATCCGGGACGAGAAGACCGCCGTTCTGGATACGGTAGACGCCCGCGCCACCGACCCGTGGCTGGAAAATCTGGCCGAGGCCCTGAACGGCACCCAGCCCGACTACCTCATCGTCTCCCACATGGAGCCGGACCACGGTGCCAACATCGCAAAGCTGGCCGCACGTTACCCGGCCATGCAGGTGGTGGGCAACGCCAAGACCTTCCAGTATATGGAGCAGTTCTTCGGCGCGGACGCCGTCGCAAAGGAACGCCGCGTGGTGGTCAAGGACGGCGAGAGCCTGAGCCTGGGCAGCCACACGCTGACCTTCGTTTTTGCGCCCATGGTGCACTGGCCGGAAGTCATGGTCAGCTATGAGTCCACCGAGAAGGTGCTCTTCTCCGCCGATGGCTTTGGCCGTTTTGGCGCAGTGGCAAAGTTTGACGAACATGCCGACTGGGCCAGCGAAGCCCGCCGCTACTTCCTGAACATCGTGGGCAAGTATGGCCCGCAGGTGCAGGCTCTGCTGAAGAAGGCGGCTGCGCTGGACATCCAGACCATCTGCCCGCTGCACGGCCCCGTGCTGACCGGCGACCTGAGCAAGTACCTGGCCTACTATGACACCTGGTCCAGCTACAAGCCCGAAGAGCCGGAAAAGATCCTGGTCGCCAGTGCGTCCATCCACGGCCATACCCGCGCAGCAGCGCACCAGATGGCTGAAAAGCTCCGCGCCAGAGGAGCCAAAGTCGTGGAGATGGACCTGACCCGCACCGATGTCTCCTACGCCGTGACCGAAGCTTTCCGCTGCGGAAAGATCGTGCTGGCCTGCGCCACTTACGACGGCTTCCTCTTCCCGCCGATGGAAAACCTGCTGGCCCATCTGAAGACCAAGAACTTCCAGAGCCGCACCATCGGCCTGATGGAGAACGGCACCTGGGCCCCCATGGCCGCCAAGCTCATGCGCGCCGAACTGGAGGGCATGAAGAACATTACCGTCTGTGAGAATGTCGTCACCATCCGTTCGGCAGTCAGTGCCGCATCGGAGGCACAGATGGAGCAGCTGGCGGAAGAGCTGATCGCAAAATAAGAATACACAGCAAAAACAAGGGCCCGGCACCGGAAGTGTCGGGTCCTTGTTCTTTCTCTCATTCTCTTATTGCTTCTTCGGCCCCAGAAGCACCAGTCCGCTCACGGCGACAAGGCCGCCGAGAAGGGCGAGACCGGCACCGGCCTGACCGAAGGCGTCGCCGACCGCACCGACGAGGGGGCTGGCGGGGATCATGAGCAGGCTGTAGGCCATGCTGTCCACGCTGATGAGGGTGGCACGCTGGTCGCTGGGGATGGCGTCGTTGAGCTGTTGGATCTCATGCAGGAGGTAGACCTGCAAAACGCCTTGCACCAGCATCATGCCGAAGATGCCGCCCCAGGCAGGCGCGGTGCCCACCAGAAGGGTGCCCGCACCGCAGAGCAGAGCACAGACGGCGTAGAACCGTCGCATGGAGCGGAACCGGACCCGGCGTCCGGCCTCGGTGCCGAGGACGCAGGCGATGCCGCCCAGCAGCAGGGGAAGGAACAGCGCTTCGGTGGGCCAGCCCAGCTCAATGAGACGCTGCTGCAAAAACATCTTGGTCAGGTAGCAGGGCACCGAGATGATCGCACTGGATACGATGAGCTTCGCGGCCAGCGGGCAGGTGCGCAGAATATGCAGACTGTCCTGTACGAGCTGGATGAATTGACCGGGCAGGTCGTGCAGGGGCTGCCGGGCCCGGTTGGCCTGCGCTGCCGTGACGATGGGTTCGTTCATCCATCGGCAGGCGAGGGTGGAGACGCCCTCGAACAGGGCGCTGAGCAGATAAAAGCCTGCAAAGCCGAGGAACCGCTGGACCGTGCTGGCCAGCGAACCCAGCGCACTGGCCAGCATGGAGATCTGGGAACTGTTGGCGGAGATCTGAAGGTATTCGTCCTCGCGGTCTTCCGTCTTGAGGCTGTCGTAGACAAGGGCCGTGAAGGTGCCGGAGAATAGGGTACTGTACAGCGCGTTCAGCGCCATTGCGAAGCAGATGGCAAACAGATTCGGTGCAAACGCCATCAGCAGGTTGGAGGTGACGGCCAGCACACCGCCGGACACAAGGGCTTTTTTGCGGCCCAGAAGATCTGCCACCATGCCGCTGGGCACTTCGCACAGCAGGTTGACGATATGGAAAACACTTTCGGCCAGGCCGATCTCCCACAGGGAGAACCCCCGTGCGGCCAGCAGCGCGACCCACACGGCGTCGGTGATCCGCAGGCCGGAGAAGAAGTCGGCCGTATAAACACAGCCAAGCTGCCGCTTGATGTTGAGCGTTGATCTTTTGTTTGATTTCATGGAAAGCACCTTTTCATTTTTACAAGATGAAACAGTGCCCATCCTTAGAGTCTCTTTGTACAACCTCTCCGTCACCTTCGGTGACACCTCTCCTGGTAGGAGAGGCCTTGGCATTGCGCAAACTCCATCTTTTCCCCCTTCGGGGGAGCTGGCTGCGCAGCAGGCGGAGAGGGCGATTCCTAAAAATGGGCGCACTTCGAGCCGGAAATGCTTAAGGGTTTCCTTTTTTGAAGAAAACGCAGCCGTTCCAACCCATGTGGGTGCACCCTCCTTCCAGTAAAACGTTGCGCTCAGCATACCATATCCCGGCGGAAAACACAAGCGAAAACGGAAAATTGCCATAAAATCCGCTTCTGCGCTTGCAAACCGCGCCGAAATGTGGTAAGATGATTCCTGGTTATGAAAACCTGATATGCAAAAACGCAGCGACGGAGAAAGTACGTGCAGTGTGTCCAGCAAAGAGAGAAGCTTCACCGGCTGAAAGGGCTTCCGAGAGAGACGTGCACCGAAGTTCGCTCCTGAGCGGCCCGCGTGAACGGCTGAAGACAGCCTGCTAGTGCGGGACGGTGCGCCCCGTTACGGCGTTTGAGCGCCGCTCCTTATAAAAAAGAGCGGAAACCGGGTGGTACCGCGGAGTAAAGTTTACAGCTTCGTCCCCTTTGCCGAAAGGCAGAGCGGGGCGGAGCTTTTTTGTTACCCGCTGAACAAGAAGAAAACCGAGAAGGAGAGAATTTCCATGCAAGCAATGATCGACGAGCTGGCCAAACAGGCCGAAGAAAGCCTCGGTCAGGTCTCTTCCAAGGAGACGCTGGCCACGTTCTGGCAGGAATATCTGAGCAAAAACGGCAAGATCCCCGCGCTGATGAAGAATCTGCGCTCCGTCGCGCCGGAAGAGCGCCCCGCCATGGGCAAGATCATCAACGAACTGAAGACCAGGGTGCAGGCGGACTACGATGCTGCCGCCGCCAAGGTGAAGGAAGCCGAGCTGGCCGCCCGCAACGCCGCCGAGACCGTGGACATCACCCTGCCCGCCAAGACCCGCGCGGTCGGCGGCCTGCATCCGCTGACGCTGGTCACCAACCAGATCATCGACGTCTTCTCCGGCATGGGCTTTGCTGTGGCGGACGCCCCGGAGATCGAGGATGACGACCACAACTTCACCCGCCTGAACGTCCCGAAGGACCACCCCGCCCGCGATATGCAGGATACCTTCTACCTGTCCGATGAGTTCCTGCTCCGCACCCAGACTTCCGGCGGCCAGATCCGCACCATGGACAGCCAGAAGCCTCCCATCAAGGTGCTCATCCCGGGCCGCGTCTTCCGCTCTGACTCCGACGCTACCCACAGCCCCATGTTCCACCAGATGGAAGGTCTGGTCGTGGATAAGG
>OODI01001043.1_pt1 | contig 12186 bp, 9 predicted proteins | sample 1671141 | NCBI WGS metagenome assembly OODI01 (sample SAMN06348126, study PRJEB24527) | human gut metagenome | biome: human gut; feature: ankylosing spondylitis patient; material: feces | host: Homo sapiens | place: China | collected 2015-10 | reverse complement strand
AGGCGGGCGAGAAACTGGGCTTCCTGCCCGGCGACATGAAGGAGAAGCTCGACCCCTACCTGCAGCCGCTGTACGATGCGCTGAACGACATGATTCCGCCTGCCAAGCTGGCGAAGTATCTGGAGGAGGGCACGGTGCAGATCGCGCCGCTGGCCTACATGCGCGGCCGCACGCTCGACAACGCCTTCGTCATTTTGGACGAGGCGCAGAACACGACGCTCTCGCAGATCAAGATGTTCCTGACGCGCATGGGCCGCAACGCCAAGTTCATCGTCACGGGCGACGTGACGCAGATCGACCTGCCGCGCAAAAGCGACAGCGGGCTGGTGCGCACGATGGAGATTCTGCGTGAGGTGGAGGGTATCGGCATCGTCGAATTCGACGTGCGCGACATCGTGCGCCATCCGTTGGTGAAACATATCGTCGAGGCGTTCGACAAGTGCGGGACGGACCTGTCCAAAGTTGAAAAGTAAGGACGGAACCGCTCCGGGACGGGCCTTCCGGCCGCATGCGGGAGGTTCCCGCCGGGGAGAGGATTACGGCGCGTCGCCGAAGCGGCAGGCTAGGGGAGAAGCAGACCTGCAAACGACGCCAAAGGCGGCGGCAACGACGGCAGGGCTGAACGAGAATGAAAGAATACGCAAAACGATAACATATCATTAAAACCTACTTTTATGAACGACACACGCAATCTCGCGGCCCTGAAGCCGGCGCTGGTCTGGAAGCATTTCGCTCAGATCGTATGCATTCCGCGCCCCTCGTCGCACGAGGAGAAGATCCGCAAATACGTCATGGATTTCGCACGGGAGAAAGGACTCGAATGCAAGGAGGACGCCGCACATAACGTCTATGTCCGCAAACCCGCCTCGAAAGGCATGGAGGACCGCAAGGGCGTGGTCCTGCAGGCCCACCTCGACATGGTGCCCCAGAAGAACAACGACAAGAAGTTCGACTTCACGAAAGATGCGATCGACGCCTATGTCGACGGCGAGTGGGTGACGGCCGACGGCACGACGCTCGGTGCGGACAACGGCATCGGCGCGGCGGCCATTCTGGCCGTGCTGGAGGACGATTCGCTGGTACACGGTCCGCTGGAAGCGCTCTTCACGGCCACCGAGGAGACGGGGATGGACGGCGCTTTCGGGCTGAAAAAGGGGCTGCTGCACGGTGACATCCTGCTGAATCTCGACTCGGAGACCGAGGGCGAGCTGTACGTGGGCTGCGCCGGAGGGTTGGACGCGAACATCGTCTTCAAATATGCCGCCGAGCCGACGCCCGCGCGCAACTACACCGCGGCCCGGATCACAGTCAAGGGACTCAAGGGCGGCCATTCGGGCATTCAGATCGTCTGCCAGCGCGCCAACGCCAACAAGGTGCTGTTCCGTTTCCTGAACGCCGCGTCGGCGTCGCGCGATCTGGTGCTCTGTTCGGTGGACGGCGGCGGCCTGCGCAACGCCATTCCCCGCGAAGCCGAGGCGGTCGTGATGGTCAAAACCAAGGAGTACGAAGCTTTCGCCAAGGAGCTGAAAGCCTATGAAAAGGTCATTAAGGCCGAATATGCCGGCATTGAGGACGCCGTGTCGATCAAACTGAAGGAGTGCGAAGCCCCGAAGGAGCGGATCGCTGCCGACGTGGCCGCCCAGCTGACCAAAGCCGTTGTGGGATGTCCCGACGGCGTGCAGCGCATGTCGGTGTCGATGCCCGGACTGGTGCAGACTTCAAGCAACCTCGCGCGCGTGGTCTCCGACGGCAAGAGCGTCAAACTGCAGTGCCTGCTGCGCAGCTCGGTGAACTCGGAGAAGGCCGCGCTGGGCGAAGCGATCGCCGCGGTATTCTCTCTGGCCGGGGCCAAGGTACAGCTCACGGGCAGCTACGACGGCTGGAATCCGAACATGGAGTCGCCGATCCTCAAGGCCATGACTGCTTCCTACAAGGCCCTCTACGGCAAGGAACCCGCCGTGACGGCGATTCACGCCGGACTCGAATGCGGCATCATCGGCAGCAAATATCCCAAGATGGACATGATTTCGTTCGGACCCACGATCTGCTATCCCCACTCGCCCGACGAGAAGGTGGAGATCGCGTCGGTGGGCAAGTTCTACGACTTCATGGTCGATACGCTGCGCAATATTCCCAAAAAGTAGTGCGCTTTGGAAGCCGACAAGGTCAAATGGTTCGTCATTGTCAATCCCGTGGCTGGAGGCGGCCGCGGGCTTGACCATTTTCCGCAGATATCGAAGCTCCTGCGCGACGCTCATATCGTCTGCGAACCGGTCTTCACGGAGCATAAGTTCCACGCCACGGAACTTACCGTGTCGGCCGTCAAGGAGGGTTACCGCAATATCATCGTCGTGGGCGGCGACGGCACGCTACACGAGGTGGTGAACGGACTTTTCATCCAGCAGGAGGTCTGTCCCGACGAGGTGCTGCTGGCGGTGATCGCCGTGGGAACGGGCAACGACTGGGTCCGCACGTTCGGTATTTCGAACCGCTATCAGGATGCCGTGAAGGCCATCGGCGAGGGCTACTCGTTCCTGCAGGACGTGGGCGTGGTGTCGTACGAGGAGTCGCACTACCGCCAGAGCCGCTATATGGCCAACGTGGCGGGCGCGGGTTTCGACGCGCGGATGGTGCGCAAGCTTTCGCACCTCAAGAAAAAGGGCCGCAAAAGCCGCTGGCGCTCCACGTGGTGTCTGGTCAAGAACTTCTTCCGCTACAAGTCGACGGGCGTGAAGGTGTGGGTCGACGACCGGCTGGTTTACAACAACCTGCTGTTCAGCATCGCCATCGGCATCTGTAAGTACAACGTCGGCGGCATGCAGCAGCTGCCCGACGCCGTGGCCGACGACGGTATGCTCGACGTGTCGCTGGTGCGTCCCGTGCATTTCTGGCACCTGCTGTTCCGCTTCCACTACCTGTTCAACGGCGGCATCTACCGCATCCGGCATATCCTGCAGGAGAGGGGGAGCTGTATCCGCATCGAGTCGTCGCCCGAAATTTCGGTCGAGGTGGACGGTGAGCTGCTGGGCGAGACGCCGCTCGAATTCTCGATTCTCCACAAGGCGGTCCGTATCGTCGTGGGCCGGGAGTTCTACGACCGGCAGGAGCGCGGCGAGTGTCCGTGCGAGGGAAAGTAGCGGCCGCGGCCGGAATCTGCGCCGGAAAACGGCGTGCGGCAAGCGGTCGTGTCGGGCGGCGTTTCCGGGAAGAAGCGGAAAATAATACGTTAGTCTCTTTAAAAACGATGTATAACACTCGGAAGCCGCTTGGAAGGTAAATCCGAACTATAAATCAAGCATGATTATGACGCCTAAAGAAGTTTTGGAAAAGTGGATAGACCGCTTTAATGCCGCCGATGCGGTTCGTCTTACGGAGCTGTATGCCGAAGATGCGGTAAACCATCAGGTTGCGAATAAACCGGTGGTAGGTAAAACGGCGATCCATGAAATGTTTGCAAATGAATTTGCAACGGCTGAAATGGTTTGTATCGTAGAGAATATTTTTGAAGATGGAGAATGGGCGATAATGGAATGGAAAGATCAGCTCGGACTTCGCGGATGTGGATTTTTTCATGTGAAAAACGATAAAATCGTCTTTCAGAGAGGGTATTGGGATAAACTCTCGTTTTTGAAACAGCACAATCTTCCTATTGAATAATGCTGTGAATTCGTCGCTGCTGTTTTTTGACGGGTATGTGAACCGATGAGAATCTGAAACAAAAAAGGCAGGCTTTTGCAAAAGCCTGCCTTTTTTGTGCGCGGACCGTGCGGCTGCGCGTCGTTTGCCGTGCGATTCCGGTTGTCCCGGTTACGTGGGTCCCGGTTCTGTCAGTCGGCGGTCTCGGTCACCTCCACTTCGGTAATCACCCAGTCGAAGAGGTCGTTGGCGCATCCGGCTTCCATCTGACGAATCTGCGACATGTCGGTCGTGTCGGCCAGTATGGCGTTGAAGAACTGCGACATGGTGCTGTAGGCAGCGTTCACCTTGCCTGCGAAGCAGTTGTAGAAAGCCTTCTGCTGCTGGTGGTCCAGCCCGGCGGGAAGCACGCCCTGCGCCACCAGATAGTTGTACGGATAGATATGGCGCATGTTGTGCGCGTCGGCGTTCAGCTCGTCCACGATGGTCGTGACGACGACCATGTCGACCGTGTCGGTCACGCCCGGCATTTCGACGAAGGTCGTATAGACGGGGTAGGCCCCTTCCAGATCACCGGCCACCTCGTCGGTAAAGAGCACGAATTCATCGTCCGAAAGGTCGTCGAGATAGACCATCTGACGGTAGCTGCGCAGGGCTTCGCGCATCGCCTTGCGCTGTTCGTGATTCCATTGCCGCTGCTGCGAGCAGCCGACCAGACCCGCTGCGAATGTCGACAGCAGGCAGATACAGAGGAGAATTTTTTTCATCGTTTCCTTGATTTTGATTTTACTTGGGAGCAGGACGCAATACGTGTGCCAAAAATTATATATCTGGGCTGCGAGTAATTCCGGCCGGCCGTGGGAATGCACCGCTGCGACGGAATTGTGCCGGACCGGAACGAAAAAACGATCGATTATGGATGTACTGACTTTCCGCGACTACTGTCTGTCGCTGCCGATGGCCGAAGAGAGCACGCCCTTCGACGAAACGACCCTTGTCTACAAGGTCGGGGGCAAGATGTTCGCCTGCGCCGACATGGCCGAATTCGAATGGGTCGCCGTGAAATGCGATCCGGCCGAAGCCGTGCTGCTGCGCGAGCAGTACGACGAGGTGAGTGCGGCGTGGCACTTCAACAAACGCCACTGGAACGCCGTCCGCACCACGGGCGACCTGCCCGACGGCTTTATCCGCGAGCAGATTCGCAACTCCTACCTGCTGGTGCTGCGGTGCAGCGTGACGCCCAAGGCACTGCGCGAGGAGATCCTCGCCTATGTCGGGGAGCACGGCCTGCCGGAATAGGGACGCGGAGACGGCTTTCCGTTGCGGACCTCGCTGTTTGCGGGTGTGAGCCGCTGTTATGCTTGAAACCGTTGATGCGGGAGAGAGGCCGGAGTGGGGCGATTTATGGCGGAGGGCTGGGATTGGACTGCTTATGCGGGGGCTTTCCGTTGCGGACCTCGCTTTTTACCGGGAAGGGACTCCGAGACTTTGGGGCGTTGTCCTTTTCTGCGGAACAGAACCGGATACGAAAACGCAGCAACGTGGGGCGTACCCTGCGTTACTGCGTTATTCGTAATGGTCGCCGAGTTTCGGCGGCCCAGTGCCGGCGCCGTTCCGCGTTGTGCGGCTCTGCTGTGTCTCACTCGCGTTGTGTTGCTCAGCGTCGGCGGCGCCTTGCGCCGTAGTGATTCTTCGCCTGCGTTACTTTGCGGCGCCGGTCGTTTCTTGTGCCGCGAGCTTGCGCCAGCGCAGGTATCCGGCCACGGCCAGCGCCGAGTAGAGGGCGTAGAGTCCCGCGGTGAGGGGGATTCCCTTGTAGAGATACAGCCCGATCGTTATCAGATCGACGGCCAGCCAGACGAGCCACTGTTCGATGTATTTGCGCGAGAGCATCCACATCGCCACGATGCTCGCCGCCGTGGTCATCGCGTCCCAGAAGGGCACGGTGCTGTTGGTGAACCGGGAGAGCAGGAAATAGATTCCGGCGTGCGCCGCGGCGTAGACTGCGATCAGTCCTGCTGCATAGCGCAGGGGCGTATGCCCGATCCGGACGGCGGCGGGTTCTGCGCTCCGGGCTGTTTGGGCCGCTTCGGGTCCTGCATTGCAGGCCGTTTGGTCGCTATGTCCCGCCGTTGTGTTCCGGGCTGTTCGGGCCGCTGCGGGTTCTGCGCTCCGGGCCGTTTGATCGGTCGGTCCTGCCGCTGCCGCGTTCCGGGCCGTCTTGGCCTTTTTGCGCGGGGCGTTGCGCCATACGAGCCAGCCGTAGAGTCCTGCCAGCACGTAGTAGACCTGCATCGAACAGTCGGCGTACAGCCCCGCCTTGTAGTAGAGCGCGCCGTGGACCAGCGGCATGACGAGTCCCACGATCCACAGCCGGATGTCGGCGCGGTATTCGAGCCAGAGATAGAGCAGCCCCAGCACCACGCCGGCGATCTGCAGGATAAGTTTCCAATCCATCGTTTTATCTGCGTTGCGTCCCTCCGGATCAGGTTCCGGGGGGACGGAATTTGCCCGTCAGAACTTTACCGTGACGTTGGCCAGCACGTTCAGGGGCGCCTGCGCGAAGTAGTAGGCCATGTCGATGCGCTGGGGCGTCGGGTTGCTCCACGTGTCCATGTACGAATAGCCGTAGCCGTTGCTTTCGTACTCGGCGTTGAAGAGGTTGTTGACCTGCAGACCCAGCCGCACGCTCCGGGCGGCGCGGGTGCGGAACGTGTAGCCCAGATTGAGGTTGGTGACGCAGTAGCGGCCGAGCGAGAGCGTCTCGTTCTCGTCGTTGGTAAAATACTGTTTGCCTACGGCCTGCGTGTGCAGCACGGCTTCGAAGCCCCGGTAATGGAAGTCCAGAAACAGCGATCCCATGGCCGACGGCGAGTAGGAGATGGTCCGCTCGCCCAGATTCTGCCCGTAGGTGGGGCTGTTCGAGAGTGCGTCCACATAGTTCTCGATCCGGTTCTGGCTGAAGGTGGCGTTGGCGCCGGCGGTGAACCATCCGGTCACGCGCCACGAAGCCGTCAGCTCGATGCCGCGGCGGTAGCTGTCGGGCACGTTGACGTTCAGTGCGTCGGAACTGTCGTTGACCATGCCCGTATGCACCAGCTGGTCCTTGTACTTCATGTAGTAGAGGTTCACGCCCGCACTGAAACGGGGTGAGGTGTAGGTGTAGCCCAGTTCGTAGTCGTAGAGCTTCTCGGAGGAGGGGTACGAGTCGTCGCCGGAGAACATGTAGCGGTCCGTGAAGTCGCTGCGCGTCGGCTCCTTCTGCGCCACGGCGAACGAGAAATAGAAGTTGTGGCGTTTGCCGGGCGAGTAGCTGACGCCGGCGCGGGGATTGAAGAAGTGGTATGTCTCGTCCACGTCGATGGGCTGCATGCCCCCGCTCGCTTCGTCGTAGTTGTCGTTCACGCCCCATGCCTTGTAGTGAACGTAGCGGTACTGCATGTCGGCGAAGAGGTTAAGTCCGCGGGCTACGGTCCAGTTGGCGCGTGCGAAGAGGTTGGCGTCCTGCTTGTCCACGTCGTTGTCGTACCAGCGTTTGCTGCGGTAGTCGGCGGGATCGGTCTCCTGCATCCAGTCCAGCTCGCCCCAATGGGGACAGCTGTAATAGCTCCACGAACCGCCGAAGGCGAGGTCGAGGTTGTCCGCAGCGTAGGCCGCCGCAGCGTTCAGGCCGCCCAAGTGGTTGCGCATGAGTTTTTCGCGGATCAGGTCCCTGCGTACGGCGATTCGTTCGCCGTCGCCGTCCGTCACGAAATTGCCTTGGTCGTCGGTCTGGTAGGCCAGATGGTCGGGGAAGAGGTATTCGAAGAGCTTGGCGTCGTCCTTGTACTGCTTGTAGTAGCCGTAACCGTAGGTGTAGAAGGCCGTGGCGCTCAGCGTCCATCGGTCGCCCAGCCGCTGGCTGAGGATCAGCTGGTTGTTGATCTGCAGGTAGTTGTCGGTCTCGTCGTCGTAGAAGTTCACCTGCTGCCACTCCCCGTCCTCGCTGTTCCAGATGCGGTGGGAGTAGGCGTCCGAGGTAGAGTACATGCCGCTGCTGTTGTAACGGCGGCCATTGAGACGCATCTCGTCGCGCGTGGCGCCGTTGTAGCTGAGGTTGGTTTTGGCCTTGCCGCCGAACGAAACCAGCTTGAGCATCGTGTTGCCGTTGTAATAGCCGCCTTGGAACATGTAGGAGGTGAGGGAGGTCCCTCCGCGGCGGATGTAGCCGTCCGAGGAGAGGCGCGTCAGGCGTGCGTCCACCGTCCAATGGCCGCCCATCAGCCCCGACGAGACGTGCACGGCCTGTTTGTTGGTGTTGTACGATCCGTACGAGAGCGAGACGTCGCCGCCGAACTCGGTTTCGAGCGGGGCCGTGGACATATTGACCGCGCCGCCGAAGGCGCCCGTGCCGTTGGTCGAGATGCCCGCGCCGCGCTGGACCTGCATCGTGCCGACCGACGAGATGAGGTCGGGCGTGTCGTACCAGTACATCGAGTGCGAGTCGGGGTTGTTCATCGAGACGCCGTTGATGGTGACGTTGAGCCGTGTGGCGTCGGTTCCGCGCAGGCGCATCGACGTGCCGCCGATGCCGATGCCGGTTTCGTTGGTGGCGATCATCGAGGGAGTCAGCGCCAGCACCGACGGAATGTCGAATCCGTAGCTGTTGCGGGCGATCACTTCGTGCGAAAGGTCGGTATAGGCGACCGGCGTGCTGCCCGATGCGCGCGTGGCGGTCACCTCGATCTCCTGCAGGCGGTACATGCGCACGGAGTCTTCGGGCCGGCCCGGCCCGGCGGCTGCCGTGATCGCTTCGCTTGTCTTTGCAGGGGGAACGGCAGCTGCCGTGACAAACGCCGCGGATCGTGTCGCGTCTGCGGCGGTCGCGGCGTTCGTTACGCCTGCGGTGAGGGAGACGGTAGCCGGAGTTTCGGCGCTCGCCGTGTTTGCGGCGACGCAGAGCGCGACGGCCGCGATGGGAAGTAGAAACCTTTTCATGTCTGAACTTTTAAAAGTTAATGAACTGAAAAGGGGTATGCGTTGAAAGATTATGCATCCCGGTTTCGGCATTACCCGTATCCGGTTCAATGGGTATAATCTCAGCCTGATAGTAAGGCACCCCTTCGAAATATCGACGGCAAAGGTAATAAAAAGATTCGGGAAATCGGGAGCGGTATGCGAAGAATTTGTAAAAATAGCGATCCGACCCGACCCGGCGGCGGTTCGGCGGTTCCGTAAAGCGGGTAACGCAGTAACGCGGGACATATACCCGTGTTGCTGCGTTACTGCTGACAATTTTTATTTACGAATCCGCCCGGCCCGGTCTTCCGGTTCGCCGGCAATGTCTGTTTTTGCCGCGGCTCAGTCGCCGTTTTTCCGCCAGAGTTTCGACATCTTTTCGAGGGTTTTGCCCTTGGTTTCGGGTACCCATTTCCAGACGAAGAGAGCCGAGGCGAGCGACATCAGAGCATAGATGCAGTAGGTGCCGCCGACGCTCCATGCGCTCAGCGAGGGGAAGGTCGCCGAGACGAGGAAATTCGAGATCCACTGCGCCGCCACGGCTACGGCCACGGCCTGCGAGCGGATCGTGTTGGGGAAGATTTCGGAGATCAGCACCCAGCAGATCGGGCCCCACGACATCATGAACGATGCGGTGTAGATGATGATGATGACCAGTGCCGCAATGCCGATCGACCCGGTGAACGAAAGCGCCGCAAGAGCGGCCATGCCGATCATCATACCCGCCGAACCGACGATGAGCAGCGGTTTGCGGCCCACGCGGTCCACGGTGAAGATCGCCACGACCGTAAAGAGGATATTGACCACGCCCATCACCACGGTCTGGAGCATCGAAGCGTCGCCCGACGCGCCCATTCCGGCGAAGATGCGCGGGGCGTAGTAGAGCACGACGTTGATGCCGATGGCCTGCTGGAAAAACGAGAGCAGGATGCCGATCAGGATCACCGCTGCGCCGTAGGCGAAGAGCCGCTCGGTCTTGGCGTGTACCGTCCGGCGGATTTCGGTGTGAATCGTGCGGGCCTCGGCCGCGCCGTTGATGCGCGTGAGCACCTGCAATGCCTTCTGATCGCGTCCGGTGAGGGTCAGGTAACGCGGGGTTTCGGGCACGAAGAGGATCAGCAGCAGGAAGGTCGCCGCGGGGAACGCTTCGCTGAGGAACATCCTGCGCCAGCCGACGGAGACCCTGGCGGCCTGAATGGCTTCGCCCGTGTCGCCCAGCTGGTTGCGGATCAGATAGTTCACGAAGTAGACGACCAGCATGCCGAAGATGATGGCGAACTGGTTGCACGAGACGAGCGTGCCGCGGATCTTCGCGGGCGAGATTTCGGCAATGTACATCGGACACACGGCCGAGGCAAGTCCCACGCCGATACCGCCCAGAATGCGGTAGATGTTGAACGACGCCAGCAGCGGCAGCGACGCCTCGCCGTAGGGCAGGATGCCGCTTTCGGGCCGCCACGAGCCGACGGCCGAGACGAAGAACAGCACGGCCGCCGCGACGAGCGTGCGTTTGCGTCCCAGACGCGAGGCCAGCAGGCCCGACAGCGCACCGCCGACGATGCAGCCCACCAGCGCGCTCGATGCGGTGAAGCCGTGCATCCACGGCGTGTAGGTGAAGTCCGCCGCACTGCGGAAGAACTGGTCTAGGGCCTGCTCGGCTCCCGACACCACGGCCGTGTCGTAACCGAACAGCAGGCCGCCGATGATGGCCACCAGCACGATCGAAAGCAGATAGGCGCGGCTCCCGGTTTCTTGGGTTTTAGTCATAAGGTCAGATATACATGTTCACGATCGCTTCGAACAGCTCCTGTTTGCCGCTGCGCTGGACGGGTTCGTGCCGGCGGGCGTAGTCGGCGACCTGCTCCAGCGTGAGCTTGCCCTCTTCGAAGAGCCGGCCTTCGCCTGAGTCGTAGGAGGCGTAACGTTCGGCGAGCATCTTTTCGTAGGGCGAGTTGTCGAGAATGTCGGCGGCGATGAGCAGCGCGCGGGCCATGACGTCCATCGCGGCGATGTGGGCGATGAAGATGTCTTCGGGGTCGGTCGAGTTGCGGCGGGTCTTGGCGTCGAAGTTCGTGCCGCCGCCCTGCAGGCCGCCGCCGCGGACGATGACCATCATGGCCTGCACCATTTCGTAGAGGTCGATCGGGAACTGGTCGGTGTCCCAGCCGTTCTGGTAGTCGCCGCGGTTGGCGTCGATCGAACCGAGCATTCCGGCATCGACGGCGCACTGCAGTTCATGCTCGAATGTATGGCCGGCCAGCGTGGCGTGATTGACCTCGATATTGACCTTGAAATCCTTGTCCAGCCCGTGCGCCCGCAGGAATCCGATCACGGTCTCCGTGTCGGCGTCGTACTGGTGCTTCATCGGCTCCATCGGTTTGGGTTCGATCAGGAAGTTGCCCTTGAACCCCTTCGAGCGGGCGTAGTCGCGGGCCATGCGCAGCATGGTGGCCATGTGCTCCTTTTCGCGCTTCATGTCGGTGTTGAGCAGCGACATGTAGCCTTCGCGGCCGCCCCAGAAGACGTAGTTCTCGCCGCCCAGTTCGACCGTGGCGTCGATGGCGTTCTTGATCTGCAGCATGGCGCGGGCCGCGGCGTCGAAGTCGGGGTTGGTCGATGCGCCGTTCATGTAGCGGGCGTGGCCGAAGACGTTGGCCGTGCCCCACAACAGTTTGATGCCGGTTTCGGCCTGTTTCTGCTTGGCGTAGGCTACGATCTCCCGGAGGTTCTTTTCGTACTCTTCGGGCGTCGCGGCTTCGTCCACGAGGTCTACGTCGTGGAAACAATAGTACTCGATGCCGATCTTCCGCATGAATTCGAAACCCGCGTCCATCTTGGCTTTCGCGCGCTCGATCGGGCATGCGGACTCGTTCCACGGGAAGGTTTTGGTGCCGCCGCCGAACTGGTCGCCGCCTTCGGCGCAGAGGGTGTGCCACCACGCCATCGAGAAACGGAACCAATCCTTCATCTTGCGGCCTTTCACGACTTTTTCGGGGTCGTAGTAACGGAAAGCCATCGGGTTCTTCGACTCCAGGCCTTCGAATTCGATCTGTCCCACGGTGGGGAAATACTGTTTTGATGCCATGATATTGAATGATTTTCAGGTTGTTATTCCATTCTTTTCTCTACTTCCCGGACCCATGCCCGGTAACCTTCTTCCAGCGTCTCTCTGTCAGCTTCGGCGGGTTCCACGACCTCCAGCCTGCGCAACGCGGCGAACGCTTCGCCGCGCGTCTTGTAGTAGCCGGCGCCCAGCGCCGCGCCGCGGGCTGCGCCCAGCGCGCCGTCGGTATTGAACAGTTCGATGCGGGCGCCCGTGAGCGTCGAGAGCGTCTGCCGGAAAAGCGGCGAGAGGAACAAGTTTGCTGCGCCTGCGCGGATGACGTCGGGGCGCACTCCCAGCCCGCGCATGATGTCGATGCCGTAGCGGAAGGAGTAGGCGATGCCCTCCTGCGTGGCGCGGAGGATATGCGCCGTGGTGTGGCGGTTGAGGTCGATGTTGACGATCCCGGCCCCCGTGTAACGGTTTCCGAGCACCCGCTCGGCCCCGTT
>OODI01001036.1_pt1 | contig 12199 bp, 10 predicted proteins | sample 1671141 | NCBI WGS metagenome assembly OODI01 (sample SAMN06348126, study PRJEB24527) | human gut metagenome | biome: human gut; feature: ankylosing spondylitis patient; material: feces | host: Homo sapiens | place: China | collected 2015-10 | reverse complement strand
TTAACGATATCATGAAAATATGAAAAATGCCATTACAACTCTTTTGACACTCCTCGTGCTGGTTTCGTGCAGGCCTCATCGTACCGGCTCGGGGATGATGTTCGAAACAGATTGTCCAAAAGTAAACGAAGCGTGGGAATTGGCCGTGAAGACGGTCCGTTACAATATTCGCGACAGCATTCTGGCGGCAGGTGCCGACTATGGCGGAGAGTGGACCCGCGATGTGGCCATCAATACATGGAACGGGACGGATCTGTTCATCCCCGAGGTGATGGAACGCTCCCTGTGGCATGTAACCGACGGGCGACGAACCGTCGGACATCAATATTGGGATAAGATCATTTGGGTGCAGGGAGCCTATTATCACTATCTGCTTACCCGCGATACGAATTTCCTGAAAGAAGCCTATATCTGCTCGCGCAATACGATGAAACAGCTCGAGACGGTGGCTTACGATCCGAGCTACGGCCTGTTCACGGGACCCTCGGTGTTCAACGACGGCATATCGGCATTCGAAGAACCCATTTACGATGCATCCAAACCGGACCTTTCGGGCGTCATGCGGCATAATACGCAGAATATAAAGTGTCTGAGCACGAACTGTGTTTATTATATGGCGTATCGGGCTTTGAACGAGATGCACCGGATATTAGGAGAAACCGAGCATGTCGAGTATGCAGGCAAAGCTGAAACATTGAAGGAAAATATCCGCCGAAATTTCTTCAGTCCGCGGGGAAAACTCTATTATGCTATCGACGAGCAAGGCGGAGTTCATAAGCATCAGGAGGCATTGGGAAATGCCTTTGCCATTCTCTCCGGTATCGTAACCCCTCTGGAAGGACACTTGACGCTGATTCGAAACGAAACGACCGAGTACGGAGTCCCTTCGATCACGCCGACATTCAAGCGATTTTCCAAAGAGCGTCCCGGACGGCACAACCGTTTGATCTGGCCCTTCGTCAATGCCTTTTATGCAGAAGCCGCCTTGGTGACCGGTGACTGGGATATTTTCGAACACGAATTCAGGGCGATGGCGGCCTTGGCGTTGGATGAAGATAAGGGAAATTACAATTTCTATGAGATATTCGATCCCGAAACAGGGAAACCGGAAGGTGGAAATCAGGCCGGCCGCGCCGTATGGCACTCCCGCCGCCACCAGACTTGGTCGGCGACAGGATACATGACTATGGTCTGTCAGGGTATCTGCGGCCTTCGTCCAAATCCGGACGGCATAGAGATACGGCCCTATCTGCCGAGAGGAATCAATCGGCTGTCTATCAAAGGACTAAAATTCGGGAAGATGACACTCGACATCGACTTGCAGGGACAAGGTTACCGAATCGTCGATTTCCGGGTCGACGGCCGGAAATCCGCGAATCATTTCATCGCGGCGGACGAGACAGGACGGCGACACATCGAGATCCGGTTGGATCGGCCTCGATTCCCGTGATCGCGCCAACCCTACACGCGTCTGCCCGAAAGCGGTACGGAGAATCCTCCGCACCGCTTTTTCTTTGCCCGAAGGTAAAGAACGCTCATACGGCCGTTCGATTCTGAAATATCCCGCAGCATTCCCTTTTCCCGTTCGGATCACTTGCTCGTGCCGACACGTTCTCCGCCGATCTTTCGCACCCGGATTTCGAAATCATCGCGTGAGACGAGTGCGCAATTGCGCACTTTTGTGCGATAATTATATACGGTAGAGATCGAGCAGCGCAGGAACGAAGCGATCTTGGCACTATCGGTAATACCCAGCCGCAGTAACGCGTAAATGCGAAGTTCCCTGTTCAAAAGATGCCCGGATTTGGGAACGATCTGTTCATCTTTTTTCAACAGGGCATTGAAATCGGAGACGAAATTGGGATACATCCCCAAAAATATGTTGTCGAAATGGGTATACAGTTCGTCTATTTCATGTTCGATCAACCGGTTCGATTTCAATTGCTTGAAAAGTTCCTCCATTTGCCGGTTTACAGCCAGCCTGTTCAACGATTTACGGTAGGTTTCGAATTTGTCGATGTAGTTCGAATGCAGGTCGAAGAATTGAGTGATATACTGTTCCTTGACCATATTCGATTCGGTAAGCAGACTATTCGTTTCGATGATTTCCCGGTTTTGCTCCGTCAGTCGGACATTGCTCTCGGAGAGTCGCTCCTTGATCTTGGATATATTTTTCATCTGTTTGAGGATCTGAGCGATAAGCAAAATAAGAGATAGGGACAACAAACTGATGAGTAGTAGCGACCACTGAAGGTTGTGTTTTGCAGCGGCCTCTTTATCGCGAAATGCGGCGTTGACCATCGTATAAAACTCCGCCATTTGCGTGGTACGAACCTGCGCACCGCCGAATACGGCATCCTCGATGGCAGACTGGGCATATTTGAAAGCCCGTTTCTCATCGCCTGCGTCGAAATAGATAAGTGCTAGATTTTGAAGGGCGGAGGTCTCCTTGATAGCGCACCGGATGTCCGTTATGGCAGAAATCGTGTAGTATTTCTTGGCCAGATCGAGTCGGTTCATCCGTTGGTAGAGTTTGGCCAGCTGATGATTCGAACTGGCATAATCGGGAGTGTCTCTCGGCGTTTGAGCGAGAAGGTCCGCAAGTATCCTTTCGGCAAGAGCGTAGTTCGATGGATCGCCGCTGTTCATAAGCTGTGTCACGCGATTCGAACGATACGTTCTGGATCGGGGAGCAGCTGTTTTCATTAGCGAATCGCGTAGCGCCGTCTTGATATCATGGTATTTGTTCGAGCTGGCCAGACCGTAATGGTCGTAAAATTGGATGCAGACTTCGTAATACCTGCTGAGCATCTCTTCGGGGAGCTGCGAAGGATCGATCGATTTCAGAACCGCCTGGGAGTCGATATACCGGCCGGAGAAAGAGTATAACGGCGCCAGTTGCAGCAGCGATTGATATATTTTTCGAGAGGATTTGAGTTCGCGAGCGATTTCGAGATTCCGCTCGACGTAGCGCACCGCCGAATCGAGGATGTATTTTCGGTACTCCTCATAGAGTTTCAGATTTATATCGTACTCATGTTCTGCGGAGAGCGAATCCGCTCGAAGCATCCGTTTTGCCTCTTCGATCGTTCGGTCTTTTTCCCGGATGAATGATACCTTGTTGTCGATAGCATGATCCAGGCAATCGGTCAGTTCGTCCGGCTTTTCACCGTAACAACCTGAAAGTCCGGATAAACATATCAGCAAAACTACGTGAAAGAATCTTGTTTGTGCTGACGACATACCGAGCTTCATATCTTAGGAGTTTATATTTGATGTCATCAGTATTTCATTAAAATCAGGACACTGATGAACTGATTTGACAAATCTACTGCAATATCTGAAAGATGTTTTAGTACCTGGTAGGGGCTCTTCTCAATTATACAAATTCAATATGCTTTGACAAATTTACTAACTTCAATGAGAATAATCGTATCTGATATAAGATTTATGTAGTTTATAAAGACGGTTCCCGACAATCAATCTATTTAAAACTTGATTTAAAGGCTTCATAAATCTCATCAAGTGAATAACCGGGTATGGGAGACCTCCAGAAAGAGTTACTGTGCCCACCTCCTTCACCATCTTCGGAAGGATAAACGATAACCGGAGGAATCATCACACTCGTCGAATCACGAGCCTCCATTCCATCGAGATCGATCAACCGGATCGGATTGTTCCCGCAGAAAACATACGGACTATGGTATTGCTGCAAGGGATCTTGCGAGAGCCACCGTCCTCGTTCTCGGTCGTACATTCGGGCGCCGTAGTCCGAGAACGGCAGGCCTGCGAACGATTGATCCTCCTTTCCGTTGAAGCGGTCGCGGTTATCCGAAACAGGCAGCGACGCGGTATCCCACCGTTTGCCGAACGGTTGGTAGTCGTTGCGTTCGAGCACGTTATCCTTGTCTGTCGCCACGACACGCACGCTTCCTAAATGATCCGTCAGGGAATAACGCACCTCGGTGTCGTTGCCGCTTGTTGCTACGATCCGCCCGCCGCTGAACGCTGCACTTTCCAATCCAATTGTATTGGCATGCTTCTCATATACCAAAGAACCCCAATAGTACAAGCCGTTCTCTTCGGTGTCCGTCACCGAAAGTTTCGTACCGTCTGCAAGGTACGAATATTTCGCGACAATCGATACTGTTCCAAATAGTGTGTCTGGGGAGGGATAAATAAAAAAGTCTACAGATTTTTTAGATTTGTAGTGACGAACCAACAAAAACTAAAAAAGGAGTAGACTTATGGTGTTGACAAAGGAACAACTTTCCGAATTAATATGCAAACATTCGGAGCGGGAAAATGGCCTTCAGGATCTGTTGGAGATCTTGTTGGAGAGTATGATGGTCTCGGAGCGCCGGGAATATCTCCGGGAAAACTCGGCATCAGGGAATAAATGCAACGGCTTTCGTCCGGGACATAGTTACGGTCATGGCCGTACGCTGACGTTCCGGATACCCCGTGATCGCTACGGGAACTTTCATCCCCGGATCCTGGCGATCCTTCGCCATCAGGAAGACGAATGCGAACGTCTTGCCGGAACACTTTACACGAAAGGACTTACGCAGGAACAGGTCGGCGAGGTATTCCAGGATATCTATGGCGAGCACTACAGCAAGGCGAGCATTTCGCGAATGCTGGACTACCTCCGAGAAGATGTCTCGCAATGGCTCACGCGCTCTTTGGAGGCTTATTACCCGATCGTCTTCATCGATTGCGTACACATGAAGATCCACCGCAAGCGGAGCGTAGAAACAGAAGCTTTCTATGTAGTGCTCGCCGTGCGTGAAGACAAGCGGCGCGAGGTGTTGGGGATCTTCAATAAGCCCACGGAAAGCGCCCTGGGCTGGGGCGAGATGCTCGCAGAACTGCATGAACGAGGCGTTCGGAAGATCGGCCTGGTGTGTGCTGACGGGCTGAAGGGTCTGGAGGATATCATCAGTGCGGTCTTTCCCGGGACGCCGCTGCAACGCTGTACGACGCATCTGAAACGCAATCTGCTGAGCTGCGTGCGCAACGGCGACAAGGGAGAGCTGGCCGAGGATCTGCGGCAGGTATTCCGTACGGGAGACCGCAGCTATACGGTGGAGAGAGCTTGGGAACAATGGCAGGCGCTCTGTGAGAAATGGGGGAAGGATTACCGCAGTTTTCGACGACGGGCGGAGGATCCGGCCTACAAAGCCTACTTCACCTATCTGAATTACGAGGCAAGGATTCAGTCGATGATCTACACGACGAACTGGATCGAGCGTCTGCAGAAGGATTTTCGACGGGTTACACGCATGCGGGGAGCCATGCCCAGCGAGGAGTCGGTACTGCTGCTGATGGGTAAAACGGCCATGGATAAGAAATCCTATCTGAGGCCGGTGCCGCGGATCGACCTGGATCGGGAATTATTCCCCGAGTGAAGACTATAACACAAAAATAAGATCCACACGCCGCGGCGTGTGGATCTGAAAACAAGAATCGCTATATTTGCATATCTGAGGAATCTGAAGGCGCCTATCCAGACACACTTTTTGAAACACTACCTTCGGGACATATCCCTTTTTGGTGTGTCTACAATCGGAAAAGCACGGCATCGCTCAGCGATGCCGGCAGTTCGCCGCCGCCCCATGCGGCGGACTGCAACTCGCCGAAGCTCGTGCAGTACCGGCCGCCGGCGTTGAACCGCACGGGTAACCAAACGTAAATCCGCTTTCGCCCCCTCCCAAAAAAAATCGCTATCTTCGAAGCATGGAACTCACGATACGTCCGATTCGCAGGGAGGAATTCCCGTTGTTGGCCGATTTTCTCTACGACGCGATCTATCGCAGCGACCCGTCGTCGCCCCTGCCGCGACAGATCATCGAACATCCGTCGCTGCGCATCTACATCGCGGATTTCGGCACACTTCCCGACGACCGCTGCCTGGTCGCGCAAGCGGAAGGGCACGTCGTCGGAATGGTCTGGGTGCGCTGCATTCGGGCCTACGGATATATCGGCGAAGGCATTCCCGAATTCGTCCTGTCGGTCGCGGCTCCCTGCCGGGGACAGGGCATCGGCACAAGGTTGATGCGCGAGATGCTGCAACGGCTCTCCGCAGCAGGGTATCCGGAAGCCTCGCTTTCGGTGCAGCGCCGGAATCCGGCCGTGCGTCTCTACCGCCGGCTCGGATTCCGCACCGTGAAACGGACACTCGAAGAATATATCATGGTCTGCGACCTCCGCGACGCGGATTCCGCCGTTGCGAACCGAACGGCTGGAACAGAGTAGAACACTGCGTCCAAAACAAAGGCGTCCTGCGGCAATTGCCGCAGGACACCTTTCATCCGATCGGAAGAGGCTATTATGCGCGCCCCTTGTACTCGAAGCCCAACTCCTCGATCACCTTCCGAATCTCGGCGGCGTCCGCCGTCCCCTCGACAGCCACCGTTCCCGCCGTCAGATCGACTTCGACGGCCGTGACGGAGGGCAGCAGCGCGAGATTCTTCTCGACGCTGGCCTTGCAGTGGTTGCAGCTCATGCCGCCTACGCGATAAATCTGTTTGGTCATACTCGTATCGTTTTTTCTGTGAATGAACCGTTTCATCAGGGCATAGGCCAGCAGAGCCGAGAGCAACGCGCTCGACGCGACCTCCACCCACGAATAGCCCGCCTCGCCGTGGCAGGCCGCATGTACCGCCCCCGAAGGGACGAACCACGCTGCCGGCAGCAGATAGTCGATCGCCAGCCCGAAGCCCACGGCTCCCGCGACGATCGCCCCCAGGTAGGCCGTCAGCGTGCGGCGTCCCAGCACCTTGCCGATCACCAGAATCGACGCCGTGTTGGTCGCCGGTCCCGCCATGAGCAGTACCAGCGCCGCACCGGGCGACAACCCTTTGAGCATCAGCGCCGCCGCAATCGGAATCGATCCCGTGGCACAGAGATACATCGGAATCGAGAAGAGCAGCACGACGGCCATATTCAGCAGCGGCTTGTCGGCGAACGAGGCGAAAAAGTTGTCGGGCACCAGAATCGTAATCAGCCCTGCGACGAGCAATCCCAGCACCAGCCAGCGGCCGATGTCCTGGATCATATCCACGAATCCGTAGCGCAACGCCTCCACGAACCGGCTGCCGCTGCGACGAACCTCGCCGCCTTCCGCCGCCGGAAGGATACCGTCGGTCTCGCTGCGGGTCAGCCGATTGACCGTCCACCCGCCCGCCAGCGCTGTCACGAGCGCCACGACGGGCCGGATCACGGCGAAGGGAAGGCCCAGTACCGAGTAGGTCGCCACGATCGAATCGACGCCGGTCTGCGGCGTGGCGATCAGAAACGACGTCACGGCACCCTTCGACGCCCCCTCGCGCCGCAGCGACATCGCCGTGGGAATCACGCCGCACGAACACAGGGGCAGCGGCACGCCGAAGAGGGCGGCCAGTGCCACCGAGCGGAAATCGGGCTGCGAAAGGTAGCGCGCATAGAGCCTGCGCGGGACGTAGGCGTGGATGACTCCCGCCAGCAGGAATCCCAGCAGCAGGTAGGGAGCCATCGTATTGAGCAGGTAAAGAAACGGCGTTATATATTCCATGATCGTTGCAGTTTTAAGGTCTAACGGAAAATCGTCCCTCGAAAGTATCCCGTGCAGCCGCATAGAGCACATGCCGCCGCAGGAGATGCCCGACGGGCAAGGCCGGATGATCGAATCCGCCGAGGTTGCGCATCCCCAGCCGCCGCATCACCCGCTCCGAACGAAGGTTCACCGCCGCCGTAAAGGAGTACACCCGCGGCAGTCCCAACCGGCCGAAGGCATCGTGCAACACGGCCCGCGCCGCTTCGGTGGCATAGCCCTGCCCCCAGACCTCGGCGACGAACCGCCATCCGATCTCGATACAGGGTGTAAACGACGCCTCGAAGGCCGCACGGTGCAGCCCCGTCAACCCGATCAACCGTCCGTCCCCGCGTCGTTCGACGGCATACAGTCCCCGACCGGACTCCGCCCATTCGGCGACGATCCGATCGAAAAAAGCGTCCGACTCCGCCCGCGACAGCGGGTGCGGGAAAAACTCCATTACCCTCCGGTCGGCATTCATCGCGGCCAGCGGCTCCCTGTCCTCCGGAAGCCACTCCCTCAGCCGCAACCGCTCCGTCTCCAAACGATACACCATGTCCAAATCCGCTAAGGGAACGGGTACGGTTTTCGAGCCGCACCGTGTTCCGAATTATTTCACATACAACCGGTAACGGATCGACCACTTGCCGCCCGGCGGGATCGAGCGGAATCCCCACCGTTCGCGGTCGGGCAGATTCGGTGCATCGGTGGCCCACGACTGCGGCTCGGGACAGCAGTAGGGCACCTGCCCGCCGTTGTTCCAGAGCGTCCAATAGAGCGTCTGGGAGTCGACCTCGTAGAAAACCCGCACTCCCGTACGGCGATTCTCTACCACGGAACCGCGGAAAGGCCGGCCGTCGACCTCGATCTCGCGCACCGAAAAACCAGCTTCGATCGCCTCGCAACCGGTCGCCTGCAACCCTTCGGGAGCACGCAGCCGTGCAAACCGTTCGTCGAGCGGCAGCAGCCGTCCGGTCGGGAGATTGCGTCCGCTCAACTCGAAACGTTCGCCCACGGCCATACGGAGCCGGTAGTCCGCCGCATCGCCGCCGGCGAAGGGAACGTTGAGCGGCGTGTGGAATCCCACGCCGACAGGCATGGGAAGGTCGCTCTTATTGCCGAACATCACCTCCTGCTCCAACCCTTCGGCCGAAAGCCGGTAGGTGATCTTGCACTTGAAGGCGTGCGGGAAATCCCGATAGATCGCATCCGAGGCCGCATTCGAATAACAGCGTGTTTCGATCAGCACCTCGTCGGGCGTCTCGACGGCCTTCGACACCGCGAACGGCTGGCTTTTGAGGATGCCGTGATGGTAGTTGTTCTCCTCGGGACGGGTAATCGGGAAGCGGTATTCGCGGCCGTCGAACCGAAACCGTCCGTCGGCGATCCGGTTGGGCGGAAAGAGGATCGGCACGCCGTAGACATGGGGACGCCGAAGGAATTCGTCATGCTCCCGTTCCGACGGCGTGCGCAACACCTCCACTCCCAATCGCGTATGGGCCAGCCGCACCAGATTCGCCCCCACCGACGGAACGAGCAAGGCCGTGTAGTCCCGCTTGGTGAACTCCACGGCCTGCGTCCCGTGCCATTCGCACGAACGGATCATCGCTCAGAGCAGTTTCGACAATTTGTCGACGATCTCCGCCTTGGTCGTCGCACCCACGATTCTGGCGACCTCCTGTCCATCCTTCAGAAAGACGAGCGTCGGGATGTTGCGCACCTTATAGGTCGCCACGATGTCGTCGCTCTTCTCCGCATCGCATGTGCAGATCAACACGCGGCCTTCGTACTCTCCGGCCAACTCTTCGACAATCGGCGCCACCATGCGGCAGGGACCGCACCATTCGGCACCGAAATCGATCAAAACAGGGAGTTTCGAGGCGGCGACCTCGCCGTAATTTTCAGTTGTCAGTTCAATTGCCATAATTCACCTGATTTTTAATTTGTTGTTTTGATTATATAACAGTATACTTTATATCATTGTCTTCGAAGAACGACACCAATCCCTGCGTAAGGCTCACCTTGTAACTCTTCGAAAAGAGATTGAGCGACACCTGTGCCTGCCGGTCGTAAACGTTCAGCCGCAGCAGGGTATTGCCCTTCGCCTCCTTGACCGAACGGCCCATCCGTGCGATCAGGTCGCGCGTGATCTCCTCGACGGCCAGCTGCACGTGCACCTCCTTGACGGCCTCCTGCAACTCCGACAGCTGCATCATCGACGTGATGCGGAATTCCAGCTCCTGGTCGTTGTAGGGGCGCGGCTGTACCCGTCCCCGGATAAAGAGGAAATAGTCGCTGAAAAGGTATTTGCGGAAATTCTCGTAATCCTTGCCGAAAAGCGCGAACTCGTGCGTGCCGTTGTAATCCTCCAGCTTGAACTTTCCCCACGGCTTTCCGGTCTTGGTCGTCAGGTTCTGCACCGCGACGACCATGCCCGCCACGGCGATCTCCTTGCCCTTCAACTCGTCGAGGTGATCCAGATCGCCCACCTGCGTCTTGCACATGTTGCGGATGATCACCTTGTAGTCGTCGAGCGGATGGGCCGAGAGATAGAGTCCGATCACCTCGCGTTCCTTGTTGAGCTTTTCGAGCTGCGACCACTCGGCGCAGGCGGGAATCACCGGCGGCGTGATGTCGGTCGTTCCGGTATCGCCGCCGAAGAGGCTCTGCTGGGCGTTGTTCTTTTCGCTCTGATAACGCTGTCCGTAACGCATCAGCTGCTCGATGTAGGTCACGCCGTTGTTGTCGCGCTGATCGACACCGAAAAACTTGCAGCGGCTGAATCCCGAAATCGAATCGTACCCTCCGGCATAGGCGATATTTTCCAGGCACTTGCGGTTCACGAGCGAATAGTCGACCCGTTCGATGAAGTCGTAAATGTCCTTGAAGCGCCCGTTCTTCGTCCGTTCGGCGATGATGCTCTCCACGGCCGCTTCGCCGACACCCTTGATCGCCGCCAGCCCGAAGCGCACGTCGCCCTGCTTGTTGGCCGAGAATTGCAGCATCGACTCGTTGATGTCGGGGCCGAGCACATTGATGCCCATACGCTTGCACTCCTCGGCGTCCCACATGACGGCGTCGGTGAAGGCCTGCTTCTTCGGGGCCTTTCCGGCGAGCACAAAGTGGCCGCCCGGGGCGTCGGTGGCTTCATAGACGGTCGGATTGTGGCCGCGGGCCTTGAGGTACTCGGCTGCCATCAGGCCGCCGATGCCGGCGCCGATGACCATGACGTTCTTGGCTTTCTCCGGCTTCGGGAGACCCTTGTACTCCAGGCAGAGCGCCGGGTTGCGGGTGCAGGTGATGTGCTTGGCCTTCGGGTCGATGACCTTGTCGTAGCAGCCCTCGGTGCAGCCGATGCAGCGACGGATCTCCGTCTCACGGCCTTCCATGGACTTGTTGCACCATTCGGGATCAGCGAGCTGCGCACGGCCGACGGCGACCATGTCGATCTTGCCCTCACGGATGAGCTGATCGGCCAGAGCGGGGTCGACGATGCGGCCGACGCCGATGACCGGGATGTTCACGCGCGCCTTGATGGCGGCGATGTTATCCATGTTGAAGCCCGGCTCCAGGTTGTAGGGCGGCACTTCGTACACGGTCGCGAGGCTGCGGGCGTTGCCGCGGGACAGGTCGATCGCATCAACACCGGCCTCGGCGGCCCAGTTGATGAACTGCACGGTCTCGTCCTGCGTGGTCACGGCCGGGAGCATCTCGTCGATGGCGTCCAGACGCATGAGCAGCGGCATGTCTTCCGGCATGTTCTTGCGCATCTCACGGATGACCTCAAGATTGAAGCGGCAGCGGTTCTCCAGGCTCTGGTTGCCGTACTCGTCGGTGCGCTTGTTGAGCGAGGGGTTCATGAATTCGTGCGGCAGGTAAGTGTGCGCGCCGTGGAACTCGAGCGCGTCAAAGCCGGCCTCGACGGCGAGCTTGGCGGAGTAGCCGAACTGCTTGACGATCTCGTGGATGCGCTCGACGGTCAGCGTGTCAGGCGTCTCGAGCTTGTTGGTCTTGTCGAAGAATTCTTCGGGCACGAAGCCGCCGTGCCAGATCTGCACGGCCGCCTTGCCGCCGGCGGCATGGATCGCGTCGGTGACCTTGCGCAGCTGGTCTCTGTGGTGCTCATTATAAAGGCCGAGGTACAGGTATGCATGGCACTCGGGGCAGATGGAGACAAGCTCGACAATGTTCAGGCCGCAGCCGCCGGCTGCGCGCGCCGCGTGGTAGGCGGGGAGATCCTCGCCGACATCGTTCTTGTCCTTGACCATCTTGGTGTTCATACCTGGCAGGACCACACGGTTTTTCAGCTCAAGCCCTCTGAGCTTGATGGGAGAAAACAATGCATCGTAACTCATGAAATACACCTTTCTTCATTGAAATGGATCCAAATCTGGTTTCCTACACGTCTGCCTGAGAGCGGAGTTCCTTAAATATGTCCGGCAGACCCGGGAATGATCCGCCGGAGACCGGCCGCTGGTGGCCGGATTCCGCTCCTCATCAGCTATTGTAGAAATTTTAACACTAGGCTGCGGAGCGTGTCGGAAAGAATGTGTCGTAATCATGCGCGGGAAATGTACAAAAACTTCAGTTTTATTGTCACTTTGCGACGGTGATGTGGCGTAA
>OODI01001033.1_pt1 | contig 12221 bp, 9 predicted proteins | sample 1671141 | NCBI WGS metagenome assembly OODI01 (sample SAMN06348126, study PRJEB24527) | human gut metagenome | biome: human gut; feature: ankylosing spondylitis patient; material: feces | host: Homo sapiens | place: China | collected 2015-10 | reverse complement strand
TTCTCTGGGGGTTCCAAAGGGGGTATTCTCTTTGGAAAGAGAATACCCCCTTTGTTTGCTCCTGCCGCTTGCAGGCGGCATCTCACGTTCCCTTTTAAGGGAAGAAAAAGGAGAAAAGAGCCATGTATGAATACTTTCATGTAAAAGTCGCCGCCAATGCGTCACCCATGCTTGCCAGATATTCGATCGATCCCGAATACCAGAACATCATTGACCGCGCGGCGGCGGAGGGCTGGCGGTATGTCGGTTTTCTGCCCGTGCAGCAGACGTTGTATGGCGCGATCCTTGAATATGACCTCATCTTTGAGCAGGAGAAGAAATGAATCTGATTTTTGACACCCACGCCCATTATGACGATGAGGCGTTCGACGCTGACCGCGAGGAATTGCTCGCGTCCATGCCCGAAAACGGCGTGGGGCTGATCGTCGACCCGGGCTGCGACTTGGATACCTCGCGCCGCGCGGTGGAGATCGCGGAACAATATCCTCACGTCTACGCCGCCGTCGGCTGGCATCCGGAAAACTGCGCGCCCTACACGCGCGAGAGCCTCGACACGCTGCGCGCATGGGCAAAGAACCCGAAGGTCGTCGCCATCGGCGAGATCGGGCTCGACTACTACTGGGAGCAAAACCCGCCGCGGGAATTCCAGCAGGAGGTTTTCCGCGACCAGCTCGCGCTGGCGCAGGAATTAGGTCTCCCCGTCATCGTGCACGACCGCGACGCGCATGCTGACTGTCTCGCCATCGTGAAGGAGTTTCCGCAGGTGCGCGGCGTGTTCCATTGCTTTTCCGGCAGCGTCGAGATCGCGCAGGAGCTTATAAAGCGCGGCTGGTACCTGGGCTTTGACGGCCCGCTGACCTACAAGAACGCGAAGAAGACCGTCGAGGTCGCAAAGGTCGTCCCGCTTGACAGGGTGCTTCTCGAAACGGACAGCCCTTACATGGCCCCCGTTCCCGTGCGCGGCACGCGCAACGACTCGCGCAATGTGTCCCATATCGCGGCAAAATTCGCAGAAATTCGCGGCATGAGCACAGATGAAATCATCGCCCTGACGAACGAAAACGGCCGCCGCTTTTTCGGCATTCAATCAGTGAAAGAGGAACGAAGCTGACCGCTTCCGCTCCGCTTTTTTCATTTCAAAACTGAACGGCGCGGCAAATTTGCTGGCAATATTACCCGATTTTGTCCGCATGTTTATTCTTCCGCTTTAGTCAAGTGTGACTAAGTTGCGAATTTTCCCGCATTTTCTGTTGACGTGTGCTTTTCACGGTGCTATGATACCCACAACCTCAGTATGATTTTCGGAAAGGATTTCGACGAAATGTTCTCTTACACTTCTCGAATGTTAATGTGCATGAACATGGACATGGCGATGCCGATGCCCACGATTGCTCATGCTCATTTGCCTGCCCGATACGCACAGGAACGAAATTGCCGCCGCTGATTGAAAGCGCGCAGAAGGGTCTTGCCACCCGAACATCGTTTGACCTGAAGCGGGGAGCTCATGAGCTCCCCGCTTTTTTTGTTTGCTTTTGGGATAAAGGAGGAATTCACTTGATCGAACTCAAGAACATTTCCAAGGACTTCGGCTCGGGCGAAAAGGCCGTGCACGCCGTGCGCGACGTGTCGCTCTCCATCGGCTCGGGCGAGATCTTCGGGATCATCGGCTTCTCGGGCGCGGGCAAGTCCACGCTCGTGCGATGCATCAACCTTTTGGAGCGGCCAAGCTCCGGCAGCGTCTTCGTCGCGGGACAGGACTTGACGGCGCTCTCTGCCAAGGACCTGCGCGCGGCGCGCAAGAAGATCGGCATGATCTTCCAGCACTTCAACCTGATGCCGTCGCGCACGGTGGCCGGAAACGTCGCCTACCCGCTCAAGGGCAGCGGCCTGAGCAAGGAGGATATCCAGAAGAAGGTCGCAACGCTCTTGGAACTCGTCGGCATCGGCGACAAGGCGGACGCCTACCCCAGCCAGCTCTCCGGCGGACAGAAGCAGCGCGTCGCCATCGCCCGCGCCCTTGCCAACGACCCACAGGTGCTTCTGTGCGACGAGGCGACCTCCGCGCTCGACCCGCAGACAACGAAGGCGATCCTGCACCTTCTCAAGCACCTCAACGAAACGCTCGGCATCACGATCGTGCTCATCACGCACGAGATGGCTGTCGTCAAGGAGATCTGTGACCGCGTCGCCGTCATGGAATACGGCCGCGTCGTCGAGCAGGGCGAGGTCTTCACGGTCTTCGCTGAGCCCAAGCAGGACATCACGAAGAGCTTCATCCACACGACCTCGAACCTCCAGAAGGTCGAAGCGCTCATCGCCGAGGATTCCCCCGTCACGCGTCTCCAGCCCGGCGAGCTCATCGTCCGCCTGTCCTATGTTCAGCGCAACGTCAACGAGCCGATCATCTCCGCCGTGTCGCAGATGTTCAACGTCTCGCTCAACATCATTTTCGCCGATATCACCATCGTGCAGGATTCCCCCATCGGCGGAACGGTCGCCATCATCAGCGGCGAGAGAAAGCAGATCACGAAAGCGATCGAATACCTGATCGAAAAAAATGTCGGAGTGGAGGTCATCAAAGATGCAAGAGCTGATCGTTAACATTGCCCCGAACCTTGCAAGCAAGCTGCCGGACTTTTATAAGGCCCTCGGCGACACGATGCTCATGGTGCTCTGGTCGGGCCTCATCTCGTTCGTATTCGGGCTTCTGCTCGGCGTGGTGCTCACGGTGACAAAGCCGAACGGCATTTTGGAGAACAAGGTCGTCTACCAAATTCTCGACAAGCTCGTGAGCCTGTTCCGCTCCATCCCGTTTATCATCCTGCTGACGTGGGTCATGCCCATCACGCGCGCACTGGTCGGCACGGTGCTCTATGTGCGCGGCGCGATCGTGCCGCTGGTGTTCGGCTCAGTGCCGTTTTTCACCCGTCAGGTCGAAAGTGCGCTCGCCGAGCTCGACGGCGGCCTTATCGAGGCGGCGCTCTCGATGGGCTCGAGCCCGCTTGAGATCATCTTCCGCGTGTATCTCAAGGAGAGCATCGCGGCCATCGCGCGCGGCACGACCATCACGATCGTGAGTCTCTTAAACCTCACGGCCATGGCCGGCGTCGCCGGCGCGGGCGGCCTCGGCGACTTCGCCATCCGCTACGGCCACGACCGCAACATGGCCGACATCACGAACGTCACCGTGCTCGTCCTTGTGCTCATCGTCTGCGTCATCGAATTTGCCGGCGGACGCATCGTCAAAAAGAACACGCATTAACGTGATCCCCATACAGCCCCTGCCCACCCCATTACAAAAAATTATTTTAACGGAGGATATTTCCATGAAGCTCAAAAAGTTCTTTGCCCTCGCCCTTGCAGCCGCCGCGCTCGCCCTCGCGCTGACCGCCTGCGGCTCCAAGGCCGACGACTCCGCCGACAACAGTGATGCCAACACCGACAATCAGACCGGCGAGACCGTGACCGTCAAGCTCGGCGTGGTCGGCGGCATCTATGACGACCTGTGGGCGAGCGCGAAGGCCGCGCTCGCCGACGAGGGCATCGACCTCGAGATCGTGCAGTTCTCGGACTACGTGACCCCGAACAACGCGCTCGCCAACGGCGACATCGACCTCAACGCCTTCCAGCACCGCATTTATCTCCAGAATGAGATCGACAACTACGGCTATGCGATCCAGAACATCGGCAACACCTTCATCATCCCGCTGAACCTCTACTCCCAGAAGGTCAGTTCCGTTGACGAGCTCAAAGACGGTGACGTCGTCGCCATTCCCGACGATCTGACCAACGGCGGCCGCGCGCTCAAGGTGCTCGAAGCCGCGGGCCTCATCGAGCTCGACCCCAACGCCGCCTTTAACCCCACCGTTGACGATATCACGAGCTGCAAGGTCAACATCACCATCGAGGAGCTCAAGGCCAACACCATCCCCTCCGTCCTGCCCGACGTGGCCGCCGCGGTCGTGAACGGCAACTACGCGCTCGACTTTGGCCTCAAGACCGACGAGGCCATCTACAAGGACAGCGTCCTCGACGTGGAGGAGTACTGGAATCTGATCGCCGCGCGCACCGCTGACGTCGAAGACCCCGACACCGCCGCCATCTATGAGAAGGTCGTCGAAGCCTTCCAGTCCAGCGCGACGGAGGACGTGTTCAACAACACCTTCGGCGGTTACTTCATCGCAGTGGGCTGGGATCAGGACTTGATCAATCAGTAAACACCATCTGACCGCCGCCGCGCTCCCGCAACGCAGGGAGCGCGGGCGGCGGTACGCCTTTCCGGGAGGAATTTATTATGGCGCTTGATCTTTCCGCGCTGCGGCGCATCATTGCAGACGAAAACCGCCTGCTCACCGGCGCGGACATTCCCGCAGAATACCAGAGCGACGTGCTCGGCCGCGTCCACGGCAGCGCCGAGGCGCTCGCCTTCCCCTTATCCACCGAGGAAGTGAGCGCGCTCCTGAGCTGCGCGCACGAGCACCGCGTTCCCGTCACGCCGCGCGGCGCGGGGACGAATCTTGTCGGCTCTACCGTGCCGCTCGAGGGCGGCATCATCCTCGACCTTTCCCGCATGGACCGCGTGCTCGAGCTCGACGAGGACACGATGACCGTCACGGTCGAGCCCGGTATGCTCTTGCAGGACTTGCAGGCCTATGTCGAAGCGCGCGGGCTGTTCTACCCGCCCGATCCCGGCGAAAAGGCCTCGAGCATCGGCGGCAACATCAGCACGAACGCCGGCGGCATGCGCGCGGTGAAGTACGGCGTCACGCGCGACTATGTGCGCGGGCTCGAGGTCGTGCTCGCTGACGGCACGGTGATGCAAGTCGGCGGCAAGCAGGTCAAGGACGCGAGCGGACTCTCGCTCAAGCACCTTCTCATCGGCTCGGAGGGAACGCTCGCCGTCATCACAAAGTGCCTGCTGCGCCTTGTTCCCAAGCCCGAGGCCTCGCTCAGCGTGCTTGTGCCGTATGCCGACCTGAAAACCGGCATCCAGAGCGTTTTGACCATCCTGCGCGCGAACGCGAACCCCACGGCAGTCGAATTCATGGAGCGCAAAGTCGTCGCGCTTGGCGAACGCTTCTGCGGCGTCTCTTATCCCCGCCCCGACGCCGGCTCCTATATTCTCTTGACCTTTGACGGCAGAAGCGAAGAGGTCACGGCCAATGCCGCGCGCGTGCGCTCTCTGGCGCTGCAAAACGGCGCGCTCGACTTTATCGAGCTCTCCGACGCGCGGCAGTGCGCTGACATCTGGCGCGTGCGCGGCGCGCTTGTCAAGGCCGTGGAGGCCGTTTCCGAGCAGGAGCCGGTCGATATCGTCGTGCCCATCAGCCGCACGGCGGACTTCATCCGCTTCATCAACGACTTGGAAGCCCGGAGCGGCATGCAGATGGTCAGCTTCGGCCACGCGGGCGACGGCAATGTGCACCTGTGCGTCGTGCGCGGCGAGCGGGATGAAGAAACGTGGCAGCGCGAGCTGCACGAAAACATGGACAGAGCCTATGCCGAAGCCTATCGCCTCGGCGGCGTCGCCTCCGGCGAGCACGGCATCGGGCTATCGAAGCGTCCCTACTTCCTGCGCCAGACGGCGAAGGAAAATTTACAGGCCATGAACGCCATCAAAACGGCGCTCGACCCGCAGCATATCTTGAACAACGGAAAATCTTATCTCACAGGAGGAAACAATAATGCAGGCACTTTCTGACCGCACCGCGAGCTTTACCGATTCCGTCATCCGCCGCATGACCCGTATCTCCAACCAGTACGGCGCGGTGAATCTTTCCCAGGGCTTCCCCGACTTCGACCCGCCCAAGCCCATCCTCGACCGCCTCTCTCAGGTCGCCTACGAGGACTATCATCAATACTCCATCACCTGGGGCGCGCAGGACTTCCGCGAGGCGCTGGCGAAGAAGCAGTCCCACTTCATGGGCCGCGACATCGACCCCAACGGCGAGATCGTCGTCACCTGCGGCAGCACCGAGGCCATGATGGCCGCAATGATGACCGTCGCCAATCCCGGCGACAAGGTCGTCATCTTCTCCCCGTTCTATGAAAATTACAGTGCCGACACGATCCTCTCCGGCGCGGTGCCCATCTATGTGCCGCTCACGCCGCCGTCGTTCACGTTTGACCCCGAAGTGCTCGAGGACGCGTTCCGCCAGCACCCCAAGGCGCTCGTGCTGTGCAACCCCTCGAACCCCTGCGGCAAGGTCTTCACGCGCGAGGAGCTTGAGATCATCGCGGGTCTTGCCAAGAAATATGACGTCTACGTCATCACCGACGAGGTCTACGAGCACATCATTTACGCCCCGCACCGGCACACCTATTTTGCGACGCTGCCCGACATGTGGGAGCGCACGCTGTCCTGCTCGTCGCTTTCCAAGACCTATTCCATCACCGGCTGGCGCCTTGGCTACATCATCGCCCCGCCGGAGATCATCGACCGCGCGAAGAAGGTCCACGACTTCCTCACCGTCGGCGCGGCGGCGCCCCTACAGGAGGCCATCATCCCCGGTCTCAACTTCGGTCAGGACTACTACGACGCGCTGCAGGCCGAGTACACGCACAAAAAGGACCTGTTCTTAAAGGGCCTTGACGACCTCAAGATCGTCCACAATGACCCCGAGGGCGCTTACTACGTGATGCTCGACATCTCGGAGTTCGGCTACGAGAGCGATCTTCAATTCTGCGAGGACCTTGCAAGCAAGGTCGGCGTGGGCGCGGTGCCGGGCTCGAGCTTCTTCCGCGAGCCGGTCAACCACCTCATCCGCCTGCACTTCGCCAAGAAGGACGAAACGCTCACCGACGCGCTGAACCGCCTCGAATCCCTGCGCGAAAAGATCCCTGCCAAGGGTTAAGAAAGGAAATTCGCCATGAATGCCCTGAGAGAAGAGTGCCAGCAGCTTCGCGACGAGCTCATCGCACTGCGGCGGGAATTCCACCGCGATCCAGAGCTCGGCCTGCACGAATACCACACTGCCGCGCGCATCGAGCGCGAGCTTGATAGGTGCGGCATCCCGCACGAGCGCGTCGGCGAGACCGCCGTTGTCGGCCATTTGACCGGCAGCGGCAATGGAAGCGGCCTTGTCGTGCTGCGCGCGGATATCGACGCCTTACCCATTCAGGAGACGAACGACGTGCCCTACCGCTCGCAAACGCCGGGCATGATGCACGCCTGCGGCCACGACGCGCACACGACGTGTCTTCTCGGCGCGGCAAAGGTTTTGAGCGCACACCGCGCGGACTTTGGTGGCGAGGTGCGCTTCCTCTTCCAGCCCGCCGAGGAGATCGGTCAGGGCGCAAGGCCGCTCATCGCCGCGGGCATGCTGGATGGCGCACAGCGCGTCTTCGGGCTGCACACGGCGTCCGACCTTCCCGCGGGGACCGTCGGCGTCAAGCCGGGGGCCAACAACGCGGGCGTCGACCACTTTATCATCCGCATCCACGGCAAAAGCGCGCACGTCTCCACGCCGCAGCTCGGCGTGGACGCGCTCTATATCGCAAGCGAGCTCGTCGTCGCGCTCCAGTCCATCGTCACGCGCATGACCTCGCCGGTCGAGCCGGTGCTCATCGGCGTGGGCAAGCTGAACGCCGGCACGGCCTACAACGCCGTGGCCGAGACCGCCGTGCTCGAGGGCACGACGCGCATGTTCTCGCCCGAGAGCCGCGCGCACCTTCGCGAAACGATCAACGCCGCGGCCGCACACATCTCCGCCCTTTACGGCGGCACGGCAGAGGTCGAATGGGACGACTTCGCCACGCCGCTCACGAACGACGCCAGTGTGTGCGGGGAGGTCGAGCGCGCCGCCGACGCGCTCGGCATCCCCACGACGGCAAACCGCGCGCTGTCGCTCAGCGGGGACGATTTCGCCGAGTATCTGCTGCAAACGAAGGGCGCTTACGCCTACCTCGGCACGGCAAACCCCAAAAAGCCGCACACCTGCATCTCCAACCACCGCGGCGATTTCGACATCGACGAGGAAACGCTCCCCCTCGGCACAGCGCTCTACGCGGCATACGCGCTGTCCGTCCTTGATCCGCAGTTTGCCAAATAATTGTTTTTTTCGATGAAATCGCCTTAGTCGTGTGCAAATTTCGATTTTACTTTTTGCGTTATTCTATCTAAAATATAGTCCTCGCCACTGTCAGCACAGCGGCGGGGATTTCTTTAGCAAATTTGGAAAAGAGGTTAATTATGAAAAAGCTGTTTTCTCTGCTGCTTTGCGTCGTGATGGTGCTCTCTCTGGTCGCCTGCGGCTCGAAGACTGATGACGCGCAGACGCCCGACGAGCCTCAGGACACCGCTCCCGAGCTCTCCGGCACGATGAAGGTCGTCGCCACCGGCGACGTCTACGGTCCCCTGTTCGACGCGTTCACCGCCGACACCGGCGTGGAGGTCGAATGCCTGTCCATGTCCTCCGGCGAGGTGCTCTCCAAGCTCCGCGCCGAGGGCGGCACCCCGTCCGCTGACCTGTGGTTCGGCGGCGGCATCGACGCGTTCATGAGTGCCAAGGACGACGGCCTGCTTGAGCCCGTCACCTTTGACGCGGCCGCCGAGCTCGGCGACGAGTACAAGGATACCGAGGGTTACTGGTATTCCAAGGGCATCACCATTGTCGGCTTCCTGCTCAACAACTCTCTCATGGAGGAGCTGGGTCTGACCGCTCCCGAGAGCTGGGATGACCTGACCGACAGCCAGTATGCCGGCGAGATCGTCATGTCCAACCCTGCCGTCTCCGGCACCAACTACGCCGTGGTCAACGCGCTGCTGCAGGCCAAGGGCGATCAGGGCTGGGACTACTTCGATGCCCTGAATAACAACATCGCCTACTACGGCAAGCGCGGATCCGACCCGAAGAACAAGGTCTCTTCCGGTGAGTTCGCTGTCAGCATCTCCTACATCGACGCCAGCATCGAGCAGGCCGCCGAGGAGAACGACCTGACCATCGTTTACCCCTCTGACGGGATGCCCTGGGTCCCCGAGGGTGTGTCCGTGTTCAAGAACGCTGAAAACGTCGACGCCGCCAAGTACTTCGTCGAGTGGCTCTTCAGCAGCGACGATCATCTCCGTCAGCTCGCCGAGATCGAGCAGAAGAACGGCATCAAGGTCATCAAGCCCTCCATCGAAGGCATTGAGCTGTCCTATGATCCTACGCTCCTCATGACGGAGGACCTGTCCCTGTTCGGTTCCCAGCGCACCGAGATCCTCGATCGCTTTGAGCCCCTGATGGGCGACAAGGCCGCCGCGGAATAAATGAAGTCCGCCGGTACGATTCAAAAAAATACAGAAAAAAGGGCATCTCACGATGTCCTTTTTTCCCTATGTGAAAACGCGGCCGACAGGCTGATCTTACTTGTCCTGCTCGGGAGCGTGCTGCTGTTCATTCTCTGGCCCATCGCGTGCATCGCGCTGCGGAGCCTGCGCGGCGCGGACGGCGGCGTGAGCTTTGCAATGTTCGGCACTGTTCTGCGCCAATACGGCGAGAGTCTGCGCAACAGCGTATTTGTCGGCGTTTTTACGGCGGTGCTGTCCACTATCCTCTCGCTCTCAGCGGCGCTCGTATGCGCCACGGCGCGCGGGTGGAAGAAGACGCTCTGCATGGTCATCATGCTCGTCGCCATGGTGTCGCCGCCGTTCGTCTCGTCGCTTGCCTATATCCAGCTCTACGGGCGGCGCGGGTGGATCACCTACCGCCTGCTGCACCTGAGCCTGAACCCCTACAATCGCTGGGGCGTCATCCTGATGCAGTCGATCTCGTTCGTGCCGCTCAACGCAATGTTTCTCTCCGGCATCCTCGAAAAGCTGGACGAGGGCAGCCTTCGCTCGGCGCGCGACCTCGGCGCATCGGGCGGCGCCATCCTGCGCGATATTGTCCTGCCGCTCATTCGGCCCGCGACGCTCGTGTGCCTGCTGCTCTCGTTCGTCCGCTCGCTCGCGGACTTCGGCACGCCCATCATCATCGGCGGGCGCTTCAGCACGCTGGCCGCGGACATCTATTTGCAAGTCGTTGGATACTCGGACCTTGAAAAGTCCTCGGCAATGAACATGTTCCTGCTCATCCCGTCCATTGTGTTCTTTTTCGTCTACCGCGCGCTGATGCGCCGCTCGGACAGGCTGACCGACGCCAGCCGCACCGCTCAGACAGAGCTTGGCCTTTTGCTGCCGCATTGCGGCGCGATTGGCTGGGGCATGATCGCGCTGAGCACCGTTTTCTTCGTAATGATCGTGCTGCAATACGGCTGCGTGTTCCTCTCGGGCTTTTTGAAGAGTGCGAAAGGTGTCTACTCCTTCACGCTGCAATACTGGGATCAGCTCTGGCGCATCGGCTCGTCGACGATGCTGCGAAGCGTTGAATACGCGCTCATCGTCTCCATCGCCGGCACGGTTTTTGCGATGCTCTTCGCCTACTACATGGACCGCCGGCGCATCATCGGCCGCAGCCTTTTCGACTGCCTGGCGACGCTGCCCTATATGCTGCCGGGCACGTGCTTTGGCATCGGCTACATTCTCGCGTTCAACCACGCGCCGCTCAAGCTGACGGGCACAGCCCTCATCGTGCTGGCCAACATGCTCTTCAAGCAGCTGCCGACCTCCACGAAGATCTGCACCGCGTCGCTCGCGCTCCTACCCGAAGTGCAGGAGCGCTCGGCGCGCGACCTTGGCGCGGGACGGCTCGCTGTGCTGCGCGATGTGGTCTTTCCCGCACTGCGGCCCGCGTTTTTGAGCTGCTTTGTCTATAACTTCACGAGCAGCATGACGACGGCGGGCTCCATCATCTTTCTCATCGACGCCAAGCGTCAGCTGGCCGTTTTCAAGCTCTTTGACGCGGTGTATCAGGGCGATTACGCCCTTGCCTCGCTGATCGCGAGCGTCATCACCGTCATCGTCCTTCTTGTCGAAGGCCTCGCCTTCCTCATCACCCGGAAAGGAGAAAATCGCCGTGTATCTCGAACTTGACCGCTTGAGCAAGCAGTTTGACGGCAAATACGCCGTGCATGACCTCTCCCTCGGCCTGGAAGAGGGCGGACTTTTGTGCATTCTCGGCTCGTCGGGCTGCGGCAAGACGACCACGCTCAACATGATCGGTGGCTTTCTCAAGCCCGACGGCGGCAGAGTGCTCCTCGACGGGCAGGATATCACCGCGCTCCCGCCCGAGCGGCGGCCGGTTTCGACTGTCTTCCAGTCCTACGGTCTGTTCCCGCACATGAGCGTGCTGCAAAACGTGACCTACGGACTCAAATTCCGCGGCTATTCCCGCGCGGAGGCAAAGGAAAAGGGCCGCCGGTACCTGAGTCTCGTTGGCCTTGCCGAGCGCGAGGACGCGCGCATCGGCGAGCTCTCGGGCGGCCAGCAGCAGCGCGTGGCACTCGCCCGCGCGCTCATCGTCGAGCCAAAGCTCTGCCTGCTCGACGAGCCGCTCTCGAACCTCGACGCGGCGCTGCGCGTGCGGATGCGCGGGGAGCTCAAGCGCTTGCAGCGCGAGCTCGGCACCACGATGGTCTTCGTCACACACGATCAGGAGGAGGCGCTCATTCTGGCTGACTCCATCGCCGTGATGAGCGAGGGCGAGCTCTTGCAGCTCGGCTCGGCAGAGGAGGTCTTCCGCCATCCCGCAAACGACTACATCGCGTCATTTCTGGGCCTCAACGACATTGTATGGAAGGATGACGGCAGCGTACTGAAGGTCATCCGCCACGGAGAAAAGGGGTAAACTTACCATGCTTGTTGATATGCACCTGCACGAATGCACCTACTCGACCGACAGCTTTCTCCACCTGGAGGAGATCGTCTCTATCGCCAGGCAAAAGGGGCTGGACGCGATCTGCATCACGGACCACGACAGCATGGGCCTGCGCGAGCGCGCGGAGGCCTATTCCCGCGAGATCGGCTATCCCATCTTCGTCGGCGTGGAATTTTTCTCGCTCTGGGGCGATATCACCGCCTGGGGGATCGACGGCATCCCCGACCAGCGCGTCAGCGCACAGGACCTTATCGACCTGGTGCGAGAAAAGGACGGTTTCTGCGTCTCCTGCCACCCCTTTCGCAGCAACAATCGCGGGCTGCGCGAGCACCTGCGCGACGTGCACGGTCTTGACGGCGTGGAGGTCCTCAACGGCAGCACGCCGCTTGAGGAGAACCGGACGGCACTGCGCTTCTGCCGCGAGCTGGGGCTCAAGATCGGAAGAGCACACGTCTGAACTCCAGTCACATCACGATCTCGTAT
>OODI01001012.1_pt1 | contig 12353 bp, 10 predicted proteins | sample 1671141 | NCBI WGS metagenome assembly OODI01 (sample SAMN06348126, study PRJEB24527) | human gut metagenome | biome: human gut; feature: ankylosing spondylitis patient; material: feces | host: Homo sapiens | place: China | collected 2015-10 | reverse complement strand
CGAATCAAAAGGTCGTGGGTTCGAATCCCGCCGGGCTCATCACAGAGGCACAGCATAAGGCTGTGCCTTTTTGCGTGCTGTAATGGCGTACTTCCGCTGTATTCTTTTGCCGCGTGCGTTGACGCTGTCCGCTGAAAATGCTACAATAGAAACAAACCATAGGGGAGGAAGCAGCATGAACATCGGGATTCTGGGGGCGGGCAATATCGCCGGGTCGATGGCGCGCACAATTTGCGGGATGGCGGCGCAGGGACGTCCCGTCACGCTGTACGCGGTCGCATCGAGGTCGCAAGAGAAGGCGGATGCGTTCGCCAAGGCGTATGGCATCCCACGCGCGTACGGCAGCTATGCGGCGATGCTAAACGATCCCTTGGTGGAGTTGGTTTATATCGCCACGCCACACAGTCATCACGCGGAGCAGATTCGCCAGTGCGTTGCGGCGGGAAAGCCGGTGCTGTGCGAAAAATCGTTTACGGCGAACGCGAAGCAGGCGGAAGAAGTTCTGCGGGAAGCGGAAGCGGCGGGTGTGTACGTCGCGGAAGCCATCTGGACGCGCTATATGCCCGCGCGGGGGATGATTGCGGACATCATCGCGTCCGGCGAAATCGGTGAGCCGCGGTTCTTGTCCGCCAATCTGGCGTATGATGTGGAGCACAAGGAGCGTATTAGCCAGCCGGAATTGGCGGGCGGTGCACTGCTGGACGTGGGCGTGTATCCGCTGAATTTCGCGTCGATGGTGTTCGGCAACGACATTGTGCGCGTTGAAAGCAGCGTGCAGAAGCTCGGTACGGGCGTTGACCGTACGGAGAACATCACTTATTTCTACCGCGATGGCAAAATGGCGCAGTTGATGGCATCCGTTGCCTTCAATTCTGACCGGCGCGGCATCGTCTATGGCACGAAGGGCTTCCTGATGGTCGATAACGTCAACAATCCGCACGAAATCGCGCTGTATGACAAGAATCAGCGGGAAACACCGCGGGAGGTTCGCCCTGTGCCGGCGCAAATTACGGGCTATGAGTATGAGGTGGAGGCGTGTCTGCGCGATATTGCCGCCGGACGGCTCGAACCCGCCGAAATGCCGCACGCGGAGACGCTGGAAATCATGCGGCAGATGGACACGCTGCGGGCAGCGTGGCAAATCCGCTATCCGTTTGAATAATCAATAATTGCAAGGGAAGAATAATGTGGAAGAATTGATGATTCGCCGGGCGGTGGATGCCGATATTCCGGCGCTGGACAGGCTGCTGTTTCAGGTGCATCAGGTGCATCACGAGGCGCGTCCGGATTTGTTCAAGGCGGGCGCGAAGAAGTATACCGACGCGCAATTGAGTGCGATTCTGGCGGACGACAAAACGCCCGTGTTCGTTGCGGAGCGCGGCGGCGCGGTTGTGGGCTACGCGTTCTGCATCCACAAGCAGTTCGTGAACGACAACAACATGACTGACATCAAAACGCTCTACATCGACGACCTGTGCGTGGATGAGCGGGCGCGCGGCGGGCATATCGGCACGCGCCTGTACGAATATGTGCTGGACTTTGCGCGTCAGCAGGGGTATTACAACGTGACGCTGAACGTGTGGGCGGACAACGTAAACGCGCGCAAGTTCTACGAGAAAATTGGGCTGCGCGTACAGAAAATCGGGATGGAAAAGATTCTATAAGAAAAGGGAGCATCCGCGAAAGATGCTCCTTTTTGCTATTCTGATTTTTCTTCCTGCTTCCGCGGCTGATCGCGCATTTCGCTCGGCGTCATGCCGTAATACTTCTTGAACGCGCGGCGGAAGCTGGTCGGGTTGGTGTAGCCGAGGTCGGCATAGAGGACGGTCAGGTTGCAGTCGCCGCTGGTCAGCCGCCGCGCCGCCTCGTTCATGCGCAGGCGCTCCAGATAGACGCTGAAATTCTGCCCGGTTTTCTCCTTGAACATATGGCTCAAGTAGGTGTCACTGATGTTGAAGCGGTCGCCGACTTTGCTCAGGCACAGGCTGGGGTCGGTGTAATTCTCCTGCAAATAGCGCTCAACATCGGGAATCGGCGTGGATGGCGACGACACCTTCACAAAGAACTCGCACAGGCACAGCGCGTCATCCTCCAATTGCGCAAACGTCGGCGCCGGGCTGTACAGGCGCTCATCCAGCTTCTTCAATTTCGCCGCCATCTCCTCCGACTGCGGCGGAAGCACCTGAAAGCGCGCCTTGAACAGCGTGTTCTTCAGGTCAGAAAGCAGCATGTTCAGCAGCGGCAGGGGCAGGCTGCGCTCCTCAACGTTCTCGCGGTGGATGAGGGCGAACATGTCCGTCGTCTGATCCTTGTTGCCGGTGGTGATAAAGTGCAGCAGCTTCGCCGAAATCTCGATGGGGTAGTACCAGCTCTGCGTGTCTTTGCGGATGAAATCGTAGGGGAGGAAGATATGGTGCTTGGCGGTGTAACGGGAGGCGGCGCGCGCCTGCTCGTAGCTTTCCCACAGCCGAGACGGCTGCGTGCAGCGGCTGCCCACGCCCGCGTAGAACCACAACCCGGCATCCGCCAATTCGTCGTGCAGCTGAATCACGTGCTGCTGGAGTGTCGCGAAGGAATCCGTGTCGTCGTTGGCGTATGTTGCCAGCACGACAAATTCACCCGCCAGCGTCGCGTAGTAATACAGCGGATACGCGCCGGACAGGTGCCGTCCCAGCGCTTCCGTGATGGTGTCGTACTCCACCTTCGGATCTGCAACCTCAGAATTCTGCCGATTCGCGACGCAGAACAGCACATAATGGTGGATATTCCCCGTCAATCCGAGCGATTCCATCATGTATTGGAACTCATCCTGCGACGCGACATGTCCCGACAACAGCTTGCGCAGGTACGATGCATTGATGACCGGGCGCTGTGCGTCGATTTCGCGCTGCAGCTGCGCGTTCGCATCCTCTGCCTCGCCAAGCTGTGTCGTCAGCTGGCGAATCGGCTTCATGGCGCGGCGAATCAGCTGGATGATGACCAGCGCGCCGACCACGAGCGCGGCGAGAAAAATCAGCAGATAGATGCGCAGAAACTGCCCTGTCGCCTGATTGACCAGACTGTTCGGCAGCAGCAGCAGATACTGCCGCCCGGAAGGGCTTACGCGGCGAAGAATCCGGTAATCGCCTTGGAACGCCGTTTGATTCGCATCGAAGGTGAGGGGAGACAGCGCAACCGCATTGCCGACGCTGAAAAGCGGCGTACCATCGGCAGAAAGCACATACACGGCGGCATCCGCGATATTTTCAGGCAGCAGATATTCCCGGAGCGCACTGCCGTCCAGCTCAAACGCCACGACGACGGGCATCGACGGCAGCTGTGCGCCGCTGATATCCATCAAGACCGCCAACTCGCCGCTGCGCCCGGAAAACTGCCCGTAATCAACAAACGTCGGTTTGACGGTCGCACTTTCCATTGCCGCAAGCCAATTTTCGTACTCGCTGGCGCGGAAAGAGCGTGTGCGGCGGTAGTACAACTCCGCTGGAACAGACTCGCTTGACGTCAGGATATGGTTGGATTCCTTCAAATACAATGTCGAGCGGATGACGGGCAGGCTGATCAGCCCGTACTGCCGGATGGTCAGGTTCTGCATCATGCGGTAGGCGGCGAGAACGTAGTTTGCATCCGTCTCGTCGTGCATGTTCGACAGGCGCAGGAGCGTTGCGTCCGTGCGCAATTGCAGGGAGTAGTCGCTCATCAATTGCAGCTGGCTTTCCATGCCGCTGGACACGCGCGTGAGGTGGCTGCGCTGCTGCTGCCAGTAGCTGTCACGGACGCGGCTGTCATAGGTGAAGCCGATGATGACAAGCAGCGCCAAGCAGACAAACAGGAACATCGTATAGGAAAAGGCAATCCCGGAGGCACGTCCAAGGCGCGCGCGAAGGGTCTGCCACGGTTTCTTTCGGGTCAAGAAATTCACCCTCGTCTCTCAAAAATTCGGGAGGCAACCAGCTTTTCAGCAGAAAGCGCAAAGATACTTTCCATTGTTATTATACCAGAAAACTTGGATTTTTCAAGGGGTTGCGGGGGAAGGGTACAATTTTTGACCCCTTGAATCACCAGAAATGTACCCCGACGGAAAGAATTGTGCCTTGCGCGGAAAGCGCTTTCATGCTATGATGCAATCAACGCAAAGGCGACGGCGGACAACGCCGGGGCAAGCCGATGCAAAAAGAAAGGAAGGGTTCCAAGATGAAGAAGCTCCTCGCAATGGCGACCTCTCTGGCGCTGCTGGCTACGAGCGCGATCGTTCCGATGACGGCGGCTGCCGCAGAGGAAAAGGAAGTAACCAAGCCTGAAAAGATTACCATCATGGTTGACACCACGCTGGTCAATCAGGCGAATGGTCGCGACGCTTTTGAAGCGCGCTGGGAAAAATTGACGGGCATCGATCTCGTCATCAACCAGCCTGACCACTCCGCTTACTACGACGTCATGCAGCAGACGATGGCTGACCCCGACCAGTGGCCGGACGTGCTCATCATGTCTTCTACCTATTATTCCGACTTCGCGGCGAACGGCGCGCTGTGGGATATGACCGAAGCGTGGGAGAATTCCAACACGAAGAACTCCGGCCGCTTCACCGGCGACAGCGTTATCGAAGGCTTGAAGATTAACGGTCGCCTCTACGGCTTCTCTCCTGCCCGCGGCAACGGTTGCATCACCTACGTCAAGAAGGCGTGGATGGACAAGGCTGGCATCACCAAGGCGCCTACCAATTGGGAAGAGTACGCTGCCATGCTCGACGCCTTCTCTAAGCTGGGCGTGGATGGCAAGACCACTTACGGCACGTCCGCTGCCGGCTTCATCGGCAACGAAGCGCCCTACACCAACTACCTGCCGGAATTCTATCAGGATGCGTACCCGTCTTTCATCCTCAAGGATGGCGTGTATGTTGATGGTTTCACCCAGCCGGAAATGGAAGCTGCGCTGGCACGCCTGAAGGAAGGCTACGACAAGGGCTGGATTGACCCCACCACCCTGACCAACTCCACCAAGGACTGCCGCAATAAGTTCTACGACGAGCAGTTCGGCGTGTTCACCTACTGGGCGGGCACTTGGGCAACCAACCTCAAGACCAACCTTGAAGCGAATGGCCATGACTCTGAACTGATTGCGCTGCCCCCGATTGCGGAAGTCGGCGCGTACTTCGACCGTATCCCGCCGGTCTGGTGCATCACCTCTACCTGCGAGAATCCGGAAGGCGTGTTCGCCTATTTCATCGACACCATGCTCGACGGCGGCGATATGCAGATGCTGTGGACGTATGGCGCGGAAGGCACCCACTGGTCTCGTGCGGCGGAAACCGTGCTGGACAAGACCTATGAAGAGGGCACGTTCCACTTCCTCGAAAACCTCGAAAAGGCTGGCACCCTGTACACCAAGAACCACATCGACCCGATGCTGAGCCTTGCTTCCTTCGCGGAAGGCTACCCGGATCCCAAGTCCGTCAAGGAAGAAGCTCGTGCGGCATCCGAACTGTTCAATGCCAACTCCAAGCTGGCCGCCATCGTGCCGACCACCGAAGAAATGGGTGAATACGGCGCGGAACTGACCCAGAAGAAGAACGAACTGATTGCCAACGTCATCATGGGCAAGCTGACCTATGAGCAGGCGATGGAGCAGTTTGAATCCGAAGGTTACGCTGCGCAGTCTCAGGAAATCGTTGATAGCCTGAACGCGCTGCTGAACAAGTAATCACAACCCATTCCGCCGGGGACGGTTGGCATCCGCTGACCGTCCCCGAGACGGGATAGAGTGTGTTTCTAAAATGAGACCGGTGCAGTTTCGAGCAGATTTTCTTGCAATTCAAGGATGAAAACCGAAGGTTTACTGGCGGTAAATCGAGGTTTGAAGACGCAGAAGTGCAAGAAAAGATGCCGAAAATGCTGCCGGGCGAATTTAGAAACACACTCTAATTATGCCAGCTTGTCCGCCGCCGAACGGCACGCCGCCAGCGCGTCGTCATCCGGCGCATCCTGACAAATCACTGTATCTACGATATTCAGCCCCGCGTTGTCACGCTTCCAGATGTCCATCCACTCGCCGCCGCCCCAGCCGTAGCTGCCGAACAGCACCACCTTCTTGCTGCCCAGCACGGGCGCAACCGCGTTCCACATCGGCTCGAACTCGTCCTCTTCCAGCTGCTCCGCGCCCATCGCGCTGCATCCGAAAGCGAACGCGTCGTAGTTCGCCGCCTTATCGGCAGTAAACTCGCTCGCAGTGAAGAGATCCGCGTGCGCCTGATTCGCAATGGCCTCCGCCATCTGCTGCGTGTTGCCCGTGCCCGACCAGTAAATGACTGCAATCTTGCTCATGAGAAAAACTTCCTTTCAATGTCGTCCTATTTTCAAGCGAAGATGAGCAGATGGCTCAGGAGAGCGCAGAAAATAGGAAATTATGCGCGGACGGTCAGCCGTTCAAGCGGCCATCCGGCGCGGAAAAGCGTCTGGTATGCCGCGCGGCACGCCTTGTAGCGCTGGAAAACGCGCATCGCTTCGCACTCGTTCGTGTACGCCTTCCAGCATCCGCTGCATCGGCAGCCGCGCCCGCCGTCGCGCATAAACGCGATGACGTCGCTGAGGGGATAGCCGAGGAAGACGCCGATTTCGTGCGGGAAGCAGGGCGATTCCGCCAAGCACTGCCGCAGGAACGCCAATGCGCCATCGGGGGATGTGTCCCCGTAGCCCATTGCCCGCAGAAACGCCTGAACATCCGCCTGTGCAAGCAGCGCCGCGAGCGCCTCTTGCCGGTAGACGTACACCAGCGCGCGCTCCTGCTGTACCCGCAGGATGCTCAGCGACACGCCGCGCGATTCAAGCGCTGCCTGCACACGCCGGAACTCCGCGCGAAAGCCCGTCGCATCCGCGCAGGACGAGGTGAACAGGCTGCCGACCTTCATATTCGCCAGCGTCGGGGAGCCGTGGTCAATCAGCGCGCGTTCCAGCATGATGGTGCCCTCCTGCATATGTTAGTCTTGGCTAACGCAGATATTCTACATGATAACAGGCAGTTTGTCAAGCGAAAAAGTTAGACGATGCTAACTTTTTTTGACGAAAAAGCAACGAAAAAGCTGCCTCCGATGCGTTCAGAGGCAGCCTGCTTATTTTTTTGGGGATTACACCGTCCCGCACGCATCCGCGTAGAACGCGTTCATTGCGTCCTCCGTCGGGAAGTTCGCGACGTACATCATGTTGCCCATTGCGCCCGACAAAGCGTCCGGCACGCGGCCGACCATCTTCATCTGCGCGGCGTACTTCGTCATCAGCTGCTCGTGCGACAGACGGAAGTGCTTGCCGTCGCGGCGACCCGCAAATGCGCAGAAGGCGTGCTCACCCTGCGGCATCAGCGTGCTGTCATAGGCAATCATATCCGCCCAAATCTTGTACACGTCGGTCGAGTTGGCAAAATTCATCATGTCCGGCGAGAAGCCGCCGCACGGCCGCATGTTGACCTCCAGCGCAACCACGTCGCCCTTCTTGCCCATCGACGGCTGATCCTCTGTCAGGCGGAAGAACTCGAAGTGCACGAACCGGCTGCGCACGCCGAAGGACTTCACCGTCGCGCGGCCCGCCTTGCGGACATCATCGTGCAAATCCTTGACGATGTAGTACACGGAGTTGTCGTCGTTGTTCACAATGTCCATGATAGAGATGGGACTGACGTTGCCCGTCTCGAAAATCGGCTCGCCCTTGCTGTTGATGATGGCGTCATAGCTGTTGACTTCGGCGTGGATAAACTCCTCCATGATGTAGGAAACTTCCAGCTCTTTGACGATGAGGAAGTGGCGGAGGTCATCGTCGCTAGACAGCTTGTAGGTGTGGGACGCGCCCACGCCGTTATCCGGCTTGACAATGACGGGGTAGCCGACTTCGCTGATGAACGCTTTGCAGCCGTCGAAATTATCCACCATATGGTAGCGCGCCGTCGCGATGCCGGCCTTCTGATAGTATTCCTTCATCTTGGACTTGAACTTGATGCGCGGCATATCGCTGACTTGGAAGCCGCTGGTGATGTGGAAATCGGTACGGAGCATGGCGTCGCGCTCCAGCCAGTATTCGTTGTTGCTCTCCAGCCAGTCGATACGGCCGTATTTGCTGATGAAGAACGCGACGGCGCGGTACACCTCGTCGTAATTCTCCATGCTGCCGACCTTGTAGTATTCGTGCAGGGCGCTCTTGAGTTCGGGCAGGAGGGTATCATAGGGCTGATCACCGATGCCGAGAACGCGCAGCCCGTTATTGCGCAGCTGACGGCAGAACTGCCAGTAGTTGACGGGGAAATTCGGGGAAATGAAAACGAAATTCTTCATGGTTTGATTCATCCTTTTGTTTTTACTGAACCGAAGGTTCATTGGATAAACACGCGGGCATTGCCTGAAAGTGTTACCAACTCAATCGCGAAATGGGTGTCGAGAGGGTCGAAGACCCTTCGTGGGTGCAGGGCAAATGAAACGGGACGAAGTCCCCCTGCCGGAGTCCAGAGGCAGAGCCTCTGGCGCCTCCCCTCATAAAATATGCGGGACATGGTAAGCCACTTGCTGATACCACCAGTCCCAGTCGTGCTTCACATCGTAGCCCCAAATGTCGAACCAGACGTGAATGTCCTTCTGCGCACAAATGTCGCGCAGGCGGAATGTGCTCTCCGGCACTTCCCACGCGCCCTGCCCGACGACAACCACCGCCTTGTGGTCGTTGTACAGGCGGATAAACGGGTGGTCAGGCGAAATTCCGGCGAGATAATCCACCGGAGAGTTGGCATACACCAGCTCATCCATGTAGCCGGGGAAGCCGTATTCGCTGGTGTAAATGCCGCTGAGCGCCAGCAGCCCGTCGAACGTCTCCGGGAAGCGGAAATACAGGTTTGCCGCGTGCGTCGCGCCCAAGGAGCAGCCGAACGCAATGATGCCCGGCGTGCCGTCCCAGCCGTTGCGGCCGTTCGTCATGGACTGGATGAACGGCGCAACCTCGCGCACGATGTAGTTCATCCACGCTTCATGGCGGCGGATGCGGTCGTGCGGGTCGTAGGTCGCGGAGTACGTCTCCTTATCCAGCGTGTCGATGGAAAAGACCATGCACTGCCCGGATTCAATCCACGGCGCCCATGCGTCGGTCATGCGGTAGTTCTCGAAGTCGAAAAAGCGCCCGTCTTGGCAGGGGATGAACAGCACTGGGCGGCCGGCGTGGCCGTACACCTTGATTTCCATCTCCCGCCCGACGGAGGGGCTGTACCATTTTGTGTAATATGTCTGCATGGGTTGCGCCTCCTATTATTCGCGATTGTAGAACAGAATGTGCATGAAGAAGGGAATCTGCTCTTCCCAGCAGGCTTCGCAGTGGTCACCGTTGGGGACGATGCGGCTCGTCAGCAGCACCTGCTTTTCCAGCAGACGGCTTGTTACGGCGGCGTACTGCTTGCGCATGTTGTCGTGGTGCGCCATCTCGCGCGAACCGTAGTCCATATAAATCACGGTGTCCGGGGCAAATTGCGCGTCGCGAATCAGGCGGTCAAGGCTGCGCGTGGCAAACCAGATGCTCGGCGAAAGGCACGCCGCGCGCGAATACACGTCGTTAAACGCCGTCACCGCGTACAGGCTCATCAGCCCGCCCATGCTCGACCCCGCAATCCACGTCGTTTCGCGCCCCGGCAGCGTCGGGTACTTTTCGTCAATCATGCCTTTCAGCGTATGCGCGAACCAGTCCATCGTCGTGCGCCCGCGCCCGCGGATGTAGCCGAGCTTCGGGTCTTCAAACGTGAAGGGGGAATATTCGCTCAGCCGCCCGTTATTCGGCGAATGGTTGCAGTCCACCGCAACGACAATCAGCGGCGTGTTTGTCGATTCAAGATATTCCTTCATCCCCCAGCACTTCCCGTAGGTCGCGTCGGAATCGAAGAAAACGTTATGACCATCGAACATGTACAGCACAGGATAGCGCGCTTCGGGGTTCTCCTGCGCTTCGTCGGGGACGTACACATAGACGGTGCGTCCTTCGCGCCCGCTCAGCTTCGGGATGGGGGTTGTCCATTTTTCAATCATGATGCTTATTCCTCGGTGTTGGTGTTGGGAAATGAAATTTTCCCAACGATAGTGTAGCACAGCGCGAAACAGAACTCAACCGTTTGCCCCGGAAAAAACAAAAAAAAGCATTTTCGGCGGACGCAAGCGGGGCAACTGGCAGTTGCTTGCGCAGGAAAAGCGAATGTGATATAGTAAAGGCGAGGTGATGATACTGATGGAAGCCAAGGATGTGCTTTTGAAGCTGCGGACAGAACACGGGCTGTCGCAGGAGACGCTCGCGGAGAAGCTGTTTGTGACGCGCCAAGCCGTGTCCCGCTGGGAAAGGGGCGATACCCTGCCGAACACGGAGACACTCAAGCTGCTCTCCAAGCTCTACGACGTCTCGATTAACACGCTGCTCGGTTCTCCGCGGACGCTGATTTGCCAGTGCTGCGGTATGCCGCTCGACGACACGACCATCAGCCGCGAACCCGGCGGCGCATTCAACGAAGACTACTGCAAGTGGTGTTATACGGATGGGAAATTTGCGTACAGTTCGGTGGAAGCGCTGCTGGCGTTTCTGGTGCCGCACATGTCAAATGATGCGTGGCCGCCGGAGCAGGTGCGCGCGTATTTTGCGGACATGCTGCCGAAGCTGAAGCACTGGGCGAAATGAATTAGGCAGATGAAGGCAGCAGGGCGGCGCGTTCTGCTGCTTTTTCGTGCTGCGCAGGATGGGCGGTCGCGCCCATTTGGCGCGACAATGTGCAGCAAGGTGGAAAGAGCAGCTTGGGGGCGCTCCTGCGGGAGCGCAAAGTTACTGGCAGGGACGCTTCGCTGCCTGCGCCTTGTTGACTTTTCCCTTGGAGTAGATTAAATGAGGAACAATTGGGGCGTTGCCACAAACCCCACAAGGGAGCTCCGCCCCTTGACCCCTCCGCGCGATTCAGTTGGTCGCTTCGTCATACTATGCCCGCGTGTTTATCGCTTTTCCCGCGTGTTTATTCCTTTTAACCGCCCCTGCCCCTTGACATCCGTGAAAAAATAGACTATTCTATGGGGTGGGCTCGGACACCCGTCCCAGCCTACCAGATTCTCCCCGGTACTGTATTTTTTAAGGAGGATTTTTGAACAATGAAAAAGCCGGTTGTTCTCGTCGTCATGGACGGCGTAGGCGAAACCCCTGAAGAACTGGGCAACATGGTCAAAAAGGCCACGACCCCGACCCTCAACGAACTCAAGGAAACCTGCCCGTGGCAGATCATCAAGGCGCACGGCACGGCAGTCGGTCTGCCCTCCGATGACGATATGGGCAACTCCGAAGTCGGCCACAACGCGCTCGGCTGCGGTCAGATTTACTCGCAGGGTGCCAAGCTCGTCAACGAATCCATCGAATCCGGCAAGATTTACACCTCGGATGCGTGGAAGAACCTCGTCAGCGACCTGAAGGACAATGGCGCAACCCTGCACTTCATCGGTCTGCTGTCCGACGGCAACGTGCACTCCAACATTTCGCACCTGATTGCGATGCTGAAGGAAGCCAAGAAGGAGGGCGTAAAGCGCGTCCGCTGCCACATTCTGCTGGACGGCCGCGACGTGCCCGCCACCTCCGCGCTGGAGTATGTGCAGGAGCATTTGCGCATCCTCTCCGGCTTTTACGGGGTCCTGCGGCCCTTTGATGGAGTGCGGCCCTACCGCCTGGAGATGCAGGCCAAGCTGAAGACGGATTTCTGCGCAAGCATGTATGATTTCTGGGGGGAGGACTTGGCGAGGCTGTTGGACGGGGAGGGGGTGTTGCTGAATCTCGCTTCTGCGGAGTACAGCCGCAGCGTGCTGCCCCACCTGCCGCCCGGCATTCGGGTGATAACGCCCATATTCGGTGAGCGGAACGGTGCGGAAAGGGTCGTGGAGAAGGGCGTGTATGTAAAAATGGCCCGGGGAGAGATGGTCCGCTTCCTGGCGGAACAGGGGACCGACAAGCCGGACGCGCTGACTGAATTTGATCGGCTGGGCTTCCGCTGCTATTCGGAGTTGTCGACTCCGGAGCGGCCGGTTTTCCTGCGGACATAATTTGTAAAGTTCGTGTAAAAGCCATTGACGGGCATGTAAAGGTTGGGTATACTTTATTCTGTCGAAAACCGCGTTTTGGAAAGAAAGGGCTTTTGGTACGATGCTGGACGACGCCGAACAGAGGGATGTCGGGCTCACTCAAAAACAGAATCGCTTCCTCGGCCTTGTTGAAAAGACATAACCTGCGTTCCCGATCCGGGGCCGCGGGCTATGTCTTCTTCCATCTGTGGACAGAAAAGGAGTAGAGAGCATGGATATTACGAATATTCTGGGTCTGCTGGGGGGG
>OODI01001007.1_pt1 | contig 12361 bp, 6 predicted proteins | sample 1671141 | NCBI WGS metagenome assembly OODI01 (sample SAMN06348126, study PRJEB24527) | human gut metagenome | biome: human gut; feature: ankylosing spondylitis patient; material: feces | host: Homo sapiens | place: China | collected 2015-10 | reverse complement strand
GGTGTCGCTGGTCGATGCGCCCGAAGTGCTCGAGGCGTACAACGAGCAGACGGGCAACTCGTTCGAGGCGCTGCCCGAAACGGCTGTCGGGTTTTCGTCCGGCAAGTTTTCTCTGGCGGCCGGTTCCCAGCAATCCGGCGAGCTGACTTTGGACTATGCCCTCACGACGGAGCAGACCGTAGGAGCCACCTATGTGATTCCGGTGCGTGCCGAGGTCGTTTCGGGTGAACTGAAAATGAAATCCGAAGATGCGGAGTATCTCATTTTCCTCAATGTGGTTGAAAATCCCGGAGACTGCGATAAGGGCGAAGATGCGGCCAAGGTTTTCTGTGTGATGGAAACCAACGACGTGAATCCGCTCAATCTGCTCGCCTTCACGTTGAAGGATTCGGGAAAGTATCTTTTCGATGCGATCGTCCTCTTTTCGGACAATATCATTCTCGATGAGACGACCGGAACGGTACACGCTTTGGTCAATGATGCCGTCAAACATATTTTGAACAACCGGGAGAAGTATCTTACGCCTTTGCAGGAGCGTGGCATGAAGGTCATTCTGGCCATCACGCCGTATCATACCCATGCCGGAGTGGCCAACCTCAAACCCGCGACGGCCGATGCTTTTGCCAAGGAGTTGAAGATCATCTGCGACACGTATGAACTGGACGGTGTATTCTTCGACGATGAGTATACCGCTCTGGTATCGCCTCCTCCCACGGGGTTCTATGCCGAGAATACGGCCGAGGCCGCTGCGGATCTGATGTTCCGGGTAAAGCGTATGATGCCCGACCGCTGGGTCATCGCCTATCAGTTGGGTGCGATCTGGGACCTCAGCGGCGAGGGATGCGAATTCGAGGCGGATGATAAGACCTGGCTGCCGGGCGATTATATCGATTACGTGATGATCGATTACAGCGAGAGTGCCTGGGCATCGCTTGCGCAGTTCCCGGGGCTTCCGGAGAGCCGGTTCGGACTCTATTCCTATAACTTTAACAGCTATAGTCCCTCATGGCCGAGCGAGGAACGGCTGCGGCAAGTGAAGTCGAAATATAAAACGCTGTTTCTGTACGGATTGAATCCGTTTCATCCCTCCGGATCTTTCAATACGACGCCGGTGGGTACCTCTGGGGGAGAGGAGATGACGCAAGTGCAGGCGTTGGAGCGGGTGAGCCGCATCCTCTACGAGGAGGAACTTGTCTTCGACGGCAATACCTACTCGAAAGAATGGTAGTAAGTAATGTCTCGTACGATCCCGGAATAAATCGAATATTTCGGGATCGTGCGAACGAAAAAATGAAAAATGATGAAATACACGAATTTGATATATGCCTTCCTGTTGGTCGGCTTGGCAGGGACTGCTTGCAGCGACGACGATGCGCTGGTAAAACCCGAACCTTCGCCGATTGTCGTTCCCGAATTGCCGGAATTTCCCGAATTGAACGTGGAATCGGAATCGTTCGACTTGAAAAAAGAGACTTCGAAAAGCCTGCAAATCACATCGGGAGCAGGGGAGTATCGGGTCAATGTGCTCGATCCGGGCATTGCCTCCGCGACCGTCGAAGGAAATCTGCTGACGGTTACGGGACTTGTCGTAGGCAAGACGGAGGTCGTGGTTTCCGACAAGGGCGGATCTTACGAATCGCTGAAAATAAACGTCTACAATTCGGACGTCGTTACGCTCGACACCGAACATATCGATTTGACGTTGAAGATGGGCGCACCGGCCACCACGACGTTCCGAATCACGGACGGCAATCCGGCTTATCGTGTGAGCTCCTCGGCTCCCGAAATAGCCACGGCCGAAATCGGCGAAGACGGCGCGACGGTCACGGTGACGGGTCTGAGCGGGGGAGAAGCGACGATTACCGTCACGGATTCCCGCAATCTGACGGCTGCCGTAACCGTGTCCAATACGGTAACGACAAGTCCGTTTACGGATGAGGAATTGGAGGAATTCAAGTCGTTGCCTCTTCACACGTATTTGGTCAATGGCGAAAAGATCAAAGGGCAACTGGACATGGGAGGATACGACGATCTTATGTGGGGATACTACGTTTATGGGGCTTACTCGGTGAATATGACAACTGATTATTTGTATCTTACGAGTAAAACCAAACCGGAGTATGACATGAATACGTTGGGTAAAAAGCCCGGTTTGAAGTTGGCTTACAGAAAGGATAAACAGATTCTGGTCGATGAAGTCGAGGCGGAGGTCGAAGTGATTAAAGTCGATGGTTCGACGGTGTGGATGACCTTCTATGTTCAGACCGATATCCTGTATTCCGGCTGCCTGGTGGTCGGGTTGACGGATTGATGCGGCATTGTTCGAGATATTTACCAATGCCCTGAGGTTTTATGAAAATCGCGCAGTGTCGGGAATGATTTTTCCCTCCTGCGCGATTTTTGAATAATATGTTTGACTAACCCCGAACAGGTTCATTTACACCTGTCAACCTGGTAGATATAAATAAAATGAAGACGATACCTCGTAGCCCTTTGCATTGGGTCACGAGCCTGTACTTTGCCATGGGCCTGCCGTTCGTCGTTCTGAACATGGTCTCGGCAGTGCTGTTCAAGGACCTCGGCGTCACGGATGCCCGGATTGCTTTCTGGACGTCGCTGATCATGTGGCCGTGGACGATCAAGTTTCTTTGGAGTCCGTTTTTGGAGTTCTACCGTACGAAGAAATTCTGGGTCGTCGCGACGCAGTTTCTCAGCGGTGTGTTGTTCGGCTTGGCGGCCTTGTCGCTGCACCTGCCGTCGTTCTTCGCCGTTACGGTCGCGTTGTTCGCGGCGGTTGCTTTCAGCGGTGCCACGCACGACATCGCGGCCGACGGGGTCTATATGGCTGAACTCTCGACGGAGGATCAGGCGAAGTATATCGGTTGGCAGGGGGCGTTCTACAACCTTGCCAAACTTGTCGCCACGGGCGGCCTCGTGTGGTTGGCGGGGTGGCTCTACGAGAGCTTCTCGGCGGAGGGTACGGCGACGTTCGGCGCTTACGTGCGTTCGTGGACGGCGGTGCTTGTCATCCTGTGCGGTGCGCTCGTCGCTCTGGGGGCCTACCACCTGCGTGCGCTCCCCTCGGGCGGCGGCGCCGCCGAACGCCGCTCGCTTCGGGAGGGCCTTTCGGGCCTGAAAGAGGTTATCGCGGCGTTCTTCACCAAGCGGCATATCTGGTACTACATCGCCTTCATCATCCTGTATCGGCTGGGCGAGGGGTTCGTGATGAAGATCGTGCCGCTGTTCCTCAAAGCCGACGCCTCCGCTGGCGGTCTGGGTCTTACGAACCAGCAGATCGGCCTTTACTACGGTACGTTCGGTGCGGGGGCCTTTTTGCTGGGCTCGATGCTGGCGGGGTACTACATCGCCCGGCAGGGCCTGCGGCGCACGCTGTTCTCGCTTTGCTGCGTCTTCAATCTGCCGTTCGCGGTCTATGCACTCCTGGCATGGTTCCAGCCTTCGAGCATGTGGCTTGTCGGCGGCGGCATCGTGGTGGAGTATTTCGGCTACGGCTTCGGGTTCGTGGGCCTCACGCTCTTCATGATGCAGCAGGTTGCCTCCGGCCGTCACCAGATGGCGCACTACGCCTTCGCCTCGGGGATCATGAACCTCTCGGTGATGCTCACGGGCATGGCCTCGGGTTTCCTGAGCGATATGCTGAGCTATAAATTTTTCTTTGTTGCCGTGATGCTGGCCACCGTTCCGGCCTTCGTAATCACGAAGCTGGTTCCATTTACCTATGACGACAAACCAAACGACAAGTAATATGAATGCACTGAAAATTGCGGGCGAGCCTTTGCCCGATATGCCGTGGGAGGAGCGCCCTGCGGGTTCGAAAGAGGTCTTGTGGCGTTACACGCAGAACCCGATCATCGGCCGCGACGCCCTGTCGACCTCGAACAGTATTTTCAATTCGGCCGTCGTGCCGTTCAAAAAAGGCAGGTACAACTACGCCGGCGTTTTCCGCTGCGACGACACGAACCGCCGCATGCGCCTGCACGTCGGCTTCTCGGCCGACGGCCTGAGGTGGGACATTGACGAGGCCGACTTCCGCCTGACGGGCGCCGACCCCGAGATCGGGGAGTGGGTCTACGGCTACGATCCGCGCGTGGCGAAGATCGGCGACAAGTACTACGTGACGTGGTGCAACGGCTACCACGGCCCGACGATTGGTATCGCGTGGACGGATGATTTCGAGACGTTCCACCAGTTGGAGAACGCCTTTATCCCGTTCAACCGCAACGGGGTGCTGTTCCCGCGCAAGATCGGCGGGAAGTTCGCCATGCTCTCGCGTCCGAGCGACAACGGCCATACGGCGTTCGGCGATATTTTCTACTCCGAATCGCCCGATATGGAGTTCTGGGGCCGCCACCGTCACGTGATGTCGCCCGCGGCGTTCGAAGTCTCGGCGTGGCAGTGCATGAAGATCGGTGCGGGCCCCGTTCCGATCGAAACCTCGGAGGGGTGGCTGCTGTTCTACCACGGGGTGCTTCGCTCGTGCAACGGCTACGTCTACGCCTTCGGCTCGGCGCTGCTGGATCTGGACGAGCCGTGGAAGGTCACGGCCCGGAGCGGCCCCTACCTGATCTCGCCGCGCGAGCCGTACGAGTGCATGGGCGACGTGCCGAACGTGACGTTCCCGTGCGCCGCGCTGCACGACCCCGCGACGGGGCGCGTGGCGGTCTACTACGGCTGCGCCGACACGGTGACGGGCCTTGCCTTCGGCTATATTCCGGAGATCGTCGAGTTCACGAAGCGTCATAATATCCTGTGACATGTACAGCCGTGACAATCGGGTGGTGATCACCCTCGACGCCGGCGGCACGAACCTCGTGTTCGGAGCCATACAGGCCAATAAATTCATCGTGGAGCCGATCACGCTTCCGTCTCATGCCGAGGATCTCGACAAGTGCCTCGCGGCGATGGTCGAGGGGTTCAGGGCCGTCATCGGATGCCTTTCGGAGAAACCCGTGGCCATTTCGTTCGCATTCCCCGGCCCGGCCGATTACCCCAACGGCGTCATCGGGGGTTATCTTCCCAACTTCCCGTCGTTCCGCGACGGCGTGGCGCTGGGCCCGTTCCTCGAAGCAACGTTTGGCATTCCGGTCTTCATCAACAACGACGGCGACCTGTTCGCCTACGGCGAGGCGCTGGGCGGAGCCCTGCCTCAGGTCAACGCCCGTCTCGAAGCGCTGAACAGCTCCAAACGCTACAAGAACCTCGTGGGTTACACCTTCGGCACGGGCTTCGGCGTGGGCGTCGTGATCGACAATCGCCTCAACCGCGGCGACAACTCGTGCGTCGAGACCTTCTGCCTGCGGCACAAGAAGATGCCGGAGATCATCGTCGAGGACGGAGTCTCCGTTCGTGCCGTGAAGCGCGTCTACGGCGAACTGTCGGGCGATCCGAATCACGGACTGGAACCCAGGGAGATATGCGACATCGCCGATGGCAAGCGCCCGGGGAACGTCGGGGCGGCGCGTCAGGCTTTCGCCGAAATGGGCGAGATCGCCGGCGACGCCATGGCCGCGGCCGTGACGCTCATCGACGGTCTGGTCGTCATCGGCGGAGGCATCACGGCGGCCCGCAAATGGATCATGCCGGGCCTGCTGAGAGAGCTCCGCGCGAAGATGCACACCCTCTCGGGCGACGAGCTGAACCGCGTGCAGATGAAAGTCTACGATCTGGACGACGAGGCGGAGTTCCGTGAGTTCGCCAAAGGCCGCTTGCAGCCGCTGAAGGTTTACGGCACCGACCGCTATGTGGCCTACGACCCGCAGAAGCGCATCGGCGTCACGATTTCGAAACTCGGCGCCAGTCAGGCCATTTCGGTCGGTGCATACGCTTTTGCTTTAAGTCAATTGGACTGTAATGATAATAGACAATGAGGGCTTTTAAATTTACCCCGCTCCTCAAAAGCATGATCTGGGGCGGGAACAGGATCGCATCCTATAAGGGTATTGCCGTCGACCGGTCCGATATCGGCGAGAGCTGGGAATTGTCGGGTGTGAAAGGCGATGAATCGGTCGTCGCTGAGGGGGAATATGCCGGCATGACCCTGCCGGAACTTATCGGGCAACTCAAAGGGGAGCTGGTCGGGCTTGCCGTCTACGAACGGCATGGTACGGAATTTCCGCTGCTGGTGAAATTCATCGACGCCCGTCAGGACCTTTCGATCCAGGTGCACCCCAATGACGTACTGGCTCGGATGCGGCATGGCAAGAACGGCAAGACGGAGATGTGGTATGTCGTGGCGGCGGATCGGGGGGCGCATCTGAAATCGGGTTTCTCGGAACAACTCACTCCTGCGGAGTATGAACGGAAGGTCGCAGACCATACGCTGACCGATGCCCTGTGCGACTATTCCGTCGCTGCGGGCGATCTGTTTTTCCTGCCTGCCGGCCGTGTTCATGCTATCTGCGCCGGAACGTTCGTGGCGGAGATCCAGCAGACTTCGGACGTCACGTATCGTATCTACGACTACGGCCGTACGGGGGCGGACGGGAAACCGCGCGAACTGCACACCGAGCTGGCGAAGGACGCTATCGACTACACCGTGCTGCCCGACTATCGCTCCCATTATGTCGCGGCGAAAAACAGGGAGGTGCCGTTGGTATCGTGTCCCTATTTCGTAACTTCGCTTTACGATCTCGATCGGGCATTTGTCCGTGATCTTTCGGAGCTCGACTCCTTCCTGATCGTCATGTGCCTTGAAGGAAGCGGGGCGCTCTGCGACGATGAAGGGAACGAGATGCCGATCCGTCAGGGAGAGACGCTGCTCGTTCCGGCTTCGGCCCGGCTCCTGCGGCTCCTGCCCGATGAACATCTCAAACTGCTGACCGGTCATTTATGAATAAGCGAAAAAGAATCATCATCGCAGCGCTTCTGTTTACGGCGGGACTTGCCCGAGCCCAGACTCCTGCCGATAAGGTCGATCCTTTCATCGGCACGACCGACTTCGGCACGACCCACCCCGGGGCCCTGTGCCCGAACGGCATGATGGCGGTGGTTCCGTTCAACGTGATGGGTTCGGACACGAACGTCTACGACAAGGACGCCCGCTGGTGGTCGACGCCCTACGAGTACCATAACGAATTCTTCACGGGCTTCGCCCACGGAGCGCTGAGCGGCGTGGGATGTCCCGAGATGGGGTCGCTGCTGACGATGGCGACGAGCGGGCCGCTGACGGTGGATTATCGGGAGTACGGCACGGCCTACCGCGACGAGCGGGCTACGCCGGGCTATTATTCGGTGCGCCTCGACAAGTACGGTATTCTTGCCGAGGCGACGGCCACGGCGCGCACTTCGGCCGAGCGCTACACGTTTCCCGCCGGCAAGGGGCACATCCTGCTGAATCTGGGCGAGGGCCTCACGAACGAGTCGGGGGCGGCGGTGCGCCGCGTGAGCGCCACGGAGATCGAGGGCATGAAACTGCTGGGGACGTTCTGCTACAACCCGCAGAAGGTGTTTCCGGTGTATTTCGTGCTGCGCGTGACGAAAACCCCGTCGTCGTCGGGCTACTGGAAGAAACAGCGCCCGATGACGGGCGTCGAGGCGGAGTGGACGCCCGACAACGGCAGATACAAGCTCTATACGGAGTACGGCCGCGAACTGGCGGGCGACGACGTGGGCTACTGGTTCACGTTCGACGACCTGCGGGCTGGCGAACAGGTCGAGGTGCGCATGGGCATTTCCTATGTGAGCACGGAGAACGCCCGCCGGAACCTCGACGCCGAACAGCCCGCCGGAACGTCGTTCGACGCGATCCGCGTGGCGGCCCGCACGCGGTGGAACGACGACCTTTCGCGCATCCGCGTCGAGGGCGGCACGGCGGAGCAGCAGACCGTGTTTTATACGGCGCTGTACCATGCGCTGATCCACCCGAATCTCCTGAGCGATGTCAACGGGGAATACCCGCTGATGGAGCATTCGGGAGAGGTGGGGGTTACCGACGGCGAACGCTATACGGTCTTCTCGCTGTGGGACACCTACCGCAACGTGCACCAGCTGCTGACGCTGGTCTATCCCGAGCGGCAGGCGGACATGGTGCGCTCGATGATCGGCATGTACGAGGAGTGGGGGTGGATGCCCAAGTGGGAGCTGTACGGCCGCGAGACCTTCACGATGGAGGGCGACCCGGCCATTCCGGTCATCGTCGACACGTGGATGAAGGGGCTGCGCGACTTCGACGTCGCGACGGCCTACGAGGCGTTCCGCAAGTCGGCCACGACACCCGGAGCGCAGAACCGGCTGCGGCCGGACATCGACCCCTATGTCGAGCGGGGCTACATTCCGCTGGGTTTCTACGCCAAGGACCTCGCGGGCGATACCTCCGTGTCGCACGCGTTGGAGTACTACGTCGCCGACCATGCGCTGTCGCTGCTGGCCGACTCGCTCGGACACGGAGACGACGCGCGTCTGTTCCGCGACCGTTCGCTGGGGTACAGACACTACTACGACAGGGAGTTCGGGACGCTGCGGCCGATCAACGACGACGGGACGTTCCTCGAACCCTTCGACCCGAAGGCGGGCGAGAACTTCACGGCCGCGCCGGGATTCCACGAGGGGTCGGCCTGGAACTACACCTTCTTCGTGCCGCACGACGTGGAGGGGCTGGCGAAACTCATGGGAGGCCGGCGGAAGTTCGTCGACAAGCTCCAAATGGTCTTCGACGAGGGGCTGTACGACCCGGCGAACGAACCCGACATCGCCTACGCCTATCTATTCAGCCGCTTTCCGGGCGAGGAGTGGCGCACGCAGCGCGAGGTGCGCCGTCTGCTGGACACCTGCTTTACGACCGCCGCGGACGGCATTCCGGGCAACGACGACACGGGTACGATGTCGGCCTGGGCCGTCTTCTCGATGATGGGATTCTATCCGGACTGCCCGGGCGAGCCGTACTATACGCTGACGGCCCCCGTGTTCGACCGCGTGGAGATCGCGACGGAGCGGGGCCCGCTGGTGATCGAGGCCGAGCGGCCGGCGGACGGCGCCGGTTACATCGGCCGCATGACGCTCGGCGGCAGACCGCTCGGCAAGTACCGCCTCTCGCACGACGAACTGCTCGGGGGCGGACGACTGAAATTCGAATTGAAAAACGACAAATAACGCTTGACTATGAAACGGAGATACAGCTTTTTGCCGGCGGCGGCCCTGCTTCTCGCGGCGGCCTGCTCGCCTTCGCAGCCCGCTGCGGAGAGCGATTTCACCCGCTTCGTGGATCCGAAGATCGGCACGGGCGGCCACGGCCACGTTTTCGTCGGGGCGAACGTGCCGTTCGGCATGGTGCAGGTCGGCCCCACGAGCATTCCGCAGGAGTGGGACTGGGTTTCGGGGTACCACCGGTCGGATTCGACGGTGATCGGTTTCTCGCACACGCACCTCTCGGGCACGGGGATCGGCGACCTGTTCGACGTCACGGTGATGCCCGTCGTGGGCGAGGTGACCTATGCCCGCGGCACGGAGGACGATCCGTCGTCGGGACTCTGGTCCTATGCCGACCGCACGCGGGAGATCGTCCGGCCGGGCTACTACTCGGTTCCGCTGACGCGCTACGGCGTCACGGCCGAGATGACGGCCACGCCCCGCGTCGGACTGCATCGCTACACCTTCCCTGCGTCCGACGCCGCGGCCGTACTCTTCGACTTGGAGAACGGCGGCTGCTGGGACAAGGCGACCGATACGGGCTTCTGCTTCTCGGACGACAGCACGCGCATCAGCGGATGGCGCTACTCGACGGGCTGGGCCAAAGACCAGCGGGTCTATTTCGCGGCGGAGTTCTCGAAACCCTTTGCAAAGTTCGAAACCGTCGGGGACGAATACGCCCGTGCGTCGTTCTCGACGACCGACGGCGAGCAGCTGCTCGTGAAGGTGGCCTTGTCGCCCGTGAGCGTCGAGGGCGCCGAGGCGAACCTCGCCGCGGAGCTCCCCGGATGGGATTTCGAGGCGACCGCGGCGGCGGCCGACAAGGCGTGGAACGACGAACTGTCGAAGGTGAAGATCGCGACGGAGGACGAGACGGCGAAGCGGATTTTCTACACGGCGCTGTATCACACGATGGTGGCGCCCTCCGTGTTCTGCGACGTGAACGGCGATTACCGCGGGTCGGATTATGAAATCCACCGTGCACCACCCGGCTTCACGAACTACACGACCTTCTCGCTGTGGGACACCTACCGCGCGGCGATGCCGCTGATGACGATCCTGCATCCGGAGCGGATGCCCGACATCGTGCGGACGATGCTGGCTATGGCCGACGAGCAGGGGCGCCTGCCGGTATGGCACCTGTGGGGCAACGAGACCGACTGCATGGTGGGCAACCCGGGGATTCCTGTTGTGGCGGACGCCATCGTGAAGGGCATCGAAGGATTCGACAGGGAGAAAGCTTTCGAGGCGATCAAAAAGACGGCCATGAACCCCGATCGGGGCAACGGCCTGCGGATGAAGTACGGCTACATCCCGTGCGACCTGTTCAACGAGGCGGTGGCCTACGACATGGAGTACGCCCTGGCCGACGGCGCCGCGGCACGGGCCGCCGAGGCGCTGGGCCGGACGGAGGAGGCGAACTACTTCACGGAACGCAGCCACTCTTACCGCAACTGCTTCGATCCGGCGACGCGCTTCATGCGGGGCCGTGACTCGAAGGGAGGCTGGCGCACGCCGTTCAACCCCTTCGCCTCGACGCACCGTGCCGACGACTACTGCGAGGGAAACGCCTGGCAGTACACGTGGCTCGTGCCGCACGACGTCGAGGGGCTCGTCGGGTGTTTCGGCGGCCGCGAGGAGATGCTCGGAAAGCTCGATTCGCTCTTCACGGTAAGTTCCGTTGTCGAGGGCGCCGAGACTTCGCCCGACATTTCGGGCCTTATCGGCCAGTACGCCCACGGCAACGAGCCGAGCCACCACGTGTTGTACCTCTATACGATGCTGGGGCAGCCGTGGAAGACGGCCGACAAGGTGCGCGAGGTGCTCACGACGCTCTACCGCGCCGAACCCGACGGCCTTTCGGGCAACGAGGACGTGGGGCAGATGTCGGCATGGTACGTCCTCTCGTCGCTGGGCATGTACGAGGTCGAACCCGCCGGCGGACGCTACTGGTTCGGATCGCCCCTGTTCGATCGGGCCGAAGTGAAGGTTCCGGGCGGGACGTTTGCGGTCGTGGCCGAGAACAACTCCGCGGAGAACAAGTATATCCAGCGTATTTGGCTCAATGGTCAACCCTACACGAAGCCCTGGATCGGCCATGCCGACATGATGAAGGGCGGAGAGCTGCGCTTCGAGATGGGCGCTGAGCCGAAGGTGTGGTACTGTCCGGACGAGCCGGAAACCTATGCCGACCAGCGCCCGGCCGAAGAGAAGCGGCTTTTCAGATCGGAAGCCGTGGAGCAGGAGATCGCGCGCGTGTGCGGTCTTCTGACCAACGAACGCCTGCGATGGATGTTCGCAAACTGCTTCCCCAACACGCTCGACACCACGGTACACTACGGCGAGGACACAGCGGGAAATCCCGACACGTACGTCTACACGGGCGACATTGCGGCGATGTGGCTGCGCGATTCGGGAGCTCAGGTGTGGCCTTACGTGCAGCTGTGCGGTAAGGACGCGCAATTGCAGCGAATGATCGCGGGGGTTATCCGCCGCCAAATGAAACTCATCAATATCGACCCCTACGCCAACGCCTTCAACGTCGCGCCGACGGGCGTACACAACGAGACGGATTTCCCCGAGGCCGATCCGATGGTCTTCGAGCGCAAGTGGGAGATCGACTCCCACTGCTATCCCATCCGCCTGGCGCACCACTACTGGAAGACGACGGGCGATGCGTCGGTTTTCGACGCCGCGTGGGTCGATGCCATGCGGGCCGTTCTCCGCACGCTGCGCGAACAGCAGATGAAGGAGGGGCCCGGGGACTATATCTTCCTGCGCACGACCGACCGGCAGCTCGACACGCGCTGCAATGTGGGTCGCGGCAATCCGGTGAAATCCGTGGGGCTGATCGCCTCGGCGTTCCGGCCCTCGGACGATGCCACGACCTTCGGGTTCCTCGTACCTTCGAACTTTATGGCCGTCACGTCGCTGCGCAAAGCAGCCGAAATTCTGGCGACCGTAAACAATGAGAAGGAGCTCGCCGCGGAGTGTACGGCACTGGCCGACGAAGTGGCTGCGGCGCTGCAAAAATACGCCGTTGTCGAACATCCGGAGTTCGGGAAGATCTATGCTTTCGAGGTCGACGGTTTCGGCGGACGACAGCTGATGGACGACGCCAACGTACCGTCGCTGCTGGCGATGCCCTATCTGGGCGATGTGGAGCGCACGGACCCGATCTATGAAAATACCCGCCGCTTCGTGTGGAGCGACGGCA
>OODI01000996.1_pt1 | contig 12458 bp, 8 predicted proteins | sample 1671141 | NCBI WGS metagenome assembly OODI01 (sample SAMN06348126, study PRJEB24527) | human gut metagenome | biome: human gut; feature: ankylosing spondylitis patient; material: feces | host: Homo sapiens | place: China | collected 2015-10 | reverse complement strand
AACTCAATTCTATCACTATATCTTTCCGCATTTCACTTTTTTGTAGTAACTTTGCACCCAAATAATCAGAAACCATCACGATCATGAAAACCGAATACAAACCCTATGTCGACGCGCTGATCGAACTGGCCATCCGCGAGGATATCGGCGACGGCGACCACACTTCGCTCTGCTGCATTCCCGCCGACGAGCGGGGGCGTATGCGCCTGCTGTGCAAGCAGGAGGGCATCATCGCCGGCATCGAGATCGCACGACTCGTTCTCGAACGGCTCGACCCCACCGTCGAGTTCGACCAGCGGATCGCCGACGGCACGCGCGTGCGTCCGGGCGACGTGGCCTTCTACGTGGCGGGCTCGCTGCGCTCGCTGTTGCAGGCCGAACGCATCCTGCTCAACATCATGCAGCGCATGAGCGGCGTAGCCACGCAGACGGCGGTCTACGTGGCGCGGCTCGAAGGGCTGCACACCAAGGTGCTCGACACCCGCAAGACGACGCCCGGCATGCGCGTGCTGGACAAAATGGCCGTCAAACTGGGCGGCGGCGAGAACCACCGCATGGGTCTCTTCGACATGATCTTGCTCAAAGACAACCACATCGACTTCGCCGGCGGCATCGTCCCCGCGATCCGCGGCGCGAAGCAATACCTGCGCGAGCGCGACAAGAACATCCCGATCGAGTGCGAAGTCCGCACGCTCGAAGATATCGACCTCGTCTTCGAGGCAGGCGGCGTCGACCGCATCATGTTCGACAATTTCTCGCCCGAGATGACGCGCAAGGCGGTCGAAAAGGTCGCCGGACGCTGCGAAACCGAGTCGAGCGGCGGCATCACGCTCGATACGCTGCGCACCTACGCCGAGACGGGCGTGGACTTCATCTCTGTGGGCGCGCTCACGCACCAGATCCGTTCGCTCGACATGTCGCTCAAAGCCTGCGAGTAGCAGGCCGCAGGCAGTGACCGCCCGCCGGTGCAGGAGCCGGCAGGCGTGCGAACACCCCGATCGAGAGAGATCATGAAACGGCTGCTGAAAAGCCATATCGCCCTGCTGGCGTGGCGGCTGGCACTGCTCTATGCGGTGCTGGCGATTTGTCGTGCGATCTTCTGGCGCTACAACTATGCGGGCATCGGCCCCCTCGCGGACGCCGAACTACCGGCACTCGCAAGGGGTGCACTGTTGTTCGACACCGTGTCGGTGCTCTACGCCAACGCCCTGCTCATCGTGCTCTCGCTCATCCCGCTCCATCTGCGCGAACGGCGCTGGTGGCAGCGGATGCTCTACTTCTATTACGTCGTCGTCAACGCCCTGCTGGTCGTGGCGGTCAACCTCGGCGATGCGGTCTATTTCCGCTATACGCAGAAACGTTTCACGGCCGAAGAGATCTTCTTCGCCGACAACGACAATTCGCTGCAACTCGTCGGCAAATTCATGGCCGAGAACATCCCCCTGCTGCTCGCAGGGATCGGCCTGATCGCTCTGCTGGCGCTGGCCGGCGGCCGCAAGGCGCGCCCCGAACCGCTCTGCCGTCGTCCGCTCTGCTACTATGGCGGCGGTACGGTTCTGCTCGTCGTCGCCGCCCTGCTCTCCGTAGCGGGAATGCGGGGGGGGGTCACGCGCATGACGCGCCCCGTCACGCTCTCCAACGCCACGCTCTACGCCTCCGACAACGCCCGCGCCAACCTGATCCTCTCGAACCCCTTCTGCATCCTGCGCACCGTGGGGTCGGGCGGAAAGATCAACTACGAACGCTACTTCGCTCCGGAAGAACTGGACGGTATCTACACGCCCGTCCACCGTCCCGACTCGGTCGGCGCGGCACCGCTCGAAGGACGCAACGTGGTGGTCTTCGTCATGGAGAGCATGTCGGCCGAACACTCGGCCCACCTCCATCCCGAACTCTACGCCGACCGGCAGGTCAAGGGCTACACGCCGTTTCTGGATTCGCTCATGCAGGCGGGCTACTGCTTCGAACGCATGTACGCCAACGGCACCCGTTCGATTCAGGCGCTGCCCGCCGTACTGGGATCGATCCCCTCGTTCAAGACCCCCTTCGTGCTGATGCCGCAGGCGCTCGCACCGACGCGGCAGCTGCCGCGTATCCTGCGCGACAAGGGCTACGCCACCGCCTTTTTCTGCGGCTCGGCGGCCGGCTCGATGGGTTTCGGCGCCTATGCACGTTCGGCAGGCATCGAACGCCTGTACAGCCGCGAGGACTACGAGGCCAGGCACGGCCGAGACGATTTCGACGGCTACTGGGGCATCTGGGACGAACCCTTCCTGCAATACGCCGGCGAGGAGATGAGCGCATTGCCCGAACCCTTCTTCGCCGCGCTGTTCACCCTCTCGTCGCACCACCCCTTCGTCGTTCCCGACGCCTACCGCGACCTGCTGCCCGAAGGGCTTACGCGCAACCACAAGTGCGTAGCCTACACCGACAACGCCTTCCGCCGCTTTTTCGCGCGTTACGCCGGCGAGGAGTGGTTCCGTCGCACGGTTTTTGTATTCGTGGCCGATCATGTATCGAGTGAAAAATTCGCGGACGCCACGCGCGTCTTCCCCGGCGACCACCACATCATCGGCCTGCTGTACACCCCCGACGGCGCACTGCGCGGCCGCTACGACGAGGCCGTCTCGCAAATCGACCTCATGCCCACGCTGCTCGGACTCATGGGCAACCGCGAGCCTTACTTCGCTTTCGGGCGCGACCTCTTCGGCGAACAGACCCCCGAAGGGGGCTTCGCCCTCGCCTACGACAGCGGATTCGAGGCCGTCGGCGGCGACCGCCTGCTCTTCTTCGACGAGCGGCGCACGACCGGCTCCTACCGCACGGACGACCTGCGCCGCGAACACGATCTGAGAAACGATCCCGAAGCGGCAGCGCTGGAAAGACGCGTCAAAGCCTTCGTCCAGCAATATTACCGTCACCTCGAACAAAAAGATTTCACCGTCGAATAATCCTATGGAATTCCGACCCGTGCGGCTCGAAGACAAGGCCGCCATCGAACACTTCACCCGCCCTTCGGGCATCTGCAACTGCGATCTGGCCTTCGCCAACATGTACTGCTGGGAAGGCACCTACCGCAGCGCATGGTGCGTCGAGGAGGGTTTTCTGCTGATCCGCTTCTACATCGACGGCAGCCACCACATCGGCTACATGCAACCGCTGGGCGAGGGCGATTTCACGCACCTCATCCCCCGTCTCGAAGCCGACGCCCGCGCCGCGGGACAACCGCTGCGCATTTCGGGACTTACGCCCGAAGGGGCCGCAGCCGTGCGCCGCGCCCATCCCGAATTCGGCATCTGTCGCAACCGCGACTACGAGGATTACGTCTACCGCGCCGACGACCTGCGCAACCTCACGGGACGGCGCTACCAGCCCAAACGCAACCATATCAACCGGTTCGAAGCTGCCTACGACTACCGTTACGAGGAACTGACGCCTGCACTCGCCCCCGAATGCATGCGCCTCGAACGTGAATGGCGCGCCGGCCACGACAGCCATGCGGCCGAACTGACGGCCGAACAGCGCGCCATGCAACGGGCATTCGACCACTTCGGGGAGCTGGAACTGCGCGGAGGCGCGCTCTTCGTCGGGGAGAAGCTCGTGGCCTTCACGATCGGATCGGCCATCAACGACGAAGCCTTCTGCATCCACGTCGAGAAGGCCGACACCCGCTACGACGGCGCCTTCACGATGATAAACCGTCTCTTCGCGCAACACCTGCCGCCGCACTACACCCTCATCGACCGCGAGGAGGATCTGGGACTGGAAGGGCTGCGGCAGTCGAAACTCTCCTACCACCCCCTTTTCCTGCAACCGAAACTCACGGCGCAGCGGCTCACCGAGGAGCAGTTGCAGCTCCGCGCGTTGTGGCTCGCCTGCTTCCCCGAAGACACGCAGGACGATGTCGAACAGTTTCTGCTGAGCCGCTACGACGAACGGCGATGCCTCGTCGCACGACGCGACGGGCGGATCGCGGCGATGCTCCACATCGTGCCGTTCCGCGATACGGCCTACATCTACGCCGTGGCGACGGCGCCCGACTGCCGGCAGCAGGGACTGGCCGGCGGACTGCTGCGCGAAGCGCTCGACCGCTGCCGCGCCGAAGGATTCCGCTACGCCGCGCTCATCCCCGGCAGCGAGGAGCTGCAACGCTGGTATGCCGGCTTCGGTTTCGCGGGGGACTACCCCGCGCGCTTCCGTACGCACGACGACTTCGACTTCGGCACGGGCGACCCTGCGCACGACCGCGCCATGGTACTGCCGCTCACCGGCGAACCCTTCGCCGGCGAGACGCTCGACCTGAGCGATCTGCCGCAGGAATCATAGATCGAGCCGGAAACAATCCGTCTCGTAGCGCACGAACCCCATTCGTTCATAGAGCCGGTGGGACGCCCTGCGCGTCGCATTCGAGGTGAGCATCACTCGTGCGACGCCCTCGCGGCGCGCCAACGCCAGCGCTTCGCGTACCAGCGCCTCGCCGATGCCGCGACCGCGCGTCGCCGCATCCACCACCACGTCCTCGATCCACGCCTTGCGCCCCGAAGGGACGTCGTAAAGGGCCACGCTGAGCAACCCGACGATCCGGCCGTCCTCCGCTGCGGCGACCAGCTGACGGGTCGCAGGCGAGGCGACGATCCGTGCGACAGCCTCCCGGTCGGGTGCCGTCATCCGTTCCGACAGCTGCGGCAGCAGCCGCGCAAAGGCCTCCGCCAACAGGTCGGAGGGTTCGGTCGCTTCGTAAATCCGTATCATAAACTCGTTCGTTTTCCCCCGCAAGATACGAAAATCGGGCGGACTTTTCGGCAAGTCCGCCCGATCCGCTCCGCTCATGCGGGCTAAATTCCGAAAAGAAACACTTCGAGCATGTAGACCCCGATGCCGGCCAGATAACCGACGAAGGCCATCAGCGAAATCTTCTTGAAATACCATACGAAGTTGATGTTTTCCAGGCCCATCGCCACCACGCCGGCCGCCGAGCCGATGATGAGCAGGCTGCCGCCCACACCGGCGCAGTAGGCCAGCAGATGCCAGAAAACACCGTCCTGCACGAACATCGCGGCATAGGTCGGATCGGCGCTCGCCGCCACGGCCGCCGCATCAGGAATCGGATACATGCCCATCGACGCCGCCACGAGCGGCACGTTGTCGACCACCGACGAAAGGATGCCGATCAACGTATTGATCGCATAGACGTTGTGCAGGTGTTCGTTGAGTCCCGTGGCGAAACCCGACAGGATGCCCGCGCTTTCGAGCGCCGCCACGGCCATCAGGATACCGAGGAAGAAGAGGATCGTCGACATGTCGATGTGTTTGAGCACCTTCGCCACGCGGCATTTGATCGACTCCTCGATGTTGCGCTTGCGGCGGTACATCAGCTCGGTGAAGACCCACATGATGCCCAGCGCCGTGACCATTCCCATGTAGGGCGGCAGGTGCGTCACGCTCTTGAAGACCGGAACGGCCACCAGCAGGGCGCAGCCCAGGAAGAGGATCGCGCGGCTCTCGCCGTCGGAGATATAATCGGGCTGCGACGACCCTGCATCGGCCGGATCGGTTTCAGGAAGCGACCCTTTGAGCCAGCGCGAAGCGATGACCAGAGGGATGACGAGCGACACGAGGCAGGGCAGCAGGAGGCTCTCGATGAGTTTGGCCGACGAGACGTTGCCCTTCATCCAGAGCATGATCGTCGTCACGTCGCCGATGGGCGACCACGCGCCGCCGCTGTTGGCCGCAATGACGATCACCGAGGCGAAGAGCATCCGCTCCTTGGTCGTGGGGACGATCTTGCGCAGCAGCATCACCATGATGATCGTCGTGGTCATGTTGTCGAGCAGCGCCGACATGAAGAAGGTGAGCAGCGCCACCAGCCACAGCAGACGCACCTTGCGCCGCGTGGTGATGCGCCGCGTGATGAACTCGAACCCTCCGTGGAAGTCGATCAGGTCGACGATCGTCATCGCTCCGATCAGGAAGACGAGGATTTCGCATGTCGATCCCAGATGCCGCAGGATCTCGTCGCTCACGGTCGTCTGGGTGAGACCGGGCAGGGCGGAGGGGTATTCCAGACTGAAAATACTCCAAAGAATACCGCACATCAGCAGGGCGATGGCCGATTTATTGATTCCCGTTTTGTGTTTGAAGGCGATGAAGGCATAGCCTACGACAAACAGGATGAGCATGGTTGTAATCATAATTACTCGATCGCTTTAAATCCGTTTATTTACAAGAGATGTTTTCTGCACCCGGAAGAGCCTGCCGACAATGCGGTCCTCCTGATCGAAAACGAAAATTTTCCTTCTTTATTTTCCGCATTCGGCACAATTCGGGCAGTTTCGGCACCCGCCGGTCGAAAACGGTCGGAAAGATTGCGCAACGGCAAATTGCGCGCCGGCGGGAAGAACCCTCGACCGGCAGGGGTCGGAGCATCCGCTAAATCCGGATTTTCCGCAGCAGGAGAATCAGATCCGCGTCGCCGGGCACACGCCGTTCGACCGCCGACAGGACATATGAGGCATCCTGTCCCCACCCGCCGGACGCTCCGTCGCGGGACGGAAAGTCGCGGCCGAGATCCTGCATCCGGTCGAATGCGGACGTATCGCCCGCCTCCAAACTCAACCGCACCAACAGCGCCCGCAGACCGTAGGCGTCGGCCACGCGCACCGGCACCTGCCGTGTCAGTTCGCTCGGAGCGGGCAGCGGCGTCTCCCCGTCGGATGCGACGCACCGCGCATCGGCCGCGAGCAGCACCCACAGCACGCCGGCAAGCACACAACCGAAGATCGTCCGAAGTTTCATTTTTCCAACCGAAATTGCGTCAAAGGTAGGCTTTTTCCGCCGAACGGCCAAATTCCGATCCGGCGGCCGGCGGATAATTGCACGATATTTTCTATCTTTGACTGCGTCTTAGATACTCCGCCTCGGCAAAATGCAAATAAATTTGCTTTTGCCCGCGGCTTATTCGTATCTTTGCCATGCGGAATTTCCGTCCGGACAGACGACGTTCCGACAGATCGGACCGACCCGATTTCAGTTCGACCGCCCGTCTTTACCGACGAATCGTACAACATCGACTCATTATGGAATACCTCTACCTCCTCGCAGGACTCGTTCTCATACTGGCCGGAGCCAACTACCTCACCGACGGATCGGTGGCGCTGGCCGAACGTTTCCGCGTACCGGGTTTCCTGATCGGACTGACGATCGTAGCCGTCGGCACCTCGACGCCCGAACTGGTCGTGAGCTTCCTTTCGGCCCTCGAAGGAGAGGGCGACATGGCCGTGGGCAACGTCGTGGGATCGAACCTCTTCAACGTCTTCATCATTCTGGGCGTCTGCGCCCTGATCCGCCCGCTGCCGCTCACGCGGCAGAACATCCGGCGCGACCTGCCCGTCGGCGTCGCGGCGTCGCTGGTGCTCTGCGCCGTGCTGGCCGACGAGGTGCTCGACCCGACGCATCCGGCACGCATCGGCCGCATCGAGGGGCTCGCGATGCTGCTGCTCTATGTGCTGAGCGTCTGGACGGCCGCCCGTGCAGCCCGCAGGGAGCAGCCGGCCGAAGAGACGCCCGCCGCACGGCCGATGGCCGGCTGGCTCATGGCGCTGATGATCGTCGGGGGACTGGCGGCGTTGGTCTTCGGCGGCGAAATCTTCCTCCACAACGCCGTGGCCATCGCCCGCAAGCTGGGCGTCAGCGAGTCGGTGATCGCCATTACGCTCGTGGCGGGCGGCACGTCGCTGCCCGAACTGGCCTCGTCGGTCGTCTCGGTCGTCAAGGGCCGGCCCGACATCGCACTGGGCAATGTCGTGGGATCGAACATCGCCAACATCCTGCTCATCCTGGGACTCTGCTCCACCGTCGTCCCGCTCACGCCGGGCGGCATCGACGCCGTGACGCTGGGTGCCGTCGTCCTCAGTTCGCTGCTCCTCTTCGCCGCCGCCTTCACCTTCCGCCGCCGTGCGCTCGACCGTTGGGAAGGGGTGCTCTTCCTCGCTATTTACGGCGCCTACCTCTGGTGGCTGCTGGCCAAATAACCGCCGCGATGACTCCCTCCGACCGCAATCCGCTCAAAGAGCAGGTAGCGCTGCTGCCGCTCGAACCGGGGGTGTACCAATTCCTCGACCGGACGGGTACGGTCATCTACGTCGGCAAGGCCAAGAGCCTGCGCAAGCGCGTCTCCTCCTATTTCATGCAGAACAAGGAGCATCCCCCCAAGGTGCGGGTGCTGGTGCGCCAGATCGTCGAGATCCGCCACATCGTCGTCGACAGCGAAACCGACGCCCTGCTGCTCGAAAATTCGCTCATCAAGGAGCTGCAACCCCGCTACAACATCCTGCTCAAAGACGACAAGACCTACCCGTGGATCGTCGTGCGCCGCGAGAACTTCCCCCGCATCCAGTCCACGCGCCAGTTGCAGCGCGACGGCTCGCAATACTTCGGGCCCTACTCGTCGGTGACGATGCAGCACAGCATCCTGGAATTCATCCGCGAGGTGATCCCGCTGCGCACCTGCTCGCTCAATCTCGCTCCCGAAGCGATCGCGCGCGGCCGGTACACCGTCTGCCTGCAATACCACCTGGGCAACTGCAAGGGGCCGTGCATCGGCGCGCAGAGCGCCGAGGAGTACCGGCAGCTGCTCGACATGGCCGTCTCGGTGCTCAAAGGCGATCTGCGCCCCGTGCGCGCCTACCTCGAAGGGGAGATGCGCCGCGCGGCCGAGGCGTTGCAGTTCGAGACGGCGCAGCGTTACAAATCGCGGCTCGCTGCATTGGAGAACTATTCGGCCCGTTCGGTCATCGTCAGCGCCCGCATCGTCGACGTCGACGTCTTCTCGCTCGTCGAGGACGACGATGCCGCCTACTGCAACTTCCTGCGCATCCGCAACGGTTCGATCACGGCCGTCTCGACCGTGCGGCTCACGCCGGGCGTCGATACCGACCGCGCGCAAATGCTGACGCTGGCCATTCAGCACGTCGTCGAGCAGATCGCCGGCGGCGAACTGGCGCGCGAAGTGATCGTCCCCTTCCTGCCGTCGGCAACGATGCTCTTCGACGGGGTGACCTTCACCGTACCCAGGCGGGGCGAAAAACTCGACCTACTGGCTTTCTCCGAGCGCAGCGCCCGCATCTACCGCGCCGAGCAGCTCAAAAACATGGAGATCAAGAATCCCGAACGCCATACCGAACGGCTGATGAACGCCATGCAGAAGGAGCTGCGGCTGCCGCGGCAGCCGCGCCACATCGAGTGTTTCGACAACTCGAACCTGCAAGGAACGAACCCCGTCGCCTCGTGCGTGGTCTTCCGCGACGGCCGCCCTTCGCGCAAGGAGTACCGCCATTTCAACATCAAGACCGTCGTCGGAGCCGACGACTTCGCCTCGATGCGCGAGATCGTCTTCCGCCGCTACACGCGCCTCATGGCCGAGGGACAGGAGCTGCCCGACCTGGTGATCGTCGACGGCGGCAAGGGACAGCTCTCGAACGCCTATGCCGTCCTGTGCGAACTGGGACTCGAAAAACAGGTGCCGATCGTGGGACTGGCCAAACGGCTCGAAGAGATCTACTACCCGGGCGATCCGATGCCCTACTACCTCAGCCGCACGGGCGAACCGCTCAAAGTGGTATGCCATATCCGCGACGAGGCGCACCGCTTCGGCATCACCTTCCACCGCCAGAAACGCAGCAACGACTTTCTCAGAAGCGAACTCAAAGGCATCGCCGGTATCGGCCCCCGCACCGTCGAGACGCTGCTCGGGCATTTCCGCACCGTCGCACGCATCCGCAACGCCTCCGACGAGGAACTCATCGAGCTGATCGGTGCGGCCAGGACGCAACGCCTGCGCAAGCACTTCGCATCCTCCTGACCGTCCGCCGGCGATCCTCCGAGGCCGCACGACATCTCCGCCACTCTCAGCCTGTATGCGGAAAGCACCGCCGAACGCCCCTTACCGACGCAATACGGCACCTCCGTATCCCTGCGATGCGGCCGTAACGACTGCGGAAAAACCGCGACAGCCATTTTTATCGGTTCAGAATTTGCAAATTGAGAATAAATCCCTACATTTGCACACCCGATTCTTTCACGAAAGAACGGTCATGCCCGGATGGCGGAATCGGTAGACGCGTTGGTCTCAAACACCAATGATAGCAATATCGTGCCGGTTCGACCCCGGCTCCGGGTACCATGAGAATCGCTTAATTTGTTGATACAGACGAATTAAGCGATTTTTATTTTTCGGATTTTCCCCACATTTTCCCCACACGTGCTGTGAATGATGTTTTAATCCACCTCTTTTACCCAATCATGCGCATGTTTTATTATGATCTTTCGGGCAGTGTCAGCGGAATATCTGGATAGAGTGTTTCGTAGGGTTGCATTGGCTCCAGAGTTTGCGGACGACTTGCCGAGCGGAGGAAATCCCAGAAATCTGCGGGAAAGTGCACGACTTGTCCCACATGGGAGCGAAGTGTGGTCAGCACCACGCGGCCATCGCTCAGCCTTCCGATGTGTTCGAGTTTTTCGCTGCCGAACATCCCGGGACGGATGCGCAACACTTCGCCCGTCGTGCGATTCCAGAGCCGGGCGAAATCCAGCCGCATCGAATCGCAAGTTCCTTTGATCAGCACCCAGTCGTCTCCAAACGGGAGGAGGTTCGACCTGGGATCTACGTTCTGCATCCGGGTAGTCCGGCAGCGGCGCGTATCGACGTCGAGTTCCAATAGTCGGGCAACCAGTTCCCGGTCCGAGAAGCCGCACATTACCAGTCGGCCGGTTCCGGGGACAGGGATGGAGCCGTTGAACCCGTCGCCGCTCGCTATGCGGAAACCCAGCGGTGAGAGCGAGCCGTTTTCGAAACAATAGGTCTCTTCGCCGTGTGCAAGGAGGATGCGTTCGAGTCCGTCGCAGGCAAACCTGCAAGGGTGCTGCGCCTTGGGCAGGGGAAAACGCTGGACGCGCTCCACTCCCTGCGGATTCATCGTGAGGATCGTGGCGCTCTGCCGGTCGCCGAAGCAGAGATAGCGGCCGAACCATCGGGGGCGTTGATCGAGGAAAAGAAAGGGCGACTCCTGTTTCGGCAGGTCGCACAGCCGCTTCCAGCTGTTCGCTTCCAGGGGATTCTTGCCCCCGAGAAGCATCCAGCACTGCATGGGCGGAATGTAGTAGAACGCCGCATAGAAATCCATCTCCGGGGAGTAGGTTAGGCAGCAAAACCGGTTCCAACGCACCTTGACCGGTTGCAGCGGGCGTTGGCGAAGGTCGGCGACGAAATTCCCCTGCCACTCCTCCGCATCGCGGCTTTTCCACCTCCCGCTGCAGAAGTCGCCGGCCAGCGCGTCGAGCATGTAGTCGGCGTCATCGGGCCACGGCACCTCTTCGCAGGGCATCGTGTGCCCGGGGTCGAGCGTTCGGGCCGGAGAGCCAGGTGCGCGCCCCGACTGCTTCAATTGCCGACAATATTGACCCGCCTTCCGGCAGCTCTTTTCGAAATCCGTAGCGTGAGCCTCCGGCTGCAACGTGAGGAGGTAGATATCGTCGCCGTCGAGATCATAGAGCCGGTATCCGTGGCCGGTCAGCTCCTGTCCGAGAGCGGTCATACCCTCCTCATGCGAGCGGCAGGCATATTGAACTCCGATCTCGTCGAATCGGGCGTCGTGCAGCACTGAAATCTCTTCGCCCCACTTTTTCCGCATCTCAGCCAGCGAGTCGTTCACGTCCCCATCGTATTTGAGCAGGTCCAGCGCCTCCTCCACGGCCCGCTCGACCTCCGGGGATTTGCTCCTTTCTGCCGACGTGCCATCCGTATCGCTCTTCGCCTCCGGCTGGCCAGGCGTCTCCTCTGCGGCCTGTTCGACCTCCGAAGATTTGCGTCCGAGCTGATCTTCGAGCATCTGAAACACTTTCACGTGGGAGTTTCGGATCCCCTGACTCGTGTAGACCATCACGGGTTTGCGTACCAGGCGGATGCCGAGCCCTTCGAGCGCGTCGAACAACTCCGGGAGCTGCAACGGTGTAAACATCCGGTGCTGCATCACGGGGCGGTCTTCGATGAAGAGATCGCCGTGACCCTCGTTCCACAGGCCGCGCGTCGTGTTGTCGTCGTTGCGGAGCGAGATCTCGTAGCTGTTGTGCTGGCGGCAACTGCCGTAGAGGCTGCGGGGACTGTTCAGCCTGAACGTCAGCACCACGCGCCGGCGCCGCTCCTCCTTCGGTGCTGCCGGATCGGCATAGGGCTCGCCGTCGGAGGAGAACTGCGCGAGGAGCTCCCATTCGTATGACTCGGGCCACGGAATCCCGGCGGCCTCCAGCCATCGGAAGGCCTCCAATTGGTGCGTAACGGTGTCGTAGAAGCCTTCAATCCGACTTTTGAGGTCCTGCAGGTGGGGAAATGGAAATCCCTCCAGCAGACGGACGATGCGCCGCAGCAGGAACAGCTCCGCGGGATCCTCGACCATAAGCATGCG
>OODI01000991.1_pt1 | contig 12508 bp, 12 predicted proteins | sample 1671141 | NCBI WGS metagenome assembly OODI01 (sample SAMN06348126, study PRJEB24527) | human gut metagenome | biome: human gut; feature: ankylosing spondylitis patient; material: feces | host: Homo sapiens | place: China | collected 2015-10 | reverse complement strand
GACCACCGAGATCTACACTCTTTCCCTACACGACGCTCTTCCGATCTCAAAACGCATCATCCCCTGTCTGGACGTCCGGAACGGACGGGTCGTCAAGGGAACGAACTTCGAGGGCATCAAGGATGTGGCCGACCCGGTGGAGATGGCCCGGATGTACAACGCGGCGGGTGCCGACGAGCTGGTGTTCTACGACATCACGGCCAGCGCCGAGGGCCGCGCCCTCTTCACCGACATCCTCACCCGGGTGGCCAGCGAGATCTTCATCCCCCTCACGGTGGGCGGCGGCGTCAACACGCTGGACGATTTCGACCGGGTGCTCAAGTGTGGTGCCGATAAAGTCAGCGTCAACTCGGGCGCACTGAGAGACCCCGGCCTCATCCCGGCGGCGGCCAAGCGGTACGGCGACCAGTGCGTGGTCCTCTCCGCCGACGTCAAGCGGGTGGACGGCCGGTTCCGCGTCTTTGCCAAGGGCGGGCGCGAAGACACTGGCCGGGACGCGCTGGAATGGATCAAATGGTGCGTGGACAACGGTGCAGGCGAAGTGTGCCTCAACAGCATCGACACTGACGGTGTCCGGAACGGCTTCGACCTCGAGATGCTGGACGCCGTGGCGGCCCGGGTGAACGTCCCCATCATCGCCAGCGGCGGCGCGGGCAAAAAGGAAGACTTCCTCGAGCTGTTCCATCATAAAGGCATCGACGCGGGCCTTGCGGCGGGCATCTTCCACCAGAAGCTGCTCACCATCCGGGAGCTAAAGGAATACTTAAACGAAAATGGCGTGGAAATGCGGCTCTGAGCCCTTGCGTTTGCTCGCCGAATACGCTAAACTATAGCTGTCCCCCTGCGGGGAAGGAGAAACATTATGGATCTGAAATTTGACGAAAAGGGCCTCATCCCTGCCATCGTGCAGGACCACTACACCAAAGAGGTGCTGACCCTCGCCTACATGAACGCCGAGACGCTGGCGCTGACCATCGCGGAGGGCCGGACGGTGTTCTGGAGCCGCAGCCGTCAGGAGATCTGGCGCAAGGGCGAGACCAGCGGCAACGTCCAGCGTGTGGTGTCCATCACCGCCGACTGCGACGCCGACGCGCTGGTGGTTGAGGTCGTCAAGAGCGGCCCCGCCTGCCATACCGGTGCCGAGAGCTGCTTTTTCAACGAAGTGTATGTTTCCCCGGAGCTGAAGCAGTTCAGCTGGCAGGGGCTGTATGACCTCATCAAGGGCCGCAAGACCAGCCCCAAAGAGGGCAGCTACACCACCTATCTCTTCGAGAAGGGCAAAGAAAAGATCCTCAAGAAGGTGGGCGAAGAGTGTACTGAGGTCATCATCGCGGGCGAAAAGGAAGACAAGGCCGAGACGGTCTACGAGATCAGCGATTTGGCATACCATGTGCTGGTGCTGATGGTACAGGCCGGCATCACGGTGGAGGACATCACCCGCGAGCTGGAAAAACGACACGTTATCGACCACAAGGTCAAACAGGAAAGGATGCAGTGATTCACTATGGCAGATTATAAGAAGTCCAGTGTCCATTGTCACTCGACGATGTGCGACGGCAAAAACACCTTGCAGGAGATGGCCTCCGCTGCGTGTGCGCAGGGGCTGACCACACTGGGATTCACGGGCCATAGCTATACCCAGCGCGACCGTGAATACTGCATGAGCCCCAGCCGCACGGCCCAGTATAAGGCCACCATTGCCAAGCTCAAGACCGAGTACAAGGGCAAGGTGGACATCCTCTGCGGCATCGAGTGGGACCTGCTGAGCGAGGACAAGCGCACCGGCTACGACTACTGGATCGGCTCTGCGCACCACCTCTACGGCAAGAACACCGGCAAATACTACGAGATCGACTTCCGTCCCCAGGATCTCCACGACTGCATCTACGACGACTTCGACGGCGACCCTCTGGCCGCTGTGGAAGCATACTTCGCCGAGGTGGAGAAGGTGGCGGCCATGGGCCCCGACATCCTCGCCCACATCGACCTCATCAAGAAGCTGAACGCTGCCGGTGAGTTCTTCGACGAAGAGTCGCCCCGCTATAAAGCCGCAGCCCTCAAGGCGCTGAATGCTGCCAAAGAGCACGGCTGCCTGCTGGAAGTGAACACCGGCGGCGTCTACCGCGGCTACCGCAAGGACTTCTACCCCGGCGCATGGCTTCTGGGCGAGTGGCAGAAGATGGGCGGCAAGGTCATCATCACCTCCGACGCCCACGATGTGGACAGCCTGACCTTCGGCTTCGACGAGGCTGCTGCCGCCGTCAAGGCCGCAGGCTTCAAGAGTGTGGAAGTGCTGACCGTCAACGGCTTCGAGACGCAGGAGCTGTAACGATCTGAAAATATTGAAAAGGGCTGTTGTACAGCGAAATCAACCTCTCCGTCAGCGCTGACGGAGAGGTTGTACCTGTACAGCAGCTCCTTTTTGTGACTATGGAGGAACGCTTATGACCCAGTCCCCCGCGAAAAAATCATTCTTCAACCGGAACGTCGATTTGATGAACGGCCCCATCTTCAAGAGCCTGTTCATCTTTATGCTGCCCATTCTGGTGTCGTGCCTCTTCCAGCAGCTCTATAATACCGTGGATACCATGATCGTCGGCAATGTGCTGGGCGATACCGCCCTTGCCGCCATTGGCGCCTGCGGGGCCATCTACGAGCTTCTGGTTGGATTTGGCATCGGTATCGGAAACGGCCTCGCCATCGTCGCAGCGCGCGCCTACGGGGCCGGAGACGAGGACCAGCTCAAACAGACCGTGGCGGGTTCCATCGTCATCGGCATCATCGCGTCGGCGGTCATCACGCTGGCAGGCGCGGCGGGCCTGCATCCGCTGCTGGAACTGCTGGACACCCCGGCGGAAATTTTAGAGGACGCCTACGGCTATATCATCATCATCGACTTCGGCGTCATCGTCATGTTTGCCTATAACCTCTGCGCCGGCCTGCTGCGGGCCATCGGCAACAGCTTCATGCCGCTGGTCTTCCTCATCCTCTCGTCGGTGCTCAACGTCATCCTCGACCTCTGGTTCATCGCTGCGCTGGGCATGGGCGTGGCCGGTGCCGGTGTGGCGACGGTCATCTCTCAGGGCGTGTCGGTGGCGCTCTGCATCCTGTACGTCTTCCGCAGCGCCCGGCTGCTCCTGCCCGAGAAAAAGCACTTCCATGTGGAGAGCCGCCTCTATTGGGAGCTGTTCAGCCAGAGCATCTCCATGGGCCTCATGAGCAGCATCGTCTCGGCAGGCTCCGTCGTTTTGCAGTACGGCATCAACGGCCTCGGTACGCTGGTCATCGCGGGCCACACCGCGGCCCGAAAGCTCTTCGCTTTTACGGATATGCCCCTGACGGCGATGGCCTCTGCCTGCTCGACCTACGTCTCCCAGAACTACGGCGCGAACCATCCCGACCGCGTCCGCCGCGGAATGCGGGACATCTATCTCTACGGTGTCGTGGTGGCTGTGACGGCTATCCTGCTTATGAGTGTGGGTGCGGAGTGGATGGTGAAACTGGTGTCCGGCTCTTCGGAACCGGTGGTGCTGGAAAACGGCGTGCGGTATCTGGTCTGGAACGCACCCTTCTACGCCGTGCTGGGAATGCTGCTCTCCACCCGCTACGCTCTGCAGAGCATGGGCGAGAAGGTACTGCCCCTGCTGTCCAGCGTCATCGAGTTTCTGGGCAAGATCGTCTTCGTCCTGCTCTTCATCCCCCGCTTTGAGTATAACGCGGTCATCCTCTGCGAGCCGGTCATCTGGTGCTTCATGACCATAGAGCTGCTTATAGCATACCGGCATAATTCCTTCGTGTTTCCGAAGATGAAAAAATAAAAGAACTCCCCGCCATGCAGCTGCACAGCGGGGAGAAAGAGGGAGGAAAATTTCAGATTCAGAGGGCCGAATAGCCGAAGCTGTTCACCAGCGCGTCGATGTGCTGGCCGGCCTTGCACATGGGGCAGTCGCGGCTGTCGAAGCTGGCGTAGTCGGGCAGGCTGGAGGGGTCGAAGATGGAGGTGACCGGGATGCCCAGACACTCGTTGGTGGTGGCGAAGATGGCCGACAAGCCCGCCACGGTGCCGCCGTAGTAGTTGACCGCCTCGATGGCCGCCTGCACGGTGTAGCCGGTGGTGATGGAGGCCGACAGGATGAGGACGTGCTTGCCCCTGACCATCGGGGCGAGATTGTCGCGGAGGATGATCTGGCTGCCGCTGGTGTACTCGGGGGTGATGACGTAAATCGTCTGGTGGGCATTCATGTTGGCAAAGCCGTCTTTGGTCAGCTCGTTGGCCAGACAGGTGCCGATGACCTGTGTGCCGTCCAGACAGAGCACGGTGTCCACGATGGTGCTGTGCTGATAGGCAGCCACCAGCTCCTTGGCGACAGCCTTCGCCTCCGAGAGGCGGGCTTTCTGGGTGGTGACGTCGATGTAATAGTTGATGTGGCTGTGGCTGGTGGCGAAGTGGCCCTTTGCCACGCGCAGGAACAGACTGCTCTTGTTGGTGGGAAGCTTTACCATATTGATCATAACTGCACACTCCTGTTCTTGTGAAATCAGGCAGGACGCCCATCCCGAAAAACAAAACCGCGCGGCGGCACATCTGTCCGGCCGCTGCGCTCCCCGGTTGGTATGCTCTTATTGTAGCAGGAAAAGCACCTTATGCACAAGACACAAAACCACTAAAAATCCTTGCTTGCGTTTTGGCAGAATGACGGAGAGATGCAAATAAAAACGCCCAAGGCGTGAGCCTTGGGCGCAGAGTGCAGAAAAGAGATTACTCGAGGATGATCTTGCCAGTGCCATCCTTCTTGGCAGCCATTTTCCAAGTGCAGAAAGCACGGGTGTAGCCGCTGTTGCCGCTGCTGGCCTGAATGCGGGGCCAGTACTTCAGCTCGACCTTGTCGCCCTCTTTAATGGTGACATCTTTGATGGTGAGGGCAAAGTCCTTTGCACCCTCACTCTCTTCCAGATCAAATTCCGGGTCGGTAATCGTGATATACTGCTTGGCGTAGTTCTTCTCAGTCTTGCCGCTGGTCACAGTAAGCTCAAAGCACTCATTGGTCACATACAGAGGAACCTTTTTGGTGGTACACTTGATGTTGACGGTGCAGGTGAATTTGGACGTAGTGCTATCATAAGCAGGTGCCTTGGTGGGAGCGTCCGCGCTCTTATAGGTCTTGAAGGTACCCATCAGCTTCAGGGTGCTGCCGATTTTACCGGTCTTCTGATACTCATCCTCACCACAGCCAACGAGCAGGCTGGAACCAGCCACAGCCACGGCAGCGGCGGCGCTGTACTTCAGGAAAGAGCGGCGGTTGAATTCTAAGGACATGATCGTTCCTCCTTTTATGTAGAAACACATAAATTCATTGTAATGACCCCAAAGGGTGCCTGCCTATACAATAGGCGAAAAATGAGCAGATGTCAATGCTTTTCACAAAAATTTTGTGGGGAAGCTCTGCCCTTTATGACGGAATTTCGTCTCGGAAAAATGCCTCAGACCTGCGTCAGGTCAGAAGAGTTCAGAGAGAAGGTGAGGCTCTTGTTTGCCACGAAGGTCGGGGTGAAGGTGACGCTCAGCTTCTGCCAGCCGGTGGGGACACAGCAGATCAGCTGGATGTAACCTGCGCCCTGCGGGGGCAGATTGGTGGACTCGGAGAAGCTCTGAGCGGCGGCATCATAGAGCTGGATGTAAGCGCCGACCTCGGCCTCAGCGCCGTCGCAGACAGCGGTGAAATCGGTGGTGGAGGCGGCCAGAGCGTGGAAGTACTGACGGGCGACATCGAGCTTGGTAGCCTCATCGTCCAGCGGATAGGCGGCATCCAGTTCGGCGAGGTTCTGTGCGCCGATCTCAAACGTGGTAGCGCCGGAGCGGTTCACAGCGGTGACGAGCACAGCGACATACTCGTGGTCGGGCAGGTCGGGAGTGTTGGTCATGGTAAAGACACTGGTGAGCTGGACGCCCAGATTGTTCCAGTTGCTGACCTTGTCGCCGACCTTGACTTCGATGGCGTTGCTGGTGCTGGAACCGCAGCCGCCCAACATGGCAGCAGCGCCCAGAGCTGCTGCGGAGGCACCGGTACACTTGAGGAAGGTGCGGCGGGAAATTTTATTGGACATGGATGTGTCCCTCCTTGAATTCGCTTTATTATGAAGTACGATGAAAATGTTCTATCTTGTTTATAACATCTTTTGCACGCAGATGCAAGCAAAAAACGGCAGAATTTACACTAGTTTCACAGAGACTTAAGTGCGGTCCTCTCCGGTCAGTTCCCGGGCGCGGGTCTCGCTGGTCTTGACCAGATTGAGCAGGCTGGGAGTATACAGCGGGTATTCCCGGGTCAGGCTCTCGGTGGTCATGGCGAGGCAGGACGGGTCGGCCACGCCCTCGCCGCCGGGCAGCGCTTCGCCGGCCAGCAGGGCCTCCACATTGGCCTGAGCCGAGTGCATCACAGCGTCGGAGTAGCCGGGCCAGCGCCGGGCGTCCACGCTGAACATGCTGGGGGCATTGTGGGACTCGGCGGAATAGAGCAGACGGAACATCTTGGCCACGGCGGTCATCAGGTAGGCGCTCACCTCGGTGGTCAGGGCCTTGCTGTGGCACTCGCCTATCTTGGCGTAGAGCACGTTCAGGCTGTTGGAGATGAGTTTTTTGTTCATGGTGGGCAGCACGCTGCCGTGGTAGACGTTGTCTTTCATCTTTTCGGGGTTGGGCAGATCCTCGGCAGAAAGCATCATGCCGTTGCGCTCGGCGCTGCGCCCCAGCAGATAGTCGCAGGAAACATTATAATAATCTGCCACCCGCACCACAAAGTCCAAGCCGCACTCGCGGATGCCTTTTTCGTAGTGGGACAGCAGCGCCTGAGAGACCCCCAGATCCTCTGCCGCCTGCTTTTGGGTGATGCCGCGCTCCTTGCGCAGCAGCTTGATGATGCGATTGAACTCCATGATGTGCTCTCCTCAATATCTGCAGGATCTATTTTTGGTAACATCCTTGTTTTTGGTTTACAACAGGTTGATTATACACATTGGAAAACGACTTGTAAAGCAAGAAAAATGCCGATATTTTTCGTCTTTTTTCGTCATTATTGTCAAAACTCTTGCCCGCCCCCCACATCTATGCTAAACTATGGGTATTAACACATAGATTTTGTGTTTTCGCTGTGGAAGAAAACCGACAGCCGCGGTGAAAGTCCGTCTTTTCTGAAACAAAAATTTTTCAAATAGGTGGTTCCATCTTTCTGCAGTTTGTGCTATAATCTCTTTTTGGCGACTGTTCTTGACCGGCGCACAAATCTGCAAAGGACAAGCCAGACGCTATAAAAGGTAATATACCAAGAATAAGAAAGAGGAAACTTCATTATGAAACTCGAGCGCAAAGTCCGTCTGTGCAGCGCTGCCGCTGCCGTCCTGATCGCCGCCATCGCCCTGACCGGCTGCGGCGGCTCCAAGACCACTGCTTCTTCCGCAGTCGCTTCTTCTGTGGCTGCTTCCACCGCTGCTGCCACCAACAGCTGCGGCGAGGGCGTGACTTGGGCACTGGCTGACGGCACCCTGACCATCAGCGGCACCGGCCGTATGACCAACTTCACCAAGGACGCTCCGGCTCCCTGGGCTGATCAGGCCGACCAGATCACCACCGTTGAGGTGGAGGGCACCGTTACCAGCGTGGGCGCTACCGCCTTCAAGGACTGCACTGCCCTGACCACCGTGAACATCGCCGACGGTGTAGAGTACATCGAGGCCGGCGCCTTCAACGGCTGCACCGCCCTGACCGAGGTCAACATCCCCCTGAGCGTGGGCTACATCAAGACCGGCGCATTCAAGGGCTGCACCGCCCTGACCAGCGTGACCATCCGCGACGACTGCCGTCTGGACATGAATGTGTTCCCCGATACCGTGGAGGTCAACCACGCCGAGGGCTAAGCCTCATCCGTAATTTTAAACCAAAAGAGGTGTGATCCATGAAAACCTTCAAGCTTCATCTCATCCGCCACGGTATGACCGCGGGCAACCTGCAGGGCCTGTACATCGGCAGCGGCACTGACCTGCCCCTGTGCGACGAGGGCCGCGCCCAGCTGGCTGACCTGAAGGAGCGGTTCGCCTACCCGCAGGTAGATACCGTGTTTTCCTCCCCGCTGCTGCGTGCGGTGGAAACTGCCAACATCCTGTTCCCCGGGGCTGCCCACCAGTTTACGGTGCACGACCTACGGGAGGCCGGGTTTGGCAAGTTTGAGGGCCGCCCGGTAAAGGAGCTCGTGCACGACGAGGACTTTAAAAAATGGATCACCCCGGGCTCCGGCTATCTGCCGGAGGGCGCAGAGCCCACCGAGCAGTTCCACGCCCGCTGTGCCGACAGCCTTATGAAGCTGTTTGAGTACATGATCCGCATGGACGTTACCGAGGCCGCCTGCGTGACCCACGGCGGCGTGATCATGAGCATGCTCAGCCAGCGCGCCGTGCCCACCCGCCGCCCCGAGCAGTGGATGGCAGACCCGGGCTGCGGCTACACCGTGCAGACCGATGTGCAGCTGTGGATGCGGGACAAGCTGGTGGAGGCTATCGATATCGTACCCTTCGGCTACGCCGACACCCTGCAGGGGCAGGCCGAAGCCGAGGAAAACGAAGCTTACGAATAAGAAAGGGTTACAGTTTCCCGCTGCCCCTTGACAGAACGCGCAGAATCCTTTATTGTTAAAGGGTAGTGTATTGTATCGTATACAGGAGGAACGCTGTCATGTCCCAATCCATCTCCCGCCGGTCATTCCTGAAATGTGCCGGTTCCGGTGCGGTCAGCCTTGCGGCTGCGCTGCTTACCGGGGTCTGTGCTGCGGCGCAGCAGCCGTGTCTTGCGGGCGAGCCTGCCCTGCTGGACGGCAAAGCTGCCGTAGAGTTGCTGGGCTATGCCCCGGCACCGGAGCTGGGCGGCGTGCTGGTGTACCTCTCGGTGGAAAACCTTTCGGCAGCCAGCCTGCCGGTGGATACCAGCTATCTGCAAAGCCGTGGTCTGCGCACCCGGGAGCAGCTGTACAGCATGGGCACCGGCGTGGCCGCTGCCTGCAACGGTCAGAGCGTGCCCTGCGGTAGCTTTGCCGCCCCACTGTACAGCGAGAATGCAGCGGATGCCTCGGTGTTCACCCTGAACCTTGCCGCCGGACGCGGTGCGCTGCTGCACTGCTTCTGCGCCGTGCCGGAGGACTGGCAGACCCTTGCGCTGACTTGGCACCCGGATTTTGCCGCCGGGCGCAGCGCCATCTTTACGGTGCGCCGCGATGCCGACGAAGCCGCTCTGGGCCCCGTGCCCACCACCCCCGCCGAGGTCGGCAGCGTGGTGGACCTGTAACAGCATAGTAAAAGAGCCATTGCACAAATTAGCGTGCAATGGCTCTTTTTTTGCTTGGTAAGACCCCTTCCGTCATCGCCTGCGGCGTGCCAGATTTCTCCGAGGTCGAGACGATTTGAAATGGCCTCCGCTTTGCTCTGGCCATAATCAGCGGAAGAATGATTTTAAATTTCGGGTTACAGGAAAGTCTGCGGACTTTCCTGTAACCCATTTTCACGGGAGGAGTCATAGAGGGAAACGGCATTTGCAGCACCGCTTTCTGCGAAAGCGCGGCGCTGCGGGCGTGCGCTTGCTCCCCCTTGGGGGAGCTGTCGCGCAGCGACTGAGGGGTTTTGAATCGGCGGAGCCGGAAAAAACGGTTAAAAGATCTTCACGCCGAACAGGCGTGAATCTTCAGTTTTTTCCGGTGTAGCCCTCCCCTTTGGGGTTAAAAGGGGCGAGCAGCCCCTTTTTCGTGGCTCCAGCGCGTCGAAATCGCTGGTGGTTTTCTGGTTCTCTTTTGCCACCAAAAGAGAACATCCCTCGGCAAGCAGAACCTTCCCCGCAGAGCGCATTTAAAATCGTCCCGTTGCCGGAGATCAACCGGCGCCCACCAGCGCTTCCCCGGTGCTGTTTTGCACCAGCAGCTCCTGCCCGGTAAGGCTGGAAAGCAGAGCAATGTAACTGCGCCCTGCCGGGAGCTCCAGCGGCTTGCCGTTGGAATCGTAGAGGGCAAGGGTACTCTCTACGCCCTGCGTCCATGTGACCTGCCACAGGTGCCCGCCGTTCAGCCAGACGCCGCCGCCCATGGAAAGGTCGTAGTCCAGCGTGCGGCCATCGTCCCGCAGGGAGGAGCCGCTGTACAGGATGAGCAGATTGTCAAAGGCAGCCTGTGTGCCGGTGTTGGCATCCAGCTGGGGGGTGCCGTCCGCGTGCAGCATCCCGTAGGCGGCAAGGGCGTCATCGTAGACAAAGCCGGTGGCACCGCCAGATTGGAAATTCACGGTCACTTTTACCGCATCTGCGGCGTTTGCATCCGGCAGATGGCCGGTGTCCCGCTGGGGCAGCAGGGTGGGCAGCACGCCCGCCGTTTCGCTCTCGCTGCCGGAAGCGGTGTTCTGGTTCACGGCGGTGGAGATGCTCAGGCTGTCCAGCACTGCGGCGACTGCCTTGCCGCTGGTGCGCCACAAAGGCGTGCTGTTCCAGCCATAACCGGTGCTGACAAAGGCATTGCGCCCCACCTCCTGCGCGTCCACCGCGCGGAGGTTATAGTATTCCAGATACCGCTTGGCATAGGCGCTGCTGCCGCACTGGATGGGCAGCACCTGCTGCCCGCTGAGCAGCCGCCAGTATAAGTCCTGCCCGCGCGTCACCGGCCCTACCACGGGCATTGCGCTGAGGGCGGGGTATACCAGACACAGCTCGGTGGAGCTGCCGCTCTCGGTCAGGGCTTCCAGCACCACCGAGGCGCTGCCGATGCCCCACTGGGTGGTGCTGTCGGTGGTGTTTTCAATGACCACCGCAGCTGCCCGCTGCTCCGGGTACAGCAGCTGCTGTCCGGTAAGCGGGTCTGCCGGGGCGGTGCTTTCTGCGGGCGCAGCGGCGGTGCTCCCGCAGCTGCCCAGCAGCACCGCGCACAGCACGGCTGCACCAAGGCGCAGGCTCCATTTGCGTTTCATGGGCTTCTCCCCTTACTGATAGTTAAAGTTGGGCCACTCGTCGTCGTCCACGATGGCCAGATAGGTCTTGCCCCGGTTGAAGCACAGCTCGCTGCCGTCGGCGGCATAGACCTTGAGCGGGTGCTCCGGGGAGGCTTTCTGCCATGTGCCCCGCTGCACTGCGCCCCGGGTGAAGAAATAGGCTTCGCCGCCGGACGCATAGTCCACCTGCTGCACGCCGCCGGAGTTGCCGGGGTAGTCCGCGATGCCTGCAAAACAGACCAGCAGATTGGTAAAGCCAAGCTGCTTGCCGGTCAGCTCGTCCACGGTGTTCTCAAAAGCACCGGCGGCGCGGCTGTACATGGACATTTTATAAAGGTGATCCCAGCGGTTGTAGCTGAAGGTGGTCTTGTAGCTGTCCGAGTGCACGATGTTGATGGTCTTGGCGGCGGCAGCGCCGGACATCTTGTTCTCTGCGCCGGTGCGGTAGTCCGCAAAGCGGAAGAAGGTGCTCTCGTAGGGGTATTGCAGCCCGATACCCGCGTTGGCAGCGGCCTGCCGGATCTCGGCACCGGAGGTGAACTCGGTGTGTTCATACGCCACATTGCGGCCGCGGCTGTCGCGGTGCGCCACATGGGGATGGGTGGGGGTGTTGAAGTAACTCTTGCCGCCGATGTTCAGGCCGGAGTAGTTGTACACATTGATAAACTTGGTGCAGGGGGCACTTTCGCCATCGTGATAGTACAGCGCCTGCCACGGCATGAGCAGCTGCAAGAACTGGTCGCGGCCGGAGCGCAGCGGGCCTACTTCCGGGATGGCATTGGCGTCATAGTACACCGCGCAGAAGCGGGTGATGCCGCCCTCCACCTTGCTCTCGATGAGCAGGTCGGCAGAGCCAAGGCCGCGCTGCGGGCGGGCGTTCTGTCGCTGGGTGTTGCTGATGTTGTTCACCATCACACCCACCATGCGGCCATTGCTGCGGCGGGGCTCACCGGTAAGGGGGTCGGCGTTGTAGGCGGGCAGGCTGCTGTCGGCGCTTTCTGCCGGGGCTTCAGACGCAGCTCCGGCGTCCGGGACAGCGGCTTCGGTGCTTTCAGAAGAGGCGGCACTGCCGCTCTTCCCGAGGGTCTGCTGCAGCCAGTCGGAAAAACCGTTACCCACACAGGCGCTGCCGGTGGGTGCGCAGCCGGACAGAGCCAGCGAGGCGGCTGCCAGCCCCGAGGCACGGAGAACGGTACGACGCGTGATCTTTTTCATGCAAAAAACCTCCTGATAAGAGTGTTCTGCGCAGCCCCGGCGCTGTCGGAACGGTTGCGCACGGTGGATGAAAACGAACGGCCTTTCGGCATTGCTTTGATTGTAATTGTAACGGTTCTTGCGGCGTTTGTAAAGTGAAAATTAGCGCCCGCGCGGGAAAGGATTTTGCGGCTTTTCACTTGTACTGCTCTGCCGCCGATTCATAAGATCGGAAGAGCACACGTCTGAACTCCAGTAACATCACGAGCTCGTATGCCGTCTTCTGCTTGAAAAAAACAAACACAGC
>OODI01000981.1_pt1 | contig 12622 bp, 8 predicted proteins | sample 1671141 | NCBI WGS metagenome assembly OODI01 (sample SAMN06348126, study PRJEB24527) | human gut metagenome | biome: human gut; feature: ankylosing spondylitis patient; material: feces | host: Homo sapiens | place: China | collected 2015-10 | reverse complement strand
CGCAGATGGCGGAAAAGACATCGCCAGACGCGCCGCCGAATTGTGCGGTAGTGCCTTAGCGGATGCCCGACCAGAGCGCGTCATTTTCCGCTTGAAACGCTTCCCTCAGCGCATTTTCATCTTCAGTAGATACATCCTGCTCAAAAATCAGGATGCCGTCCATATCCGGATCATGTTCCCAAACCTGCAGGGTCAACACATCATTGTAGTGCCGGACGGTATAACCATCCGCGTCGAACGTCCAGTCCTCTTTCTCCTCGCCGACCGCCCAGCGCAGCAGCACCGCCTCCGTCCCCTCAAAACGGTACAGCGTTTCTCTGTGAATGCCGCCCGCCAAGCCGCCGTTCACAGAACTCCTTACAATTTTGTGTTCTGCATCAAGGTCGTAATTCGTGAACGTCAGCGGGCAGAGAACATACTGTTCACCATCAAAAATGAAAAACTGGTAGACGAAATTGCTCGCACCGCGCTGTGTCAGTATCACCGCATCGTTGATGCCGTCGAAGTTGACATCCGCATAGGAAAGGTACGGGTCTTTCTCGCCGGACACGAAGCAGAGTTCCTGCCCGTTGTCCGCAATCAGGCGGTGGATGTACTCGTTCTCCGTCGTCTGCCCGATAATTTCCGCGCGGACAGGGGCGATGGTCATCAGGAGAAGCAAGGCAAGCAGGCAGAAACGGGAAATACAGTTCTTCATAAAGAATACTCCTTTCGCATTGGTATGCTAATGAAAGAACGAATACGGGGCGGCAATTCATCCGCAGAAAAAAAGGAAATTTCTTCATCATCCGAAATGGAAATGCTTGCAAATTACTGATGTTTGCGTTATAATGAAAATGGTAATTTATGATTCAAGGTTTCTTGCTGAGGAAGCGGGGAAAGGGGTGTTTGCCACGGCGCACGAAGGAGCAGCGCAGTACTGCCGCAAAGTGGACAAGCGTGAAATTCCGGTCTGTCCGATTTTAGGGGTCAATATTGCTGTCATCAACATGAATTGGCTGCTGAAATATTTGGCGCAGAATATTCATCAATTGCAGGGAGATTACATCTGCGTATCGAATGTACATACAACCGTCGTCAGTTACGAGGATGCGGACTACCGTGCCGTGCAGAACGGCGGTTTGATGGCGATTCCGGATGGCAATCCGCTGGCGCAGGAGGCGCGGCGGCGCGGGTATCCGCAGATTCAGCGGACAACCGGGCCTGACCTGATGATGGAGGTCTTTCGGCAGTCGGCGGCACACGGCTGGCGGCATTATTTCTACGGCAGCACGCAGGAAGTGCAGGAGAAAATGATTGCGCGCCTGCAGCAGGAGTATCCGGGGCTGATAATTGCGGGCACAGACGTGCCGCCTTTCCGCGAACTGACACCGGAGGAAGATGCGCTTGCCGTGGCGCGCATCAATCAGGCGCAGCCGGATTTTGTGTGGGTCGGGCTGGGAGCGCCGAAGCAGGAGCGCTGGATGGCGGCGCACCAAGGGCGTGTGCATGGGCTGATGATTGGCGTCGGCGCGGGCTTTGATTTCTTTTCGGGCAACGTCAAGCGCGCCCCGTTATGGATGCAGAAGCACAGCCTGGAATGGCTCTATCGCCTGATGCAAGACCCGAAGCGGCTATTCCAGCGCTACTGGAGTACGAATCTGAAATTCATCTGGAACGCGGCCATCAGGAGAAAGTAAATGCAGCAAGCGACAAAACAGCCCGCTGTACTGCTGGTACACGACTATTATCAGGTTCCCGGCGGCGAGGATGTCGTTGTGGCGAACGAGAAGCACCTGCTGGAAACGCACGGTCACGCTGCGGCGCTGTATGCGCGGCGGAACGAGGAAATTTCGCGCATGGGAGCGCTGGAGAAAATCCGCAGTGCGCTGGGGATGTTTTTCAGCATCCGTACATACCGCGAGGTTCGACGGAGCATCCGCGAAAACCGGATTTCGCTGGTGCATGTGCACAACACGCTGCCGCTGATTGGCCCGGCAGTGTATTACGCGGCATTGCGCGAGGGCGTTCCCGTGGTGCAGACGGTGCACAACTTCCGCCTGCTCTGCCCGAACGCGCTTTTCTACCGCGACGGCCATATCTGCGAGGACTGCGTGAAAAAGGGACTGCACTGCGCGGTGAAGCACCGCTGCTACCGCGGCAGCCGCCTGCAGACGGTGTTCTGCGTGCTCAGCACACGTTTGCACCGCGCCCTCAAAACGTACAGCCGCCTGCATTACATCACCCTGACGGACTTCAACCGTCAGAAGCTGCTGGCGCTTAAGCAGATTCCGCCGGAAAACGTGTCCGTAAAGCCGAACTTTGTGGAACCGCCGGAGACGATTGTGCCATATGCGGCGCGCGAAAATCAGGTGGTGTACATCGGTCGGCTGGATGCGCTCAAGGGCATTCGGCTGCTGCTGGAAGCGTGGGCGCGCTACGAGCGTTCAGGCGGGGGCATGAAGCTGATCATCTGCGGTACAGGGCCGGAGGAAGCATGGTGCCGCGAATATCTGACGCGGGAAAAGCTGAAGCAGGCGGAACTGCGCGGCTTTGTGCCAAATTCGGCGGCACGGGCGCTGATGGGGCAGTCCAAGGCGCTGATTCTGCCGACACAGTGGTATGAAGGCTTCCCAATGACGATTGTGGAAGCCTTCAGCGCCGCCACGCCGGTGATTTGCTCGGATTTAGGCAACGCGGGTTCCCTGATTTCGGACGGCGTGACGGGCTTCAAGTTTCCGGCGGACTCGGCGGAGCAGCTGGCGCAGACGCTCAATCGGCTGCAGCACGCGGAATCCGTCAGCGAGGGCGCGCTGAAAACGTATCAGGAGAATTTCACGGCGGAAGCAAATTATCGTCAACTGATGGCGATTTACAGCAAGGCGATGCAGAAAAGCGGCGAAAGGAACGAACCATCATGCGGCTGATTGTGGCAGATGTACGGAGCACCAGCACAGACGGCATTGCCGCTGGGCATTATTTCACCGTCGCGCAGAATTATCTTGACCTGTTCAGCGCGGAGATGGATGTGCGCATTGCGGGCGGGCCGGTGTACGGCGACCGCTTCGGGAACAAGTTGATTCGTCTGCCGCATGATTACATCGTGGGCAGCTCGGCGGCGCGCAACAAACGCGCCGTGTTCCAGAACGTGCGCGCGCTGCTTCGGGAAGCGCAGGATGACGTGATTGTCCTCCAATGCAGCGCCGTCGCAACAGCGTATCTGGGGCTTGCACTGTTCAAGAAGAAAGAAACGCGGGTCTACGCCATCCAGTACAGCACCGACGGCGTCAATTCAGCCTTGAAACGTGGCTTATATGCGCTGTGCAGGCGGAAAATCAGCGGCGTTATCTGCCCCAATGCAGCCATTGGCGCGGCGTATGGGCGGCCGATGTGCGTCGTATCCGATTACATCAGCACAGGAACGATGCAGCCGCCTGTGCCGTATGCGCAGAAGCGCTATGATTTCGGCATGGTCGGGCTGATTACGTCGGACAAGGGCGTCGTTGAGGCGGCAAAACAGCTGCGGAACACGCCGTATCGGGTGCTGATTGCGGGTCGGGTGCAGGAAGCGCCGCTGGAAACGGAGCTGCGGGCAGTCTGCGCGGGCGCAAAGAACATCGAGCTGCGGCTGGAATACCTGTCCGAAGCGGCGTATGACGAGGCGATTCGCCAATGCCGCTACTGCATCCTAAACTATTCGGAGAATTACTCCCTGCACAGCAGCGGCGTTGTATTCGATATTCTCTTCCGGGGCGTGCCGATTGTGGGCAGCCGCTGCGGGACGCTGCAAATGGTGGAAGCAAACGAATTGGGCAAAACGGTATCCAGCATGGCGGATTTTGCGCCGGAAAGGCTGCTGGATGAAGCCGTGCATGACCGCTATGTGCGCAACATTGCGCGCTACTGCCAATCGCAGGCGCAGGAGCGGGAAAAGCTGCGGGATTTTCTGACGCGGGGCGCAGCGGAATAACCATGCCGCACAGCGCAAAGTGAAAGGAGGGGCTGAAGCGTGAAGGTCATGTGGATGGGGAATATTATCCTCCCTGCCATTGCGGAAAAAGAATCGCTTCCCCCGGTGTATATCGTGGGCTGGCTGGTTGGGCTGTCGCGGCGGCTGACGCAGCTGCCGGATGTGGCGCTGACGTATGTGTTTGACGCGCCGAAAGCGCTGACGGGCGAAGTGGACGGCTACCGCTATTACGGGCTGGTCAACCCCACACGCCCTACGCAGCGGTGCGGCGAAGCCTACACCCGGCAGCTGGAGGATATTCTGCGCAAAGAGCAGCCGGATGTCATTCACCTCTGGGGCACGGAAAATCAGCACACGCTGGCCATGGTTGATGCGGCGGAACACATGGGGATGCGCGAGCGGATTGTAATTTCCATTCAGGGGCTTCTGTCCATATACGCGGAGCATTATCGCGCTTATCTGCCGGAACACGTCTGCCACGGGCACACGCCGAAGGATTTGGTGAAGGGCAATATCGTCCGGCAGGAAGCAATCTACCGCCGCGTCGGGCAGTATGAACAGGAAGCCCTGCGCAGGGTGCAGCACGTTATCGGGCGCACCGACTGGGATGCTGCCTGCATGGCGGAGCTTGCCCCGCAGGCGGCCTATCATTTCAACAACGAAACGCTGCGGGACGAGTTCTACACCGGCGAATGGTCGCTGAACAGCTGCGAGCCGCACAGTCTCTTCTGCAGTCAGGCGCATGTGCCGCTCAAGGGGCTGCATCTCCTATTGCAGGCGCTGGCGATTGTCCGCAAGCGCTATCCCGATGTCAAGCTCTATGTGGGACGCAAGGACTATGGACGCATTCCGCCGCTTGCGCGCAATGCCTATGAACGGTACATCCATCGTCTGCTGCGCGAAAACGACCTCTACGACCATGTTGTTTTTACCGGCAGCCTGAATGCACAGCAAATGAAGGAGCGGTATCTAAAAAGTCAGGTGTTTGTGCTGCCGTCGAGCATTGAAAACTCCCCCAATTCGCTGGGCGAGGCGATGCTGCTTGGCGTACCGTGCATTGCGTCGGATGTCGGCGGCGTGCGCTGTCTGATGACGCACGGCGTGGAAGGGCTGATTTATCCGGCAGACGACCCGCATTTGCTGGCGCATGATATCTGCGAGATGTTCGCGCATCCGGAAAAAGCGGCGCAGATGGCGCGCGCCGGGCGAGAACACGCTGGAAAAACGCATGATGCGCAGAAGAATCTGGAGATACTGCATCAGATTTATACGGAGATTGCACGATGAAAATCCGAATCACAAAGAACCATGTGGATGCACTCTGTGTGCTGATTGGCGTGCTGGGCATGGGCTCGCTGTATTTTCAGGTGCTGCGGATGCCGCTGATGGCAGCCATGCTGATTGCGTCGATTCTGCTGCTGACGCGGGCGCATCATCCGAAAATCAGCGTCCAGAATGTACGCCTGACGCTGCTGCTGACGGCGGCGCTGCTGCTGACGAGTTTCGTCAACCCGCAGAACGGCATCCACATCAACGATATTGTCATTTGGCTTTGCAACATCGGCTATGTGCTGGTTCTGCAAAGCTGCATCGGGTATCGGACGTATATGCGGCTGTATACCAAAGTCATGCTGGCAGAGGCGGCCATCAGCCTGATTTCCTTCGTCATCGGCGATTTGCTGTCGCTGCCGCTTCCGCTGCTGCACTACGAAGTTTCCAGCGTCAACGGATTTTACTTGACGCCTTATTTCACCTTAGGCTGGCTGAACATCCCGGTTTTCCACCGCAATGCGGGTATGTTCAACGAGCCGGGCAGCCACCAGATTTTCCTGAACTTCGCGCTGCTGTTCCTGATGAGCGACGAAACGCGCATGGGCATGAGCAAGAAGAAATACTGCTGGGCAATTGCGCTGCTGATCGTCACCATCCTCAGCACGCTGTCCACAACAGGCTTCATTTGTCTGGGCGTTGTGCTGCTGACGGTGGCCTTCCGCAAAAAGGGCGGGAAAATGGCGCGCAGCATCAAGATGGCGGCGTTCATTGGGCTGGTACTGCTGTTTGTCATCGAGTCTGCCACGGGCGTGGTGGAAAACAAGATTATCGGACGAAATTCCGGCGGTTCATTCTACACGCGGTGGAACGACACCTTCAGCGGCTTTGAAATCGGGCTGGAATCCCCCATTGCGGGGCAGGGCGTTTTCTCGGAGCGGAAGGCGGAAATTCTGCTGGAACACAGGGTGCAGAACATTTCCAATGGCTTTGCCGCCTTCGTCATGGATACAGGGTTGATTCTCCCGGCAGTTTGGCTGTGGCTGACGTACCGCGGTATCCGCACCAAATTTGCCAAGGCGCGTCTGCTGTATGTGCTGGGCGTTTTCCTGCTGTATTTCCTGTGCATCAACACGGAGGGCGTTTTCCTGAACATACTGTTTCTGGGACTGCTGGGCAAGTGGCAGCCGGAGGGCGCGGCGCAGGAGCAGACAGGCGAAACAGGCGGAGAGGAATCATGAACACAGCATCAAGGAGCGAAAACACAGCGCGCAACATCGGCGTGGGCGCAGTGCGGCAGGTGCTCACGCTGCTGCTGGCTTTTGCCGTGCGAACGGTGTTTGTGCGCCGGCTGGGCGCGGATTATACGGGTGTCAACGGGCTGTACAGCAACATTCTGGCCATGCTGTCACTGGCGGAACTTGGCGTTGGCAACGTGCTGGTGTACAGCTTGTACGCACCGCTGCACCGGGGCGACACGGGCGAAATCCAGCACCTGCTGGGCTATTATCGTCGCATTTACCGCCTGATTGCGCTGGCGGTAGCGCTGCTGGGCGCGGCGGTAATCCCCTTCCTGCCGCTCATCATCAGCAGTGAGCTGCCGATGGCGCAGCTGATCGTCTACTATGTGCTGTACCTGGCGAACTCCGTGGCATCCTATCTGGTCATCTACAAAACGACGCTGATTCAGGCCGACCAGAAGGCATATTTGCAAAACATGGTTTCCGCCGCGGCGCTGGTGTTGCAGTATACGGCGCAGATGGCGTGCCTGCTGATTTGGGGCAGCTATCTTGGCTATTTGCTGATTCAGATCGCCTGCACCCTCCTGCAGAACGCGGTGCTGAGCCATTTAGCGGATAAGATGTACCCCTTCCTGCGGGAAAAGCAGAAACACGAGCCGATGCACCGCAAGCAGGAGCTGAACGACAACATCCGCTCCATGTTTCTCTACAAGCTGGCGACAATACTCATCAACAACACGGACAACATTCTGATTTCCGTCATGCTGGGCACGGTGTTCGTCGGCTACTACTCCAACTACGCGTCGCTGACGACGTATGTGACGACATTCGTTTCCATCGTGATTACCGGCATTTCCGCCAGCTTGGGAAATCTGAATGCCGAGAAGAATTCGGAAAAGTCATACGCCATGTTCCGCAACCTGATTGTCCTCTTCGGGGCAATTACAGGCTTCTGCGTCGCCGCATACGGCGCGGTTGTGCAGGATTTCATCCCGATTTGGGTGGGCGAAGAATACCTGATGGACACAGGGACGGTGGCGGCGGTGCTGTTCACGTTCTACCTGAGCACCATCGTCGCGCCCGTGTGGATGTACCGCGAAACGCTGGGGCTCTTCCATCAAATGAAGTATGTTATGTTTATGACAGCGCTGGTCAACATCCTGCTGTCCATCCTGCTGGGGCACTTCTTCGGCGTGGCGGGCATCATCGGCGCAACAGGGCTGGCGCGGCTCTGCACCATCTTCTGGTATGAGCCGAAAGTGCTGTTCCATCGCACCTTCGGGCGCAGCGCTGCCGCGTATTTCAAGGCGCAGGGAGGCCTGCTGCTGCTCAACGGCGCGGTGATGGCGCTGTCGCTGCTGCTGTGCGCGCGGATGGGGCATACGCTGATGTGGATTATCATCAAGGGCATCACCTGCGCGGCGGTGACGGCGCTCCTGTACACGCTGGCGCTGGGGCGGACGGCAGAATATCGCTGGATGCTTGAAAAAGGGCGGAGTTTCTTGCGCAAATGGGGGAAGAAGGCATGATCGATCAGGAAATGCAGCACTGCCGCAAAATTGTGCGTTTTGACCCTACCATTTCAACAGCGAATCAGGGAGATTTCATCATCCGAAACGCCTGCGAGCATGTGCTGTACGACTGCTTTCCTGTGCAGCTGTCCGTCGCCGTGCCGGTTCGGGACAGGCTGTCGAAAGTGTCGATGAAGCACGTCGGCAGTGCGGATTACGCATTTGTCTGCGGGACGAATCTGCTTTCCTCGGACATGCGCCGCCAAAGGATGTGGAATATCCGCCTGCGGGACGCGGTGATGATGCGCTGCGGCGCTTTGCACAAGCGGGAGCTGCTGAATTTCCGTCTGATTCGTGAAAAATTTCAGCGCACGCATATCATTTTGCTGGGTGCGGGGTGGTATCAATACCAGGACGAGCCGACAGGGTACACGAAGCGGATTCTAAAAACGCTGCTGGATGGGCAGTACCTGCACGCGGTGCGCGACGAATACACGCGCCAGCGCCTGCTGAAGCTGGGCATCACGAACGTGCTGAATACGGCGTGTCCGACAATGTGGGGGCTGACAGCCGACAAATGCGCGCAGATTCCGACGCACAAGGCGGAGCGCGTCGTGACAACGCTAACGGACTACCGCAGCAGCCCGGAGCAGGATGCTCAGATGCTGACCATGCTGCAAAAGCACTATCGCGAGGTGTATGTGTGGCTGCAAGCAGTTGAGGACTACGCCTGCCTGCGCCAAATGGATGCGCGTGTGACGCAGAATTTGCACCTGATTCAGCCGAATCTGCGAGATTACACAGCGCTTTTGGCATCAGGCGGGATTGACTACGTTGGCACGCGGCTGCACGGCGGCATCCACGCAATGAACATGGGCTGCCGAAGCCTGATTCTGGCGGTAGACAACCGCGCAAGTGAAATCGCGAAGGACACGAATCTGCCCGTCCTGCCCCGCGGCGGGAATTTGGATGTGCTGGAGGAGCGCATCTGTTCCGCATGGGAGACGCAAATTGATTTGCCGACCACGGCAATTCGGCAATGGAAAAATCAGTTCCACGAGACAGATGCAGAGAAAGTGCCTTGATTTTCGTATAAAATGCGGCTTTCTGCGCGGTAAGTATTGACAGCCGACTTGTAATTTGTTACAATATAGCTGGAATTGGGAAAGAGATTGCCATATCCACCGGAAGCACTGCAGCTCGCCGCGAAAAGAAAATGGAAAGCAGCAGTCTCTTGCCACTGGCACAACCATACGTCGTGCCGGAAGATTGCACGGAACAAGGAGTGAGGACGATGAAGGACAAAAAGTGGATGCGAAAGGCATTGTCTTTCCTGCTGGCTGTATTCATGGTGACGGGCAGTATGGGAACAGTGCTGACGGCGGCTGCAGAAGAGCCGGAAACTCCGCCGACGGAAACGGTTGAGGTCGTGCCGACGGAAGCACCGGAAGCAACGGATGTTCCTGAGGTAACGGAAATCCCCGAAGTGACGGATGTTCCCGAAGCAACGGAAGCGCCCGAAGCGACGGATGTTCCCGAAGCAACGGAAATCCCCGAAACGACGGATGTTCCTGAAACAACGGAAGCACCCGAAATCGTGGACGAAGCAGCCGTAGATTACAGCCGCTCCGTGCTGGATAACGAGTTCTTTGACTCCGGCTTTGCCGCGACGTTCAGCAGCACACAGCTGTACCTGAATCCGACGGGCGATGAGCTGGTTGGCCGGGTAACCGGCGTGGTGTATGTGACGCATCGTCCGCAGAAGGGTCAGCTGAATGAACGGATTTCCGTCTGCGTGTATGACCAGACGGCTGGCGTTGCATATGGCTATCTGGCGGCGGATGCAGTGCATCCTGTGCCGGAAGAGGGCATTGAGAATCAACGTCACACCGGTGTTTTCGCAAGCGGCGTGGAAATGCCCAGTGCCTTGCTGGTGCTTGCGGCTGCGACGGAAGAGCCCGTGCCGACCTCTGCGCCTACGCCCGTGCCGACCGAAGAGCCTGTAGTTGAGCCGACGGAAGAACCCGTTGTTGAGCCGACGGAAGAACCCGTTGTTGAGCCGACCGAAGAGCCCGCTGTCGTGCCGACCGAAGAGCCTGTTGCCGTGCCGACTGAAGAGCCTGTTGTCGTGCCGACCGAAGAGCCTGTTGTCGTGCCGACGGAAGAGCCCGCTGTTGAGCCGACTGAGGAACCTGCTGTCGTGCCGACCGAGGAACCCGCTGTTGAGCCGACCGAGGAACCCGCTGTCGTGCCGACCGAGGAACCTGCTGTCGTGCCGACCGAGGAACCCGCGTCGACCCCCGCGCCTACGGACGTGCCGGATGACCTCGAAAACATCGACCGCGCGGATGTGATTATTCCGGGCAAACCGACGTTCGAAATGGACAAAGCGACGGCGGAGCTGGGCGAGAATATCACCTTCACCATCCACACGAAGAACGCCACCAAGATTTTGATGTACATTGACGGCAGCGTCAACCGCTACATCTACGACGTGCCCACTGACACATCGACGCTTACCATGTCCTTCTCCTCGATGGGGAGCAACGGGGGCAAGCGCACCATCGCGTTCCAAGCCTACAACGGCAATACGCCCGGCGAAAAGTCCGCTGAACAAACGATTACGCTGACGAAGCCGTCTGTCAAGCCGCAGGTAACGGTAAAGAATATCGACAAGACGACCGTGGGTCTGGGCGAAAACATCACCTTCACCCTGAGCATCAAGAACGCCACGAAGGTGCTGATGTACATCGACGGCAGCGTCAACCGCCGCTTCGAGAATATCACCCCCGACATGACGGAATACACCTTCACCATGTCGTTCTCGTCGCTGGGAAGCAATGGGGGCAAGCGCGCCATTGCGTTCCAAGCCTATAACGGCACGACGGCGGGCGAAAAGACCTCCGAACGTGTTGTGACTGTCGCAAACGAAAGCCCGAACAAGCCGACCGTGACCAGCTGGAGTTTGAACAAATCTACGGTTGATTTGAACGAAACCATCACCTTCACCATCAACACCAAGAACACGACGAAGATGCGTGTCTACATTGATGGCAAGCTGAACCGCTACATCTACGACGTGAAGGACGGCGCGACGACATTCCAGATGTCCTTCTCGACGCTCGGTTCAAACGGCGGCGTGCGCACGGTGGCGTTCCAGCCCTACAATGGCAACACGCCCGGCGCTATGTCCGACACCAAGACGATTACCATCAGCGTGGCGAACAAGCCGCGGGTTGAGCTGCTGAAAATCAGCAATCCGAACGCGACGCTGGGCGAAAATATCACCTTCACCCTGCGCATCAAGAACGCCACGAAGGTGCTGATGTACATCGACGGCAGTGTCAACCGCCGCTTCGAGAACATCACCCCTGATATGACGGAATACACCTTCACCATGGCGTTCTCTTCGCTGGGGAACAACGGGGGCAAGCGTACCATTGCGTTCCAAGCCTACAACGGCGCAGTCGGCGGCGACAAGACCTCCGCAACCACCATTTCCCTGACGAGCGGTTCGTCTGCTGCCCCCGTGATTGCGAATGTCAAGATTGACAAGACGACCGCGGTGCTGGGCGAGCAGATTAAATTCACTGTTTATCTGGACAACGCGACGAAGCTGCTGATGTATGTCGACGGGCAGGTGAACCGCCGCTTTGAGGACGTAACGACCAGCATGTCGAAGTACGAGTTCACGATGTCGTTCTCGTCGCTGGGGAATAATGGCGGCGTCCGTACGATTCAGTTCCAGCCTTACAACGGCACGACGGCGGGCGAAAAGTTTAAGGCGTACACGATTACACTGACGACGACCGTGGTCAACAAGCCGGAAGTCGTCAACTTCACCATGAATCCCAGCCGCGTGAAGCTGAATGTGCCGGTGACGTTCACGGTCAACACCAAGAACGCGACAAAGGTCGTCCTGTATGTGGACGGCAAGGCAAATACCAGCTATCCGACGACTGGCGATGTGACGGTTATCGAGCGCGCCTTCGCTTCGCTGGGCAGCGGCAACGGTGTCCGCACGCTTCAGTTCAAGCCCTACTACGGAACGACCGCTGGCGAGCTTTCCCCGGCGCAGTCCCTGACGCTGTATGTGACCGACGATCCGCTGACCGTGACCGTTCCTGCCGCGAAGCAGGGCGAGGACCTGACGGTGACGTGGACGGCTGCTGGCGGCGCAACGAAGTATCAGCTGCTGCTGACCACGCCGGATGGCACGGCTGCGCTGCTGGGCGAAACGGCGGCGCTGAACTACACGGTGCCGGGTCTGAAGCTGCTGCAGCTGGGCGACTACACCATCACGATTAAGGCGCTGTCCGGCAATACGGAGCTGGAATCTGTCAACAAGGCATTCACCGTGACAGGCGACTTCGTGTTCACGGTTCGTGACGACTCGACGGGCATTGTGGTCGTCAAGTACAACGGCACAGCATCGACGCTGACCGTTCCGAACACGGTGGCGGGTCTGCCAGTGGTGGAAATCGGCGCGCAAGCGTTTGAGGGCAACACGAAGCTCAAGAGCGTAACCCTGCCCGCGACGATTGAAATCATTGGCCGCCGCGCGTTCGCGGAATGCAAGAATCTGCTGGAAGTTAAGTAATACTATTTCCAGATTCACCTGCGCCATCTGCTTGCGCCTTTTCCATTCTGGC
>OODI01000970.1_pt1 | contig 12752 bp, 4 predicted proteins | sample 1671141 | NCBI WGS metagenome assembly OODI01 (sample SAMN06348126, study PRJEB24527) | human gut metagenome | biome: human gut; feature: ankylosing spondylitis patient; material: feces | host: Homo sapiens | place: China | collected 2015-10 | reverse complement strand
TCCTTCATAACTTCCGATGTATATATTGTCTCCTTGTCTGCTGATAGCGGTAGGTGATATGGATAGAAGCGAAGGGTGCAGCGGGGTATCGGAAAATCGGCGGGTTCCGGTATCGAACCGCAAAAGATTCTCGTCTTTGCCTGCGAATAGGAGCAACTGATTTTCATTGATTTCCACCATACCGTTGATTGGGGTATTGGCTTTATTCTTCGGGTAGGTGTAATTGTAGAATTTATCTTGTGTTGCGTCATAGAGCGATAAGCCTTCCTGCGTACCTATCCATATATTTCCTTGTGAATCGCTCATGCACGCTCTGGTTATATCGCTTCCGATACTGTATGGATTCTGCTCGTCATGTTGATATACGGTAAAATCATAACCGTCGTACTTGTTCAGACCGTCATGGGTGGCAAACCACATATTGCCCTGTTTATCTTGGGTTATGTCAAAAATAGTATTCTGTGATAACCCTTCATTCACTCCGATATGCACAAAACTGATATGTTCCGCAGGCTGTGCATGAAGCGGTGATAACAATGCAATAATGGTTGCTATAAGGAAGGTGAAGTACTTTGTCATATTTTGTTTTTCTAAGTTTTTTGTATGGATATCTTGTTACGACTTGATATATTCCGAAGGCAGACAGCCGAAATACTTCTTAAAGCTCGTTGAGAAATAAGAAGGAGTATTGAAACCTACCATTGCGCTGATTTCAGCTACTGTATACCGTTCCTCTTTAAGCAGTTTGCATGCCCGGTTGAAACGGATTTTACGTATGAAGTCATTTGTTGTGTCTCCGGTGAGCGCCTTTAACTTTAGATGCAGGTTGGAACGGCTCATACATATTTCGCGGGCAAAATCATCGGTGGAAAATTCCACGTCATCCATGTGTTTCTCAACAATGGCTACCGCTTTTTTCAGCAGTTCTTCGTCCATTACGTTGAGTGCCACTTTCTCCGGCTCTACTTCCAAAGAGTTGGAGTAATGCTCGATAGCCCGGTAACGCGTGCGGAACAGGTTTCTGATTTTCGTGGTAATCACCGCCATCGAGAAAGGTTTGGGGATATAATCGTCCGCACCTACCTGCAATCCTTCCAGTTGCTCTTTCAAATCCGCTTTGGCGGACAGTATGATGATAGGTATATGACAGGTGCGCAGGTTCTGCTTAATCTGTTTGCACAGTTGCAAGCCGTCCATAACGGGCATCATGACATCCGTAAGAATCAAGTCCGCCTCTTGCTCCTTCATGAGCGCCAATGCTTCCTCTCCGTTACCCGCTTCCGATATGTGGTAACTTTTTCCCAACTCATCACTCAGATATCGACGAATATCGAGATTGTCTTCTACGATGAGTATCTTTTCTTTCCGTGTTCCGTTACTCTCTGCCGTTTCTTCTTTTATTACTTCTTTTTCATCTTCCGTGTCAACGATGTACATATCCTGATTGTTGGTGGTGTACACCTGTTGTTCCCCGATGGCGTTTGTCCGGGTTGCTATTTCTTCCGGTCGATATGCCGTTTCTTCTGTCGGCAGATAAATGGAGAAGGCGCTTCCTTCACCTTCCCGGCTTTCCAGCTCGATTCGCCCGTGATGCAAGTCTACAAGGCGTTGTACCAATGATAAGCCTATTCCGCTTCCCATGTGTTCGTTGTCCGCTTGATAGAAACGTTCGAATATCTTAGCTTGCTTGTCGATGGGTATTCCGTTTCCGGTATCTCTTACTTGCAGCAGCAGTTCCTTACCGGTTTCCCTCAGTACCACTGTAATGCTTTTTCCCTCATCGGTGTATTTGAACGCGTTCGATAGCAGGTTGTTGACAATCAGTTCCAGATAGTTGGGGTCGCAAAGGATTTCTTTTCCCTCTACCTCTGAAGAAAGGTTATAGGCTATTCTTTTCCTTTGAGCCAGCCGGTCGTAGAATAAGAAGTCTTTTTCAATGACTTTGTGAATCGGGTTACGTCTGACCTTGAGATTGAATACTCCCAACTCGGCACGCCGGTAGTCCATCAGCTGATTCACCAGATGCAGCAGCCGGTTGGTGTTTTTTTGTACATGTTCCAGTTGCTTGTGCAGCCATCTGTCACTTACCTTATCCATCATTTCCTGTACGGGGGCGAGTATCAGGGTCAGTGGCGTGCGCAGTTCGTGCGAAATGTTGATGAAGAAACGGAGCTTCATTTCGTTCACTTCTTTCTGTCTCTCTTTATCCACCCGTTCCATTTGGAGCTCGGCCTGCATACTTTTACGCATCCAGAAGTAGCGGAATATGAATATTGTAACCGCGATGAAAGCCGCGATGAACATCAGCACGGCCCACCATGTTTTATACCATACCGGTAATACGGTGATTTCCAGTTCGGTCGGTTTCTCGTTCCATTTACCGTCACTGTTGGCGGCTTTCACCAGAAAGCGGTATGTCCCTGCCGGCAGGTTGGAGTAGGACACGGTACGTTGATTGTCTGTGTAATACCATTCTTTGTCATATCCTTGCAGCATATAGGCGAAAGTATTGTGTTGGCCTGATATGTAGTTGGGCGCTACGAAGTCCAGTGAGAACATGGATTGTCTCGCGGTAAGGGTTATGCTGCGGGTTTCCCGGATATTGGTTTTCAGTATGCGTGTACCGTCACCCGGTGTAACTTTCTTGTTGAAAAGCCGCAGGTGAGTGATGATGACCGGAGGAGTATACGGATTGTCTACGATTTCTTCCGGTTGAAAGGCCGTGATGCCTTTGATTCCGCCAAAGTACATCTTTCCATTGGCGGTACGGCAGTAGGCGGATGCTGTAAACTGGTTGCTTTGCAATCCGTCGTTGCTTGTGAAATTACGGAACCTTTCAGTCTTGGGCTGGAAACAGCTCAATCCTTTATCCGTGCTTATCCACAGCTTTCCTTCAAAGTCTTCCGATATGCCGAATACGACATTGTTAGGTAACCCTTCTTCAGTAGTGTATTGTTTACTTGTTTTATCCGTTTCATCAAAGCGGTAAATACCGTTACGGGTACCAATCCAAAAGATACCGTTGCTTCCCTCGTATATGCAGTTGATAAAACGATGATTAAGCGGGGAGTCCGAAGACAGTACGGGAATGCTTTGCAATTCGTTTCCGTCTTGTGTATAGACGATGAGGCCTGTCTCGCTTCCGAACCAGAGGCGCTGCTTGCTGTCCTTGAATACGGTGGTGATTCGCGTACTTTTAAACGGTCGGCCGTTCTTTTCGGTAGTAACGGGAGTGAATGTCTTCAGCGCGGGATTAAAACGTACCACCCCTCCCAATGTTCCTACCCAATATTCACCATTACCGATGGGTACGATGGCATAGATGCTTTTTGTGGCAATGCCCGACGGATACGGGATGGTAAAGGTTTCGATGCGGCCGGTGTTGCGGTGTAACACACTGATTCCGCCGGCATGTACACCGATATAGACTTTGTTCTGTTGCTCATCCACATAGATTGTCTTTACGTCATCAGACCCCAGGCCGTCTTTCTGAGTATAGTGGGTAAATGTATTGGTTTTGGAATTATAGAAGTTGACGCCGCCGCTGTTTGTACCGATCCATAAATTACTTCCCTCATCCTCTACTATGCAGTTTATTATGTTGTTGTTTAAAGAATTACGGTTGGGAACAGACTGTATCTTTTGAAAGCGGTTCTTCAACGGGTGGTAATAATTCAGACCGCCGAAAAAGGTTCCCAGCCATACTCCGCCTTGCGAATCGGTGAATATGCTGCGAATGGAAGTCTGCGACAGACTGCCTTTTCTCAGAGGGTTGCTCTTGTATATCGAAAACGAATCGGTTTCCTTTTGATATATGTTGAGAGAATTGATAGTGCCTACCCATAGCCTGTTTTGCGTATCCAACGAAAGCACGCGTATATAGTCTGAACTGATCGGGCGTGTGCTTCCCGGTGTTGCCGTATATTGTTTGACGTCGCCGTTCAGCGGGTTTATGAGGAATAGTCCGTTACCTTCGGTACCTACCCATAACTGGGTGGGAGACTGTTGCAATACGGCGGATATGCGTTTCTCTTTAAATACCTCAGGTGCGATGCTTCCGATCGTGTTGTCCGGGACGGAGTAAGAGAACAGGCCTTCCCGGCTTCCTATATAGATGTAGTCTCCCTGACGATTGACGGATGTGGGAGTGATGGTAAACAAATCGGGATTTAGCAGGGACTTGGAAAATGATTGCGTGCGGGTGTTGAACAGGATGAGCTCTTCATCCGTATAGATAAGCAACAGTTCCCCGTTGACTGTTACAATCTTATTGACAGGCATGTTTTTACCTTCTTTCGTGTATTGGAAATTTTGGAAACACTCCTTGTCGCTGTCATACAATGAAAGGCCTTCATAAGTTCCGACCCATATTCTGCCTTGGTCGTCAGTCTTTAACGAACGGACGATATCGCAGCCTAAACTTAGCGGGTCTTTTTCATTGTGCTGATATACAGTGAATGTATAACCGTCATATTTGTTCAGTCCGTTATAGGTGGCAAACCACATATTATCGTATTTGTCCTGGGCAATATCGAATACGGTGCTTTGTGACAAGCCTTCGTCCAATCCGATATGGACGAAACTGATCGGTGCGGCAGTCTGTGCGTGAAGCGGATATATGAATAGCCAAAGTAATACGGATAATATGATAGGCTTTGTCATGGTTCATTGATTGATAAGGTTTTGTAACAACAAAGGTACGAAAAAACTCTATATGAACATGCCTGCGCCGAAAAGAATAGTTGCTTTTGGTACTACGCATATTTAGAATTGAACTTTTATCTTTAAGAATTAAAGTTTGGTTCTTATGAATTAAACTTTGATTCTTATAAACTAAACTTTAATTCTAAGTATGCGCAGTAACAAAAACAACTATATCACCTTATACAGCTCTTTCCCATTGATAAGTCGCAGGTATCTCAACAATCCCTCCATGTAATAATAATCGGCATACGAGAGCGCGCCGTCCAACTCACTGTTACGCAGTAAGTTTCCGGTGGCATGCATCAGGATGAAGTTTTTATGGGTTCCGGGTTTTGCCAGATAGGCGGGAGAAGACAGGCTTTTCAGCTGTTTTTCTCCGGCTTCAAAGTATTTCTTTCCCCGGGCGGAATAAGTGCTGAGTTCCATTAATGCGGAAGCCATAACGGCTGCTGCCGATGCATCGCGCATCTTTGAGCGTTCGGGAGCGGAGTAATCCCAGTAAGGAATCATGTCTTCGGGCATGTTGGGGTGACTTAGCAGGAAATCCGCAATCTTTTCTGCGTGTTGCAGATATTTCCGGTCACCTGTTTCGCGATACATCATCGTAAAGCCGTAGAGTCCCCAAGATTGGCCGCGAGACCAGGTGGAGTGCGCCGTGTCGTCCGAACCGTTGTTCCAATCGTACTTGCGCATGGCTCCCGTTTCCGGTTCGTAGTCCACAACATGCGGACAGGACATGTCTTTGCGGTAATGATATTTCATGGTTTTGTCCGCATGGGAGACGGCGATATGCCTGAGTGTGGTATCGCCGGACATTTTGTAGGCTTCCATCAGTAATTCCAGGTTAATCATGTTGTCTATGATGACCGGAAAGAGCCAGTCTCGTTTTACATCCGGTTCCCACGACATGATAAGTCCTGTTTTGTACGAGTAACGTGAGGTCAGCGTTTTGGCAGAACGGAAGATGATGTGGCGGTAGGCCTTGTTTCCGGTCAGCAGATAACCGTTTCCGAAGCATGAATACATTTTGAAACCTATGTCATGGTCGAAAGCATTGTTCTGTTCTCCTTCCATCAAGGCGGTGGCTTTCTCGGCACGCGTTTTCCATGTATCTTCTCCGGTGTAGGTGTACAGATACCATAACGTACCGGGGAAGAAGCCTGCCGTCCAGTCTGTTTTGGGTTGTAATCCCCGTTGGATAGAGCGTGGAAGCAGTCCGGTTTTCATAACTTCGTTGTACATGGCTTCCGATTGTGTTTGCGCCACCGTGAAGGCATTTGCCACCCATGCGGGCACCTCCTTCACCTGAAGAGGGTGCATTTGCCGGGCTGTCAGGATACTTTGGCAACCCAGCAGGGTTAATGCCAATAGCAGTACGGGTCTTTTCATGATACGATTCGTTTTTGTTTATACGAGTGTATTTTATTCAATTATAAGATGTTTCATTTCTTCGTCTATCTCTTTTTGGAACTCTTTGATTCGGGCGTACATCTGCTCTGCGATTTCAGGATGTTGTGCTGCCATATCGTTACTCTCCTTGGGGTCGGCTTCCATGTCGAAGAGGGCAAGGCCGATGTTTCCGCCTTTGGCAATCTGTTCGCCGGGCAGTCCGTCCTTGCCGGGAGTTTTTACGATGCGGTAGCTATGCGGAACTACGCATTTCCATTTTCCGTCGCGCAGAGCTTCCACTACGCCGTTGTATACAAAGTAGAAAGGCCGGTGTCCTGTTTCCTCTCCGGTAAGGATACCCCAAGCGTCTTGTCCGTCGAATTTATTCATGCGGGGCATCTGCGATTGGGTGAGGTTTACCAATGTCGGCGTGATGTCGAGGGCGGAGAGGAACTGGTCGCTCACCTTGCCTGCGGGGATTACGCCCGGCATACGGACTATGAAAGGTACGCGCTGTCCGCCGTCGAAGGTAGTTCCTTTGCCTTCACGCAGTCCGCCGTTGCTGCCGCCGTGATTACCGTAACTCAGCCACGGGCCGTTGTCGGAAGTAAACATGACAATGGTATTTTCGTCCAGCCCGTTGGCTTTCAGGGTTTTCATGATTTCGCCTACGCTCCAGTCTATTTCCATGATTACGTCGGCATAAAGGCCTTCACCGGATTTTCCTTTGAACTTGTCCGATACGCCCAATGGCACGTGAGGCTGGGTATAGGGCAGATAAAGGAAGAACGGTTCCGCCTTGTGGTCGTTGATGAACCGGATGGCACGCTCGGTCAGTCTTGTGGTCATTTGGTTGACGGGAGCGTTGTATTCTATCACACGGTCGTTGTCGTAGAGCGGCAGCGCCGGATAGGCATGGTCGGGTGCCGGGTGGTAAGGCCACATATCATTGGAATAGGGAAGACCGAAGAATTCGGTGAAGCCGTGGCGCAGCGGCAGATATTCAGGCTGATATCCTAAATGCCATTTGCCTATGATTCCTGTGGCGTAGTCGTTCTGTTTCAAATATTCCGCCAGAGTGATTTCACTGCGTTTGATGCCGTTTTCCGAGGTATCGTCTACTACGCCCGGTACTCCTACACGCTCGGCGTAACGTCCGGTGAGCAAGGCGGCACGGGAAGGGGTGGAAGCGGCTGCTCCGGCGTAGAAATTGGTGAAACGGGTTCCTTCGGCAGCCAATCGGTCCAGGTTGGGAGTTTGCAGGCGCGGACTGCCATAACATTTCATGTCGCCGTATCCCTGGTCGTCGGTCAGCAGGATTACGATATTGGGTTGGCGGGCGGATTTGTTATCTGCGTTTCCGCTCTCGGATTGCGTTGTTTTGGAGCCGGTGCAGGATGATAATCCTGCAGCAGCCAAACATACTATGGATAGTTTATTCATTGTGCGTTATTTTAAGTACTTCTTCATGTTACTTTTTGGGGATGTTCACTATTATCGGCGTAGCTGCGTACAAGTCCGATTGATAGTTGTATTTTGCTGCATCGCGGCTGTCCGGCAATTCTACCGTAACCTTGCTGCCTTTGCCTTCTGATGTTACCGTAACGGTTTCGCCTTCGAGCGGGTATACGCCTTTGGTTTGATAGGTATAGGTTCCGGCGGGCAATTTGGCGGATGTGCTGAAAGTCAGAGTTTGTTTCTGCCCGTCCGGCATCGGGTTGTTTACGGACAATATCCATTCCGCTCCATTATCACGCAGCATAATCTGTGCCACATCATTGGAAGTTACCGTGGTTTTGCCTACGGAAATGCTTCCCGGCTTGAAGAAAGCATACTGCCAGGTTTTGTCCGTATCGGAATATACCGCATGTGCGGCACCGTCTTGCATGGTGAATTCCAGGTCTTTCAACAAGGCTTCCACGCGTTCCGGCATTTCTTCCGCACTGACGTTGGGAAGCTGTATGTAACGGTAGGCGTTATCCCGGTTTTGTCCGGGCTGCACTCCATGGCTTACGGCGATAATGAAATTCGGTTTCTTATCAGCTATCGTGCGGTCGGTGATATTTATTTCCTTACCGCTCTTTATTTGTAATGACAGTTGTTTTACCGGTAAGATAACATACCCTTTGCTGCCTTGATGCAGCCAGCATACATCTTTTATTTCCTGTGTGAGGTTTACTGACTGTCCGGGCTCTACGGTTTGTATTTCTTCACCCGCACACCAAGTCAACGGACTGTTCAATGCGGTTTGGTCGATGAAAGTTGTAATCTCATTTCCTTGTCCCGGACGCAGGCGGGCGATATCGCTTCCCAAAGCGATGATTTTGTCCTCGATGAAATGGTAACTCTTGAACGCGGTGGCCGAACTGTATGTTTCTTTCGGCAGATGGTGATAGATACCCATGCCGGCTTTGCCGTCTGCCAGTACACCCGAAATCTTGTTCAGTCCTGGCAGCGATGCCTGCGCGTGTCCCAGCGGCATCGGATCGGTACGCCATTCTTCCGTCAGTCCGGGCAGGGCGTGCCAGTCGAAGTTGCAGATAACCTTGTCGGAATATTCATCTCCTTTTACTTTAACTTGCAAGATACCATATCCCATGTGCCAAGAGCGGCGGACTTTCTTACTGAAATCCTCGGCGCCTACGGTACGTTCCGATTTCAGCTTCAGCGAAGCGTAAAATGGCATTTCGTTTTCACCGTGGCGGTGTACCAGATATTCGTTTACCCAATAGGCATCCGTACCCGAATATTCAAATGTATTGTCCTTCAGTTGCCGGCAGATTGTGTTCAACTGTTCTACTCCGGTCAGTTTGGAACCTTTGTTTTGCGCATTGAGCATAGATTTCACCGCCTTGGTATAGGTTTTGGTGGTAAATGCGCGCAGGTCATCCAGGAAGGAACGTCCGGCAACAAGGAAGTCCAGTCGCTGTTTGTAGAATAGTTTCGGATATACGTTCAGCAGGCGGTCCAGTTGGAACTGGTAGTATTTATCGGCTATTTTGAATTTCGTGTTCTTGAAATAGCCGTATCCGCTGTTACAGTCCGTCAACCACTCGAAGCCATAGGCTACCATGGCGGCATCGGTCGCATTGCCTATATGGTGGGAGATGGTTCCGTCGGGCTGGAACCCGGACTGTATATATTTGTGGGCTATAATATTATATTTGGTCATCCAGCGGCTGAGGTCCGGTACAATGCCGTGAGGGCTCCAACCCGGTGAGAAACTGAATCCTTTAAATGGCTGGTCGTGGTAGAAATCGCTGTACCAATACTGTACGTAAGTCAAGGGACGGTTGTAGTCTGCCCAGATGATGGGTAACGCCAATAATGTACGTGAACGGTGTCCGAGGTTGGCGTCTGCCCATGCACCGGACGAGTAGATGGTGTCTTGCAATTCGCCCCAGCGTCCATCGGGATTGTCGATGGCGCGGCGGCTTTCTATTTCAGCAAAGAAGATTTGCAGGTAACGTATCAGGGCGTTATGCACTTTCAGACAGGTTTCATCCTGATTGCGCATGCCTTTCAGCAGTTCGGGCATCAGATGGAGTACGGGCACTACCAATGGGTCGGTCAGTGTCCATTGGTGAGTGGGTGTCTGCATACCTGCCATGTTGTGCGCTTGCAGCATGCCGAAACCGTCACCGGTACAATTGCCGATCGGTTTTCCATTTACCATGACTTCGTTTCCCTCTACGGGCACGGAATTGGTATAGGTTAATATTGCCTGATACAAGGTTTCTTTTAACTCATTTCGCTTTTCGGGGTCGCCTTTAGGCCCGTATACCTTGGAAGTAGCGTAGGAATAACCCAGTCCGCCTATCCGGTTGGCGACTTCCGCCCAGTCGTATTCTATGGTTCCGCTCGGCGCATGGTCGTTGGTCGGGTCGAGCTTGGCTACATAGTCTTGCGGACGCCCTTGGTAACATTTCTCCAGTCCGGCAAATTTCCAGCCGTTGTTTTTCAGTTCGTCAATCTTGGCGGCCACTTCATCATCGGTGTATTTGATACGTCCGTATAGACGTTTGTTCTCAAGTGTTTTCGGGGTATATCGCTTGTTGAACAAACTCCATAAGGTTTCCTTTACAACTTTGACGTTGATATTGAACTTTTTCAGTTGTTTGTCACCGTCCTTCAGGGCAATGGTCAGGCGATGATTGGAAGGGGTGCTTCCGGTGTTCTGCCCTTGGGCCACGGTGAGTACGCCCATTATACGTTTAGATAAGTCGTATCGGGTTTCCAGTTTGAACATTCCGTCCTCTTGTTTGAGAATCTCAAAGTGATAACCGGCAGGAATGGGGTTTGTCAGCACATCCTTGTTCCTTTCCAAATGAATACGGCCGATAACTTCCGTTCCTTCCGGGCTGTTTACCGGGATGTCAAAGTAATTGGCAAATACTTTTTCTTCCTTTGGTGCGGCGGATGCCAGAGCCGGGAAGATGAATAATACAATCAATAAATGAAGAATCTTGTCTTTCATGCTGTTTTGGTTTTTATAGTTTCTCTTGCGAAACAAAAGTAACGTATTCACTCGAAACGGGAGTATAATGTTGTTTTTAAGGATAATAATATTCTTCTATTGCATTACAATTGTGTGCGATGAAATTATAATCTTGTTGTTAACGGGCTATACGGGTGGATGCGGGCAGCTGATCAATCACTTCTACAACTTTGTATTCACCGCCTGTTTCATCGTAAAGTAGAGACGACATGCTATGTTCTCTCGGGTAGAGTACACCGTTTAGTGTCGGGCTTTCTTTACCGTAACTGAAATGTACGGGATTATCCGAATGGATAATGTTGAGAGCGGCAGGTCTCGAGGCATCCAGTTCGACATTGATTGTCCATTTACCTACTGTCAGCGTGCCGCCTGTCTTACGGATGATTTGCGGAGCCGTGTTGCCGGCATTCACTTGTATTACGGCGAGAATACGGGTTTTAGCTTCTCTTTCGATACGTGCCGTCATGTGCCACTGATTGGGATATGTTTCTCCCGCTTTCATGGTGGCGGGGTCGGGATTGACGAGAAACCGGTCGGTCAGCGACATGCTGACGGGGTTGTTGCAGAACAGTTGGGTCACGACAGTGTAGCCGGATTTATAATCGGCATGGTTGATTGTAAGTAACTCTTTGTTGAGAGACAATTGCGAGGGGCTGTGCAACAACCAGTCGTAGGTGACGGGCTCCGATGCTTCCAGTTCGTCGTAGATGAGGACGATACCTTCGGGATGTAGCATAAGTACATGGCGGCGGTATTTAGTAAGCGGTGTCTCGCCGAAGCCGTTTTCCGGGGTTTGCGTGATACCTGCCCGTTCAAAGGCTTGCACCCACATAGGGTCGTCCGAGATGCCGCAATAGGCTTTCGAGGCATCGCCCAGGCAGTAGGTGATGTGTGCGCCCTCAAGTGTGCGCATAATGTTGCCGTAGCCCCGGGTGGAATAGGGCTGGCCGATGCCATTCACCAAAATGGTGTTGTGTGCCCGCGAGTGGCGGTAGGACATCAGGTTGTGGGCATCATTGAAGTTCAGGTAATAGCCCGAACTGCGATATATCTCTTTTCCTTTGAACAATAGGTTGAAGGCGTTTTGGCTTGATGTGGTGTGGCTGCCTGAACCGAAGGTACTGGAACGGAACGACAGGTTCACGTCTTTCTCCGTATCCGTCAGGCAACTATGCATAGTGACTTCGCCTGTGTCTTCGTACCACACCATTTTGGCGGCATCGGCAGGCAGAGAGGTGTCGTAGCGGCGTGTGGAGCACATACGGTACAAGCGGAAGAGCCGGTCTCCCTGCATGGTATCGTCGCATTCCGAGGCATACCATCCGGCATAGGAGTCGTTCAGTTCGCGTGCCAGAAAGTCGGCAAAGGCGACTCGCTGCCGTGCGGGCTCATCGCCCTGCTCACTGCCGTCGCCAAAACCGCTGCTTTTGGAGTGGGGCGGCCAGGTGTAGACAAGCGAGCGGCCTGCGCTCTTGTACCACGGGTGTTGCAGGAAGTCGGTGCCTGTGACGTAGGAGAAGAGCATCGGCATGTAGTGCAGCGTTTCGAGGTTGGCATTGAAGTATCCACTGCCGTTGTGCCATACGCCGTCGCGGTTGAAGCCCGAGGCCGGGGCACGTGCCGTCCACAGTTCGTAATAGTATTCCAGCATGGGAAGCACTTCGTCGGCATAGACAGTATTGTCGTACAGCAGCAAGGCGCACTGGAAAATTACGCGCATATTCTGCTGCCAGAAGTGGTTGTCGAAGATATGGTTTTCTTGTGTTCCGCAATGTTGGGGGTAGTACCAGCGAAGCACGCGCATCATCAACTTCTCGATGGCGGCGCGTTCGTCCGGTGTCAGCCGGTTATAGAGCTGGTCGTAGATACGGGCATAGCAGATGGCAATGTCGGTAGAGGCGAAGTTGGACGCGAACAGCAGTGCGTCGCTTACAGGGTAGGCAAGCATCTGCCGGAGCAGCCGGTACATGCAGTCGCTGTATTTGTCGTCCTGTGTCAGGTGCCAAGCGTCGTAGAGCGATTGCGTGTGTATGCACAGTGTTCCGGTATTTTCGTTAGGGTTCATCGTGGTGTAGTCGGTATTGAGCGCGTCTTGTGCACGACCTGTCAGCATCAGATCGGAAGAGCGTCGTGTAGGGAAAGAGTGTAGATCTCGGTGGTC
>OODI01000961.1_pt1 | contig 12799 bp, 8 predicted proteins | sample 1671141 | NCBI WGS metagenome assembly OODI01 (sample SAMN06348126, study PRJEB24527) | human gut metagenome | biome: human gut; feature: ankylosing spondylitis patient; material: feces | host: Homo sapiens | place: China | collected 2015-10 | reverse complement strand
ACAGAGGCTTATAGCCTCAGAGCAAACCACCCGTTAGACGGGTGGTGGTGATTATTAGAAATGTTTTGTACAATATACAGAAGGAATTTCTAAGGACGGTCTTTCGATAAACAAAAGGGATAGTTCGATAAATCGAAATAATATGAGTGAAGGTTTTATGATATTATATGTGTAGATATTCTTTTGGGGAAAAGAATGATTGCAGTCAGGTTACAAGGAGGATGAGAGGAAAATGCAGGCATTAAATTTATATAATATAACCAGGAAAATTGATGACAAATTATTTCCCTTATATGAAAGAGCATTATCAGATCGCGATAACGAGATCAAATTACGTAAAGATGAAATAGGAATGATCACAACGATTGTAGATAACTTACGATCTTGTAATGCCAGGCAATACTGCTACGAAAACTGGTTCTATTCTTTTACCATTCCACAGATTTCGAAAGAATTTGACTTACTGAAGATTGGTCTGGATAACAAAATTATTAATGTGGAAATAAAGGGTCAGGAAGTGGCCATAGAGAGAATAGAGAAACAACTGGTTCAGAATAGGTATTATCTTTCGCATATTGCGACGGAGATTTATAGCTTTACCTGTATGAGATGTGATGAAAGTACAGTTAAAGTTTTTAAATACGATGGTGACAGCCTTCAGGAATCGACGATGGATGAATTGATTCATTGCATTACCCAGATTGAAGAGTCACTGACCAGCGATATTGATAACTTATTTACACCCAAGGATTATCTGATATCGCCGTTGAACACACCGGAAAAATTCTTGAAAGAACAATATTATCTAAATAGCCAGCAGGAAGAAATAAAGAAAAAAATCTGTGGAAATATTCTGCAAAATGCCGGTTTGTGGGGAATCAGAGGAAGCGCCGGAACAGGCAAGACGCTATTACTTTATGATATAGCAAAAGAGCTGGCAAAAGACGTCAAAGTAGGTGTCGTTCATTGCGGACAGCTTAATGAAGGACATACATATTTAAATACACACATGGAGAATGTCTCTATTATCGACGCAAAATCATTGACAGAGGAATGGTTGTCAGAGTGCATAATAGTATGCGTTGACGAAACACAACGCTTGTATAAGAGCGGTGTCGATATGATTTTGCAGGCTTTTTCAGATGAAAGAATTCAAGGATGTATTTTTTCATATGATCCCGCACAGGCACTATCGATTGCGGAAGTAAACAGGGATAATGCAGGCAGACTTAATGCTATTCCGGAATTTACGGAAGAAAAGCTGACAGACCGGATCAGAACGAATGAAGAAATATGTTATTTCATACAAAATATCCTGAGACTTCATGGAAAGCAGTCTAAAAGAGTGCAATATAAAAATGTAGAGGTTTTATATGCAAACAATGAAGCGGAATCCGATGAAATTGTCCGCTGTCACATCCGAAATGGATATTTTTTCATCACATTAACCCCGTCCCGGTATGTGTCCAATAGTATTGATCATTACTCGAATTACGTGAATTCACATCAGGTAATTGGTCAGGAGTTTGATAAGGTAGTTGCTGTAATAGATAATAATTTTAGATATAGCGAACAGGGAGAACTCGAGGGAAAACCGCATCCTAACCCGGACTATCTATTCCCCAGACTTTTTTATCAGAATATATCCCGGGCAAGAGAAAAATTGTGTCTGGTTATACTTAATAATCCGGATGTATTTGAAAAACTGCTAAGGGTCAAAGAACACTGTTTAAATTATTCGAGTGAAGAAATAGTGTGATAGATAATTCTTAGTTATCTGTCGGATGAATTTTATTTAGATTGAAGAGTGTGAATAAAACTCTGTAAATACGTAGATCTTCTATGATAATGAATGGCGGAAGGCTTGTGAATAAGCTTTCCGCCTTGTTTTTATATATAACAGCGAAATGATTGCATGTCAAGAACACAGGTCTGTTTCCCTGTGTTTCATGGTATTATTCCGGAAGACGTCCCTCGTACATGATACTCAGTTCTCCATATACCTGCGCCCAGTTTCGAATCGTTGTAGTCCATTTCTTGGTAGCTTCAAAGGTGGACAGATACAATGCCTTTAACAGTGCAGTATCACTCGGAAATACGCTCCTCTGGCGGTTCAGTTTGCAGTATGTTGCATTCAACGATTCAATGGAATTCGTCGTGTAAATGTCCTTTTCTCAATACATTAATATGGTACTTAAAGAAAAAATAAATTTCTATTTTTATCTGTGGCATCATGCATTCCCCTATTCTTACCGATACATATATCACCACAAAAATACAGAAAGAGAAAACAAAATGAATAACAAAAGAATAATAAAAACAATTTCTGCAATAGCCCTGTTACTATCTCTGTCATTAACTGCCTGCGGAACGCAGGACACTCAGCTATTGACAGCAACAGAGGAATCTATGCAGGAGACTGCTACACAGGAAACAGAAGCAAATACTGAGACTACAACAGACACTGAAAGTCCCCTGGCACAGCGGGATGCCCTGGAGTGGGAGCAGCGTCTGGACTACAGTTCTGAGAGACAGGCGCAGCTGGCAGAGATCACGGTGGATCTGACACAGGATACAGATGAAGTACAGAGTAAGGCACAGGGACTATTGGAAGCCATGGCCGGAGGCAACGTTGAGGCAGCGGTAGAGAGTATCCTGACGGAAGATTGGTATACGGTAATGCTGTCTGATCTACTGATCGGTCAGAGAAATTATACAGGGGCAGTAGATAATGGTGAGTGGAGGATGACGATCCTGTCGGATGAACTGGGACAGCATTGTACAGCAATTGAATATCCGCTTGCGGATGGCAGACAATTCTATGTGCAGGTAACGGATCCGGAAATTCGGTATTATGTATGCGCGGCAGAGCGGACAGGCTCTTTTGTCAGTGAAAGCCTGAATCTGACGGATGGCACTTACGTAGGATACGAGGGAACTTTAACTTCGAATAACCGTCCGGAGGGAACACTTACGGTACGTAGGGGTAACGTAGACCTGAGTGGTGGAGCAGCAGATGCTTTTCGCAACCGTAGCGCTCAGGCAGCTACTTATGAAGGAGATTTCACGGCAGAAGGCGTTAACGATGCTTTTACACCGGAGCAGTTGGGAATCTCTAATATCTGGGAATAGGCACAGGGATATGTTTTTCAACAGGAGTTATTTATGACACATATGAAAAAAAGTTTATTGAGTATAGCATTATTTGTATGCGGCCTGCTGCTGTGGAAGCCTGTTCAGGCGGAGGCAGCAACACAGGTTGATAATCTGGTACTTATGGTGAATTTCAGCGAGGACGGTGCTAATACCTTCCAGACTAATTTTAGCAGATATCAGGAAATGTACACCGGTCCGGAATCAGAACCGAACCGGTCCTTGAGTCAATATATTTCAACCATATCGGATGGACAGGTGACGGTAAATACCTATTTCCCACAGGTGGTAGATGGTGTATTCCAGCCGGTCACCATTCAAGGGTCGGCATCGGCCTATCCGGATGCATCCTATGGTGAGCAATTTGTCCAGCAGGTGATTACAGCGGCACAAAATATGAGTGAACTGTCTTTCCCGTCGAAGCTGGACAGTATGCGTGGTGACCGTTATATCGATAATCTGACGATTATTGTCCAGGTAGACGAGAACAACGCCAGTGGTGCGTTTGGTTCCCGCAAAGCAGACTGGGGAGAGAACCAGACACTGTTGCATGGCTGGCATGTGGGTGCTTATAATGTTCTTCCGACTAATATGCTTCGATTGGGAACTGATTATGATCAGGGATATGCCTTGGCTTCGCACGAATTTCTGCATACGCTGGGAGCACCGGATCTGTATCGTACTGCGGGAGAGGCTGGGTATCCGGTAGGTCGCTGGTGGGACCTGATGGCAGGACCCAACTTTACTGCAAGTTATCCATTGGCGTATACGCGCAGTAAGCTTGGGTGGATGAAGATCGAAACGTTAAAAGAAAGTGGGACATATACCTTGTGGCCGGCGGAAGGAGTATCCGGTAACCGTGCGTATATTCTGAAGACATCCCGCAGCGATTCAGAGTTTTTTGTAGTGGAATACCGCAAAAAGCCGGAAAAGGAAAACAGGCAGGACTATGATTACTACATTCCAGAGAGCGGATTGATCGTCTATCGGGTGAACAATGCGGTCGATTATCATACAAATAAAGAAGGAAATAACTATATTTATGTGTTCCGTAAGGACACAAAGGATCCGGCTAAGGCACAAGAGGATGCATCTAAGGCTACAGTGGGCGGACAGTATCGCAGCTCGCTGGGAAGCAGTGATCTGAATGCTCATTATACATCGGATACTATTTTTTATTCTGATGGCAGCAACAGTGGAATTGTGATTAACAATGTTGTTACTAAGGAGGATGGCAGCGTATCCTTTGATGTAGAGTTTCCGGTACTTTCGGCCGACAGTTACTGGCTGCCGAAGGGGGAGAGCATCAATGGGCTCTCTTCTCCGGCAATTACCGGGGATACGACAGGAAACAGCCTGTATCTGGCTGGCATTGTGAATGAAAATGGAAAAAATCAGTTGAACATATATTCTTTGGAGGCTTCCGACAGCAGCTGGAAAGTAATGCAGGCAGCAGCAGATGTTGGCTGGGGATCCCAGGTGGATATTCTGAGTGTGGCTGGCAAGGTCTATGTGGCTTATACGGATGCTTCGGGTTATCTGTGTGTGCTGCAGGTCTCTGCAGAAAATGTGCAGCAGATATACCGCTCTCAGACAGCAATCTATCCTCTGAGAATGGAATTGCTGTATGAGCAGGACAGCCTGTGGATAAGCTATGCAGCAAAAAATACGTTAGAGCTGATAAATGTATGGCAGCCGGATGGTTCACTTCCGCCATTGACAGTGTCGGGGGCCAACATCTCCGGAACTAAACATTTCTTTTATGACAATAAGTGGTATGCGGTTTATTGTGATTATTTTGCACAGGGAACAGATGGTAATGGTTGTATTGCTGTGCTGCAGGATGGATACTGGCAGAAGCTTTATACGATGGACCGACTCGGAAAAGTCAGCTATGTCGATGCATGTGTAGCAGGTGGCAAATTATATTTGGCAGCAGCGAACAATAGCAATGCCGCGACAGCAATGCTTACATATGATGGACAGCAATGGGATGAAAATATACTGACGGATATTCAGAGCAGGGATGTTGTAAGACTTGTGGTAAAGGACAGGATACCATATGTCTTCTGGACGTCAGGAAATGAGAAGACACTGCAGGCAGCATATCTGAAGAATGACAGCTGGCAGAAGCTTGCGTCCACTATAGGGACAGATATCAATGGCTTTGACATTTTTTGCGGAGACAATACGTTGTATGCTGTCGGAGCTACAACCAATGGTATTGCTTCTGTGAAGACAATGAAGACGGTGGAAGGAATCCCGGATCCGCCTGTGACCGAGCCTGAAGTGGGAAATGGCAATGTTGTCCTGGCTCTTCCGGCAGGTTATGACGGTAGTGCTAAGATTTATATTGATGGAGTGGAGGCTTCCAGCACAGCGTGGCAGAATGACGAATCCAGGCGGCTGGTGGCAATAAGCAGCATTGCCCAGCCGGGAACAACGGCAAAGACCGCAGCCGCATATCAATATAATGCATCCGGTATCCCTACAGGCATGTATGTCTGGAGACTTTCCTATAACGGAAGCTGTTATACGGCAACAGCAATTCCGGAGTTCGAGAATCTGTTTTCCTATCATGGATTTTCCGTTCGTTATATGGGAAATACCGGTTTGCGGTGCACCTTTGGCATAGATACGTCGAAAAAAACACATTTGATCAGTGCTTCCGGATTGGGAGGGTATCGGATCACGGAGATGGGAACGCTGATCATGCGGCCGGATCTTCATGCAGATAATCCAATGGTTTACGGAAGTAATAAGGTAGCCGGTGGAAGAACATACTGGGTAGAGAATGGTAAGGTAAATAACCGGGTGATCCGTAAAGTGAATGGAAGAGACCATTTTGCAAACGTTCTGATAAGGCGTCCGAAGAATCGTTACAATACAGCATATATTTTCAGACCTTATGCAGTAATGGATAATAATGGAGAGAACATAGTGATCTATGGACCGGAGATGTCCAGAAGTATATATACCGTCTGTAAGCAGATTCTGGCCCGGGGAGATTTCAAGCCCGGAACGTCAGGATATCAGTTCCTCAAAAATATTGTAGATACTGTGGAAAAACAGTAAGTCATGGACAAAAGGAGTTATACCAGATGAAAAGTAAGAGAAATACAGTATGGATCGTTCTTACCTGTATGTTGGCGGTGCTTGTATTTGTACTATCGGCAGCATTATATCGTTCCTGGAAGATAACAGAAGCTCTGCAAACTCAGCTCGCTGAAATGCAGAATGGAGTGTTCGCGGTGGAAGTGGTTCAGGGACAACAGGAGACTGCTACAGCGGGAGATGTTCAGACAGTGCGTGTCATGAATGGAATATTACAGCAACAGGATACGGACGGTCAGTGGGTGGACGTGGCTCCGGTAGAGGAGCTGACTCAGGCAGATCCGATATTGGCAGGGAGAAATAAAATGCAGGAACTGATCGCACAGAATCAAGAAGCTGTGCAAAATGGAATCATCAGTGCGGAGCAGATTTCACCGCTTCTTGCAAAACAGAGCTCTATAGAGGAAATGGCATTGGAATTCGCATCTCAGGTGCAGAGCGCAGCTGAAAAAAAGGCAGCACAGACGGCGAAAACGACCACGAAAAAGGCAGCCGCGGTTACCCCGGCAGCGACTCCGGCTGCCCCTGCGGCAACTCCGGTGCCTACACAACAGCCGACGATGAATAACGATAATGGTAGCAGCTCGGGAGGTGGCAGTTCAAACAGCGATTCCGGCAGTGGCTCTGGCGGAGGCTTCGGAGACAGCGGCAGTTCGGGAAGCGGTTCAGACAGTGGCTCCGGAGACAGCGGCAGTTCGGGAGGCGGTGCAGACAGTGGATCCACTGACAGCGGAGACGGCGAAGATGTAGGATGGACAGACGAAATACTGTAAAGAGATTAAACTGTGATGCAGTTATATATAATCCGGTTGAGGAATTCCATTCTCCATGTTATAATGTTCCCGTTATCTATACGAATTTTAAATACAAGAAACAATAAACGGTAGAGAGGAAAAAGGGAGAATGGAAGAACGAGAAATTGATTTATTGGATATGATTGCCGACATTCTGTCTCATTGGAAGGGCATACTGGTAGCGCTGCTGATCGGTGCAGTCCTGATGGGAGGGCTCAGTTACGTAAAGTCATATCGTAGTGTACAAAATGAGCAGACAGCAGAAGAAACAACTGTTCTGGATAGAGAGGCAGTAGATACACAGCTGGAACAATTGGAGACTGTTTTGAAGGAAGGCGATAAGGCCACAGTTTTAACAACGGTTGATGATGAACGTGAATATTTATATAAAGATAAATATACGCAGGAGTCCGTTTACATGCAGCTGGATCCGTTGAATGTCGCACAGACGGAACTGGTATATGGGATTCAGGCGGAAGACGCCGGTCAGGCACAACGACTGGGAGCAATCTATAAAAATGTGCTTGATAATGTAGGATTGTATGACTGGGTAGAGCAACAGACAGGAATTGCAGCAGCATATGTTGGAGAACTCATCTCGGTAGACACAAATCTGGAAATTTCTCTTGGAAACGAGGATAAGACCGTTGCTCTGGGAAGCGATACGATTAAGGTAACCTTGATTCAGACGGATGAGGATTCCTGTGAACAGCTTGCAAATGCGGTAAAGGATTATGTAGAACAGCAACAGAAAAATCTGGTGACAAAAGTTGGGGATCATACACTGGTATTGTTAGCTGAGACCTCAGGCGTGAGTATGGATACGGATGTAATGGAGGATCAGATCAGCTGTGGAGATCAGATTAGCGATCTCAGATCAAGGATCGCATCTGCAAAAGCCGGATTTACGACAGAACAGCAGCAGTATTATGATCTGCTGACATGGAAAGAGATCGAAGATGCAGAAATTGATCAAAAGGATACTGTTGAGGAACAGCCGGTACTGGACAGCCCTTCTGTAAGCAAGAAATATGTCCTGTTAGGTGCGGTATTATTTGCATTTGTTTATGTGGGGATATTATTCCTGATGTACATTTTTAATACGAAGATCCGCGTATCTGATGAATTGCAGAGTTTATATCACATTCCCCAGATTGGTGTGGTGGTAAAGGATTCTAAGAAGAAGTTTATCCTGGATAAGTGGGTGGATGACCTTCGCCATTACGGTAAGCGGAAGTTCGACGCCGAACAGTCTATGGAACTGGCATTTGCTGCAGTGAAGATTGCAGCAATGAAAAGCAAGCTGAGCAATGTGTGCCTGATGGGGTGCAACCTGAGTGCCGGTGCCGGTAAGGTCTGTGAGAGCCTTAAGGCAGCGTTGGAGAAAGAAGGTATTCAGGTCACTGTATTGGATAATGTGTTATATAATGCAGAGTCCATGGAGAAGATAGATGCCGTAACAGGTGTGGTATTGGTAGAAAAGGCTGGATCCACATTGTATAATGAGATCGCAAATGAACTGGCACTGTTGAAGAGACAGGATATTGCTGTTTTAGGTGGAATTATTGTCGAGTAGGGTACGCTTTTTGCTGTTTTTTTGGAATTATACTGTCGCAGAGAATATGCGTAACAATTGCGTTTTCCCATATAATATGTTATTATGATTAAGAATTTTGAGCTTTGAAAGTGAGGACATTATGTTATTAGATAATAAATCCATTTTGATCACAGGTGGTACCGGCAGTTTTGGTAAAGCATTTACCAAGTATGTGTTGGACAATTACAATCCCAAGAAGATCATCATTTATTCCCGTGATGAGTTCAAGCAGTTCATTATGCAGAATGAATTCAAGCAGTATGCTGATAAGCTTCGTTTCTTCATTGGTGATGTAAGAGACAAGGAACGTCTGACCAGAGCGTTCGAAGGTGTTGATTATGTTATTCATGCCGCAGCTTTGAAACAGGTTCCCGCTTGTGAGTACAATCCCGCTGAGGCTATTAAGACCAATATCCATGGTGCACAGAATGTCATTGATGCTGCATTGGATACCGGTGTCAAAAAAGTGGTTGCCCTGTCCACGGACAAGGCTGTTAATCCGGTGAACCTGTATGGTGGAACCAAACTGGTATCTGACAAGTTGTTCATTGCAGCCAATGCTTATGCAGGAAGCAAGGACATCTGCTTTTCCATCGTTCGCTATGGTAATGTAGCCGGAAGTCGTGGATCTGTTATTCCGTTCTTCCATAATATTATCAAGAACGGAGGTACCGAACTCCCTATCACCGACTACCGCATGACCCGCTTTTGGATCAGCCTGCAGCAGGGTGTGGAACTGGTCATCAAAGCATTAGAAGAATCCAAGGGCGGTGAGACCTTTATCTCTAAGATTCCTTCTTTCAAGATCACAGATCTGGCGCAGGCAATGCTACCCGGATGTGAAATGCCGGAAGTAGGAATTCGAGAAGGTGAAAAACTTCATGAAATTATGGTAACTGTGGAAGATTCCTTGAATACTTATGAGTATGACAAGCACTTTATCGTATATCCCCAGATGGTATGGAGTGAATCCAGACGTGCAGTACCTACCGGCAAGAGAGTCCCCGAAGGATTTTCCTATAGCTCCGGTAACAATACCGAGTGGTTAAGCGTAGAACAGATCAAAGAATTACTCAAGACAATCGATTTAGAAAAATAAAAAGTAAAAAGGAGCTCAGCATTGAGTTCCTTTTTACTTTTATGGAAGGATGGTATTGCGTTCGTGAGTCGACTCTGGAAAGCTTATGCACAAGCTTTCCACCATTCATTATCATAGATAATTTAAATAGTTACAGTGTTTTTTTTTTACAAACTCAAATTATCCAGTATACATGTCAGCGAATGAAATACGGTCGCTTGTTTTCGAAGTGTAGTCTAGTAACCAGCTCGCGAATTGTGGTTTTAAACGTACCGTTTTGTCAGCTCCAGAGGTAGCTACTCCGACATCAATTAGACTCAATATTTCTGTTTTCATTTCTGCATCTTCGATATCCTTCCATGAGATACAAAGCATATTGTCAGTAAAGGTGCCCTTTTCTATAAGTTGCAGTAGAGCGGCAAGATTATTACATTCTCCCAACAGAGTTCTAAAATGGGACAGGTCGCTTTGGACTTTTGATGTTCTCTCTAACGTTTGCTGATAATTGTATGCAATGTAAATATCATTGTGCACTCCATCTATTACAGCAAGGTTTTCGCCGATTAGAAGTCCAATAATTATCATACATTGATATCTCATTGCATCATTCTGGCTTAGTTTATAATAAAATTCTTTTTCACATTTTCCCCACTTTTTGACGACTATTTCTGCTTGCCCTAACATTGTAATAAAATTTCTGGATTTTACATATTGAAGTAGCTTTTGTTTTTTATAATTTAAAGTTTTTGTTTGATATTTGTCATATTCAGGGACTAAATATGCATGTTCATCTTCTATTATTGCTTTTTTTTCATTTATATAACACCCTAGCAATACACTAAGATTTCTATTTTGAATATCTTTCAAATCTAAACATATGCTGAATTCACTACCATATACTTCGTGTGCAACCAATTGTTGTGATGCCACATATCGATCAAATGTTCCCTTCAAAAACCATTTGCTAAAAACCATTTTTACCTCCTTATTGGCTTATTAAACAAATTGCTAAGTCGTCTCTTTACCTCTTGTTCAGAATATGCAGAAGTACTTTCAAGGTCAATATCCTTGGGCAAAATGATTCCCACAAATAGAATCATCATGTCTATCAGCAAAGCCATGGCTGCACACATAACAGCTAAAGGTTTATTGCTGATAAATGACCGTATGTTCTTTTCGCTTTGGCTAAGATCAGGATTTGCATTTCGCCTAAGTTTTTCTTCTAGGCTATAATAGTCACTTTTAGCCCCAGAGCTTGTTTTAATAAGTTGATTTTCAAAATCATAAAATTCGTAGTCTGTTCGAGGCAGGTTTTGCAAGAGGTTATATAATGGTAATGGAATACGGTTGTATTCATCTCCATATGTTTCTCCAGTCACCTCAATACTCAGTATGTCATCTATACATTTCCTATGTAATGATTGATAATTTAGGTAGCTAAAGTAGACATCTATCATTTCGGAAAGATTGTTGTTCATCTGGATATGTTCAGCTTGACTTAATGCCAACCTGTATTCTTCCAACTCGCGTACAGCTTTATCTATTGTATATGCTGATGCGCTATCGTAGTTTTGCATATAATTCCGAACGGTTTTGATGGAGTCAGTACAATCATAATCATTAAGTTTCTGACATATTTCGTCATATGCATTCATGTTTGAGGAGACACCCAAACCTAAAGCGTTCTGCTGCGATTTTAAATTTTCAATTTTTAAGTCAATACTGTCGATTATAGATTTATGGTTGTTGAACTCAGTTTCCCATATTGCTTTGGCGTTTACACCAATATCAGTGTTCGCTTCAGACCAGCTCTTTAAAAAAGTAGTCCACTCATCCTTAACTTTCTGCTCTTCGTCGGTTTGTTCATTGATCATATGTTGAATTGAAAGGTATTGCTCATATTTTTCCCTGTTTTCATAGATATCTTTCTCTTCGTCCGTTAGAATAGATGTCTTATCTGATGTCATAATATTCTGCAATTCTAAATTGATTGTATTATAAAGATTGTCATAGTAATCACGGTCAATATCATTATCTATATTTTCAACCAGGGCTATTGTTCCCAACTTATATGTTCGAAATGTATCAATGTCTCGTACTTGGTTCGGGTATAGTACAGATATAAAGGCATTATAAGAGAAGAAAGAGGAAACACTTAATACTGCGAAATATATTACAAAAAGGATGCGTCCCTCATTTCTATTAAGCGTTCCGGTTTCGGACAAATGTATGACTGCTAATACTATTAACGCTAACACAGCAACAATAGCAATCATATAGATGACGTGATAGATAATCGTACTACTTGCATAAGACAGTCGAAATATTGATAAAATGTATGCTGTAACAATGCTTATGATGAAGAGGATGATCGAGCATTTTAATAGAAGAGTACGTTTATTACTTGTTACGTTATCGTTGTCCAGTTTTACAATGATATTGATTCGAAGGCTGGTTGCTAACAATATAGCTTGAATCCCCAGAGTGATTAAAAAAGATATAGAATATTCTGATACAAAAGATTTTAATCCGGTATATGTTGTATAGAAGGATGCCACTGAGAGGACACCAATCGCCAAAGATGCAATTTTTCCCTCGCTTGTTGCTTTTCCTGTTAGAGCATCGATCATAAGGACAATATAGATTTCAAGAGAATTTATAATTTTAAAAACAAGAACCACCGCTTCAATTATCAAAGAGCATATTTGTTGAAGGATTGTTCCCAATGCCTGTTTGAGCAGTGGCATAAAATCATTTATTTTGTAAGCAAATGCTATAATTACTACCACAAAAATACAGCCGAATAATATTTTATTGTCACTGATGCATTTTATAATATCCGTCATCCTTCGTCCCTCCATTTGATATTCTTTATCCAGGCACTATTAACTTGTTTTTGCAACTATTACTATAAATGCGTCAAACATATGTCGCAATCTTTATTGTTGCATATGCTTGACGCATTAGTAAGGCATACCGTGGGATATGTTTAAGGAGTCGACATTATAGGGCAATGCAGATCGGAAGAGCACACGTCTGAACTCCAGTCACATCACGATCTCG
>OODI01000955.1_pt1 | contig 12855 bp, 14 predicted proteins | sample 1671141 | NCBI WGS metagenome assembly OODI01 (sample SAMN06348126, study PRJEB24527) | human gut metagenome | biome: human gut; feature: ankylosing spondylitis patient; material: feces | host: Homo sapiens | place: China | collected 2015-10 | reverse complement strand
GAAAAAAGCGCCCCGTTTTTTGGCAGATTGTCATGGGGTGGAGGATAAGGAAAGGAACGCTATGGCCAACGTCATTGAAATAACGGATTTCTCCGCGCCGGAGCTGGACGTGTACGCCCGCCTGACGGAAAACCAGCTCGTCAACCGCGCCGATCCGGCCAACGCCCTCTTCATCGCCGAAAGCCCGCTCGTGATCGGCCGCGCGCTCGACGCGGGGTGCGTGCCGGTGTCGTTTTTGATGGAGCGCCGCCATGTGGACGGCAAGGCGCGCGAGATCCTGGCGCGCTGCCCCGAGGACATCCCGGTCTATGCGGCCGGGCTCGATGTGCTCACGCAGCTGACGGGCTTTCATCTCACGCGCGGTATGCTCTGCGCCATGCGCCGCCCGGCGCTGCCGGATGTGGCGGCCCTGTGCACTGATGCCGCACGTGTGGCCGTGCTGGAAAACGTGATGAACCCGACGAACATCGGCGCCATCTTCCGATCGGCGGCGGCGCTCGGCGTGGACGCCGTGCTGCTCACGTCGGCGGGCAGCGACCCGCTCTACCGCCGCGCCGTGCGCGTGAGCATGGGGACGGTCTTTCAGGTGCCGTGGACGTACCTGCCCGCAGACACCGACTGGCAGGAGATGCTGCATGGTCTCGGCTTCCAAACGGCGGCCATGGCGCTGCGGGACGATTCGCTGCGCATCGACGATAAGCGCCTGCGCGCCGTGCCGCGTCTCGCCATCGTGCTTGGCACGGAGGGGGATGGGCTGGCCGGCAGCACGATCGCCGCGTGCGATTACACGGTGCGCATTCCTATGACGCATGGGGTCGATTCGCTCAATGTGGCCGCGGCGAGCGCCGTCGCGTTTTATCAGCTCGCGCTTTTGCGGGACCGGAACATATGAATATGCGAATCCCCGGCTTCCGGTTCGGAAGTCGGGGATTTTTTGGGGGATAGAAGGGGGTGAAATGAAAGGGGAAACTTTTTGAGGCAGGGGGAAAAGAATCTAAAATGGAAGCTGGAACTTTTTTCCCTTAAACGTCGAAGCGGTCGTAGCTTCCGGCGCAGTCGAGGCACAGCTTTTCCCCGCCGACCAGACGGATCCAGTTGGCGCCGGTCATCTCGCCGCAGCAGGCGCACGGGTAGGAATCAAACAGCTTTGCCGGTTCCGGCAGCGGAATGGTCGCCGGCTTGACATCAAACAGGTTGGCCGGCTCCTGCGCCTGATAGTAGGCGAACGATTCTTCGCGCGTCATCCCCTCCGGCCGCGGCCGGAGCACCAGGCGCACGGACTTGCCCGTGGCGCGGTTATAGAAGGAAAATGCCTGCTTGCCGCGCATGTGAAACAGCAGATTGCCCTTGCCGATGCTGCACCCGAGCAGCGCCTGGATGGCGTCCACGCCGCAGGCATCGTTTTCCGCGATGCACACGACCTGCTCGTCACCGGAAAAGCTCAGCTCCAGCAGCTCGGCGGCGTAGCACGCGGCCTTATATCCGATCGTCAGCCCGCCGCAGGCGTGGCCGTGAAATTGTACGCAGGTCTCCCAGTTGGTCATGATCTTGTCTCCTTTTCTTCGTCGTCGATGAGCACGAGCTTTTGCCCCTGCACGTCCACGATGCTGCCCGTCACGCCGTAGACGTCCCGCAGGGCGTCGGCATCAAAGATCTCCGCGCCGCCATAGCGGTACACTGCTCCTTCGCGCAGCAGCAGAAAGCGGTCACAGAACCGCAGCGCGAGGTTCAGGTCGTGGATGACGATCATTGCCGTGAGGCCCTGCTCGCAGCACAGGTCGCGCGTGATCTGCAGCACCTGATATTGATTGCGGATGTCGAGATTGCTGGTCGGTTCGTCCAGCAGCAGGAGCGTCGGCTCCTGCGCCAGCGCACGGGCGAGCATGACTTTTTGCCGCTCGCCGCCGGAGAGCTGGTTGAGAAACCGGCCGCGCATATCCTCCAGATTCAGATAGCGCATGGCCTCGTGCACGACATGGTGGTCGTGCTCCGTCACGCCCCAGGTCATGTAGGGACGCCGCCCGAGCATGACCATGTCGTGCACGGTCATCTGTGTGTCGGGCACGTGCTGTGCCACGAAGGCTACGCGCTTTGCGATCTCCCGGTGGGAGAGTGTGAGCAGATCCTCGCCGTCGATGCGGCAGTGCCCGCTGTCAGCCGTGAGGATGCGGTTCATACACTTAAGCAGCGTGCTCTTGCCGACGCCGTTGTTGCCGAGCACGGCCAGAAAGCGCCCGTCCTCCAGTTCGAAGCTCACGTCGCGGAGGATTGGCCGCCCGCCTTTGTAGTGATAGCAGAGATGGTCCACACAAATCATGTTCGGCCCCTCCCCTTGAACAGCAGGTACAAAAACAGCGGGCCGCCAAGAAACGCTGTCAGCGCGCCGATCGGCAGAATGACGGGCATGATGACCACGCGCGCGGCCAGATCGCTCAGCAGCAGCAGCGCTGCACCGGCGAGTACGGAGCCGGGGATGAGATAGATATAGTTGTTGCCGACGACCATGCGCACGATGTGCGGCGCGACGAGGCCGATGAAGTTGATAAGGCCGACGTGCGACACGATCACCGAGCAGACAAAGCACGTGAGCACGACGTTCGTCAGCGTCAGCCGCCGGACGTGGATGCCGAGACTCATCGCCGTCTCCTCGCCGGAGAGCAGAGCGTTGTAGTCCCAGCGGTGCAGATAACAGTAACCGATCAGCAGCAGCACGGCCAGCGCCATGCCGCGCAGAGACTGCCAGTCCGTACTGCCGAGGTCGCCAAACGTCCAGAACACGAGCGACGAGAGCGCGACCTCGTCGGCAAAGTACTGCAGCAGCGTGGTCGCACCTGTCAGCATGGAGCTGATGGCGACGCCTGCGAGCACGATGCCCTCCGAGGAGATCTGCTTGAACTGGCTCAGCCCCAGAATGACGGCCGCGACGAGCAGCGAGCCGAGAAAGGAGCACAGCGGGATGGCCCAGCTGCCGGCCTGACTCAGGCCGAGGCCGATGATGGCGACGGCTGCGCCGAATGTTGCGCCCTGCGATACGCCGAGCGTGGAGGCCGAGGCCAGCGGATTGCGCAGCACGGCCTGCAGAATGCACCCGGCCAGCCCCAGCCCCGCGCCGGCGACCATGGCAGTGCAGATGCGCGGCAGGCGGTTGTTGCGGATGACGAGGTTGATCTTCGCGTCCGATGCCCGGCCGAAGATGCCCCGGATGAGCTCGGCGGCTGGCGTGTTGTAAGACCCGGCGCGCAGCGACAGAAAGAACGCGAGCGCCAGAATGGCTGCCAGCAGGATCAGAAAGCGGATGCTTCTGGTGCGGTTGCGGCTGTAATCGGAATCGTGCGGCTTATGCGCCGAGCGTGATGGCACGGAATGCATACCCGGCCTCCTTCAGATCGGGATAGGGGTCGGAGCCGAGCAGCTCCGTGAAGATCTCACTGGCCTTGGTCTCGGGGTCGATGTCGGCAAACTGCTCCGGATACAGCACACAGGCGGCGTAATAGGCATCGGCCAGCGCTGTCTCCAGATTGGAGGCCGAGGAGCGGAATGAGATCTGCGAGTAGACCTTGCCGCTGCGCACGGCGGTGAGACTGTGATAAAATGCGGGGTTTGCCTGATAATCTTCGCGGATCAGGGGCATACCATTGAAGTCCAGGAAGATCACATCCGGGTCCCAGGCGAGCACCTGCTCAGTGTCGATGTTGAACGCGCCGGTCTGCCCGGTCGTGTCGGCGAGGTTTTTGGCGTGGATGAGTGCGAACGGGCCGTAGCCTGCCTCCGTGCCCTCAAAGCCGTGCTGCCCCTTGAAGGACACACCGCCGACATAGACGGACGGCTTCTGATCGTCTGCAATCTTGGCCGTGCGCGTGTCGAGGTCGGTCTGGATGCCCTTGAGGTACTTGGTCAGCTCCTGCGCGCGCGTTTCCAGCCCGTAGAGCTCGCCGAGCAGACGGATGGTCTCATAGGCCGCATCGTCGAGCGTGGTGTCGCTGCCGGGCACGACAAAGACCGGGATGCCGGTCTTGCCGGACAGCTCATCTGCGTCGCACGAGGCGTAGGCGCTCATGACGATGACCTGCGGCGCGACATCGATGATCTGCTCCACATACGGCTCGCCGTTCGTGCCGGTGACGGGCAGGTCCTTGAATTTGTCGAAGTTCACGTAGTTATACAGGCGGCTCATGCCGGCCTTGGTCTCATAGTCCTCCACACCGACCACGCGGTCGGCCGCGCCGACATAGCAGCTGTAGCGCAGCGCGCCGACACCGACGCACACGATGCGCTCCACCTGTTCGGGGATTTCCACGCTGCGGTTCTTGCCGTCCGTGATCGTGCGGGTGCCGGCGGTGTCACCGGTATCCGTTTTCCCGCCGCAGGCTGCGCAGGACAGCAGCGTCAGGACTGCCAGCAGCAGGCAGATGATGTTGCGTTTTTTCATACATTCCATCCTCATTTTCTGTTGTTTGCCCCGTTTCCGGAGCGCTGCCACCAGTATACCGGACGGGCAGCAGCCGCGTAAGCACCCTGGGGGGATGAAAAGTTGCACAGTTTTCTTCACAATTTTTTGCTGACGGATGTTCCGAATTCGCCCGTTTATATACAAATATGCCGAGAATTGTTCATAAACAAAGAGAAAATTACGCATCGCTGCGGTATTTTACAATTTTACACGCATTTTACATAAGCGCTCTTTTCGTTTTTACATCCCCTGCGTATCCTGTGAAGCGTAGGGAACAAAAAACCAGAATCAAAATTGAAGTTCGAAAGGAGCACTTCATCTTGAAAAAGATCATTACCATTTTGTGTGCCGTCGTCATGGCGCTCTCGCTGTTCGCGGGCTGCGGCCAGAAGGCGAATGACAACGGCACGACCACCGGCGGCACAGTCTCGACCGACGGTTCTACCTCGATGGAAAAAGTCATCGGCGCGCTGGGCGAATCCTTCATGGAAGCAAACTCGGGCACGACCTTCACCTATAACCCGACTGGCTCCGGCTCCGGCATCCAGGCCGTCTCCGAAGGCCGCTGCGACATCGGCCTTTCGAGCCGCGCGCTCAAGGATGACGAAAAGGCCTCCGGCCTTGTTGAGACCGTCGTCGCGCTCGACGGCATCGCCATTGTCGTGAACCCCGAGAACCCTGTCTCCGATCTCGACATTGACACCATCGCCAAGATCTACACCGGCGAGATCACCAACTGGAAGGACGTCGGCGGCAACGACGCCGAGATCGTGCTCATCGGCCGTGAGGCCGGCTCCGGCACGCGTGACGGCTTCGAGTCCATCACCGACACCAAGGACGCCTGCCAGTACCGTCAGGAGCTCACCTCCACAGGCGACGTCATCAACACCGTGTCCCAGAACCCCGACGCCATCGGCTATGCCTCCCTCTCCGCGGTCGGCGACAGCGTCAAGGCGCTGACAGTCGGCGGTGTGGAAGCCACGGAGGCGACCGTCAAGGACGGCAGCTATGTGGTCCAGCGTCCGTTCGTGCTCGTCACGAAGGAGGACACCAAGCTTTCCCCCGCGGCACAGGCCTTCTTCGACTACGCGCTGTCCGCTGACGCGGCAAGCATCATCGCCGCTGCCGGTGCGGTCGCAGCCAACTAACAGAACACAGGAACCATCACGGGAGGCGGCGTGAGCCGTCTCCCGCTGACAGCAAAAAGAGGAAACAATTATGACGCAGAGGAAAAAAATGTTTGAAGCCGTCGTCCACGGTATTTTTCTGCTTCTCGGCCTCATTACGGTCGGATGCGTGCTGCTGATCACGGTGTATCTCATCATCTCCGGCATCCCGGCCATTCAGAAGATCGGCCTTGTGCCGTTTCTCACGGGCAAGGTGTGGTCGTCGACGTCGGCGGAGCCGAAGTACGGCATTCTGCCCTTTATTTTAACGAGTGTTTACGGCACGGCAGGCGCGATCGTCCTCGGCGTGCCCATCGGTTTTTTGACGGCGGTGTACCTCTCCAAGGTCGCGCCCAAGAAGGTCCGCACCGTGCTGGAGGCCGCCGTCAGCCTGCTCGCGGGGATCCCGTCGGTCGTGTACGGCCTTGTCGGTATGCTGGTGCTCGTGCCTGCCATCCGCAAGACGTTCCACCTGCCGGATGGCGCAAGCCTGTTTGCGGCCATCATCGTGCTGGCCGTCATGATCCTGCCGTCGATCATCAAGGTGAGCGTCACGGCGCTCGAGGCCGTTCCGCATGAATATGAGGACGCCTCGCTTGCCCTCGGTGCGACTGAGGTCGAGACGTATTTCCGCGTCTCCGTCCCGGCGGCGAAGAGCGGCATTGCTGCGGCGGTCGTGCTCGGCGTGGGGCGCGCCATCGGCGAGGCGATGGCAGTCATGATGGTCTCGGGCAACGTGTCGAATATGCCAACGTCGATCTTTGAGAGCGTCCGCTTTCTCACCACGGCGGTCGCAAGCGAGATGTCGTATTCGAGCGGCTTGCAGCATCAGGCGCTGTTTTCCATTGCGCTCGTGCTGTATCTTTTCATCCTGCTCATCAATGCGGCGCTCAACTTCTTCTTAAAGCGCGACAAGGAGGGTAACTGATGCTGAAAATGCAGTCCTCGGCCCGCCGCAAGGCCTATATCACGGCGATGAAGCTCCTGATGGGCGTCGCCGCAGTATTGACTTGTGCGCTCGTAGTCGGTATGATTGGTTATATATTGGGCAACGGCATTCCGAACGTCACCTGGGAGATGCTCTCCACCGCGCCGAGCTATCTTGCCAGCCGCGTCGGCATCCTGCCGGACATCCTGAGCACGCTCTACATCGTCATCGCGACGCTTTTAATCGTGCTGCCGCTCGGCGTGGGCGCGGCCATCTACTTAAATGAATACGCCGCGAACAAAAAGCTCGTCTCCGTCATCGAATACGCGTCGGAAACGCTCTCCGGTATCCCGTCGATCATCTACGGCCTTGTCGGCATGCTGATCTTCTGCAAAAACGGCACGTCGCTTCTTGCGGGTGCGCTGACGCTGACGATCATGAACCTGCCGACCATCATGCGCACGACACAGGAGAGCCTCAAGACCGTACCGCAGAGCTACCGCGAGGGCGCGTTCGGCCTGGGCGCGGGCAAATGGCGCACCATCCGCACGGTGGTGCTGCCAAGCTGCGTGGACGGTATCGTGACGGGCTGTATCCTGTCGATCGGACGCATCCTCGGCGAGTCGGCGGCGCTCTTATTCACGGCGGGCTCGGCGCACATGCTCTACAACTTCTTTGAGGGCATGCACAACGCGGGCGCGACGCTGACGGTGGCGCTGTACTTCTACGCCAAGGAGTCGAGCGATACGGGGGTGGTGTTCGCCATCGCGGCCATTTTGATGCTGCTGACGATGCTCATTAACCTCATCGCCGATCTGGTCGGCCGATACTTCAGGAGGAAACAGCAATGATACGACCTGTCAACGGAAGCGGCATGAAGCGCATGGCGCTCTTAAATGACCTTTCCTGCTTCGGCAAGTGTTCGCTGAGCGTGGCCATGCCCATCCTCTCTTCCTACGGGGTGGAGACGGTACCGCTGCCGACGGCCATTTTATCGACGCACACGGCGGACGGCTTCGGCAGCTACGTCATGCGCGATATGACGGACGAGATGAAAGCCTTTGCCGCGCACTGGAGACAGCTTCAAATCAAATTCGACGGCATCTGCATGGGCTTTTTCGGCTCGGTGGAGCAGATGCATTTTGCAAAAGATTTCCTCCGCGACTTTGCGGGGGAGGATACCATCGTTGTGGTCGACCCCGTGCTCGGCGACAACGGCGCGCTGTACGGCTGCTTTACCGAAGAGTACGTGCAGGCGATGCGCGCGCTGTGCGAGAGCGCACAGCTTATCACGCCCAACCGCACGGAGGCGGCGCTTCTCGCGGGCTGCGGGATGGACGCACCGATAGAAACGCTTCTTAAAGCGCTCACGGTGGAAAATGTCATCATCACCGGCGTCCACCGCGGGGAGGAGATCGGCTACTGCGCGCGGCTGAACGGGCAGTATATGGAAATTTTCAAGCCCTGCCTTCCGCAGACGCTGCATGGCACGGGTGATGTGTTCGTCTCCGCCCTGTGCGGCGAGCTGATGAACGGTAAAGGCATGCCGCAAGCCCTGAAAGACGCGGCGGAATTCTGCGACGACTGCGTGCAGAAAACGGCAAAACGCGGCGAGAGCCACTGGTACGGCCTCGCCTTTGAAGACAAATTGAAAGAGGGGAGAGGGCTATGAACAACATCCTTTCCGTTGAGAACCTGTGTCTGTGGTACGGGAGCCATCAGGCGCTCAAGGACATCAACATTGAAATTCCCGAAAAAAGCATTACGGCGCTCATCGGCCCGAGCGGCTGCGGCAAGTCGACGTTTTTAAAGACGCTCGACCGCATGAACGATTTGCTCCCCGATGTGAAGATCACGGGCAGCGTCCTCTATAAGGGCGAGGACATTTTTGACTCGTCCGTCGATGTGAGCGAGCTTAGGCGTCAGGTGGGTATGGTGTTCCAGAAGCCGAACCCCTTCCCAATGAGCATTTACGACAACATTGCCTACGGTCCGCGCACGCACGGCGTGAAGAACAAGGCAAAGCTCGATGAGATCGTTGAAAAATCCCTGCGCGGCGCGGCGATTTGGGACGAGGTCAAGGACCGCCTGAAGAAAAACGCGCTCGGCCTCTCCGGCGGCCAGCAGCAGCGCCTTTGCATCGCCCGCGCGCTCGCGGTCGAGCCCGAGGTGTTGCTGATGGACGAGCCGACAAGTGCGCTCGACCCCATTTCGACGTCGAAGATCGAAGAGCTCGCGATGGAGCTCAAGGAGAAGTACACCATCGTCATCGTCACGCACAACATGCAGCAGGCGGTGCGTATTTCCGACCACACGGCGTTCTTCCTGCTCGGCGAGCTCGTAGAGTACGGCGAGACGGAGAAGCTCTTCTCCCAGCCGCAGGACAAGCGGACAGAAGATTACATCACGGGGAGGTTCGGTTAAATGAGAAGCCGGTTTGATGAACAGCTTGCGCTTTTGAACCGCGAGCTCATTGAGATGGGCGCGCTGTGCGAGGAGGTCATCGCCCTTTCGGCACAGGCGTTGACGGAGGGCAACGCGGAGCTGGCCGCGCGCGTCGCACCGCTCGATCAGGAGATCGACCGCAAGGAGCGCGAGATCGAGTCGCTGTGCCTAAGCTTCTTTTGCAGCAGCAGCCCGTGGCAAAGGACCTGCGCCAGATCTCCGCGGCGCTCAAGATGATCACGGACATGGAGCGCATCGGCGACCAGGCCGAGGATATTGCCGAGATCATCACGTTCCTCGGCGGGCGCGGTGCGGAAAACAGTAATCTCCTGCGCGAGATGGCGCGCTCGACCATCAAGATGGTGACCGAGAGCGTGGACGCCTATGTCAAGCACGACACGGCGCTTGCCGATCAGGTCATCGCTGAGGACGACACCGTGGACGACTATTTCGCGCGCGTGAAGAAGGACCTCATCAAGCGCATCGCGCAGGACCCTGATGATGGTGAATTCGCACTCGACCTGCTGATGATCGCCAAGTATTTTGAGCGCATCGGCGACCATGCGACGAACATCGCCGAATGGGTCATTTTCTCTGTGACAGGAGAGCATAAGGAGGGGTAAAGTATGATCTGGTGCGTGGAAGACGATGCCAGTATCCGCGATATCGAGGTATATGCCCTGCAATCGACCGGCTTTGAGGCCAAGGGCTTTGAAGACGGTACCTCGTTCTGGGAGGCGCTGCGCACGGGAAGACCCGAGCTTGTCGTGCTCGATGTGATGCTCCCCGGCATCGACGGGATGGAGCTGCTGCGCCGCATGCGCGCGGACGCGGCGCTTTCCGATATCCCTGTCGTCATGGCGACGGCCAAGGGCGCGGAATACGACAAGATCCGCGGTCTCGACCTCGGTGCAGACTACTATCTGACAAAGCCGTTCGGCGTGATGGAGCTCGTCTCCTGCGTCAAAGCGGTGCTGCGCCGCTGTGGCACAAAGAGCGCATCCCAGTTCCGCTGCGGCGGTCTGGTGCTCGACGAAGAGAGCCACACCGTCACGGCGGATGGAGAGAGCGTCGCGCTGACATACAAGGAATTCGAACTGCTGCGCCTGTTCCTCTCGCATCCCGGCACGGCGTTTTCGCGCGACCAGCTCATGGCGGACGTGTGGGGCACGGACTACTGCGGCGAGACGCGCACGGTGGACATGCACATCCGCACGCTGCGGCAGAAGCTCGGCGCGTACGGCGAGAAGATCGAGACCGTGCGCGGCGTGGGCTACCGGATGGAGGGCAAGGCATGACAAAAAAGATCTTTCACTCCATCCTGCTTGTGGCGGGCACGGTGCTGCTGGCGAGCCTGCTCGTCATCATGGGCTGCCTGTACGAATACTTCGGGAGCGTCGAAAAAAAGCAGCTGCGCGACGAGCTGGAGCTTGCCGCCGTCGCCGTGAAGGAAAACGGGACGGAGTATCTCTCTCAGCTCTCCTCCGAGCGCTACCGCCTGACGTGGATCGAAAACGACGGTACGGTGCTCTACGACACCGTGACCGATGCCGAAAGCCTTGAAAATCACGCCGACCGCGTGGAGGTCAAGCAAGCGCTGGAATACGGCGAGGGCGAGAGTACGCGCTATTCCTCGACGCTGCTGCAAAAGACGATGTACTGCGCGGAAAGGCTCGCGGACGGGAGCGTGCTGCGCATTTCGATGAGCCGCGCGACGGCGGGTGTGCTGCTCGTCGGCATGGGGCAGCCCATTTTAGTGGTGCTGATCGTGGCGCTGATCCTGTCCTCTGTTTTAGCCAAGAGCCTGTCGCACCGCATCGTCCAGCCGCTCAACAAGCTGGACCTTGAGCATCCGCTTGAAAATGACGCCTATGAAGAGCTCGCCCCGCTGCTCGGGCGCATCAACCGCCAGCACTTGCAGATCGACGAGCAGATGGACGAACTTCAGCGCCAGCAGACGGAATTTTCGCAGATCACAAGCAGCATGCGCGAAGGGCTTGTGCTGCTCGATGAAAAAGAGCATGTGCTGAGTATCAACCCCGCGGCGGAAAAGCTCTTCGGCACGGACGAGAGCTGCGTCGGGCAGGACTTTTTGACCATCGACCGCAGCCACGACATGAGCCTTGCCATCGAGCGCGCCATGGACGAGGGGCACAGTGAGGCGCGCGTGGAGCGCGGCGGCCGTATCTGGCAGTTTGACGTCAGCCGCATCGGCGCAAGCGGCGCGGCGGTCGGCGCTGTGTTGCTGGCTTTCGACATCACCGAGCGCGAGACAGCGGAGCAGACGCGCCGTGAATTCACGGCGAACGTGTCGCACGAGCTCAAAACGCCGCTGCAAGGCATCATCGGCAGCGCGGAGCTGCTGGAAAACGGCATGGTGAAGCAGGAGGACGTCCCCCGCTTCGTCGGCCACATCCGAAAAGAAGCGCAGCGCCTTGTCACGCTGATCGGCGACATCATCCGCCTGTCCCAGCTCGACGAGGGCGACGAAATGCCGCGCGAGACGGTCGACCTGCTCACGCTTTCGCAGGAGGCGGCGGACGATCTTAAGACCGCGGCGGCGGAGAAGCACATCGCGATTGCCGTCGAGGGCAGGAGCGAGACCATCGGAGGCGTACGGCGGCTTTTGTACGAGGTCATCTATAACCTCTGCGACAACGCCATCAAGTACAACGTCGAGGGTGGCAGCGTGACCATGAGCGTCGGTGAACGGGACGGCAAGGTGTTCGTCTCCGTGGCCGATACGGGCATCGGCATCGCGCCGGAGCACCAGAGCCGCATCTTCGAGCGCTTCTACCGTGTGGACAAGAGCCACTCGAAGGCAAGCGGCGGCACGGGCCTCGGCCTTTCCATCGTCAAGCACGCCGTGCAGTACCATCACGGTACAGTCGAGCTTCATAGCGAAGAGGGCAAGGGCACGACGATCTGCATCCTGCTGCCGAAGGAGTAAGTGAATAGTAAGAGAGCCGCAGGCACAGCCTGCGGCTCTCGGTTTAGTTGACGATTCTCAATAATTCTCCGCGTGGACTTCGAAGTAGCTCTGGGGGTGGTTGCAGGTGGGGCAGACGTCGGGGGCCTTGGTGCCGACGACGATGTGGCCGCAGTTGCGGCACTCCCAGACCTTGACCTCGCTCTTTTCAAAGACCTTGGCGGTCTCGACGTTGCGCAGCAGCGCGCGGTAGCGCTCTTCGTGATGGCGCTCGATCTCGCCGACGAGGCGGAACTTCTGCGCCAGCTCGGGAAAGCCCTCTTCCTCTGCGGTCTTGGCGAAAGAATCGTACATGTCGGTCCACTCGTAGTTTTCGCCCTCGGCGGCGGAGAGCAGATTGTCGGCGGTGGAGCCGATGCCCTGAAGCTCTTTGAACCACATCTTGGCGTGCTCCTTTTCGTTGTCCGCGGTCTTCTGGAAGAGCGCGGCGATCTGCTCATAGCCCTCTTTCTTGGCCGTGGAGGCGAAGAAGGTGTACTTGTTGCGCGCCTCGGATTCGCCCGAGAAGGCGGTGCGCAGGTTCTGCTCGGTTTTGGTGCCGGAATACTTGTTGGTCTTCATGGTGAAATTCTCCTTTTCATCTTTCAAAATTTTCATGCTGCTCCTGCGCCTTGCGGCAGGCGGGGCAGAGATAGTGAATGCGAAGGTCGTAGGACTGGATGCGCGCGCCGAGCGCGGCTTCGATGTTGTGCGTCAGGTCGGTGAACTTGAAGTCTGCGAGCGCGCCGCAGCGGGTGCAGATCAGGTGATCGTGGCGCGTGGTGTTGTCGTAGCGGTCGGGCGCGCCGGGCTGCGACAGGCGGATGAGTTTGCCGTCCGCTACAAGCGAGATCGGAAGAGCGTCGTGTAGGGAAAGAGTGTAGATCTCGGTGGTCGC
>OODI01000945.1_pt1 | contig 12912 bp, 6 predicted proteins | sample 1671141 | NCBI WGS metagenome assembly OODI01 (sample SAMN06348126, study PRJEB24527) | human gut metagenome | biome: human gut; feature: ankylosing spondylitis patient; material: feces | host: Homo sapiens | place: China | collected 2015-10 | reverse complement strand
TTATTGTTTTTTTTTTTTTCAAGCAGAAGACGGCATACGATATCGTGATGTGACTTGAGTTCAGACGTGTGCTCTTCCGATCTTGGAACCTCACTGCTTCACTTGATATACAAGCGGGTATAGTCCTGAGAAATTTGAAAGCTCTTGGTTACACATATAAAGGACAAGATTTTGATTTTTCCATAGACAGTACTGTAGAGAACAAGGCTCAGTTGATGACCTACGACAATATCAACATACTTGATGCCTGTTTCGAGATGGCGAAGAAATGGGATTGCGAATGTTGGGTGACAGAGAATATCATCCACTTCGGTAGATGCGAGTTTGGTGATCCTGTAGATTTTGAAGTCGGTGTGAATGTAGAGGAGATGACACGTTCGGATTCACAGACAGCTTTTGCTACACGTATCTATGCCTTCGGCTCGACAAGGAACATCCCGACCAATTACCGGCCGGTGGATGAAAGTATCGTTGTGAATGGGATCGTACAGAAGCGCCTAATGTTGCCTGTAGGAACGCCTTACATAGATGCTTGCCCCGACATGTCTACTGAAGAAGCTATTGAAGACGTTGTTGTCTTTGATGATGTTTATCCACGCCGGATAGGTACAATGTCGGATATCACTACTAAGGAATACACTGATACCATCGAAAACGAAGACGGGACGACTACTAAAGAGAAGTGGAACGCCTATCGGTTTAAGGATGCTGGCATCACCTTCTCGGAAGATTACATTATTGCAGGTGAAGAACTCAAAATCAAATTTGAGTCCGGCTTATTGAATGGAATGGAGTTTGGCGTTACCTTCAATCCGGATAAGGTACCTGAAAAGAATGCAGACGGTTCTTGGAACCCTGACGCCCAAGTATGGGAAATAGTTCGTAATGAAGATTATGGCAGACCCATTCCAGATGAGACCTTGAAGCCGAAAGACGGAGATACCTATATTCTTTCTGGTTTCGATACCAAGTTCGTTTCTGTTCAGATGATTCCTGACGCTGAAAAGGAACTTAAAGAAAAGGCGGAAGCTTACATGGATAAGGTTAAAGTTGATCCTTCTACCTATTCCAACAAGATGATGTCCGACTGCATGGTAAATGAAGACGGTACATCCAATCTATTTGAAGCCGGAGATAGGGTAAACCTTATCAATAAAGCTTTTTTCGAGGCTGGTAGTCGCCAATCCCGTATCATAGGGTTTGAATACAACCTTGACTGTCCTTGGGACTCTCCGATATATACTGTCGGTGAAACAGCCTCTTATTCCCGTATCGGTGAGATTGAAGATAAGGTGGATTCACTGACCTACAAGGGGCAGACTTATACAGGTGGGGGTAGCGGAGTGTATGTTATCGGAATTAATGACAGTACACAGCCAACAAACAGGAATGTCTACTCTGCGAGACGTACATCCTACGAGATAAAGGAGAAGGCATTGAGCCGATTAGTGAAGGACAAAGCCGCTGGCCATATCACGTTAGCTAATGGTAGTACTGTTGAGAATGGCTTGATTGTTCGTCTTCCGAAGCAAGACACTCCAGCCGCTTTAATGTCTTGTTTGCTTGAAGAAGATATTGATACTCTTATAGAAGAAGACGAGGACGCTATCATGGAGATCGCTCCGGCAGAAGCATCGGGCGATTTGACGCTCGGCGGATTATTGAACGTTGTACCCGCTGCCGATTCAGTAGATGATCAGGAGGATTATGTTATTGTAAAACTCAAAGGAGCGGCAGAGTGGACATTGTTACCAGTAAGTAGCATTGGCGGTGGCGGAACCGGAGTGCAGCGGAATGTACTGATCCAAAACGACCTTGACAGTCGTAATATATCAGCCAGTAAAGGCGAATCATGTCTTTTGAAGTTTACGTTTATTAGCCAGGAGCGTTACGGAATAGGTGATGACTATGAGAATACGGGTGAACGCGGCTTGTGCCAGATATCTATAAAGAATGCGGTTAACGCAGAGTTTACCGTTGTCAAGCAAATGTATATCCAGTCCGGATACAGTAATACTGTGGATGTAGGTGAGTTCCTGTCTTCCGGCAGCAACCAGATTATGATAAAAGTTACCGGTGAGATCACGGAGATGACCACGGCCGCTTTTGTCTATACGGTACAGCTGACATCCCTTTCCATTGCGGCTGATAACTTCCGCTGGTGGACGGCCTTTACCGGAGATAACATCACAGTCCCTCTGAATATCGGTGGTAATATATCCAAGACGCTATACGTAGCCATTACAGGGCCGGGTTATAACAAAAGTTATGATGTCGCATTGGGTACGGCTGTATATACTGAGACATCCTATAACTACCAGCTTGTGCATCCGGGTAAGTCTGGAGTATACAAAGTTTCCATGTACGTGGCCAACAGTGACGGCAGTATCCGGACACGTACCATCTCTTACAATATCATTTGTGCGGTTACCGGGGATGCCATCAAGTTGATTGCTATCGATAACATATTGGAGAAGGCAACGAACTGGTCTGAGAATGCCCTTTTCGACTATGCAATGTATGACAGTAATAATGCAATCACAGCCGCTCAGTTTACGGTGAAGAAAGACGGATCACACGTTTATTCATCTCTTGATGACCGTATAGCTACGTCATCAAAGCACACGTTCTCGCTTCCGTTGGAGATCGAGACTATTGATAACGCTGACTTTGATATTATTGTGGGTGTTACGGACGGCAGCGGTGGAGCTGAGCTGACCGCTTCTATGACTATTCCTGTCAACAATTCATTGGGATTCTCATCCGTTGCCGGTGCGGTATTCTACATGAATCCTCGTACCCGGTCCAATAACCAAAGCAACTACCAGTCCGTGGTTAATGAGATGACCGGAGAAACCATCCCGGCAACTTGGCAGGGTATGAACTGGGGCAATGATGGCTGGACGTCAGATGCGGATACGAATAATGTTCTCCGGGTGATGGCGTCAGCAAGGGTTGATATCGGGTATAAGGTATTTGCGAAGGAATCGGCACGTATAGGTAAGACCGTGGAGGTTGATTACAAGGTAGACAATGTGACGGACTTTAATCATCCTGTTATCCGTATGTCTTCCGATGGAGATTCTTTCGTAGGTTTGCGTGTATTTCCGGATAATGTTGTGATGTTCACCAATGGCCTTAAAGACAAGGATAAACAGGGAATTAATCTTTTTGAGGGCAAGCGTCTGCGTCTTACACTTGTGATCATGCCGGATGCTTACGGAAATCCTGACTTTAACCTCTGTATTGTTTACGTGAATGGCGTGAAGAACCGGGAGTTCACCTATAAGAATAATGACTACTTTGCACAGAATAGTGACATAATCATAGGCTCCGACTATGCGGATGTTGATGTCTATGGAGTTCGTGCGTATGATTCCGCGTTAACTTCAGAAGCCGTTTTGCGCAATTACATCAACTGGCTTACTGACAATTCCGAAAAGACCCGTGTTCAGGAAAGCAATGATGTAATGGACGGTAACGGGTCGGAAATTGACTTTGAGAATGTCAAAGACCAGTTCAATGTGTTTGTTTTTGACAATGCATATCCATCATTGGCCAACCCTAATAAGATGAAAGGCATATTGGAAGTATTCTTTGCTGATCATCCGGAATGGAATGTGGCGATATCGAATGTCGAAGCTAAGGGGCAGGGTACTTCTTCCATGCGTTACTGGAGATGGAATGTCCGGTACACGCTTGATAAAAAGCTGTCTATTGTTACAGCGGCGGACGGTTCAACCAGTTCCGGCGGTTGGGCAATGACTCCGGCACTGGCAAAAGCAACGAAGATCACTGCAAAGAAGAACTTTGCTTCATCCATGCATTCACACAAGGTCGGCTCCGTTAATTCTGTGGATGACCTGTACCGGGCTATGGGATATCTGAATGAAGCCATGCAGACGGAGAAGTATGCAAACGCTCGTGTAGCGGTGTATCAGCTTCCGTTCGTGGCTTTTGAAAAGTCTATCAATGACGAGGGTAAAGAAGTATATACTTTCAGAGGATTATACACGATGGGACCGGATAAGGGAGACAAGAACACCTTTGGCCATGACACTGATATCTTTCCCGGGTTGATCTCTATCGAGGGGGCGGATAACTCTCCGCTGTGCGCTTTGTTCCGTGTGCCTTGGAGTAGCCGGATGCAGTACAACGAAGAGGAAGAAGCCTTCCAGTACAATGGTGCAAACTCATGGGACTTCGGTGCCGGTGAAATTACTAATATCAGTAAGTGGATTCCTGCTTATAATATTGCATATCAGTGTAGCAATCGCTTGAAGCCGTTTAACGGTACACTGGCAGAACTGAATGCTCAGGTGGCGACTTATCGTAATGAACCTTACGAATTTTGGATCGCAAAAGCCGGTGATCCTAACTTGTATAATGTCTACTACTACGAGGCATCCGAAGGGCGGTTCATAGCTTCAGATATCGGCAATGGTACGATCAATCTGAAGACTCAACTCAGCACATACCTGGCTGACAACTTGAGTCCGTTCACAGCTGACCAGCTGAACGAACTGTTCATCAATGCCCGTATCCAGAAGTTCCGTGCTGAAGCTCCTCAATATTGGGATATTGATGACGCCATCCTACACCGGAACTGGGTTGAATTTCATGCGGGCACGGATAACCGGGCAAAGAATACATACCCGTATTGCTTCGGCAATGCCGGCAGTAAGTGGAAGTGGCGTTATGATGACTTGGATACTATCTTTGATACGGATAATCAGGGGCAGGCGAAGAAAGGCTATTATGTAGAGTTCCACGATACTTATGATACCGGCGGTTCTGTCTGGAATGGTGAGACGTCCAATTTCTGGAATCTCCTCGATCTGGCTTTCCCGGATGAAATCATAACCGGTATGCGTAAGATGATGACGAAGATGGAAGAGCTTTCCGGGGTGAAATCTGGTACTGACTTTGATAAATTATACGCCTATTTCAAGAAGTATTATTTCGATCAGGCACAAGAATATTTCCCTCAGAATCTTTATAATGCAGACGCCAAGTTTACTTATGAAGGTTCCAAAATCGCATACGATAAAGCAGAATATACCAATGATACTGACCCGATTACACAGTCATTGGGTGACCACTATGCGGCAGAACAGAGGTGGATCACTAAGCGCATATTATACATGATGTCTAAGTATTCATATGGCCTGTTTTCAGCTGATGGTACCGACAATATTACTGTGCGTGCCGCAGGTAATACAATTGTTTACAAATTGACTCCGGCAATGGATATGTATCCTGCCATTGCCAACGGTACATCCATTATTCGGGGAAGCCGTACCAAAGCCGGAGAGGTTTGTGAGATGCTGATTGAATTGTCAGGTTCCGGAGATCAACAGAACACTATCCAAGGCGCATCTTACCTACAGGATATTGGCGACTGGCATGATAAGAATGTCACCGGTTCTATGATCATCCAGGGACGGATGCTCCGGGATATCCGATTGGGAAGCAAGACTGGTACAATTATTATCTCTATCACATCGCTGACAATCGCGAACTGTGTGTCGTTACAGAATCTTGATTTGTCTCGTATATCCACGCTTACAGGTACTCTAAACCTGCTTACGTGTACGCATTTGAAGAAAGTATATGCAGGTGGCACTTCTTTAACGCAGCTTGTTTTGCCGAAAGGTGGAGGGCTGGAGGTGATTGAATACAGTGAGTTTAACCAGTATATAACCTTGCAGAATTATCCATTGCTGACGACTGATGGCGTGCTGATGGATTATTGCAAAGAGAAGGTGACGGACTTTCTTGTGGAGAATTGCCCGTTACTGAAGACTATGAAACTGCTTTCTGATATTATCGAGGCACAGCAATTACAAGGTACTGAGCATGTGCTGAAGCATATCCGTGCAGTGGGTTTCGACGAGAATTACTACACGTACGAGACCATCGACCTGCTGGCGGTACTGGCAAACGGCACCTACGAGGGGCTGGATTCTTCGGGCTTGGCGGGTGACGAGCAGCTGCCCGTGCTGGACGGGAGGGTAACGGTACACTCCAAGTATTATCAGGACTCTGTGGACGCGCTGCGGGCTGTATTCAACAGGCTGGAACTGATACTGGACGGTGAGAGCGCCATCCGCTTCAAGGACACGGAAGTATTGAAGGTGCTTGTTGCGAATGCCGGGATGGGAGACATGCTGAGCCGGACAGACTTGGCGGGGCTGACAAGTATAGGAACGTGGTTCAAAGGGAATACTCTGGTGCGGAGGTTCGATGAGCTGGAGTACTGCACGGGGCTGACAAAGATAGCAGATGAAGCGTTCTCCGGTTGCGTCTCGCTGCGCAAGGTGACGCTGCCGGCTGGGTTGAAAACGATAGGACAGAATACGTTCACCAGAACCTATATAGAGTGCATGGTGGTTCCGGAGGGGGTGACGGAGGTGGAGAAAAACTTTCTGCATATGTATAATGTCAATACTCAATCGAATACCACCCAAGTTCGTTTGATAGACCTTCCGTCCACGCTGACCGTGCTGGGCGATGCCCCCAATTACAACGGCTCTCCCTCGTCCAGGCTCAACCTCATCTGCCGCGCCACCGTCCCGCCCACATTCAGCGGTTTTTGGGGATATACGGGCGGCACTCCGGGCGCAATCTATGTGCCCGACGGCAGCGTGGATGCCTACAAGACAGCTACGGGATGGAGCGGAAAGGCAAGCTACATACAGCCGCTGGGCGGTTACGCGAAGAACCTGCGAAGCCTGTCCGTCAGCATGACAACGGGTGGAAAAGGCACATCCGCCAAATTCGCCGCTGAGTACACACCCTCGGACACCGTACAGACCTTCGTGGACTGGACCGTAGTAAACCAGACACCGGGCATGGAGGCTGTGGTAGACGAGACCGGAATACTGACGTACAAGGCTTCGGGCACGGTGACCGTGCGCTGCGTATCCATCTACGACGAGAGCGTCAGCGCGGAGACCACCGTGGAATTGGTATATACGGCGGACGCGGGCTTCGTCCTCCCCGATGGCATCTACACGCCTGCGGGAGCGTTCTCCTTCGACACTGGCATCGTTCCATCACTCGACCTCAAGATAGAGATTACCGTGTCTCCGGCCGCCGATTCGTTCGACGTGCTCGGCTCCCGTACCTCCAGTGCGGATACGGCACGTTTGTTCCTCTACTGGGGTAACGGCATGATGAACGCGGCCATCGGAAACGCGGTAACAGGAAACAAGTCCGTCACGCTTTCCGCGTCCAAGGACATACCGAGCGTCATCACCTTCGACAAGGACACGCTCACCGTGACGGACAAGGCCTCGGGAACGGTGAAGCTGTCAGCCGCCATCGGAGCGACGGCCGTAACCGCCTCCTCACGCTCCATCCATATCCTGAAGTTCAACACCCCGGAGAGCGGCAGAAAAGACTTCTCCGGCTACTTCTTCGGGGCGAGGATCTGGAAAGACGGGACGTTGGTGGCGTCATACGCTCCGTGTCTCAACTTGGACGGCACGTATGGAGTATACGACTCGGTAAGCGGAAACGTGCTGCTCAATACGGGTAGCGGAAACGGAGTGACGACCGCGTGAGAGGGGGCGACGGAACGGGCTTTGGAACAGCTTACAGGTTGACCGATTACTAATGATACAGATTAAAAAGAACAAGGATATGCAGATAACGGAACAAAAGACAACAGTATTGACAGCCGCCGACGGCAAAGTGCTGCGTCGCATCAGCGACGGGCACATGTTCGGCAAGGAAATCTATTTAGGATATACGTACTACCTTGGAGGCAAGCCGCTCGATGAGCCGCTGATGGAACTGCCTGAACACTACGAGGAAGTTGACGAACCGGAAGAATCAGCGGCAGAGACAGCCGAATAAGCGGAACTTAAATAAAGACTGAATAAGATGGCAATATTAAGTACAGCAAAGATCGTAGGTATGCTTGCCTCGGCAAAGAAAACCGGTAAGCAAGTGATGAATGCTGCCGGAGAATGGGTGGCGGAAGTTGTAGAAGACTTCATGTCCGGGTTTGCGGGTTATGGTTGGAAAATCTGGGAGTACGTGAAAGGTAAATGGATGCTTGAGATCGACTCCATCCGGGTGCGTGAACAGTTTATTGTGTTTGAGATGCTGGTGTCAAAGATGCGGGCGATAATCGGTTCATTGGGCATCTCGCAGGCGTGTGGTAAGATAGCTACTGTTACGCTATCCGAAGATGGTACGGAGTATCTTATCACCTTGGAGGATGAGACCATGAGCTTTGTAGCTCATGACTTCATGCGGTGCCAGACCTATACAGGAACTAAACAAACGTTCTATCATGTCGAGATATCTTCCGTTGTGGAAGATGTGATTCATGTGCCGGTGTCCGAGTTTGATAAGGATACTGAAGGGATTGTAACCAATCCTCCGGAGGTTGGAAACGATATCGTGCAATTCGGTAACTCGGTCAACAAGAATCGCCAGTCCGCAATCTACATCCACGCTGATGAGAGTGGCCAGCCTGCCATTGATATCATGTTCGATATTGACAGTAAAGACTGGACCGGTAAGATTAAGACGCGCCTTGGCGGTGATATTCCCGGGGGAGATGGTACCCGGGGATTCTATTGCGAAAACGGCATGATCAAAGGAACCGATACCGGCGGACATACGGTATACTGCATCCATCCTGACGGTACCGCTGAGTTTGGCGACGGTTCCGCTAAGTTTGCAGCGGATAAATCCGGTAAACTTGCCGGTGGTGCGATATCATGGGTATGGGATGCGGACAAGAATAAATTTGTCTGTACAATGGGAGATGTTATCCTAAAATGGGATAACCTTGATGATGAAGTTAAAGAGAATCTTAAAGGTGAAAAGGGAGACAAGGGCGACAAGGGAGATACCGGTGATAAAGGTGGTGATGGTCTCAATGGTGCTGACGGTATTAATGGTAAGGATGGCACATCAATAGTATGGAAGGGTAGCTATGTCTCGCATCCTGCTAATCCTCAGAATGGATGGGCATACAAAAACACTACGGATGGTAAAAGTTACGTTTACCAGGATGGAACATGGTATCAGATGACTGTTGACGGTGTGGACGGTGCCAATGGCGTAGACGGTACAGATGGACTCGATATTGTTTGGAAAGGAGATTTATCCACACCACCGGCAAATCCTGTAAAGAACTGGGTATACCGAGATACTGATAACGGCCGGGTATACATCTATAATGGTACTGCCTGGGCTTTGATGGTGGCGGATGGAAATGACGGAGCCGATGGCACTAATGGCACTGACGGTATGTCTGTCTATATCACTTATAATGATAGTGAATCTCAACCGGAAAAACCTACTGGAAACGGGACCTCGAACGGCTGGCACACTGATGCAACGAGCACAGCCGTGTGGATGTCTCAGAAAGTTGCAGAGAGTGTATCTTCCGGCAGTTGGGGAACCCCGATTAAAATAAAAGGAGGTAAAGGAGACACAGGACCGCAAGGCGTTCCCGGAGCTCCCGGTAAAGATGGAAAGGTTTATTATACCTGGATAAAGTACGCTGATGATGCGCAAGGTAATGGTATTAGCAATGATCCTGCCGGGAAAAGCTTCATTGGACTTGCGTATAACAAAGAAGCAGAGACTGAAAGTAATACGGCATCTGATTATAGCTGGAGTCGCTTCCGCGGGTTCGATGGGAAGGATGGTAAAGACGGCACGGATGGCGTTCCCGGTCCGGCAGGCGAAGATGGTAAGACTACTTATACATGGATCGCTTATTCTGATAACGCTGACGGTAGTGGTATGTATCAGGTGCCGACGGACACTACTAAGTATATCGGTATTGCGGTTAATAAAGATACGGCTACAGAAAGTACTGATCCTGCTGATTATACGTGGAGCCGTTTCCGGGGTGAAGATGGCGCGGATGGCCAAGATGCTGTAATGTTTGCGATAGAGTTCTACATGAACGGAGTTCAGGTCCAGAATATCCCGTGCGACATACATGGCACTTCAATTTCCGGCAATATTGTTATAGCTAAGTTATATCGTATTAGTGGAAGCAGTAAGGAAGATTATACTCCTGACAGGTGGCGTGTATCTTATTTAAAGGAAGGTGTTGAAGTACTTTCCATTCAGCCCTTGGAATCGCTTAACTTTATAAATATATCCCTCGACAAATCATTAGAATATGACAGTATTGCGGTGATGGTCTATGAACAGTCAATTCCTGATTATGTCTTGATTACCGAGGCTTCAATATCTAAGGTTATGGCAAATGTACCAGATTGGTTAATAGGCTGGGATACCAACAAGGTGCAGATAGGCAGCGAGTATATGATATCTCCGAAGCTGTTTACGGGTAAGAACACCGGGACGGCTGAGGAACCGATATTGACAGGTATTGTACAGGGAGATAAGTGTATTACAATAAATGGTGAAACCAAATCAGGTTTTTATGGAATAAAAGAGAATGAAATTGTATTCTCAATTGATTCTGACACTGCTGATGTTAGTACGGTTGGAGATGTTATAGCAAATGCTATCAAGGCGACTGGATTAAATATCAATAATAAATTCAAGGTTGACAAGGATGGAATAGTATCTTCAAAAGGCTCTGTGTTTGATGGCGTATATGTGGAAGGGTTTATTTGTAGCAAATTCTCAACATCCTTTGATGTTGATGAACATGAATATCCCAAAACAATGAATTACATTGTAAATGAAGGTACACAATTAAATATCTCACTTCCTAACTACATAGGAGCTATAATGACTGTGTTTCTAAATAGGAATCTTTCAAGCGAGGGTATGATTATCGGTGGAAATGTTAGTTATAACGGTAAGAGAATCACGCCTCTTATCAAAAATAAAGGTACCATATTAAGATTAATGGCTACATATAAGGTGAATAACGATCTATATTGGGAAGTTATCAATTTCGATAATCGAAATTTTGCCTTGGTTAACTTAACAGCTGTTGAAGGCTCTAATATATTATTTTTATTAGACAGGACTACATCGGCTAATCCCGATAAGTCTATGTCCGGTACCTTAAAGGAATTATCGGATTATTGGGATACAATATAATAAATCCCGTCTACTTTCGCAAGCGGACGGGAATAACGACAAAACTACTATGTGACCTTAACGGTCAATGCAATAGCAAAGGTAGTATTAATATTTAAAATAGAGTGTAGAATGAAAGGAATAGATGAATTATTTATTGTGGCCTGGATGCTTTTCGGTATCCTGTTGACGCCACTTTTCTTTATAGCTTTCGATTTGTGGGCTGGAATCAGAAAAGCTAAACAACGTAGTGAGAAGATTTCGAGCGACGGATGGAAACGTACAGTGAATAAGGTTGCGAGATATTACAATGCTTTGCTTGCGTTGGTCGTAGTTGATTGTATGCAGATGGCTGGTGTCTGGTATCTGGATAATTACTATGATTATCATATACCTATTTTCCCGTTCATTACTTTGCTGGGAGCTTTCGGAGTGGCAGCTATAGAGGTTAAATCCATCTATGAGAAAGCAGATGAGAAGGAACGCAAAGAGATGAAGCAAGTAGCTGCATTGGCTACCGAGATAGCGAAGCACAAGGCTGATCCAACAGAGATAGCACAGGCGGTAGTGGAATATATGAATAAAAGTAAGGAGGTACAGAAATGAAGTACTTTACAATTGCTGAACTCTGTAAATCAGATACAGCCGACCGGTTAGGTATTGATAACCGGTGTAAGAAGGAACATGTAGTCAATATGACTGCATTAGTAGATAACGTGCTGGACCCATTACGCGAAGCATACGGCAAACCAATCACCGTGAATAGTGGTTTCCGTTGCCCGGCTTTGAATAAAGCCGTGAAAGGCTCTGCTACGAGTGACCACATGACCGGACGGGCGGCAGACATAACCGGCGGAAGTCCGAAGGAAAACAACCGGTTGTTCTATCTGATCCAGGAGCTTGGCCTTCCCTTCGATCAGGTGATTGATGAGAAACATTTCTCATGGGTACATGTGTCTTACCGAAAAGAAGGAAACCGTAAACAGGTGCTTGCATTATGAAGAAGCTGCCTTGGATATTAGTTATATTGCTGGCGGTGGCTTGTGTGGATGCCTGGTTTCGTCCGCACGAGCCACCGCCAGCAATACGTACCGAAACGAAAGTAAACACAATAGTCAAGGTTGAAACATTACTTATTTCGCCACCTATGGCCCCTTTATTGGTCTTCCGATTAACAGATACTATGCGTATCGGCGACACTGTTGTATATCGTGAGCAGGCTTATTATGAAGACAGCCTTTACCGGGCATGGGTGAGTGGGTATCGTCCGAGGTTAGATAGTTTGATGGTATTTCCAAAGACTGTGTATCGGACGGTGACGAATGATATTTACCACACCATTGCACCTAAAAAGAAGCGTTGGGGGCTTGGCTTGCAAGCAGGATATGGCTTCTATCCTGGCCAAAGTGGTTTTTATGTTGGGGTTGGAGTGAGTTATAATTTGTGGCAGTGGTAAACATTAGCATATGAATTTTCATTTATGATTAAAAAACATGGTATTTTACTATGGTTTAATCATCTTTTTTGTATTTCTTTGCAGGAGGTTATACGTAATGAAAACGAAAAGTATGCAAATAAAATTTGAAGGACAGGAACATCAAATTGATGCAAATACCTTGATAAATGTATTGATTCACTACCAAACTATCATAACAGAAGCAAATAAAGAGTTGGGTGGTGGCTCAAAAAACATTGAGTTGAAGGTAAATGCTTTCGAAAAAGGATCGTTTATAGTAGATGTATCTGTTATTGAAAGCTTGTTAAAACAAGTTTTCTCAGGTGATTCAATGTCGTATCTCTCTAACTTATGTGGTGTTGTTGGTGGGGTTTATGCCGCATATAAGATATTGAAAGGGAAGCCAGCCCAAACAG
>OODI01000941.1_pt1 | contig 12964 bp, 8 predicted proteins | sample 1671141 | NCBI WGS metagenome assembly OODI01 (sample SAMN06348126, study PRJEB24527) | human gut metagenome | biome: human gut; feature: ankylosing spondylitis patient; material: feces | host: Homo sapiens | place: China | collected 2015-10 | reverse complement strand
AGGTAACTTATAATTTTCCCCAATAATTTACTGTCCAAATTTTCCGTACCAGTTCAAAATTTCTTTGCTCCAGTCAATAAATTGATTAATAGCGGTACTCCACTTGAGCTTTACCGCTTATGCCTTCGCGTTGGCCGACATAGCCTCTTATTTTCAAATCAACAACCCAGGGAGAATCCTCCGATTTGTATCTAAGGCCTAAGGATCCGATGCCCATGGAACCACGCATCGAGGCAGCATCGGCAATTTTTTCTCCGTTCGCTTCAACGTGCACATCCGGCGTAAAGTCATATTGGTAGGCCAAACCTGTATATGCCCAGAAAGAATTCTGAAGCGGGAAATAGAGACGTCCGCCCACACGGATGCGAGAGCTTTCGACAGAGTCGAAATCAAATTGATTATTGACGCCGTCGGCAAAAATATCCGTGCTGTCGCTTGGCAGATAGGTATAGAAGTACTTCATAAAGAGGTCGGCTTTCATACATTCTCCGACATCAATAATGCGACCGGCGCCAATATGAACACCGAAATAGTTGCCGGAGAGATCGTAGCCGTGAGCTACGCCGTTACCATCAACCAATCCTCGGCTGATTTCTGTTTCGGTTTTACCGGCTCGCAACGAACCTTCCGCATACCATCCGGCCGTGTTTTTGATTCGCGCGGAGATTCCCGCGCCGTAATATTTCACTTCACCGCTAAAACGCCTATCAATATTGAGGTAGGACATTTCTTCTGAGTAGTCACCGTTACCGGTTTCTACAAAAAGGTTTAAAAGCAGGGGATTGCCGTTTAGCATGAGTGAATTAGCCCAACCTGCGGTAGCCGTAAAGCCGTGAACATCAATATGTCCGTGTGTGCTGTAATTACTTTGAACGCCGTCAATGGATGCGAAAGTTCTCAACCCCCAGTGATAATCACGGGCGGTTGCATCCAGATTATCCAGAATCAATTCTGCCCCATGGTTAACAAAGAATAGGCTCATGTTTCGATTATTGGAGACAAGCTTTAATTGTTGACTGGGCGCTGTCCCCTGAAGTTTGAAATCGACAGAGTTTTTCTCTCGGTTATTCTCAATAATGCCGATTGAGTCTTGAGTAATTGTTGAGGGTATGGCCACTTCTTGCCCATTGTCGTAAAACGGATTGAATTGAATTGCGGTCTTACCTTTAATAAGAGACATTTGTTCTCCGAAATGATTTTCTAATCGATCATCAAAACGGATATTGTTTACATCAATTTTTAAGGAAGCAGAGGAGATATCAGTCTTTCCCCGTACATTTAAAATAGTTTCTCCATTCTTCCATTTGAAATCGGTAAATGCAATGGAGTCAAATTGCTCTAGCCCACCGATATCACCCTTCCATTTACGGACAACCAAAGTATTGTTGTTTGCCTTTCCAAAAGTATTGTGACCTAAAAAGATTGCCTTAGTTAGTTCATTTGTATGAAAATCGTCTGATAAGGATTCAAGAATAATCGTGTTATTAACGACGGATACATCCGTGAATATGTCCGATCCGCCTGCTGAAATTGTAAGGGGACCTTCACTATCTTCGGCAATTTTTACATCAATGAGATGTATGGTATTGCCGCTCACAGTAGCGGATGACAACCATGAGTCTCCACCCAGAATGTAAGCTTCGTTATCAGGATGGAGCGTTGAATTTGAGATTAATATAGTGCCGTTGTGAATACTTCCGGTTGAATTGAAAGAAGTCGCTATTTTCTTGAAATGAATTTCAGAATTGTCAATGAAAACAGCATTACCATCTGCGTTAAATACTCGGTCTTCTTCAAAATCACTGAGATCCAGGTATCCGCCTAAAATTTTGGTCGCATAGAATTGACTGTCAACAATCTCGACGCGATTATCTGAAACATTGCCACTGGCCGCTTGCCCACCTACGATATTTTGAAACACCGAAATGCTCTCATTCTCTGTCGAAGAACTTTTCCAAAACGAGTTAATTTTGACCCCATTGTGGTGGACATCGGCGGTATGCAATTTGGCTCCGTACAAGCTAGGAGCGATCAATGATTCTTTAACTACTTTACCTTTAAATGATAGTAATGAGTTACTGGTTCCTTCTACCACGACACGATTATAGGAAGCCACCTGATTTGTGTCAGACTGGTCATTTGAATAAGCGCCGATGATTTCCGTATAGGAGTGAAATACACCGCCTGTAACGACGACTTTGTTGCCATACATATTGGCGCTATCAGACTTCGCAGCGGCAATTTTTCCGGCACCCTCATTATCACTGTTTGATAATGCTTGAGGATAAAACTCACCGCCTTCCATATTCAGTGTGTTGTTATAGACATCAGAGTCGGCTGAAAAGGCGGCAAAAATATAGACATCGGTCGGATCTATTGATGTACCGATATCGCCATTCACCCATGTCAAAGTATTGTTGCCAACTTCAGCATTTTTATCTTTGGTATAGGCAAAGTACAAGTGAAGGGCGTGATCTATTGGCTCAGTAAGTTTAACTTCATATTGGTAACCCGAAAGATCTTCACTGAGCTGAAGCTAATCGTGGGTGCCCAGATCGACAATGTATTCTTTTTCTGATTTTTCAATATTAGTGAATGTCGTCTCGGCCGATACACATTGAAAACTAAGAGCTCCCCAGATACCGAGAAGAGCTTTAAATAAGAGTGTTTTTTTCAAATCAATTTTCCTTCAAGGGAAGATATTTATTAAAGTGGACACTTAAACGAGTTAATCACTAATAAGAAAATAGTTAAAAGGATATAACCGGTAGAAAATGTCAAGCTATTGGGTAATAGCTTTTTTTAGATATGGTGAAAGACAGAGTGGACGTGTTTTCAGAATATATCAAACCGAATGTAGCACTTTTACGTTAAAAGCGAAAGTTTTTTCGTAAAAAGCGAGTACTATTCCCAAATTCACTAATTAACAATAACAAAGACTATGATTTTCCTCATCATCACTTTGGCGATGATCATCACGCTCTTCTTGTTGCGTCGTCGCCAACCCATTGGTATCGCTATTTTGGTTGGCGGTATTTTCATCTGGTTGTGTACCGATCCGACTTTCAAAGAACTCAAAGACGCTGTTATTCAAATGGCGACAACTCCGAGAAGTTACGACTTGGTGGGAGCTCTTTATTTAGTGATCTGTTTGGAAATTGAATTAAGAAAAAGCGGCTGTTTAGCCGGCATGGTTGAGGCTCTCTCAAGAATGTTCTCGAGCCGCCGATTTACGCTGGCAGTGATGCCTGCCTTTTTGGGACTGTTGCCTTCCATCGGCGGCGCAAGATTCTCGGCCCCGATTGTGGAAGAAGCCTCAAAAGGTTTTGAAGCCAAACCGGAAGATAAAGCGGCTATCAATTTCTGGTTCCGTCATATTTTTGAATTTTCCAGCCCCTTGGTCCCGGGCATGATTTTGGCTTGCGGCATTGCCGGGGTCAAAATCGGTGATCTGATTGTGCACTTGGGTTGGCTGACTATTGTGGCTTTCATTCTCGGCTGGATTGTCATGGTTCGGGGATTAAAGCAGACGGTAGCCACTCGAACGGAAGTTTCCAGTGAAGAAGCCAAGCGTCACAATATGGACTTCGTTTTGTCTCTGACGCCTGTTATTGCCAACGTGGTTTTGATGGTGGCCTTTGGTCTTCAAGCTTCCGTTTCCATGATCATTGTTGTCGTGGCCATGATTCCGCTTTTGATGTTCTTTAACCGCCATGTCAGCGTCAAGGAAGTTTTCATCGGTGCTTTGGACTACAAGATGTTTGCGAACGTCATCTGCATTTTGTTGTTCATTGCCCTTTTGGAAAGCACGGGTGTTTTGGCGCTTTTGGTTGCCGCTTTTGAATCATCTCCGTTGCCGATTCCTGTGATCATTGGTTTCTTAAGTTTCATTATTGGGCTGCTCACGGGCATCTCTCAAGGTCACGTTGCGATCATGATGCCGATTGTTGCCGGTATTTCCATGGGTGACCTCGATTTAGTGGGGGTAGCCATGGTCTTTGGTGTGGCTGGCCAAATGGTAACACCAACACACTTGTGTCTGACCATTACGGTGGACTACTTTAAGAGTGATTTCTTTAAGACCTTAAAGCCTGTTTTGTGTGCTCAAATTCCGCTTGCCATCATCTTTATCGCGGTGTCTTACTTTACTTGGGGCACAGGTTGGTTCTAGGTTAAGCAGAATTTTTTCAGTTAAAAAAAGAGCACGCTTTACGGTTTTTCCTAGCGTGCTCTTTAAGCAATTAGCTTCTTTTAATCAATTTTGTGAGCATTGTGAAGGTTAAGCTCTGCCATGATGGTGGCAGAGATTTCCTCAATGGAACGGCTCGTTGAACTCAGCCACTTGATTCCTTCTCGGCGCATCATGTTTTCCGCCGCTTCAATTTCCTGTCGGCAGTTTTCCAAAGAGGCATAACGGCTGCCCGGACGACGCTCGTTGCGGATTTGAGACAGACGTTCCGGTGAAATGGAAAGTCCGAAAAGCTTATCGCGCTTATCTTGGAGGACTTCAGGAAGTTCACCACGTTCGAAATCTTCGGGAATGAGCGGATAGTTGGCAGCCTTCACGCCAAACTGCATGGCTAAGAAAAGGCTCGTTGGTGTTTTACCTGAACGGCTCACACCGACCAAAATGACATCGGCTTCATTTAAGCCTTTGTTCATTTGTCCGTCATCGTGCGCGAGTGAATAGTTAATGGCTTCGATACGGCGGTTATACCGTTCTTCATCCTTGATCACATGGCTTCGGCCCATGGAGTGCGCGGATTTCAAACCCGTTTCCTGTTCAATTTCTTTAATGAAACTGCGGAAAAATTCGATTCTGAAACCCTGGCATTTTTCTGTGAACGTTTTGTGGATGTTCACATCGACAAAGGTAGAGAAGACCAAGGGACGGACACCTGAGCGGATATACGCGTCATTGATCTTTTGGGCTGCCAGAACAGCCTTTTCAGGAGTGTCGATAAATGGGATACGAACTTGGTCGTATTGCAGATCAGTAAATTGGGTAAGCACCGAGTGCGCGAGCGTTTCAGCGGTAATGGCTGTGGCGTCCGAGACAATAAACACGGTGCGCTTCCCGCTTTTATGAGCGGTTTCGTCTTTTTCAAGAGTATTGAACATAAAGGGCCTGAGATTAAAAAATTACCCGAAATGAATCGGTTGTCGCTACAATTCAGATATTCTAACAATCCAATCCTTTTTGGGGGAAGAAAATGCCGCAAGGTCGTTATGTATTTCCGTTTAGCCAACTGCGTATGACCGACGTCGATCGCGTTGGTGGTAAAAACGCCTCTTTAGGTGAATTACTGAGCCAACTGACGAGCGCCGGAATCCGGGTTCCTGACGGTTTCGCCACGACTGCCGAAGCGTTCCGCTTGTTCCTGACAGAAAACAACCTCGAAGAACGCATCAATGATCGACTCAAAGATCTCAATGTTGAAGATGTGAAGGCTCTTGCACAGGCCGGTGCAGAAATCCGTAAGATGATTGAAGAAGCACCCTTCCCCGCAGAGCTGGAAAAGGAAATTCGTGAATTCTACGAATGGTTAAAGGACGGCCAAGAAGAAATCAGCGTGGCCGTTCGTTCTTCTGCGACCGCCGAAGACTTGCCGGATGCATCTTTTGCCGGTCAACAGGAGACCTATCTGAACGTGGTCGGTATTGATCAGGTCTTGAGCCGTATGCGCGAAGTTTTCGCTTCACTTTATAACGACCGCGCCATCAGCTATCGTGTCCACAAGGGCTTCACGCACTCAGAAGTGGCTTTGTCGGCTGGTGTTCAACGCATGTGCCGCTCCGACAAGGGCGCTGCCGGCGTGATGTTCACGCTTGACACCGAAAGCGGTTTTGATCAAGTGGTCTTTATCACGGCCAGTTACGGTTTAGGTGAAACAGTGGTTCAAGGCGCTGTGAACCCGGATGAATTCTATGTTCATAAGCCCATGCTTGCCGCCGGCAATTTCCCGATCATTCGCCGCACGTTAGGCAGCAAACTGATCAAGATGGAATTTGATACCGATGCCAAGAGTGGCCGCAGTGTTCGCACGGTTGATGTGAGCGCTGAAGACCGCCGCCACTTCGCCATCACGGATGACGATGTCATTGAATTGGCCAAGTTCGCTACGATCATTGAAAAGCACTATGGTCGTCCGATGGATATCGAATGGGGCAAAGATGGCATTGACGGCAAGATCTACATCTTGCAGGCTCGTCCGGAAACGGTGAAGAGTCGCCAGAACACGGCCGATGTTCAACAACGCTTTACCTTAAAGAGCAAAGGCCGTGTGTTGGTGACCGGCCGCGCTATCGGTCAAAAGATCGGTTTGGGTCCGGTGCGCATCGTTGAAGATGCAAGCGAAATGGAACGTGTTCAGGCCGGTGATGTTCTGGTTACAGATATGACCGATCCGAACTGGGAACCGGTGATGAAGCGCGCCAGCGCTATTGTGACCAACCGTGGCGGTCGTACCTGCCACGCAGCCATTATTGCTCGTGAATTGGGTATTCCGGCTGTGGTCGGTTGCGGCGATGCAACCGAACGCTTGGCCGAAGATATGGAAGTGACCGTTTCTTGCGCTGAAGGCGATACCGGTAAGATCTACGAAGGTCGTCAAGAAGTTCAAATTGAAGAAGTCAAGCGCGGTGCCTTGCCCGATATTCCCGTGAAGATCATGATGAACGTCGGCAATCCGCAATTGGCTTTTGAATTCCAATCCATCCCCAACAAGGGCGTTGGTTTGGCCCGTTTGGAATTCATCATCAACAACAATATCGGTATCCACCCGAAGGTGGTTCTCGACTATCCGAACGTTGACGGTGAGTTGCGTGACGCGGTTGAACGTTTGAGCGCCGGTTACAAGAGCCCGGTTGATTTCTTCGAAATGAAGATTGCCGAAGGTGTGGCCACGATTGCCGCTGCCTTCTGGCCGAAGAAGGTGATTGTTCGCTTGTCCGACTTCAAGAGCAACGAATACCGTAAGTTGATCGGCGGTGATCGCTACGAACCGGATGAAGAAAATCCGATGTTGGGTTTCCGCGGTGCTTCCCGCTACATCGCCAACAGCTTTGCCGAGTGCTTCCGTATGGAATGCCGCGCGATGAAGTTTGTCCGCGATACGATGGGCTTGACCAATGTTGAATTGATGGTGCCGTTTGTTCGTACGCTCGATGAAGCCCGTCAAACGATTGAAATCATGGAACGCAACGGTCTGAAGCGCGGTGAAAACGGTTTGCGCGTCAACATGATGTGTGAAATCCCGTCTAACGCTGTTTTGGCTGACAAGTTCCTCGATTACTTCGATGGTTTCTCGATCGGTTCCAACGATATGACTCAGTTGACATTGGGTCTGGACCGTGACTCGGGTCTTGTGGCAGCCAGCTTTGACGAACGCAATGAAGCGGTGAAGGTTCTGCTTTCAATGGCAATCCGTGCCTGCCGTGCTCGCGGCAAGTACGTGGGCATCTGCGGCCAAGGTCCTTCTGACCATGAAGATTTGGCTCAATGGCTCATGGACGAAGGCATCGAGTCCATCTCCTTGAACCCGGATACGGTGGTTGATACCTGGAGACGTTTGGCTGCCTCCAAGTAATCGATAAGACTGCTTGCTAAAAGTCAAAAGACCGGTTTGAAAAGACCGGTCTTTTCGTATTCGCCGGTTTAAAAGTTTTATACTCCGGCGACAAATGTTTATGGGGAAATGCGGACATGCCCGATCAAGTTGAACTGATCACAACACTGGCCTGGGGGTTGGGGTTATCTTTGATCTTCGGATACTTAGTCAGTCTTATCCGTATGCCGGCTTTGGTCGGTTACCTTTTGGCCGGTGTTTTCATTGCGCCGACAACACCCGGTTTCGTCGGAAATCTGGATTTAGCCAGTCAGCTTTCTGAGGTCGGTGTCATTTTGTTGATGTTTGGCGTCGGTCTGCATTTTTCACTCAAGGATCTTTTGCAAGTAAAAGCGGTGGCGGTGCCGGGAGCCATCTTGCAGATGACAGCCACAACCGTGATCGGCATGGCCATGGCTTATTTTATCTGGGATTGGCCATTGACGGGGGCCTTTATTCTCGGGGTGGCGCTTGCCTGTGCATCAACAGTTGTGATGACCAAGGCACTCGATGCTCGTGGAATCCTTCAGACCGTGCGCGGCCGTCTGGCCGTGGGCTGGCTTGTTGTTCAAGATCTGGTGACCGTGCTTTTGCTCGTTTTATTGCCGACCATCGGTACATTATCCGCTAATGAATCCATCTCTTTAACCCAGTTATCGGGGCAGATTTTGGGCACGGCAACGCTCGTGGTGGGCTTTGTAGCTTCCATGGTGATTATCGGCCGGCGTGTCCTACCTTGGATTTTGATGCGTACGGTTAAAACCGGCTCACAGGAACTTTTCACCCTGTGCGTGATTGCCATAGCCATTACGGTTGCTTACGCCTCTTCGACCATTTTCCATGTCTCTTTCGCATTGGGTGCTTTTTTTGCCGGCATGATGATGCGCGAGAGCGAATATTCGCATCGCGCGGCTTTGCAAACTTTACCTCTTCAGGACGCCTTCTCCGTTATCTTCTTTTTAGGTATCGGTATGTTGTTTGATCCCAAGGTATTGATTGAGCATCCCTTTGAGATCATTTTCGTTGTTTTATTGGTTGTTTTTGTCAACAGTACCGTAGCCGGTTTCTGGGTGCGTCGAAAGGGCTATCGTTTAATTGATGCGGCCACTGTTGGTTTGGCGGTTTCTCAGGTCGGTGAATTCTCGTTTATTTTGTCAGGATTGGCCGTTTCCATGGGTCTTGCAGGGCGTGAAGAGCTCTCGCTTATTGTGGCAGCGGGCCTAATTACCATTGCACTGAATTCCATTTCTTTTGCCGGGCTACGTCCCTTTATGAGACGCTTCTTCCCGGAATTGATCCAGCAAGCCGAGCAAGAAGATTCAGACGAAGATGCCGATGGTATCCGCAATCGTATCTTAATTGTTGGCGCGGGTATTACCGGACGGGAGCTCTATAAGAAGTTCGAGAACACTGATTTTGACACTTACATCATTGAGAAGCAGGCCGAACGTTCTATGCAGCAAGAATGGGGTGATCATTTTATTTTCGCTGATGCATCTCACCCGTTGGTTTTATCCAAACTGAATTTGGAAAAAACTCGCTGGGTTTTAATCACAACGTCTGAAGCATTAATTGCCCGTAGTATCGCTGATCAAGTGGCCAAAATTGATCCTCAGGTCAAAGTGTTGGCTCTATCGGATAAAGAAGGCGACAGAGATTTCTTTATTTCTCGCTCCGGTCAGTTGGATCCCAACGTCAGTGCTTTAATTGAAACTCGTAAAGAAATTGCGGACAGTATTTTTGAGTGTGTCAAGCAAGACGACCAAGAGCAAAGAAAAAGCCGTCGAAACAGCAAAAAAAATATAAAAAAAATCCCCGAATAACACTCGTGAATGCGTACAATTAACCATTGGACGCCAAAAAATTCTAATGGGTGTCAATTCCCTTGATCGTTGATTTTTTTGCTTTTTTAGGACAAAACCCGTGCACCACGAATTTGCACTGATTGCGACCTTGGCCTGGGGGCTCGGTTTGGCTCTGGTTTTGGGGTTCGCAGCCACTAAAGTCAAACTTCCCGCTTTGGTCGGCTACCTTTTAGCCGGCGTTTGTATTGCACCGACTACTCCGGGTTTTGTCGGCGATATGGACTTGGCGGCTGAACTTTCCGAAGTCGGTGTCATGCTCTTGATGTTCGGTGTCGGCCTGCATTTCTCTTTAACCGATTTGCTCCGAGTGAAAACGGTTGCCTTGCCCGGCGCCATTATTCAGATGGCTATTGCGACGGCCATCGGCATGGGGATGGCTCACTGGTGGGGCTGGAGCTGGGGAGAAGCTTTTATTCTCGGTTTGTCCCTGTCATGCGCTTCAACGGTTGTTTTGATGAAGGGCTTGGAAGCCAAAGGGTGGTTGCAGCGATCAAGAGGTCAATTGGCTGTCGGTTGGCTTGTTGTTGAAGACTTGGTCACAGTTCTTCTTTTGGTGCTTTTGCCCTCTATTGCGACCTTCTTTAAAGGTGAAGCGCCCGGAGACGGATCACTTACTGTTGCCATTTTAGAGACCACCGTATTGATTATCGGTTTTATAGCATCCATGCTCGTGATCGGGCGTCGTGTTTTGCCGTGGGTGCTTTTCCAAGCCGTCAAGACCGGTTCTCAAGAAGTCTTTACATTGTGCGTAATCGCCATTGCTATTGGTGTCGCATACGCCAGCGCGCAGATCTTTAATGTTTCTTTCGCTTTGGGCGCGTTTTTTGCCGGCATGATGATGCGTGAGAGTGAATACTCTCATCGAGCTGCGTTGCAAACCCTACCCCTTCAGGACGCCTTCTCGGTGATCTTCTTCTTGGGCGTGGGAATGCTCTTTAACCCGATGATCATTATCGAAAATCCTTTGCATGTGTTAGGAATTGTTTTGGTCATCATTGTCTGTAAGAGCATTACGGCCGCTGTGTGGGTGAAAGTGATGGGCCGAAGCTATAAAGACGCGCTCACAGTCGGCGCGGCTTTGGCTCAGGTTGGGGAATTCTCCTTTATTTTGGCTGGATTAGGTTTAAATCTTGGCTTATTGCCTGAAGAAGGAATGTCGCTGATTTTGGCCGGCGGCATTATCAGTATCGCTTTAAATCCCTTGTTGTTTGCGTTGGTTGAACCCGTTCATAAGCGCTTTTTCTTAAAAGAGACCCCGACAACAGAAGAAGATGAGGAAGATCTTGAAGAAGAAAAAGCGGCCAAGCGTGATCGCGTTATCATCATTGGCGCCGGTGTGTTGGGGCGTGAGCTTGCCGAAGGGCTAATGGCTAAAAAAGTCGATGTTGTCATTATTGAAAAAAATATTGAGCGTTCGATGAAAGAAGAGTTAGGGGATCACTTCATTTTGGGTGACGCTATGCAAAAGCAGACGCTGGAGTTTGCCGGTATTGAGCGAGCAAGATGGGTGGTTGTGTCTACGACCGATCCGGTGATCGCGCGTAAAGTTGTCGACGTGGTCGGTGAAACCGATCCGGAAGTTCGAGTCGTTGCTATCGCAGATAAGACGGGCGAAGAAAAGCTCTTTTTGGATACAAATGGGGAATTGCCCTTGCATTTGGAGCATCTATTGCAGTTGCGCCATGAAGCGGCGAAAACGATTTTGAGTTACGTTTGCGGACCTCGTGGTTTGAGGGCAGTTTCCAAGGTTAAACGTTCGCCCGAAAAAGACAGCAAAGAGACGAAAGAGCCTAAAAGCGCTAAAGTTATAAAGGAGCCTACTCAAGCTGAGGCACAATAGGGCTGAAGCAAGAAGGATAAAGACTATGACATTAAGTGCAGCGACCCTTTGGTTAATTTTGGCAGCTCTTTTAGGCATCATTGAGCTGATTGCCACGACGTTTTATTTGTTGGTTTTGGCGGCCGCTGCGCTAGTAGCCGCCGGTGCCGCATGGTTTGGAATGGAGCTTGAATGGCAGATTTCGCTTTTTGCCGTAATTGCTATCGTTGGCTCTATATGGGTGCGACGCATTCGTTCCATTCCAACTAAAAGCGACGCACAGGCCGAAGCTCTTCAAAATCTGGACCAAGGCCAAATTGTCTACGTTAATGCCTGGGATGAGGCAGGTTGCGCAACGGTTCAATATCGCGGTGCCGATTGGCAGGCCCGAGTCTTAGATGGTGAACCCCGCACTCAGGGAGCGTACGTTATTGTGCGTGTTGAGGGTAGCGTTTTGTATTTAAAGAAATCATCTTGATAAGAGCAATGGAATAAAAATATGAGCGGTTTCATGATTTTTACCCTGGTATTGGCTGTTTTGGCCATTGTATTTGCCTTTCAGGCTATTAAAGTTGTTCCGCAACAATCCGCTTGGATTGTGGAGCGTTTGGGAAAATTTCACGCCGTTTTGTCACCTGGACTCAATGTCGTGATTCCTTTTATCGATAGGGTTGCTTATAAGCATTCGCTCAAAGAAATTCCTTTGGATACACCGAGCCAAGTTTGTATTACCAAAGACAATACGCAGTTGTCTGTTGACGGTGTTCTCTTTTTCCAGGTCACCGATCCGATGCGCGCAAGTTATGGTACGAGCAACTATGTGATCGCCATTACTCAACTGGCTCAAACCACTTTAAGAAGTGTGATCGGTAAGATGGAATTGGATAAAACGTTTGAAGAACGCGATCTTATTAACCGTTCTGTTGTCAGCGCGATTGATGAAGCGGCTCTTAACTGGGGTGTGAAGGTTCTGCGTTATGAAATTAAGGATTTGACACCGCCTGCTGTGATTTTGCAGGCTATGCAGCAACAGATTACGGCAGAGCGCGAAAAGCGCGCTGTGGTGGCGGCTTCTGAGGGTCGTAAGCAAGAGCAGATTAACTTGGCAACCGGTGCCCGTGAAGCGGCTATTGCAGAATCGGAAGGTGAAAAACAAGCGGCGATCAATAAGGCTGAAGGTGAGGCGGCCGCAACCTTAGCGATTGCCAAGGCAACCGCTGAGGCGTTAAGACAGATTGCTGAAGCCACCCGTGCTCCGGGCGGCATGGATGCCGTTAACCTTAAAGTGGCTGAGCAGTACGTGCAAGCCTTTGCTCAACTTGCCAAAGAGGGCAACACAATCCTTTTGCCTTCAAATATGAATGATATGGGAAGCATGATTGCCTCGGCGATGAGCATTATGCGAAACACGGATCCGAAAACGGTCTCGACCGAAGTCACTAAGCCCGTTGTGCCCTCGATTTTAAATACCAAGTCGTAGTAAGATACGGCACGTTACATAGGGGAAGCATTTGGTAAGCTTTCCCTATTTCATTGTTTTTACAGGCCATCTCATGACCAATCAACTTGATGTCCGCCCCGAGGCTGTGCACTTGAGCAATCCGGCAGAGCTTTTTTCCTTTTTTAGATCGGAAGAGCGTCGTGTAGGGAAAGAGTGTAGATCTCGGTGGTCG
>OODI01000933.1_pt1 | contig 13038 bp, 10 predicted proteins | sample 1671141 | NCBI WGS metagenome assembly OODI01 (sample SAMN06348126, study PRJEB24527) | human gut metagenome | biome: human gut; feature: ankylosing spondylitis patient; material: feces | host: Homo sapiens | place: China | collected 2015-10 | reverse complement strand
GGAAAACTGCGCCGCGTCCGGCACGTTCGCCCGGCCCCGGAACAGGCCGGGGTCGAGATACAACAATTTAATGATGCCCTGTTCGGCGGCCGCCGAGCGGGGGTTGTCGAAGCGGATGCTCCGCCCGGGCGGCTGCATCGCCGTCGCGGGGCGCAGCAGGTCGCGCTCCTGCTCTTTGCGCGCGCGGCTGAGCCGCCGCTTGCGCTGGCGCTGCACCTCGTCGGTCACGACCGCGGCGGGCATGCCCGCCGTCTCCGCGACGCGCATGGCGTACACCTCGCGCTCGACGCTGCCGGGCAGCTCGGCCACCACGCCCGCCGCCTCCTTGACGAAGGCCACGCGCTGCTCGTCGACCTTGAGGTCGTACTTGCGCTGCACGGCGCCGAGCCGGTAGTCGATGTGGTTTTCCGACTGCGCGAGCAGGTTGCGGAACGCGTCCGCACCGAAGGTCTTGATATATTCGTCGGGGTCCTTTGCGCCCTGCATCTGCAGGACACGCACGCGCACCTCGAGCTTTTCGAGGATGCCGATCGCGCGCTGCGACGCCTTCTGCCCCGCGCCGTCGTTGTCGTAGGCGATGACGATCTCGCTCGTGTAGCGCGACAGGAGCCGCGCCTGCTCCGGCGTGAGCGACGTGCCGAGCGAGGCGACCGCACTGTCAAATCCCGCCTGGTGCAGACTTGCCACGTCGATGTTGCCCTCTGCCAGTATGATATACCCGCATTTCGACTTTTTAGCCAAATTGAGCGCGAACAAATTGTGGCTCTTGCTGAAAACGATGGTTTCCGGGCTGTTCATGTACTTGGGCTCCCCGTCGCCGAGGATGCGCCCGGAGAAGCCGATGACGTTGCCGCGCACGTCGATGACCGGGAACATGAGCCGGTTGCGGAACGTGTCGTACACGCCGCCGGAGCGGCCGTGGCGCACGAGCCCGCCGTCAAACAGTTCCTGCTCGGAGTAGCCGAGCGCCTTCATCGCGCGCACGAGACTGTCCCACGTGTCGGGCGCAAAGCCGAGACCGAAGCGCGTCACGGTCTGCGCCGTGAGCTGCCGGCGGGCGAGATAGTCCCGCGCCGGCTGGCCGGCCGGGGTCTTGAGCTGCGCGTGGAAAAAGCGCGCCGCGTCCCGGTTGAGCGCGAGCAGGCGCTGGCGTTTTTTCGCGCCGGGGTCGTCCGACTGCTCGGGCAGCTGCATGCCCGCGCGGTTGGCCAGAAAGGCCACCGCCTCGGGGAACGAGAGATTCTCGATCTCCATGATGAAGCTAATGACGCTGCCGCCCTTGCCGCAGCCGAAGCAGTGGTAGATCTGCTTGTCCGGCGAGACGGAAAACGACGGCGTCTTTTCGCTGTGAAACGGGCAGAGCCCAAAGAGGTTCGACCCGCTCTTTTTCGTCAGGCGCACGTAGCTGCTCACGACGTCGACGATGTCGTTGCGCTCGGCGAGCTCCTGTAAAAAGGATTCCGGAAAGGCCACGTGCGTCACCTTCTTTCTGTGGTTTCCGTTGGATGTACTTCCTTATTTGATCGTCCAGGCGGCGGGGATGAAGAGCTCTGAGTACACCTCCAGCGCGTAGCTGTCGGTCATGCCGGAGACATAGTCGCACACCGCGCGCTGCGGCCCCTCGTCGTCCGCGATGGACTGGTAGACCGCAGGGAGCTCGGCAATGTGGTTGACATAATATTCCCAGATGCTCCCGAGGATATTCTGCACCTTGCGCTCCTCGCCCTTGGCGATGGGGTTATAGTACACGCTCTCGTACATGAAGTCCGTGAACACGTCCACGGCCTCGCGCATATCGGGCGACATGCGCAGCTCCCCGTCGCCGCTGTGGGCGATGATGTCCGTGAGGATGGAGTTGATGCGCACGCTGTTGCGCTCGCCCACGCGCGCGCGCACGATGGCGGGCACGTCCTCCGGCCGCACGATGCCGCCGCGCATGGCGTCGTCGAGGTCGTGGTTGATGTAGGCCACGCGGTCGGCCAGGCGCACGACGTCGGCCTCGAGCGTGCCGCGCGGCTGCCCGGTCGTGTGGTTGAGGATGCCGATGCGCGTCTCGTTGCAGAGGTTCAGGCCGCGGCCGTCGCGCTCGATGCGGTCGACGACGCGCAGGCTCTGCTCATAGTGCCGGAAGCCGACGCCGGTGTAGATCGCGTTGAGCGCGCGCTCCCCCGCGTGGCCGAACGGCGTGTGGCCGAGGTCGTGCCCGAGGCTGATGGCCTCGGTGAGGTCCTCATTGAGCTCGAGCGCGCGGGCGATCGTGCGCGCGAGGCGCGCGACCTCGAGCGTGTGTGTCAGGCGCGTGCGGTAATGGTCGCCCTCCGGGCGCAGGAACACCTGCGTCTTGTGCTTCAGGCGGCGGAACGATTTCGAGTGCGTAATACGGTCCACGTCGCGCTGGAAGCATGTGCGCATCTCGCACGGCGGCTCGGGCGCCAGGCGGCCGGTGGACTGCGTGCTCAGCAGGCCGTGCGGGCCAATGAACAGCGCCTCGGCGGCCTCGCGTTTTTCTCTCGGACAGGGCACAGGGATCCCTCCGTTTCCACATAAAATCCATGTTTGCGGCCGGAGCGGCTTGCGCCATTTCCGGCTGCAATACTCTTATACGACATTGCTGTGTATTTCCCTCTTTTTTTGAAAAAATGCAGCGAAAAAATTTTGCAAACGTTGTGCCAATTTTTTGACGGGAGTTTGGCAGGCATGCTTTAGGGCGGTTTGCGCAGATTTTGACGGCGGATAGATATTCATCAATCGGAATGTTTATGCGTTTTTAAGAAAAGGAATGGGGGGCACGCACCGTAAGGCAAGGTCTGACTCGGATGCAGGGATACATCGCCAGAGGGCGATGCAAAAATTTTATCCGAGGCGGGCCTTGCCCCCTCGGACTCCCCCGCGGCGCAAATATCTTGAAACCATCTATCATTTGCGCTGCAAGGGGAAGGCTGAGAGAGTGCGCAACGGCACAAAAGCCCTCCCAGCTGGGAGGGCTTTGCGATACCTTATGTTCTTCACCGTGCGGCGCGCATATGTACTGCCGCACCCGCCGCTCACAGTCCGGCGCCGGCGAGGGGGACGGCGCGCTCCGTCTCGCCGACGGGGCGCACGGCGCAGCGGCCGGCGGTCAGATCGCGGACCTGCGCGGCAAAGGCCTTGCCGGCCTCCTCCGGCAGCAGAGCGCAGAGCGTCACGGCGGCGGCATACTGCGTCTCCTGCACGACGCCGCCGAGCGCGGCGACGGCCGCGCGCACCGGCTCGTAGAGCGCGTGGGGCGTGCTGACCTCGCAGGCGAGCCAGCGGCGCACCTCCGAGATGCCGGCGTCGGAAAGCGCATCGGCCGCGGCGGCGGTGTACGCCCGCAGCAGGCCGCCCGTGCCGAGCAGCACGCCGCCGAAATAGCGCGTGACGACGCAGACGGCATTCGTCACGCCCGCGCGGCGGAACACCTCCAGCATCGGGATGCCGGCCGTGCCCTGCGGCTCGCCGTCGTCGGAGTAGCGCTCGGTGCCGTCGCGCAGCAGGTAGCACCAGCAGTTGTGCCGCGCGTCGTGATACTGCTTTTTGCACGCGGCGATGACCGCGCGCGCCTCGTCTTCGGAGCCGACCGGCTGCACAAGGCCCAGAAAGCGTGAGCGCTTGTCCACGTATTCCGACGCGCCGGTTGTTGTTGGGATGCGGTAGCTGTCCATATTCAGCCCTCCTCGTCCGCGATGACGAACGGCTCGAGCCGCGGCCACTGCTCCGGGTGGATGATGACCTCGAGCGCGATGCCGTCGTCGCGGTAGTCCGTGCGCAGCACGGCGCAGTCGCGGTGCAGCGTCTCGAGCAGCGCGCCCTGCGCATACGGCAGCAGCAGCGTCACGTGATGGTCGGCCCGGCCGAGGATGGCGCGCACGCGCTCGGTCAGCTCCGCCGCGCCCTCGCCGCTGCGGGCCGAGATGCACACGATGTTCTCCCCGTGCGGCAGGATGCCGAGATAGGCGTCACACTTATTAAATACACGGATGCACGGCGTGTGCGCCGCGCCGAGCTGGTCGATGAGCCGGTCAACGACCTCCGCCTGCGCCTCCCACTCGGGGTTCGAGAGGTCGATCACGTGCAGCAGCACGTCGGCATATGTCAGCTCCTCGAGCGTGGCCTTGAACGCCTCGACCAGGTGTGTCGGCAGCTTGCGGATGAAGCCGACCGTGTCCGAGAGCAGCACCTCCTGCGCGGCGTCGATGCGCCAGCGGCGGGTGGTCGTGTCGAGCGTGTCGAACAGGCGGTCGTTGGCCGGAATGTCCGACCCTGTCAGGCAGTTGAGCAGCGTGGATTTTCCGGCGTTCGTGTAGCCGACGAGCGCCACGACCGGCAGGGCGTTTTTCTCGCGGCGGCGGCGCTGCGTGCGGCGCACCTTGCGCACGTCCTCGAGCTCGGCCTGCAGCTTCTGGATCTTGCGGCGAATGTGGCGGCGGTCGGTCTCGAGCTGCGTTTCGCCCGGGCCGCGCGTGCCGATCGGCGACGAGCCGCCGGAGGCCGTCTGCCGCACGAGGTGCGTCCACATACCGGTCAGGCGCGGCAGCAGGTACTGATATTGCGCCAGTTCCACCTGCAGCTGGCCCTCGCGCGTCTGGGCGCGCTGGGCAAAGATGTCGAGGATCAGCCCGGAGCGGTCGAGCACACGCACGCCGAGCTCCTCCTCGAGCACGCGCATCTGTGACGGGGAGAGCTCGTTGTCAAACACCGCGAGGTCGCAGTCGTTGGCGAGAATGAGCTCTTTGAGCTCCGCCACCTTGCCCTCGCCGAGAAAGGTGCGCGGGTCGGGTGTGGGCTTGTTCTGCAGCAGCGTCACGACGGGCTGGCCGCCGGCCGTCTCCACGAGCGCGGCAAGCTCGGCAAGGGAAATGTCCGTCGAGCGCTCGCGTTCCTCCATACACGCCGCGGCGAGACCGGCCAGTGCGGCGCGTTCGATTTTCTGTTCGGTAGATTGCATAGGGGTCATCCTTTTGAAATGAATATTTATTGGTTTTCTGCTGGTTGTGCCTGAAACTGCGGGTATATCTTGTCACGCGTGACGTAGCAGCAAAGTAACGGGGCACCGTACCGTACCCAACCATACCAGACCAGACCAGGCCTTACTGCGCAGTAGGAACGCACTGCATAAGCATATCTTACCCTGTCTCTCTCAAAGAAAGCCAAGGGGAAAGAAAGCCGCTGTGGAAAACCGGCGAAAATGTGGAAAAGTCTGTGGAGAGATTGTGGAAAACCTGTTTTGCGGCGGGTGGGGCCGTTGCGGTCTGGCGCAGGCTTGCGGCCGGGTGCGTTGGGGTTCGGGCCGGTGATCGGCGGACACGGTGTGGCCTGGTGCGCGTTTGCGGCTGGGTGCGTGATGGCGGCTGTGCGGTGCAGGGCGCGGGTGCAGCGCAGGGCGCGCTGGCTGGCTTTCTTGCTGAGAGAAAAAATACTTGACAAGTTATGCAAAAGCATACTAGACTGGAAGTGGGGCAAAGGCCGGGGATGTGCTGCCCGGTGGTGCCGGAGGACACGGACTTTCAAGCCTTCTCCTTGAGGGAAAGGCAGTGCATGATCCAGCTGCTCCGGCATGGTGAAAACATTGCCGAACGGCAATGTCTCCCCTGCATAAGGGGAGGTGGCACGGTGCTTTGCACCGTGACGGAGGGGTTGCAAATACCGGCCGCGGCACAAGACGAAACGCATCAATCCCTCAGTCAGCCTGACGGCTGACAGCTCCCTTTCCACAAGAGAGCCAGGGGGTGCGGGACGGTCACATGATGCAGCGCGTGCGGCGCTTGCTCCGTCCGGGCCATTCACGACGGGGACAGCGTTTCGGCGCTCTCGGCGGTATCCGGCACCGTGGGCGCAGCGAAGCGCTGCACGCCCCAGATGCCGACGAGGATGGCTGCCGAGGCAGCGGCGCTGACCCAGCCGAACGGCTCGTGCAGGAGGAGCACCCCGGCAAGCACGGACACAACGGTCGAGAAGTTGATGAGCGCCGCGGTGCGCGCGACGGGCAGCACCTCCAGCGCCCGGTTGAGCGCGAGGTAGGACAGCACCGAGGCAACGACGCTCAAAAACACGATGGCGAGCGCAAACGGCGCGTGCGTCATCGGCAGGACGACGGCACGCAGGTCGTGCCGGTGCTCGAGCACGGAGAGCACCCCGAACGCGGCGGCGCCCATGCCGCAGGTGATGTACGTGCGCTCAAAGGCGGTGAAGCTGCCGGCACAGGCGCGGCTGGCCACCATGTAGCCCGCGCCGGCAAAGACCGTGCCGAGCAGGATGAGAAAGCCGAGAAAACTCCCCGCGCCGATGCCGGTGGCGTAGACGGCCAGCACGATCACCCCCGCGACGGACAAAACCGAGAACACGACCTGCCGCCGCGTGGCCTTTTCGTGCAGAAAAACCGCCCCATAGATGAGCGAGCACAGCGGGATGAGCGCGACCATGACGCCGGAAAACGACGTGCTCGTGAGCCTCAGCCCATACTGCTCGCAGGGGAAGTAGAGCACGGGCTCGAACAGACCCGCCAGCAGCGCGGGCCAGAGCCTCCGGCCGCGCAGACGCACGGGGAAGCGCCCCGTCAGGCGCAGCAGATTCAGCAGCAGGAACGCCAGCGCGAAGCGCCAGAACAGCAGCACGAACGGCGTGCCGTAGTCCTGCGCGATGCGCGAGGCGAGGAACGTGAAGCCCCAGATGAAATACGTGAACGCGGCGAGCCAGAACGCGCCTGCCGGCGAGAGGGTGCGGTGCAAGGGGATCAGCCTTCTTTCTCGGTGGTGAAGGTGAGGTTCACGCCGTCGGAGCGGCAGACGATCGTGCCGTTGAGGTCCGTGCGGTAGACGGTCACGTCCGCGTCGCGCAGGCGGCTGAGCGTATCGTCGTGCGGGTGGCCGTACTCGTTGTCCGCGCCGCAGCTGATGACGGCGTACTTCGGCTGCGCCTCGTACAGCAGACGGTAGCCCGTGGAGGTGCGGCTGCCGTGGTGGCCGGCCTTGAGGACGTCGCAGCGGACGTTTTCGCCCGCGTCGAGCACGTCCGTCTCGCTCTCATACTCGGCGTCGCCGGTGAAGAGGAAGGCGTTGCTGCCGTAGTCCACGCGCAGGATGAGGCTCTGGTTATTGACGTCGCTGTAGTGCTGCTGCGGGCCGAGGACGGTCACGGTCGCGCTGCCGAGGGAGAACGTGTCGCCCACGTCCGGCACGGTGATGGCGAGGTTCGCCGTCTCGGCCGCGCGCATGACGCGCTGGAACGCGCCGTTGCTGCTCGAGGTGACGGAGCTGTAGAGCGTGCGCACGGGGAAGGCCGCGATGACGGCCTTCATGCCGCCGCAGTGGTCGGCGTGCGCGTGCGTGCAGACGAGGTAGTCGATGGCGGTCACGCCGTGCTGTTTGAGGTAGGCCGTGATCTTGTTGGCCTGGTCGCCCTCGGCCGCGTCGATGAGCATGACCTGCCCGTCGCACTGCAGCAGCGTACAGTCGCCCTGACCGACGTCGAGATAGGTCACGGTCAGCCCGTCGCCGGGCATGGGCGTGGCGGTCACCGTCGCGGTGACGCCGGGCGCGGCCGTGGCGTTGGGGTCGGCAGGGACATGGTCACGGCCGTAGCCGAGCCACGTGGCGAGGCCCGCGATGATGAGCGCGAGCACGAGGGTGATCAGATGGTTTTTGGCCTGCGAATTGCGGCCGCGATTGGGTTGGGCCATGGGTCACATCTCCTGTAAAAAGCGTGCGGAGCGTATTCCCCCGCCAGAGCGTGAAAGACGAAAAACGCAAAAATGTCTGCGTAAGCGAATACGCAGACATTGTCTCATATCATGTGGGAAATTGCAACCCCACCACAGTCCTGACAATGGGACAGTGCGGGGGATCTCCGGTCGTTTTTTATCCGTTTTTGCGCCAGAGCTCCACGGCGCGGATGCGCGCGCGGGCGCGGGCCAGCGCCGCCTCAGGCGCGGAGACATTCATCTCCATGCCGCGGGTCTCAAGGTCCGATTCGGCACGGCGCAGCGCCGCCTCGGCGCGGGGCAGGTCAATATCCGGCGCGGGCTCGGCCGTGCGGGCGAGCACGGTCACGGTATTGGCCGCGACGTTCACGGTGCCGGGACTCACGGCGCAGTAGTGCTCCGCGCCGCCGGCCGTGTAGCGCACGACGCCGCTCACGAGCGCGCCGAGCAGCGGCGCATGGCCCGGCAGGACGCCGGCCTCGCCGTCGGCAAGGGGGAGCGTGACCTGCGCGGCCTGTGTGTCCACGGCCGCGCCGCCGGCCGTGACGATCTCCAGATGCAGTGTATCGGCCATGGCGTGCCTCACTGGAGCGCGTCGCGCTTGCGCAGCACGTCGTCGATCGAGCCGCAGAACAGGAATGCCTGCTCGGGAATGTCGTCGCACTCGCCGCCGAGGATGGCCTCAAAGCCGCGGATGGTCTCGTCGAGCGGGACGTACTTGCCGGCCATGCCGGTGAAGTTTTCCGCCACGTGGAACGGCTGCGACAAAAAGCGCTGGATGCGCCGCGCGCGGTTGACGGCGGCCTTGTCCTCCACGCTCAGCTCGTCCATGCCGAGCACGGCGATGATGTCCTGCAGGTCCTTGTACTTTTGCAGCACGCGCTGCACGGCGCGCGCCGTGTCGTAGTGCCGGCGGCCGAGAATGTCCGGCTCGAGGATGCGCGACGTGGAGCCGAGCGGATCGACGGCCGGGTAGATGCCCAGCTCCGAGATGCTGCGGTCGAGCACGGTCGTGGCGTCGAGGTGGGCAAAGGTCGTGGCCGGGGCGGGGTCGGTCAGGTCGTCGGCGGGGACATAGATCGCCTGCACGCTCGTGACCGAGCCGTTGCGCGTGGACGTGATGCGCTCCTGCAGCTTGCCCATCTCGGTGGCGAGCGTGGGCTGATAGCCGACGGCGGAGGGCATGCGGCCGAGCAGGGCCGACACCTCGCTGCCCGCCTGTGTGAAGCGGAAGATGTTGTCGATAAACAGCAGCACGTCCTGTCCGGACTCGTCGCGGAAGTTTTCCGCGATCGTCAGGCCCGAGAGCGGCACGCGCAGACGCGCGCCGGGCGGCTCGTTCATCTGGCCGAAGACGAGCGCCGTCTTGCTGATGACGCCGGACTCGTTCATCTCGTTCCAGAGGTCGTTGCCCTCGCGCGAGCGCTCGCCCACGCCGGCAAAGACGGAGTAGCCGCCGTGCTCGTAGGCGATGTTGCGGATCAGCTCCATGATGAGCACGGTCTTGCCGACGCCCGCGCCGCCGAACAGGCCGATCTTGCCGCCCTTGGCGTAGGGCGCGAGCAGGTCGACGACCTTGATGCCCGTCTCGAGCAGCTCGGTCGCGGGGGCGATGTCCGTAAAGGCCGGGGCCTCACGGTGGATGGGCAGATATTCCGTGGCGTTGACGGGGCCTTTGCCGTCGATCGGCTCGCCGATGACGTTGAACATACGGCCGAGCGTTGCCTCGCCGACGGGCATTTTCACGCTCGTGCCGGTGTCCACCGCGACGCAGCCGCGCTGCAGCCCGTCGGTGGAAAAGAGCGAGATGCAGCGCACCGCATTGTCGCCGAGCTGCTGCACCGCCTCCATGACGATGCGGCGCTCACCGGCGTGCACCTCGATGGCGTTGTTGATCTCCGGCAGCTTTCCGGCCGGGAACTGCACGTCCACCACCGGGCCGATGACCCTTTTGACGATACCGTTTTCCATACGTTCTCCCTTCGTGGGACGCGGCGCTGCCGCCGCGGTGTTAGTCCGATTTGTCCGATTTTTTCAGCGCGGCGCTGCCGCCGACGATCTCGGAGATTTCCGTCGTGATCGCGGCCTGGCGCGCGCGGTTGAACTCCAGATTCAGGTCCTCGATGAGCTCCGCCGTCGAGTCCGTGGCGGCGGTCATCGCGGTCATGCGCGCGGCGTGCTCGCCCACGCGCGCTTCGAGCATCACGGCGTAGACCGTGTTGTTCAGGTACAGCTCGAGCACGTTGTCGAGCACGGTCTGCGCGTCCGGCACGAACAGATAGTTGTTGTTCGCGGCGGGCGCGTCGGCCTCCGGCGCGGCGGGCAGCAGCTGCCGGTGCACCGGTGTCTGGTGCAGCACGGAGTCAAAGTGCTGGTAGACGAGATGGATCTCGTCCGCCTCGCCGGTGCGGTAGAGGTTTTTGAGCTCCTCGGCGATCTCGAGCGCCTCGGCCATGGTGGGCGTGTCGCTCAGGTCGGAGAAGATCTGCCGCACGGGCAGGTCCGTGCCGGCGAGCACGTCGCGCCCCCAGCGGCCGCACACGATCACGGAGCAGGGACGCGCCTCGGCGCGCACGAGCCCCTCGAGGTGGCGCAGCAGCAGCTGGTTATACGCCCCGCACAGCCCGCGGTTGCCCCAGAAGACCACGTAGCACACGTGCCCGACGCGCCGCCGGGGTGTGAGATACGGGTGCTCAAAGCTCGCGTCGCCGGCGAGCAGGGCGTTGAGCACGGCCTGACTCTTGTCCGCGAACAGGCGCACGCCCGCAAGGCTCGTCTGCGTCTTGCGCAGCTTCGACACCGCGATCATCTTCATCGTGCGGGTGATCTGCTGCGTGCTGTTCACGCTGCGGATGCGCGCGCGGATCTTATGCAGGTTCGTCAAGGGGCGTCAACTCCTTTCTGCCGGCGGCGGGGAATGAAATTCATAGATTTTTCAGGGTCTCGGCGGCGAGCTCCCGCAGGCGGTCGAGCGCCTCGGGCGGCAGCTTTTTGCCGCTGTGCACGAGGTCGTGCAGCTCCGGATACGTCCGGTGGATGCGCGCGAGCAGGGCGTCCGCGTAGCGCGGCACGTCCTCGACGGCGATCGTGTCCGTGTACCCCTCGCCGGCGGCGAAGAGCACCGCGACCTGATCGGCCGCGTCCATGGGCGCGTACTGCGGCTGCTTCAGGAGCTCGGTCATGCGGCTGCCGCGCGCGAGCGTGTCGCGCGTGGCCTTGTCGAGGTCGGAGCCGAACTGCGCGAACGACGCCAGCTCCCGGTACTGCGCCAGATCCATGCGCAGCCGGCCGGCGACCTGCTTCATGGCGCCGAGCTGCGCCGCGCCGCCGACACGCGACACGGACAGGCCCACGTTGATGGCCGGGCGCACGCCGGCGTGGAACAGATCCGTCTCGAGGAAGATCTGCCCGTCGGTGATGGAGATGACATTCGTCGGGATGTAGGCCGAGATATCGCCCGCCTGCGTCTCAATGATGGGCAGGGCGGTCATGCTGCCGCCGCCGGCTTCCTCGCTCAGGCGCGCGGCGCGCTCGAGCAGGCGGGAGTGCAGATAAAACACGTCGCCGGGGTAGGCCTCGCGTCCGGGCGGACGCTGCAGCAGCAGGGAAATTTCACGGTAGGCCACGGCCTGCTTCGACAGGTCGTCGTAGACGATGAGCACGTCGCGCCCGCGGTACATGAAGTACTCGCCGATGGCGGCGCCCGCGTAGGGCGCAATGTAGAGCATGGGCGCGGTCTCGGACGCGTGCGCGCACACGACGGTGGTGTAGGCCATGGCGCCGCGGTCGCGCAGCTTCTGCACGACGCCCGCGACGGTCGATTCCTTCTGACCGATGGCCACGTAGATGCACAGCACGCCGGTGTCCTTCTGGTTGAGGATGGCGTCGATGGCGATGGCGGTCTTGCCGGTCTGGCGGTCGCCGATGATGAGCTCGCGCTGGCCGCGGCCGATGGGCACGAGCGCGTCGATGGCCTTGATGCCGGTCTGCAGCGGGACGCTCACGCCCTTGCGCGCGATGACGCCGGGCGCGGGGCTCTCGATGGCGCGGCGCTCCGTCGTGCGGATGGGGCCGAGCCCGTCGATCGGGCGGCCGAGCGCATCCACGACGCGGCCGGTCATCTCCTCGCCCACGGGCACGGACATGATCTGCCCCGTGCGGCGCACACGGTCGCCCTCCTGCAGGTGGCCGTAGGGCCCGAGCAGCACGACGCCGATGTCCTCGCGGCCGAGGTCCATGACCATGCCGCGCAGCGTGCCGTCAAAGGCCAGCAGCTCGCCAGCCATGACGTCGGCCAGGCCGCGGATGCGGCAGATGCCGTCCGACAGGCTCGTCACGACGCCGGACTGGAACACGTCGATGGCGACGTGCGTGTCCGCGAGCTTGGCGCGGATGCACGCGGCCAGATCGGGCTGTTCGTCCGTGGTGTGCAGGACGCTGTTGGCCGCGTCCTGCTCGAGCAGGTCGAGCGCGTGGCGCAGCGTGCCGTCATAGTGCGTGTCGCCGATGCGCAGGCAGATGCCGCCGATCAGCTCCGGGCGCACGGTCGTCATGACGGTGACGTGGCCGTAGGCGCGCGTGAGCGTATCGGTGAGCGCGTCGAGCGCGGCGGCGCTCAGGGGCTCGGCCGATTCGACCGTCACGGTCAGCGTGCCGGTCTCGGCGAGGGCGAGCGCGTCGCTCGGCTGCGTGGTCAGATGCTCGCCGATGTGGACGAGGAAGTTGTCAATGAGGTTTGCGCGCGCGGGTGCGAACGCGTCCTGCGCCATCACGCCGGCGGCGGCCGCCGTGATGCGGCCGATGGCCGCGTCGCTCACGCGGTCTTCCATGTCGCTGCGCAGCTGTGCCTCGGTCTGCTGCGCGCTGCGGCGCACGGCTTCGGCCTCGCGCGCGGTCTCTTCGGCGGCGGCCGCGGTGTTGGCTTCGGCCTGACGCTGCGCGTCCGCAAGCTGGGAGCGCGCCTGCGCGTCGGCCGCCTGCTGCGCCTCGGCGATGTCCTCGGCGGTGTGGCGGGCCTGATCCTGCGCGTCGGCCGCGCGGCCGAGCGCGTCGGCGATGCGCTCTTTCCGGTCCCGGAAGAGCTTGCGGATGCGCTTGCGCGTCAGGAAGATCAGCGCGCCGGCCAGCAGCAGGAAGTTGAAGATGGGGCCGATGGCTCTCAGAAACTCCATGGCGTCGGCGCCCCCTTTCGATTCATTTCATTCATGGCTCAGCCCTCATGCGCGGGGGCGACCCATTGCCGGATCTGCGCGGCGTTGCGCTCGGCGGCGGCGCTGCCGAGCAGCCCGGCGGTCAGCGCCGTGACGAGCTCGGGCAGTTTC
>OODI01000920.1_pt1 | contig 13169 bp, 9 predicted proteins | sample 1671141 | NCBI WGS metagenome assembly OODI01 (sample SAMN06348126, study PRJEB24527) | human gut metagenome | biome: human gut; feature: ankylosing spondylitis patient; material: feces | host: Homo sapiens | place: China | collected 2015-10 | reverse complement strand
GCGACCACCGAGATCTACACTCTTTCCCTACACGACGCTCTTCCGATCTTGCTACAGCTTTTCTTAATGACAAGGTATGCGGATATATAAATATATGGGTGATAGTTGCCTTGGTTGTGTTTGAAGAGATAATAGCTTTTGTATTCTGCCCTGTGGAGAACAAAAATAAGCCTATAGAAAAAGAAAAAAAGCCAAAGTTCAAAGCGATGGGAATGATAGTTTTTCTGTTGCTTGATCTGTTTGGCGGGGCGATTATCAATAGATATCAGATGGTTGGATCTATGATCCTGTTAACAAATCTATTAATTGCAGTTTTAATAATATCAGCGAAGATCAAAGAAAAGAGGTGTGATAAGAATGAGATCATTTAAGAAATTGCTTGCTAGCCTTATTGCCAGAGCAACTAAGAGAATGGGTATAGCTGCCTGCGGATGTGCATCAATGTACGGTGGCTATCAAGCTAAAGAACCAAAAAACATTTACAAGAATTAAGCGTAAAGCTACAAGAATTACGATAAGCATTACAAAGTCTTTATCATTTCCCCTTTAAATCTTGTGATACTTGTAAATGAGGTAACATTAGCAGGAAAATAACTTCCTGCTGGTGTTACCATTTTTTTATTTGTAGTGAGTTCGGGCTTTTAGGCACAAAAAAATTACGCCCTACAAAAGGATGCGCTGTACTATTCGGTTTTCAAAGAACGGGCGGAGGCTATAGAGAAAGCCCCCTCACTTTCCATGCCGAAAAGTTGAGGGGGCTAAAACCAAGTTTTTTAATTTCCTAAAAGATTTTTGAGCTTTGCTCTGATTTTTGTCGAAGGCATAAAGAAAGAGTGTCGGAGACTGCCGCCCCCGTTCGGCTGGGGATACATGGTTAGAATGTGGGTGTCGCTTGCCGCCTTTCGGAAAGGGACTTGCTGCCAAGCCCGCTCTCAAAACAATAGGCGGTGGCGGAACGATCCGTCACCGCCTATTGTGTTTAGGCTATTTCGATTTCGGAAGCGTCGGCTTATTTAACTTCGGATTTCTTTCTCTTTTTGCCGCTTACGCCCAGCAGAGTCAGAACGCCGCACAGAGCAGCCAGCCAACCGATGTGGTTGCTGCTGTCACCGGTTTGAGGACACTTGGTGGAGTCGTCATTTCCTGGCTTATTGGTGTTATTATCACTGCTGCCTGTATTGTCGGTGTTGCCGCCGTCGGGGAGCTTGTCGATGACCGTATTCTCGCTGCGCTTGGCGCCGCAAACGGTGCATTCCTCGTGCTTGTTGCCTGTGGCCTCCTTGGTAGCGGCCTTGTCGATCACCCACTGGAAGCTGTGTGCTGCCGTGTCGGCCTTGTCGCCGCACTTGCACTCATGCCAGTGGTTGGTGCCGTCATACTTCCACTCTGTACCGTAGCTGTGGGTATGATTGCTGCCTGTTGCGGGGATCGGTGCGGTTTCAAGAACCTTCTTGCAGACGGTGCATTCCTTATGCTTAGCGCCGTCGGCGGTTTCGGTAGCTGCCGTGTCAACGATCCACTCGATGGCACTGTGAGCCGCAATATTGGCCTTATCGCCGCACTCGCACTCATGCCAGTGATCGGTGTCGTCATACTTCCACTCGGTACCGTAGCTGTGGGTATGGCTTGGAGGCGCATCCTTATAGGTGGCCTCGAGCTTCACATCATTGCCGGGCATGGTGAAGGTGGTAGTCGCCTTGGTGGCGTCTGCCAGAGTGACATTGCCCTCCAGCACGACCCACTTGTCAAAGACCTTGCCTGCCTCCGGTGCGTCCGCCGTAATGGTCACAACGGTGTTCTGCGCGATCTTGTCCGTGATAGGTGTCCCTGCGGCAAGGGAGGCTGTGCCCTTGATGACCGTGACCGTGAACTCGGTCGCAGCGGAGTTCTTTACGAACCTTGTCTCGCCGCAGTCGGCGCGCTGGCAGGTGTAGAGAATTCCTTCACTCTTGCCCTGTTTTGCGGGTTTGCCGCCGTCCCAGTCGTGGCTGAGCTTATTAACGACATGACCGTAGCGGATAATCTGTCCGCAGCCGGCTGTGCACTGCTGGTCACCGCTATAGCCTGAGGTGGTGCATCCTGGCTTAACCTCATTGATCAGCTTGTAGTTATCGGCAATTTCGTGGAGGGACGGGGTTGAGACGCCCTTCTGTGCGATCCTGTCGCACGATGTGCAGTACTGGTTGCCGGAATAGCCCCTCTCTGTACAGGTCGCCGTTCTTACATCCCGCAGTTCAAGGGGACCGCTATGCCTGAAGTCGCCGCTCTCGCCCTTTACGGTGCCGCCGCAAGCTGTGCAGCGGTAGTCGCCCTCATAGGCGCGGTGTCGGCAGTCTCCCGATTTGGCATTATAGCGTTTGCCGCCATGGCTCGCGTCTGTGGTTGCCGAGTTGGCCGTGCCGTAGTAGTACAGCGGCTGCAGTGGACCGGTATGACCGGCGTTTGCAGGTGGGTAGATGTCCGAACCGGCACTGATGACATGGCCGCAGTCTGCACAGGCGGTGTCGCCGGTGTAGCCCTTACGGTCGCAGACCTGCTCCTTCGCGTTGAGCAGCGTTGTGCCTCCGCTGTGGTCACAGCTTGCATAGACAGGCTCAAAGAAGAAACTGCCGCCGCCGGGGGCACCCATGGCGCTGAACTCTGGGATCGTGCAGCCCCACTCAAGGGCGGAGCCGTTGGTCACCAGCTTGAACAGGGTCTTCGCCTCATTGGCATTCCAATTTCTAGTAACAGGTATGATGTCATACTCATTGTATTCGCGGCGATACTCCACCTTCCAGCCGATGGCCTTCTGACCGGTTCTCTCCTCGGGATAAAGCCTGATCTTGTCGCCGGGCTTGACGATCATACGGGTTGCCCGACCGTTTTTCACCGTCACAAGGGCGGTGTCCTTTGTCCAATCGCCGTCAATTTCTTTCGTCTCTTTGTATTCGCAGACGCTGCATTCAGCTTCCATGCCGCCTTCGTCACCCTCGGTATCGGGGTTTTTGACCACATTCCAGCGGCCCCAGCTATGGGGAACCATGATGAACTCCTCGCAGCCGGGAACCTTGCACTTTTCGGGGTGGGCATAGTCGGATTCAAGGATGAGCTCCTCCACCGTCTTGGTCGAGCCGCCGATGTTGAAGGTATACTCATAGATACTGCCGAAGCCGGTGCAGTCCCAGTTCCAGCCGTAATCATGGACATGGCTCTTTATAGGAACTATATAGTCGCAGACGGAACATCTGAGCACATCGACTCTGCCGCCGCCTACCGCGTCAAGGCTTCTGTCAAGCACAAAGGTATGCGGGAAGATGCGCTCCTTGGAGCCGGTGGTCATATAATGCGCTTCGTATTCGCCTGCTTCGAACAGGCACGGGAGCTTGTGGCCGTCGCACTTCGGGTCGCCGCCCACGACACCGTCATGGGTAACCCCATGCTTATCGACCCAAGTGACATTGTATTTCGGCGTTCTCTCGCTGTCTTCCGTGGGCACACGCACACCCGCCTGCTTGTGGCTGTAGGCATGGGTGGCAGTCAGCTTTGCCTCCGCCGTTTTCATGGTGTCCGAAGGGTCACCCTTTCTGCCGATGACGCAGTAGTAGGAGTAGTCATCCATGCAGGCCTCGGCGGAAACCGACAGCCTCAGCGTTGGGGTGTTCACGTCCACATAGTAATCTTTCTCCGGCAGCTTGTAGGGCGCCGCCGTGGGATTCGCATTATTCTTCTGATACCACTGATAGGTCAGCTCGTCGCCTTTCAGGCTCTTTGCCGAGACAGAGAAGGTGACCCAGTTATGTTCGCTGTACAGCAGGTCGTTTTCCGGCTCTTCGTCATAATCGCCGCTGCTGTAGATAGAGGTCTTACACTTGACGCCCCTCGGCTGGCGGTTGATGACGATGGAGCTGCCGCTTATGTAGCCGCAGACCTTGCACACGCCCTTGGCGTCAAATTCATGGTTGGCGGCATTCAGCTTTTTATCGTCACAATAGCGGCAGGGGTGCCAGTGCTGCGTTCCGTCAGCCGCCCAGCTGGCGGAGGCTATGTGGGTATGTCCGGCGCCGGAATGCTCCGTCTTCAGATGATCCTCAAAATCAGAGTCGCTGAAGCACCAGTCGTCATGATCGCAGCCCATAGCGCTTACGGCATCTCGGCAGCAGTCCTTGCAACGCTGATCGCAGCCGTCCTCGCAGGGATCGCTGTCGTGGAAGCACAGGCCGCAGTCTTCGCAAAAGTGATCCGCATAGTCCGTGTCCATTGCGCACATTCCCTCGGAGCAGTCGGAGTTGCCCTCGCAGCACTCCTTGCACATCTCGCAGGTTTCGCAGAACTCGTCCTCGTCCTCCTTATCCGTGACCCAGCCGTCACAGCCCTGGCAGATGTGCTCGTCCCACTCGGCGCTTTCCACACAGGTCTCGCCGTCTGGACAGCCGCCGTCCTCGGAGTTATCTCGGCAGCACTCCAGACACAGGCCGCAGTCCTCGCAGGACTCCTGGTTCAGCAGGCATTCCTCGCACTGTTCGCAGGCCGTGTGGCAATCGATGCAGTGGATGACGCCGGTATCATCGTCGTCCACGCACTCGTCCACCGAACCGAAGCAGGCGTTACACAGCGAGCAGTGCATCGGGTCGCTGTCATCGTTTGCGCAGTCATCGCAGAATCCGCAGGAGTCGCAGATGGTTATGGAGCAGCAGGAACCCTTATGGCATTCGCCGCACAGCTGGTCATCCTCGCCGATGTAGCATTTGCCACAGGTGGAGCAGTGCGTGTCCTCCATGCAGTCGGCGCATTTATAGCACGTCTCGCACCAATAGGGCGTGTCTCCAAAGCACACACCGCAGTCGTTACAATGGGTTTCAACCCAGCACTCGTAGTTACAGTCAATGGTGCAGAACAGGCAGTCACACATATACTCGCTGCCAAAATGGTAGTGGTCGCAGTTAGGACAATCGAAGCCGTCGTCGTAGTCGTCCCAAAAGGCATGGGCGGGAAGCTCCAGACTCGGCATCAGTGAGAGCAGCATCACAAGCGCCAACAGGACGCTGGCGACGCGCCTTCGTTTGTTCGTTTTTGTCATACTATTATTCCTCCCTCATAATTATTTTGAAGATTTTTATGCTTTTTGTGTTGCCTGATTTAAACACTGTCGATGACCGAAGCAAAGTAGTTTTCGGATACCGAACCGAAGAGAAAAGCGTCTATCAGACCCTCGCGCTTTGCCTGCCGTACCTTTTCGGTCAAATCTTCATCTGTATCATCATCCACAAAGAGAATGACACGACAGCTTTCCGTGTTCCGTTTTACTTTGTCACGGATCGCCATTCGTTCTTTGAACATCCAGGGCGAATACGCCTTGACCTCCATTAAAAGCACATCCGGTCGATGCGTTTTGCACCACTCGGCGGTTGCGTCCGGCGACTCGGAAATCACAACTTGGCAATCGTCCAATTTTTGCATCAGCATTCGCTCCATGGTGTGCGCATGGATATCGCTTTGAATGTCCAGAACGATTTTTTTCATCATTCATCACCACCTTCTAAAAGCACAATCCTAATCTTACATTATCTATTATACTGATTTTTTGGCGTTTGTCACTGGCACTTGTGCCAGTAACAGAAGAAAAATCCCGATTTTTTCAAAAAATTTTTGCCTTTTGGGCGCGAAAAACCCCTTGACCGTACAGCCAAGGGGTTCAGTTTTGCTTATTCGTCTTTTAAGGTGATCACCATGAGCTTGTTTTCAATGGCGGTTGCAACCAGCGCTTCTCTGCTTTCAAAGCCGCTCTTTTCCACCATATCGTCCAGGTTCCAGCGAACGCCGTTTTTGGAGATGCCCAGCTTATCGGCAATTTCCTGATAGGTAAAGCCCTTTATATAAAGGCGTAGGATGTCTAACTGCCGGGGCGAGAAGACATCGGACATCGTACCCTCCATTTCAATGGCCGGAGCGGTATCGGGGAATACCTTTTCGCCTGCAAGGGTGCGCTTTACCACGCTCATCAACTCCTCTGTTCCGTGATCCTTATACCACAGGCTGTCGGCAGCACCCATTTTGGCTCTTTGCAAAACTTCGGGATCGACAAGCGAGGTGGCCACAACGATCTTGATTTGCGGAAAAGCCTTTTTAATGCGCTTTGCAGCGGCAAGACCGGAATGCTTATGCTGCGTCTGCACATCCATAAGGACGAGCTTTACGGTGGCGTCGCAGTGCTTTTCCGCTTCAAAGGCGTCACGGAAAACGCCGACAAGATGAAACTCGCCGTCTGCCGCAAGACGATCGACAAAGTGCTTTTGGATGTATAAATCATCTTCTACAAGTATGGTGTTTATCATAGGCTCATCTCCTTTGCTGGAATCGTGATCAGAAGAGCAAAGCGTGGATTGTGCGAAATATGCATTTCACCGCCGGAGCTTTCAATACTGCGGCGAAGCGTTGACAGGCCGCTGCCCTCCTTTATCGGTTCTGTGGGTATTTTACCGTTGTTGGTTATGGTAACATCATAGCGTTCGCCGCGCTGGGCAATGCGGATATATACCTCATTCCCGTCTGCGTGCTTGATGCAGTCGGTCACGCACTCCTTGGCGGCAGCAACGGTCAGTTCCTCGGCTGCGGTATCACGGGGCAGGTAGCCGTCGATTTTTACAGCCACGCCAAGCTGCTGTGCGGTTCTTTTTACCTCGTCCATTGTGCTGACAGAGGTGACACGGTTGCTTGCCAGCATACCGATGGCATTTTGCAGCGCTTCAAGCTTTCGCTCAGTATCCTCTCCACTGTCTATGATGTCACGGATGGTCAGGAGGCTTCGCCCGATGGTATCGTGAATATAGACCTTTAGGTCAAGGCTTTCCTTCTCTTTGACATCGTTCTCCATGCGAGCGTACATCTTCCTGAGCTTTCGATTGACTTCTGCCAGTTCTTCATTTATTTCCTCTTGCTTTTGGTAGCCGTTATACAGCTCGGTTACATTGTGCGCCGTTATCTGCTGCCAGCGGTTATCGCTGTCCACGGTGATATTTTGTGTGCGAAACTGCCAGACGGTCTTGTCGGGCAGGATGTAACAATCGTCCTTGACGGTTACTGATCTGTCTGGTGCGCTCAGGGCATTTTCCATATCGCTTTTGATTTGCAGCTCGTGACCGCAAAGGGCAAAGGAGAGCCTGCGCATACGGTTGTTGCACAGGATGATCCTGCCGTTCGGGTCGGCAAAGCAGATGCCCATAGGCAGCTTATCGGTTGCTTCCTTAATGGAGAAAGGCGAGAGCTCGTTTTTTTTACGGCGGTATTCCCGCGGCAGAGCAATGGCAAAGTGAACTGCCGCAAGGAAAATGGCAGCGGCAAATATCAGCCATGGTGCGTCCAGCAGAAATGCGTCCCCGATATTATCGGGATCTGCCTGAGAAACGGAGAATAGCAGCGGGATCATCACCGCCATGACCGCCAGACTCAGCAGGCTGCGCACCGGCTTATTGCTGCGAAGAAGCTGATACATAAACAGCCCGATCTCAAGGACGATCTCCACAAGCATGATAAACGGCAGCATGGTCTGCCAAAATTCAGAAAGGGAAGAAAATGCACTCATTTCCTGTCACCTTCTTTCGCTTCAAATACAAGGTGCTGGTATTCCTCGTCGTCCTCTTTTTCACAGCGGATATTGTCTCCGCTTACCAAAGCGGAAAGGTCGGCTTTGCAGCACACATTCAGTGACAAGCGCAAGCCGTTTGCCTTTATGAGGCTTACCTGTATGCCTGTTAAATTCAAAATGTCGGCTTCAATAACCGATTCATAAAAATCAAATACAGCAGTCGCCGTTTTGCCGGAGAGCATGGAAAGAGATTCGTCCACATAGAGCGAGCTGCGGACGCCCAACAGCTTCAGCGTTTGGAGGGACTCATTGAAGGCACGGTGGAGTTCCGTTTCCGCTATTTTAATATCTCGGTCGGTAAGGAGCGTCAGATGCTTGCGGCGTTTAATATAGCTGCACAGCACGGCGATCTCGGCAAGGAGCGTTTTGGCACTGTCGGGATCGGTGCTTGAGATTCGGCGGTATTCCTTAGTGAGCTCTGCAATGCGGTCGATCTGCGTCTGCGTAGCGGAACGAAGGAGATCATACAGGCGGTTTTGCTCCTCCACCTTGCGGCGCTTGGCTTCACGCTTGTATTCATAACGGAGCATTTCGTTCCTGTCGGCAAGCTCGTCTGCAAGAAGCTCGGAGTCCTCCTTGATGTCACGCAAAGCCGACACATCCTCTGTCCATACGGCATAGCCGCCATCAATGGGCATGGTGTGAACGGTCAAGCCGCCCATTGTGACCGGGCTTTGCTCGGCTTTTTTCATCGTTTCCTTTGAGATAGGCGCAGTGTTTACAGCTGCATACCGAACGGTAAAGTCCTTGTCGGTGATCTCTGCCGATGTGCCGACAGAGGAGGCAAACAAGTCCACATAACGGCTGTTTGAATGTATATATCCACAGGCGATGCAAAACTCAAAGGTCAGAATATACATCACACTTTGGAATGCGGCAATATCGCCGAACAAGTGGAGCAGCCAATCCGCACCTGCATAGTAAAGCACGCTGTAAACGATCGTCAGCAGCATAGGAACAATGGGCAGAAAGTGGAGCCTTCCTTTTTGCACACGGCATTTTAAAAACATAATTACGAGTGCGGCAAAGGCACACAGCACCTGCCAGCCTACAATAATGAAGTAGCCTATCGAATAGCCGTTGTTTTTGTCTGTCCACACGGCGGCGTCCTTAGGAAAGGTAAATACGAATTGGTGCAGGTCATTTGTGAGCACGAGCAGAAGCAATGTGCCGGAGATGATCCACAGAATCGACATTCCCTTGGGGAATTTGTATTCGTCCGGCTTTCCCAATGACATGGCGATCAGCAGCGCCAGCATAGGCACAAACAGCATGGGCAGATAGAACAGATACCACAAGTAACGGACGGCATCCGGCTGCCAGAATATAAAATACTTTGCCGAACGGACTACCATCCATATGATGAGCAGTACTGCGGTGACCGTCATAAACCTGCACACCTGCTTTTGCACGATCCGCTGACGGACGGAGAGCCCCCAGGCGGCGAACAGACCTATATAGATAAAGCTGCGCAGATAGGAAAACAGCATCGGGTAGAAGCTGCCCCTGCCCACAATTCGGAAGCAATATGCCAGTATCACGGCAAGTACAGCGATGCCGCTTGTTATGATAGTATTCTTTTTCTGTTCGGTCATAAACAGACCCCATTTCGCCTTCATTCGTTTTTGTTTACATTTGGGTAGCAAAAAAGCCCGATATATTCGGGCTTTTCGCAGGAGACATCTTTTTTATCTCCACATTATGGCGTTCCCGAGGTGATTCGAACACCCGACCTACCGCTTAGGAGTATGGCTTACCATGTGATACACGGTTCGGATGTAACTTCCAATATCATCCCTTACACAGAATGACTTGTAGTAAACGAACTTTATGGTGCAAAACACCTATTCTGACGCAGTTTTATGTGTCCGTTGGGTGGTCCTATTAGCAAATTCTTAGCAAGAGGACACCCAGCCAAAGCCGATTGCTACTGCCATTCTTCATTCCCTTAGTTAAAATGACAAGGCAAATACATGGAGGTTACTATGAACAAGAAAGAGAAAAAGTCACTGCCGGAACCGCACACATATACCGTGGAACAGATTGCGGCCATGCTCAACATCGGTCGCACAACCGCATATCAGCTCGTCAAGCAGGAGGAGTTCAGAATCGTCCGCATAGGAAATGCGATCCGCGTCTCCAAGAAATCTTTTGACGAGTGGCTGGAAAGTTTGGAATTGTGAATATCGCAAGAAACGCCGTAGGCTCAAAAAACCTATGGCGTTTTTTTATACCCATTTTGAAGGAGGCTGGAGATGAAACTGACAGAAGCAGAAACGAGGATGGTGTTTCAGATTGAAAGTACCAATCAGAACGCTGCCCTGAATGAGATTTACATGACATGGCGCTATGCGCCGAACCAGGTAGTAAAAGAAACAGCGGAAAGCCTTCTGGACAAGCTCCGTCCCCTGTCGGATCAGGAGTGCATGGATTTGATCCGCAAGGTGCAGGCCGAATACCGTCTGCCGGAGAAAGCCCACACCATCGGGGAAATGCTGGCAGAGGCCAGACAGAAATCCGGGGCGCAGAAGTTATCCGGCCATGACATTATGGCTTTGGAGCGTTTCGACCCGGCAACCAGACACATGATCGTCTTTGATGTTCTTACCCATGACTCGCCTGTTGGCTGGAAGGGTGAGAAAATGCGCCTGTTCCTGACCGACGCCGGATACAGCAAGGCTTTGGAGAATCAGGAAAACGGGCATATCAAAATCCGCAACCATGCGAAGGTGCTTTCCAGCGACCTCCACTATGACCATAAAGACCGTGAGAGGTAGCCGACTGAAAACTGTATCAAAATCAGTGGGATATCTTCTGTTTCTTCCTCTGTGGCTTGTGTTCTGAACGGGGCGTGGATGTTTTCCCATGCAGGAGGCTATGGAGGCACACAGACGGGTAAACCGCTCGAAATCAACACTTTTTATTTTCACAGGAAGGAGGTGCGAAGATGGCTGTTTTTCGTATTGAAAAGACCCGTGATTATACGGTCATGTCGAACCATCACTTGAAAGATCGGACGCTGACCCTGAAATCCAAAGGGCTGCTGTCCATGATGTTGTCGCTCCCTGACGAGTGGAATTACACCACCAGAGGTCTTGCGGCGATCTGCCGGGAAGGTGTGGACAGCATCGGTGCGGCATTGAAGGAGCTGGAAACCCACGGGTATATCCGGCGCACACAGCTTCGGGATGAAAAAGGCAAGATCACGGATACCGAGTATGTGATTTACGAAATGCCTCAGTGCGAGCCGCCGTCAAGCCCAGGTACGCCTTTACCGGGTACGGTAAAGCCATATACGGAAAACCCGGATATGGGTATCCCGGATACGGCGGAACCGTGTACGGAAAAACCCGCACAATTAAATACTAATCAAACAAAGACTGATTTATCAAGTACGGAGATATCAAATCCTATCCGATCAAATCCCCCTACCCCCGCAGGGGCAAGGATGGGAACGGATCGGATGGGAGCCAGAGAATGCTATCGTGAAGTGATTTTGGATAACATCGAGTACAGCTATCTGGTGCAGGACAGCCATATCGACCGTGAGCAGCTTGACGAGATTGTTGACCTGATCGTGGATACCGTATGTTCTGCCCGCAAAGTCATCCGCATTGCCGGAGATGATTATCCGGCGGAGGTAGTAAAGTCCCGGTTTATGAAGCTGGACAGTTCCCATGTTCAGTATGTCATGGACTGCATGAAGGACAACACCACCTATGTCCGCAATATCAAGAAATATCTTCTGGCGGCGCTGTATAACGCCCCGACCACCATCAACAGCTACTATTCTTCCCTGGTGCAGCACGATATGTACGGGGACGGGCAAAGGGGGCGAGGCTAAATGCAGGAGGAAGTAACGCGGGGCGCCGTAACGCTCATTGTTGACGGAGCCAAGCTAAGTGAGCAGGTCTTTGAAAAGGCCGTCAAAAAGTTCCTGGAGGAAATCCAGAAAAGCCAGAAGCCCAAAATCTACCGTGGCAGGCAGAGCCTTAAACAGCTTGCCAGCCAGAACGCCGGTCTTGCCAATATCGAGATCAGTGACAAGAATATCAAGGCTTTCTCCCGTGTGGCGAAGAAATACCATGTGGATTTTGCATTGAAGAAAGACACCGCCGCAGAGCAGCCCCGTTACCTGGTCTTTTTCAAAAGCCGGGACGCGGATGCCATCACAGCGGCGTTTCAGGAGTTTGCCAGCCGGAAAATGAGCCGTGAGGAAAAGCCATCCATCCGGGAGCGGCTGACCCAGGCGAGGGAACAGGCGGCGGAGAAAACGGAACACCGCACCATTGACCGGGAGAAAGTAAAGGTCAAAGATCGGAGCGTGCAGAGATGAATATGAAAAAACTGTTTTTGCTGAACCTTCCGTATCTTCTGTTCGTGTATCCCTTCGATAAGTTGGCACAGGCTTTTCGGCTTGCGCCCGGTTCTGACCTCTCCGGCAAGCTACTTTCCATTGGGGACGGCTTCACGGCAGCACTTTCCTCCCCGTGGCTCAGTTTCCATCCCACGGACCTGCTGATCGGCATAGCCGGTGCAGTGGTCCTTCGCATGGCGGTCTACCTGAAAGGCAAGAACGCAAAGAAATACCGCCACGGAATCGAGTATGGTTCTGCCCGCTGGGGTACGGCGGCAGATATCGCTCCCTACATGGACAAGGACTTTTTCCAGAACATCCCTATGACGCAGACGGAGCGGATCACAATGGCGAGCCGTCCAAAGCAGCCGAAGTATGCCAGAAATAAAAACATTCTGGTGATCGGCGGTTCCGGCAGCGGCAAGACGCGGTTCTTCTGTAAGCCGTCACTGCTGCAAGCCCATTCGTCCTATGTTTGCACCGATCCGAAAGGAACCTTGCTGCCGGAGATCGGCACTTTCCTGGAACGGAAGAAATACCGTATCAAGTGCCTCAACCTGATAAACTTCCGAAAATCCATGAAATACAATCCGCTGGCTTATATCCGATCAGAGAAAGATATCTTAAAGCTGGTGAACGCCCTGATTATGAACACGAAGGGCGAAGGCGAAAAATCTTCGGAAGATTTCTGGGTCAAAGCGGAACGCCTCTATTATTCCGCTCTGATCGGCTACATCTGGTACGAGGCCACGGAGGAAGAAAAGAACTTCATCACCCTTCTGGACCTTATCAATGCCAGTGAAGCCAGAGAAGATGACGAGACTTATCAAAGCCCGGTGGACCTGCTCTTTTCTCAACTGGAGGAACGGGAGCCGGACCACTTCGCCGTCAAGCAGTACCGCAAATTCAAGATGGCGGCGGGTGTTGTATGCTCTAAAAGACTTCTTAATCAAGCGGTTGGGAAGTCTCTTAGAACACACAACCTAAAACCGAAGAAAGGAGCGCAAGTTATGAGAAAAAACGAGAAAATCACTGCTCTGTACGAACGACTGAGCCGTGATGACTTTGGCAAAGATGATGACCAGCAGCGTGAGAGCAACTCCATATCCAATCAAAAAGCAATGTTGGAGGACTTCGCCGCACGGCAGGGCTTTACAAACATTGTCCATTTCACGGACGATGGCATTA
>OODI01000907.1_pt1 | contig 13234 bp, 10 predicted proteins | sample 1671141 | NCBI WGS metagenome assembly OODI01 (sample SAMN06348126, study PRJEB24527) | human gut metagenome | biome: human gut; feature: ankylosing spondylitis patient; material: feces | host: Homo sapiens | place: China | collected 2015-10 | reverse complement strand
CGCCAGAAGGGAAAAGGCGCAAGCAGATGGCGCAGGTGAATCTGGAAATAGTATTCCCCACCACTTGCACATTGTCGCGCCAAATGGGCGCGACCGCGAAGCACGAAAGCCATCCTCCTAACCATTTTTCTACAACTCCATAAAAACAGGCTCATGCCCCAAAACCACCGGGACATGAGCCTGCTTTCTTATCTTGCCTTTTCAATCAGCGTGTGCAGCGCGTGCTTCATTGCCAGCGTGCGGATGCGCTCGCGGTTGCCGGAGAGCGCCAATCGAACCGCGCTCGTGCCGTCCGCCGTCGATACGCCGACGCACACCGTCCCCACCGGACAGTCCTCCATCCCGCCGTCCGGCCCCGCGACGCCCGTCGTACTCACCGCAATGTCCACACCCAGCCGCTTCCGCGTGCCTTCCGCCATTGCGCACGCCGTCTCCACGCTCACCACGCCGAAACGCTCGATGACCTCCGCAGGCACATCCGCCAGAATCGTCTTCGTGTCCGTCTGGTACGTCACCAGACCCGCGCGGACAACCGCCGATGCGCCCGGAATATCCACCAGCGCCGCAACGACCTTGCCGCCCGTCAGACTTTCGCACGTTGCGCACGTCATGTTCCGCGCCCGCAGCGTCTCAATCGCCGTTTTCGCCAGTGAACCGCCGTCTGTTTCCTCCATCGCGTACACAACATTGCCCAGACGCGCCTTGACTTCCGCCAAAAGCGGTGTCAGCAGCCCCAGCGCCTTCTCCGCCGTATCAGCGCTCGCCGTTGCGCGCAGCTGCACCTCGCCTAACGTGCAGTAGGGCGATAACGTCGGATTCTCGCCGTTCTCCAAGTCGCGCAGGCGCGTGTCCACCTCGGATTCACCCATGCCGAAGATGCGCACATACCGGCTCACCAGCGCGCGCCCTGACCGCGCCATCAAGTACGGCTCGACCGATGCGGTGAACATCGGCTCCAGCTCGCAGGGTGGGCCGGGCAGGTGGATAACGACTTTTCCATCACCCATCGGGACAATCGCGCCGGGGGCTGTGCCGTTCGGGTTCATCAGCAGCGTAGAATCCGCCGTGAACATAGCCTGAGAAAGGTTGTTGAGGGTCATGTTGCGGTGATACTGCTGGAAGCGGGTGCGAACCATTTCCTCCGCTTTCGGAAAGAGGACAAGCTCCTTGCCCGCAACCTTCGCCGCCACGCGCTTGGTGATATCATCGACCGTCGGGCCGAGGCCGCCGGAGGTAATGACGATATCCGCACGGCTGAGTGCAAGGCGGTAGGCGTCCTCCAAGCGCTGCGCATTATCGCCCACGACGGTTTGGTGCTGCTGCGTGATGCCCAGCGCGGACAGGCGGCGCGAGAGGAACTGCGCATTGGTGTTGAGGACTTGCACCATCAGGAGTTCCGTGCCGACACATAGAATTTCTGCAATCATGGTGTTTTCTCCGAAAGAAGGTGCTTCTTTCAATCACAGGGAATTTTGCGCCTGTGGACGCGACCAAAGGGCTTTCTGATTGTCCTTTGGGAACCTTCGTTGTCGCCACTTTTGGGGTTATTCAAACAAAATGTAGGTTGTATTCTGCTTGAATACTGCCGAGAGCGCTGCGACGTAAAAACATTTATTTCCCCAATTTGCTGATGCCGGATGCTTTCGCGCAGTCCATGACCGCCTTCGCGACGGCAGGAGCGACGCGCTTGTCAAACGCGCCGGGGATGATGTAGTCCTCTTTCAGCTCATCATCCGAAACGATGGACGCAATCGCGCGGGCGGCGGAGAGCTTCATTTTCTCCGTAATATCTGTCGCCTGTGCGTCCAGCGCACCGCGGAAAATGCCGGGGAAAACCAGCACGTTGTTGATTTGGTTCGGATAGTCGCTGCGCCCAGTCGCAATGACGCGCGCGCCGCCCTTCGCGGCTTCTTCCGGCATGATTTCCGGCGTTGGATTCGCCATTGCGAACACAATCGCGTCCTTCGCCATCGTCGAAACCATTTCCGCCGTGACGATTTTCGGGGCGGAAACGCCGATAAACACATTCTTGCCCTTCATCACGTCCGCCAGCGAACCGCGCTCGTTGTGCCGGTTCGTGATTTCCGCCATCTTGCGCTGCGCCGGATTCAGCCAGTCCTCATCCACGCTGACCGCGCCCGCCCGGTCCACCAGCACGATGTTGCCCGCGCCGAATTGCAGCAGGAGCTTGGCGATGGAGATGCCCGCGCTGCCCGCGCCGTTGATGACGATGTTCACATCCTCCATCTTCTTGCCAACCAGCCGCAGCGCGTTCAGCAGACCCGCGGAGACGACAATCGCCGTGCCGTGCTGGTCGTCATGAAAGACGGGAATATCCAGTTCCTTGCGCAGGCGGCTTTCGATTTCAAAGCAGCGCGGCGCGGAAATATCCTCCAGATTGATGCCGCCGAACGTCGGCGCAATTGCCTTCACCGTCCGCACAATTTCGTCCACGTCCTTCGTATCCAGACAAATCGGGAATGCATCTACGTCCGCAAATTCCTTGAACAGAATCGCCTTGCCCTCCATGACAGGCATCGCCGCCAGCGGGCCGATGTCGCCTAGCCCCAGCACCGCCGTGCCGTCGGACACCACCGCAACCAGATTGCCCTTGGCGGTGTAGCGGTACACATCGCGCGGGTCAGCATGAATGCGGCGGCAGGGTTCTGCCACGCCGGGAGTATACGCGGTGGACAGGTCATCGCGATTTTCCACCTTCACCTTGCTCTGTACGGCAACTTTGCCGCGGTGTTCCTCGTGCATTTGCAGGGCAGCCTGATTGTAATCCATAAAAATCGCTCCTTTCTCATACTATTTTCGGATTCATCCGCGCCATCTGCTCGTCGCATTTTCATCCAAAAACAGTATCAGGTCGAATGTTGGCATTTCACGGTGTTCAGTGTACCACATTTCGAGAAAAAAAGGAAGGGCGAAAAATTCCGCATCGTCAACCAAAGCGCAAAAAGCAGTTGACAAACGTCTGAAACTATGGTAAACTCAAAACCGTATTTTGGTTTACACAATGAGGATTCCCGACGATGGAAAAGACGGCTTCTACAAAAAACACGACCTATACCTTGGTTGCAATTGCGCTGATGACGGCGGTTATCTGCGTGCTTGCGCCGCTCTCGCTGCCGATTGGCCCTGTGCCGATTAGCATGGCGACGCTGGTGCTGTTCCTGTCGATTTATGTGCTGGGCTGGAAGAAGGCGACCATCAGCGTCTGCCTGTACATCCTGCTGGGGCTGGTCGGTGTGCCGGTGTTCAGCGGCTTCACGGGCGGCGTGTCGAAGCTGGCGGGCGCGACGGGCGGCTACATCGTCGGCTATATCCCGATGGTGGCGCTGGCGGGCTTCCTGATGAGCAAGAGCGACAAGTGGTGGCTGCACCTGCTGGCAATGGTCGCGGGTGAAGTCGTGCTGTACCTGATTGGCACAGTCTGGTTCTGCGTACAGGCGGGCAAGACGGCGAGCGCGGCGCTGGCCATCTGCGTCTATCCGTTCATTCCGCTGGACATCGTGAAGATGGTGATTGTCGTGCTGATTGGCCCGATGATTTCCAGCCGCTTGAAGAAGGCACACCTGAACGTTTAATACTATTTCCAGATAAGAATGCGCCAAGATGCGCCGCGAATTTTTCATTCTGGCTAACGTGAATGAAACGCAGCGTAGCAGCGCTACGCTAAGTGGAATGAGCGGACGCCAGAAGGGAAAAGGCGCAAGCAGATGGCGCAGGTGAATCTGGAAATAGTATAAGGTAACATCGCCGCGTTGTGCGGTGTTGCCCTAATATAAACGATTTTCAAACGGCATTGCCATCTTCCCGCCAAGCAGAGAAAATGACATTCCGCAATTATGATGCACTGTCGCTTGGAAAATCATATCACATAAGCAGGGCGCTGTTCCAACCACTGAGCCGGACAGCGCCCCTTTATATTGTGTGCAATTAGCCGTGCTGACCTTCGCTCTGCAGCTGCATGTTCTCCACCACAATGTCATGGATTTCACCCAGCGACGCGCAGTATTCCAGCACCTTCCACGGTTCGTTCGTGTGGAAGTGAATCTTAATCAATTCATCGTCCCCCACTGCCAGCAGACAGTCGCCCTTGAAATGCTCCGTGATGTAGTCGTTGATTTCGTCCTCGTCGAGGTCGTGCCCTTCAATGAGCAGCTGCGTGTCGAACTTGAATTCGAGAATCTCTGCCATGTGCTTCACTCCTTTTTTTGATTTTTTTCTGAACAGAGAGACTGACCTCTGTTCATTAGCAAACAATCAGGTATTCTACAACGCAGTCGCTTTTTCCTGCCTATTCGGGCAGAAAAAGAATTCACGCGCGATTGTGTTGCTTTTTCTTCCATACGCCTTCCGTGCGTTTCTTCTTTTTTCTTACATGCGTTCGGGTGCTTCGATGCCAATCAGCCACAGTCCCGTCTTAATAACATCCTTCGTCGCCTTCGTCAGCGCCACGCGCGCGGCGGCCGTCGCCGGTTCGCCATCCAGAATCCGATGCTCATAATAGAACTTATTATACGCCTGCGCAATATCCGTCACAGCGCGGGTAATCATTGACGGCTCATACTTCTCCGCCGCTTCCTTAATGACATCCGGGAAGCGCCCCAGCAGACGCAGGAGCGCCTGTGCCTCGTCGTCCGTCAGCGCGTTCATATCCGCTTCGGGCAGGGACATTTCCGCCGCCTTGCGCAGGACAGAGCAGCAGCGCGTGTGCGTGTACTGCACATACGGGCCGCTTTCACCGTCGAAATTCAGCGCGCGATCCCAGCAGAAATCAACGTCCTTGATTCGGTTGTTGCTCAAATCGGTATAGACAACCGCGCCAATGCCGACCTGACGCGCAACATCCTCCTTGTTCGGCAGATTCGGGGACTTTTCGTTGATGATGTCCAGCGCCTTCTTCTGCGCCTGCTCCAGCAAATCTTCCAGATAGACGACGTGCCCCTTGCGGGTGGAGAGCGCCTGACCCTCGTAGGAAATCATGCCGAACGCGACATGCACGCAGTCCTTCGCCCATTCGTAGCCCATCTTTTCCAGCACACGGAAAATCTGGCGGAAGTGCAAATCCTGCTGATACGCCACGACGTACAGGCACTTATCGAAATGATAGGTGTCATGGCGATAGATGGCCGCCGCAAGGTCGCGGGTGGCGTAAAGCGTCGCGCCGTCGGAGCGGAGGATGATGCAGGGGGACATGTTGTCCTCGCTCAAATCAACGATAGATGCACCCTCGGAGATGGTCAGCAGGTTCTTTTCCTTCAGTTCGTTGATAACGCGATCCATCTTGTCGTTATAGAACGATTCGCCTGCATAGGAGTCAAACGTAACGCCCAGCAGCTTATAGACGCGCTCGGTATCGCGGAGGGTGAGCGCCTTGAACCAATTGAAGATGCGCAGGGCTTCCTCGTCGCCATCCTCAATCTTCTTGAACCACGCGCGGCCCTGATCGTCCAGCGCGGGATCTTTCTCGGCCTCCTCGTGGAACTTGACGTACAGGCGAACCAGTTCGTTCACGCCGCCCTTTTCCACCTCTTCCTCGTTGCCCCAGAGCTTATAGGCGCAGATCATCTTGCCGAACTGCGTTCCCCAGTCGCCCAAATGGTTGATGCCGACGGTCTTATAGCCGAGGAAATCATAGATGCGGCGCAGACTGTGACCAATCATTGTGGTGGACAAATGCCCGATATGGAAGCGCTTGGCGATATTGATAGAGGAATAGTCAAGACAAATCGTCTTACCGTTGCCCATATCGGACGAGCCATAGTTTTCTCCCGCCTTGAGCACGCTTTCAAGCGTTTCCGCCGCGAAATTGACGCGGTTGAGGAAGAAGTTCACATAGCCGTTGACGGCTTCTGCCCGCGCAACATCCTCATGCGACCACTTTTCGACCACGGTCGTGGCGATTTTCGGCGGTGCCATCCGCAGTGCTTTCGCCAGACGGAACACCGGCAGCGCGTAGTCGCCCATTTTCGGGTCAGGCGGCACGGCAAGCAGACCGCGGATTTCCTCCGCCGTCGGCAGACCCTGCGCGTCCTGCCATGTGTCGGTCAAGCACTGCGCCATCAGTCCGGCGAGTTTCGTTTTCATATCCATAAAGTTCATAACTCCTTATACGCTATGCTTCGATTTCCAACGGCTATCATACCATATTTTCGCCCGCGGCGCAAGGGTTCATCTCAATCCTCGAACGGGACGTAGATACCCTTGCGGAACATGTCGCCCACCAGCGTCGAGCGCGCATGGGAACGCCAGCCATCCGCCGTGGAATGTGCGGCGGTTGTATTGATTTCTGTGTTCGGCAGCTTTTCCTTGAGTTGGGCGATAACCTCCGCCGGAACGGGGTTAATCCGCGCGTACTTGCCGCTGTAATTCAGCCACAGGCGCTCCAGCCACGGCATATTCTCCAGCGGCGACCAGTCCGTGATGCTGTTATAGCACAGGTTGAGGTCGCGCAGGTGCGTCAGCCCCTCCAGCGGGGTCAAGTCGGAAATGTGGTTGAGGAACAATTCGAGATATTCCAGATTTTCCAGCTTTGCCAGCGGGGTAATATCCGTGATATTGTTCGCCGCGAGAATCAGCACCTTCAATTGCGGCAAATCCTCCAAGAAGGACAGATCGCTGACCTCGTTGTGCCCAATGTCCAGTGCAACCAGATTGTGGCAGTATTTGAGTACCGAGAACGTCTTACTGGTATGGAACTTGCTCTGATAGGTATGCTGGGTGGAGAACGCCGTCACATCCGTGCGGACGAGGTGGTCGCCAACGTACATCGTCCAGCCAAACTCCACCTGCGGATAGCGCTCCGAGAGCATTTCCATGTCTGCGCGCTTCATCTTCGTGCCGTACATATCGCACTTTTTCAGGTTCGGCAGCTCGTCCAGAAACGCCGTCAGCTTCTTGAAATCCGACACGACGGTTTTGCCCAGATCAATCGTTTCCGCGCCGCGGTCGAACGTCATGTCGGCATAGCGAACCGTCGGGGCGGGGGTGGCGGTAGGTTCCGGCGTGGCAGTCGGCACAGGTGTCGGCGTCGGCACACCCGTCGGGGCAGGCGTTTCACCCGGCGCAAGTGTCGCGGGACTTTGCGCAAACGGGATGTATTCGCCGCTCTTGAACATCTTGTAGACAATCTGATAGCGGTCATGCTCACGCCAGCCGCCGCTGGTGGAGTACGACTTGGAATCAACATAAGTATTGGGCAGATGTTCCTTCAGCGAGCGCACAACTTCCTTGGGAATCGGGTCATTCTCCATGTAGTTATTGGAGTTGTAAACCCACAGGCGCTCCAGCTGCGTCAGGTTTTCCAGTGGTGTCCAGTCCTTGACGTAGTTGAAGCAGATATTGAGGTCAATCAGATTCGTCAGCCCGGAAAGGGGAGAAATATCGCGAATCTTGTTCTTGAAAACCTCCAGATACTCCAAATTCGTCAGGTTCGCCAAGGGGGAGATATCCTCCACCTTATTGCAGGCAATAATCAGCACGCGCAATTGGGGCATTTCCGCGAGGAAGGAAATATCCGTCGCCTGATTATGCCCGATGTCAAGCGCGAGCATCTCCGTGCAGTATTTGAGCACCGAAAGCTCCGCACTGGTGTGCGTCGCGCTCTGGTTGTTATGGAGCGTGGAAAACGCGGTGGCATCGGTGCGGACGAGGTGGTCGCCCACGCGCATCGTCCAGCCGAACTTCACCTGCGGATAGCGTGCCGCCAGCATTTCGATATCCTTGCGGCTGATTTTTGTGGCGAACATATCTACCTTGCGCACGTCCGGCAGTTCATCCAGGAAGCGGCACAGCGCGTCGTAATCCGTCACGACATTCTGCCCCAAATCAATTTCCTGCGCCGTCGTGGGAACGGTCAGCGTCATGAAGGACGCCGTTTCCTCCGCCAGCACCGCCGGAATCATCATCAGCAGCGCCAGCACTGCCGTCACGAGCCATTTTCCCATCTGCTTCATCGTTGTTTCCGCCTTTCCTGATTTGTCCAGCTTTCTTCCATTATAGCCGCGAAAGAGGGCGCTTGTCAATGCACGGGTGATACTTTTCCGGCGCGGCGCATAATCTCTGCGCGGAGGGATGCATATGCTGGAGCTGCTTGCGCTGCTGATGCAGCAATGCCTGTTTTTTCTGGGATACATCACCGGGCGATCGGAGTTTCCGCCGGCGCTGAACCGGGCGGAGGAAGCCGAGCTGATTGGGAAATTGGACGCGGGCGACCACAACGCGCGGCAGGAGCTGATTACGCACAACCTGCGTTTGGTGAGCCACATTGCGCGGAAGTACCAGATTCCCGGCTACGGCGCGGACGACCTGATTTCCATCGGCGTGATTGGGCTGATTAAGGCGGTGGACAGCTTCAAATCCGCATCGGGAACGCCGCTGGGAACATACGCGGCACGGTGCATCGAGAACGAAATCCTGATGACGCTGCGCGCAAGCCGGAAGCGGCGCGGGGACGTGTCGCTTTCCGACCCGGTAGGCAGCGATGGCGAAGGCAACGACATCACCTATCAGGACATTCTCGGCACGGACGCGGACGAGTTGGAAAACACGGTCATCCGCCGCGTGACAGCGGAAAAAGTACAGCAGGTACTGCACCGTCTCCCCGCGCGTGAGCGTTTCGTTTTGGAATTGCGCTACGGGCTGACCGACGGCCGTCAGCATCCCCAGCACGAAATTGCGCGCCGCTTAGGCATTTCCCGAAGCTACGTTTCCCGTGTCGAAAAGAAAGCCGTCGCTTTATTACGGGACGAAATCGAAAGGTAGTAGGGGAGACCCAAGGGGCGCTGCCCCTTGACCCCGCAAGGGAGTTTCTCCCTTGACCCTTTCGCGCGATTGAGTTGGTGACGCTATCAGGCTATGCCCGCGTGTTTATCCGAAGAGTCGGGAGGGTGTTAAATGCACAGAAATGCCCTCCACAGGCGATGATGCTGTGGAGGGCTATTTCCTTGATTCTGTGTCTGCAAACGCTCCTGATGCCCTTTGCGGGTGTTTGGCGGCGTTTGCTGCGTTACTCCTGGCCGAGGAAGCGGATTTCGCCGTTCTCCGTCTTTTCCACCGCTGCCAGCGAAACCACCTTCAAGCCCATCCCACGCAGTGTTTCGCCGCCGGGCTGGAAGCACTTTTCGATGCAGATACCCGCACCGACGGGATGGCACTCCGCCTGACGGCAAATGTCCATCAAGCCTTTGAGCGCTTCGCCGTTAGCAAGGAAATCATCAATCAGCAGCACACGCTGTCCCTTTTCCAGACAACGTTTGCCAACGTGGATGGTACTGGTCGTCTGGTGGGTAAAGGAGAACACATCAGCGGTATACACATCGTCGCCAAGGTTGCGGCGCTGACCCTTTTTGGCGATGATGACGGGCAGGTCGCCCATCGCCAGCGCAGTGGTCATGGCAAAGATGATGCCGCTGGCTTCGACGGTGAGGATGCAGTCAATCTGGTCATTGCGGAAAGCGTCCGCGAACGCCTGCCCAATATGGCGTGCGAGGGCGGTATCAACGCGGTGGTTGAGGAAGCGCTCGACGCGGACAACGCCGCCGGGGAGGATGTCACCGTCTTGAAGAATGCGCTGCTGAAGTTCCTGCATGGTGTGATTCCTGCCTTTTTTGCTGATTTTTTTGTAGGTTGCAACTGCTGCGTTTCCGCTCCCGGATAAACACGCGGAAGAAGCATGAAAGTGAAACCAACTCAATCGCGAGATGGGTGTCGAGAGGGTCGAAGACCCTTCGTGGGTGCAGGGCAAAGCCCTGCTGGGGTCTAAGGGGCAACGCCCCTTGGTTCACCCCTTCTTCTTCTCCGTCTTCAAGAACACACTCAACACCAGCATCGCAATCGGGAAAATCATGCCGACGGTTAAGCCGGATTGCAGACCACCGAGCGCGCCGGAAAACAGACCCACCGTCGTCGGGCCGGCGGAACAGCCGAGGTCGCCGGCGAGCGCCATCAGCGCGTACATGGCCGTACCCGCGCCCGGAAGCGCAAGCGCCGCCAGCGAGAACGTGCCCGGCCAGAAGATGCCCACCGAGAAGCCGCACAGCGCACAGCCCAGCAGTGCCGCCAGCGCATTGCCGCTCTGCGACGCCACAATGTAGCACACGATGCACAGAATGCTGGACGCAATCATGGCAGTTTTCAGCGGCAGTTTATCCGCAAACTTGCCATACAGGGCGCGCGCCGTGCCCATCGTGACGGCGAACGCGCACGGGCCGAGCAAATCTCCCATCGTCTTGGTGATGTGCAGGCCGTTCTCCGCGAACGTACTCGCCCACTGCGACATTGCCTGCTCCGACGCACCCGCGCAGACCATCATCAGCAGCCAGAACACCCGGCTCGTCAGCATCCGCTTCATCGGCATCTGCTGCGCTTCTTCCGGCACAATCGGGTACAGCGGCACGAAAGAGAAGTACACCGCGTTCGCAATCGGCACAATCATCCACAGAAGCGTCAGCACGCGCCAGTTGGCCGTGCCGAACGCGGCGAAGAACAGCGTCGAAAGCAGTACCAGCGCCAAATGCCCCCAGCAGTAGAAGGAGTGCAGCAGGCTCATGGCGGCGCTCTTGCCTTCCGTCGGGCAAGCCTCGACAATCGGGCTGATCAGCACCTCAATCATCCCGCCGCCGATGGCGTACAGCACAACCGCAATCATCAGCCCCGTCATAGGCGGCAGAATGCCCGGCAGAATCGCCATGCTGGACAAGCCCAATACCGCCAGCACATGCGCCGCAACGATGCTGACGCGGTAGCCGATGCGGTCAACGAGCTTGGCGCTGAGCAGGTCAACGAGCAGCTGTACGGCGAAATTCACCGTCGTCATCATCGTTATTTGTTCCAGCGTCAGCGAAAATTCGGACATGAACGTGACGAACAGCAGCGGCGCGAGGTTATTGACAATCGCCTGCGTGATGTAGCCCAGATAGCTGGCGGCGATGGTATGGCGATAGGTCAGGCGGGACATGGGTGCAAGCTCCTTTGCGAAATTCACTGTCATGATGATAGCACGGAAAGGATTGCTTGTGAAGGGCGGTCTTTTCGACAAAAATTTGCACGCTTGGAGGGGCAGTTTTCACAATTTGACTTTTTCGCCGCAGTACGGACAATAGTCGCCGCGTGTCTCGACAACCTTCCCGCAGTGCGGGCAGCGGTTCATCCGTATCTTGCAAAACACGCATATCAGCACGATGAACCAGCACGCCGCACCGATGCAGCCTGCCGTCAGCCTTTCGCAATCGCTCTGCAACCATTCCCCGGCAATGAAGCACAAATCCACCACGAACGCGACAAGTGCAATCGCCTGCACCCAATTAACTGCCTTTTTATGAAAGCGCACCTTTGCCCCCGCTTCATTCTTCCCGTCTGCGGGCGAAATTGGCGATTTTCTGCTTTTGAACCACTCGTGCCGCAGAACTGTGCCGTCCAGCAGCTCATTGCTTTTTTTGATTTTTTCACCGCAGTACGGGCAGTATTCGCCGCGCGTCATGACGCTCTTCCGGCAGTTCGGGCAGCGGTTCAGCAGAATCTTGCAGATGATGCCAACCGCCGCGATGACAAAGAAAACGACAGCAAGGTGAGCTTGCATCGCCACCTTGTTATTGCCGTGCAGCAGCTTCACGATGCCAATGATTCCGTTCAGCATAAAGCCGATGCTGCCAGTGTACATTGCCCAATTGACTGCCTTTTTCACGAAAATGCACCTACTTTCCGCTTTATTATATCGTGTGCAGGCTGAATTTGCAAGTTTCTGCATTTGCTCCGCCCGGTTCGCAGGATTTTGCCGTCCGATGGCGAATTGTCTTGTGATGCCGTTTTTTTCGGCAGGAAAGGACTTGCCATGAATACGCGCAAAAACACGCTCTATAATGTTGCTTACCGCGTCTTTTCGATGCTGCTGCCGCTGGTGACCGCGCCGTACCTCTCGCGCGTCGTCGGGACGGAGGGTGTCGGGCTGTACGGCTATTCTTGGGCGATCAGCTATGTGTTCGTGCTGATTGGCCTGCTGGGGCTGGAAAACTACGGCCCGCGCGAAATCGCCCGCGTCCGCGACGACCGCGACGCCCTCAACCGGACTTTCTCCGCCATCTGGAAGATGCAGCGCCTTGTCGCCGGGGTGACGCTGCTCGTCTGGCTGGTGTACGTCTTTTTCATCGCGGGCGAGGAGAAAATCATCTCCCTGAACCTGACGATGATGAGCGTCAGCTGCCTGGTCAACCTCGACTGGTGCTTAATGGGGCTGGATGAATTCAAGCCCATTGCCCTGCGCAACACGGCGGTCAAGCTGCTTGCGGCAGCGGCGGTGTTCCTCTTCGTGCGCAAGCCGGAGGATTTGTGGGTGTACGCCTTCGTGTGGTCGCTCTCGACGCTGCTTGGCTGCCTTAGCTGCATGTTCAGCCTGCGCGGAAAAGTCACGCTGGTAAAGGTGACATGGAAGGAAGCCCTGAAGCATCTTGCCCCGTGCGCGCTTTTGTCGATTTCGGTCATCGCCGTGAGCGTCTACCGGCAGATGGACAAGGTGATGATCGGCGCGCTGGCGGACATGGCGCAAACCGGGCTGTACGAGAACGCGGAGAAAATCATCCTCTGCCTGTCCGGATTCATTTCCGCCATCGGCACGGTGATGCTGCCCAAGGTCAGCCGCATGACGCGGATGAAGCAGATGGATGCGGTCAAGCGGCACATCCGCCTGAGCATGGAACTGGTGATGTGCATGGTGTGCGCAATGGCGTTTGGGCTGGCGGCGGTGGCGGTGAACTTCGCGCCCCTGTTCTACGGGGACGATTTCGCATATTCCGGCACGCTGATGATGCCCCTCGCATTTACGCTCCTGTCAATTGGCTTCGCGAACGTCATCCGCACGCAGTGGGTGCTGCCGCAGGGCCGCGACACGATTTTCGTCCACAGTGTGCTGACGGGCGCGGTCATCAACTTGATTGCGAATTTTGTGCTGATTCCGCCGTTCGGGGCAATGGGCGCGGCGGCGGCGACGGTGCTGGCTGAGTTTTCCGTTCCTGCGGTGCAGTTTGTGTATCTGCGCAAGGAACTGCCGTATGCGCAGTACCTGAAAACAACGGGCGTTTACTGCCTGTTCGGGCTGGTGATGGCGGGCGCGGTCGCGCTGCTTGGGCACGTTCTCCCGCTGCACGGCTGGTGGAAACTCGCACTTCAGGTAACAGGCGGCGCGGCAGTGTATGGCGCGCTGTGCCTGACATACTGGAAATTGGCAAAG